>Ga0209093_1001544_pt1 | contig 13019 bp, 16 predicted proteins | sample SidtaG_4_FD_187450 | JGI IMG/M metagenome (GOLD analysis project Ga0209093, IMG submission 187450) | Marine algal microbial communities from Sidmouth, United Kingdom - Sidmouth_Male1 metaG (SPAdes) (version 2) | ecosystem: Host-associated > Algae > Red algae > Unclassified | place: Sidmouth...
GTCGAGATCATATCTCGGTCCGGCTTACGCTCGGATTGCGGAAGCTTCCTCAAGCTTCCCGGTCCCCCCAGAGGGCCCGGATTCGGGATGACGGGTGCCTCCCTTGCGTGTGCCAGACCCCCCCAGGCGGGCCCGATCGGGCGTTCCACGCCTCACGCCCCTCTAGAGGGGTCGTTTCATGTGTGGCCCTGGGGCTCCCTGGACACCCCCCCAAGGGGGCTGTCCCACGCTACCCCCCTAGGGGGGTGTTGCGTGACTGTTCACGACCCGTCCCCGGCTCATGCCGGGGGGTCGTGTCTCCCCTGTCAGGGGGGTTTCGCCCACAACATCGTGCTGTAAGTAGGCGCTGTCGATGTGTGGCCAATAGGTGAGCTGTATTCGTGCCCCGGTGAAACCGGTCAGAGTCTCACGACACGTAATCAGAGTTCTCTGGCCTCATAGCACTTCGTCTCTCTCCGAATACCCATGCAAGGAACAAGCCCACCAACCGGGAGATCATTCGCACAAACTCATGAATCGGCACCGCGTGGGACTTGGGCTTGCCTTCCGCATCCGCCACCACTGCTCCGTCAGTGGAGGCAGAAACGGACGCACCTCGTCCTTCCGTACTCTCCGCATGCCTGGCGGTGCTGGCTGTGCGAGCGTCGATCTTCTGGCGCCCGTGCCCGTGGCGGCGCTGTGTTAGATCTCTTGCCAGTGCCGTGGCGCGTCGCGTCTTTTTTGCGGCGGAAGTGCGCGTGGTGCCGCTGTCGTTGTGCTCGTGTCGGTGCCCTGAGGCGTCGCGTCCTTTCGGCGGCTGTGATGCGCGTGGCGGCGCTGTGGCGGTGCTCCTGTCTGTGCCCTGGTTCGTCGCGTCGTGTTGGTGGCGGCGGTGCGCGTGTCGCTGCTGTGGTGGTGCTCGTGTCGGTGCCCTGGCGCGTCGCGTCGCTTTGACGGCTGGGGTGCGCGTGGCGGCGCTGTGGCGGTGCTCCTGTCTGTGCCCTCGTGCGTCGCGTAGTTTTGGTGGCGGCGGTGGGCTTGTCGCTGCTGTGGTGGTGCTCGTGTCGGTGCCCTGGCGCGTCGCGTCACTTTGGCGGCGGGGGAGCGCGTGGTGCCGCTGTCGTCGTGCTCGTGTCGGTGAGCTGGTGCGTTGCGTCCTTTCGGCGGCTGGGGTGCGCGTGGCGGCGCTGTGGCGGTGCTCCTGTCTGTGCCCTGGTTCGTCGCGTCGTGTTGGTGGCGGCGGTGGGCGTGTTGCTGCTGTGGTGGTGCTCGTTTCGGTGCCCTGGCGCGTCGCGTCGCTTTGGCGGCGGGGGTGCGCGTGGTGCCGCTGTCGTCGTGCTCGTGTCGGTGAGCTGGTGCGTTGCGTCCTTTCGCCGGCTGGGGTGTGCATGGCTGCGCTGTGGCGGTGCTGTTGTTAGTGCCCTGGTGCGTCGCGTCGTTTTGGTGGCGGCGGTGTGCGTGTCGCTGCTGTGGTGGTGCTCGTGTCGGTGCCCTGGCGCGTCGCGTCGCTTTGGCGGCGGGGGTGCGCGTGGTGCCGCTGTCGTCGTGCTTGTGTCGGTGCGCTGGTGTGTTGCGTCCTTTCGGCGGCTGGGGTGCGCGTGGCGGCGCTGTGGCGGTGCTCCTGTCTGTGCCCTGGTGCGTGGCGTCGTTTTGGTGGCGGTGGTGCGCGTGTCGCTGCTGTGGTGGAGCTCGTGTCGGTGCCCTGGGGCGTCGCGTCGCGTTGGCGGCGTGGGTGCGCGTGGTGCCGCTGTCGTCGTGCTCGTGTCGGTGCCCTGGTGCGTTGCGTTCTTTCGGCGGCGGGGATGCGCGTGGAGGCGCTGTGGCGGTGCTCTTGTCTGTGCCCTGGTGCGTTGCGTCGTTTTGGTGGCGGGCGTGCGCGTGTCGCTGCTGTGGTGGTGCTTATGTCGGTCTCGGGTCGCGTCGCGTCGCATTGGCGGCGGGGGTGCGCGTGGCGGCGCTGTGGCTGTGCTTCTGTCTGTGCCCTGGTGCGTCGCGTCGTTTTGGTGGCGGCGATGCGCGTGGCGCTGCTGTGATGGTGCTCGTGTCGGTGCCCTGGCGCGTCGTGTCGCTTTGGCGGCGGTGATGCGCGTGGTGCCGCTGTCGTCGTGCTTGTGTCGGTGCCCTGGTGCGTTGCGTCCCTTCGGCGGCTGGGGTGCGCGTGGCGGCGCAGTGGCGGTTTTTCTGTCTGTGCCCTGGTGCGTCGCGTCGTTTTGGTAGCGGAGGTGCGCTTGGCGCTGCTGTGGAGGTGCTTGTGTCGGTCCGGTGTCGCGTCGCGTCGCTTTGTCGGCCGGGGTGCGCGTGGCGGCGCTGTGGCGGGGCTCCTGTCTGTGCCCTCGTGCGTCGCGTCGATTTGGTGGCGGCGGTGCGCGTGTCGCTGCTGTGGAGGTGCTCCTGTCTGTACCCTCGCGCGTCGCGTCGCGTTGGCGGCGTGGGTGCGCGTGGTGCCGCTGTCGTCGTGCTCGTGTCGGTGCCCTGGTGCGTTGCGTCCTTTCGGCGGCTGGGGTGTGCGTGGCGGCGCTGTGGCGGTGCCTTTGTCTGTACCCTCGTGCGTCGCGTCGTTTTGGTGGCGGCTGTGCGCGTGTTGCTGCTGTGGTGGTGCTCGTGTCGGTGCCCTGGCGCGTCGCGTCGCTTTGGCGGCGGGGGTGCTCGTGGTGCCTCTGTCGTCGTGCTCGTGTCGGTGCCCTGGTGCGTTGCGTCCCTTCGGCGGCTGGAGTGCGCGTGGGGGCGCAATGGCGGTGCTCCTGTCTGTGCCCTTGTGCGTCGCGTCGTTTTGGTGGCGGCGGTGCGCGTGTCGCTGCTGTGGTGGTGCTCGTGTCGGTGCCCTGGCGCGTCGCGTCGCTTTGGCGGCGGGGGTGCGCGTGGTGCCGCTGTCGTCGTGCTCGTGTCGGTGCCCTGGTGCGTTGCTTCCTTTCGGCGGCTGGAGTGCGCGTGGCGGCGCTGTGGCGGTGCTCTTGTCTGTGCCCTGGTGCGTCGCGTTGTTTTGGTGGCGGCGGTGCGCGTGTCGCTGCTGTGGTGGTGCTTGTGTCGGTCTCGTGTCGCGTCGCGTCGCTGTAGCGGCGGGGGTGCGCGTGGCGGCGCTGTGGCTGTGCTTCTGTCTGTGCCCTGGTGCGTCGCGTCGTTTTGGTGGCGGCGGTGCGCGTGTCGCTGCTGTGGAAGTGCTCGTGTCGGCCTCGTGTCGCGTTGCGTCGCTTTGGCGGCTGGTGTGCGCGTGGTGTCGCTGGGGCGGTGCTCCTGTTTGTGCCCTGGTGCGTCGCGTCGTTTTGGTAGCGGCCGTTCGCGTGTCGCTGCTGTGGTGGTGCTCGTGTCGGTGCCCTGGCGTGTCGCGTCGTTTTGGCGGCGGGGGTGCGCGTGATGCCGCTGTGGTGGTGCTCTTGTCGGTCTCGTGTCGCGTCGCGTCTTTATGGCGGCGGGGGTGCGCGTGATGCCGCTGTCGTCGTGCTCGTGTACCTTTGCGGGTCAGGATGGACCGTCCGGTGATGGGGGCCCGTCGGCGACCCGTCGTCGTCTGGACGGAGGCGCCGTGTCCGGAGTCGGGGTTGGTCGTGTGAGGTAGCGTGCGCGTGCTTTGTGTTGGCCGGTGTTGCTCCCGCCCGCTTAGCGAGGGATGAACCATGAGATGTCGTACTTGCATAAACGAGGGTTTTTTGTCTCTTAGTTGTCCTATCACGCCTTCTGGGCGTCCCGACCCGGCTCCGCCTTATCTGGGTCCTGCAGGAGTAGCCCGTTGCGACGACAACACCGGTACACAGCTGCCACCGGTAGGCGACCCGAGTTGTGCCAGGTGTCGTCGTCAGGCCCAACGCCGAACCAGCGAACCAGCAACCAGAGCACCTCCTCCTCGTCCCAGGTGTAGTCCACGAACCGTTCTAACGCAAACTCGGACGCACCCGGTTGGAGCGCCTCTGGGACTGCCACTTTCGGTTCCTTGGGTCGGTTTGCGGGGTCCACCGGTCCCGCCGGCACCACGTGGTCGCCGCTAACCCAGTACGGCAATCCGTCTTGGTCGATCAGGTAGGTTCGCCCGTCGGTCTACAGCACCTCGTACGTTCCCGTCACCTTAGGGTCGAGCTTGTGCTTCCGGGTGCGGTTCCGCAGGTACACCCAGTAAACACTGGTCACCGACACGCGGCGAGGGCTGACATTTCTGTCATAGTCCGTCTTGTACCGGACGTGTGTCTTGGCAATCGAGATCCGTACTTGGGGGAGCAAGGCCTTGAGCGACTCCAGGAACGCGTCCTTCGCCACGGCCACCGACTGGCTCCGGTCCGGCATCATGCCGTCCAGCATCCGTTCCAGGGAGACGTTGCTCAGGCGCCGTGGGGTGACCAAGTCCATGGGGGCCACGCCCGTTGTCCGAGGTTGCTTCGAGTTGTACGCCAGAGCCAACGCGGAGACGAGCTCGTCCCAGTTGTCCTTGTGGTCCTTGATGTAGTGCATGAACATGTCCACGAGCGTCTTGTTAAAGCGCTCGACCTGGCCATTGGGCCGCGGGTGGTACGTGGACGTGTACACGTTCCGGATGCCCATGAGGTTGCACACACCCTGGAAGAACAGGGAGGCGAACTGGGGTCCGTTGTCCGTCAGGACTGTGTCCGGGGGCCCGTACACGGAAATCCAATCCCGGAAGAACGCCGACGAGACGTCCGTCGCGGTGAGGACAGCGAGGGGGACGGCTCGTACCAGCTTAGAGAATCGGTCGACGATGATCAGGAGGAAGACGTGTCTTGTCTTAGTCTCTGTCAGGGGTCCGAGGAGGTCCATAGACAGGTTCGCAAAGCGGTCCGTCGCAGGGAACAACTTGAGCATCGCCGTGCGTCGCCTTGGTTCCATCCTGTTCCTGGCGCAAGACGCACAACTGGCCACCCAGTCTTACACGTCCGCGGCCATGGAATCCCAGTAGAAGTGGCGCCCGATGGCGGCGTACATCCTGTTGACCGCGGGATTACCGGTGCGCACGACATCGTGTTCCAACCGCAGAAGGTCTTGCCGCAGGGTGAACGGGACGTACACTTGGACAGCCCCGTCCAGGAGGGCGACACGCACGAGTAGCCCCTCCTTGGTATCCGAAAAGAGCGAGAGCCGGCTCTGGTCCATCTTATCTCGTAGATATAGGCACCGCTGGTCCTCCTACTGCGCGGCCAACATGCGCGCGCGCGTGACAGGTTGCTTCTTGTTTGGCTCCCTGTAGCTCGGCGCCACCCAGGCACGGGAAGAGTCCCCAAGAGCGAGTCAGGGAATCTCTTCCGGGATGACGGACCGATCCGGTGCCAGTGTCGGGAGACGCGACGTGGCGTCTGCACAGTGGTGCACCCTTCCCGGTCTTGTGCATACCTTGTGCGGGATCTCCGACAACCGGATGCGCTAGAGAGCGAACCGTCCTTGGGAACTGTCCATGTTCAGCAGCCAGCGTAAATTGAAATGGTGCGGCCGGATCAGGAACTCTTGACCCCCGAGGTAGGGGTGGAGAAGAAAGCAGGCCCAGACCACGGCCAGGCATTCGCGGTCGGTCGTGGAGTAATTCTGCTTGTCCAGAATGAGGCCCCGGCTATCGTAGCCGACCGGGAGGATGATCTTGTCCGGTTGTTGCTGCAGGAGGGTACAGCCAACTTGGACGGCGCAGGCGTGGGTATCCAGGATGAAGAGACCCTCACGTCGGGGGATCGCCAGGATCGGGGTCGAACGTTAAGCGCTCCTTGAGGTACTAGAAGGCTGCCAGCTGGGCGGCATCCAGGGGAGATGGCACGTGCGGGAGTTTCTTTCTGGTGAACTTGGTCAGTGGCTTGGCGATGTGCGCGTAATCCTTGATGAGATGCTGGTACACGTAACACATGCCCAGGAAGCTCTTGATCTCCGTATGGTTACGCGGGGGAAGCGCTTCCGCCAGGCTCTTGATCTTCTTCCTGTTCATCAGCAGTTGACTTGGACGGAAGACATGCCCCAGGTACTCTAAGTCTTGCTGGATTGGGTGGCACTTGGAAGGCTTGAGGGAGACACCGGCCTTCTCCAGCAGGATGGAGAATTCACCGAGGTGCCGGATGTGCTCGTCCACGGTCCGGGAGAAGACGATCGCGTCCTCCAGGTACACCAGGCACTTTCGCCACCGTAATCCGGACAAGATGATGTCAAGCGCCCGCTGGAAGGACGCTGGTGTGTTCACCAGACCAAACGGGAGCCGGAAAAACTGGAACAAGCCCGTGTGCGACGTGAACGTGGTCTTGTCTCTGTCCTCGGCCGCCACAGGGATCTGCCAGTACCCGGGGTTCCAGTCCAGGGTAGAGAACACCGGGGCGTCGCCGAGGGATTCTAGGCAGTCGTCCATCCTTTGGATTGGGTAGCCATCCTTGACCGTGCGCTCGTTCAGCCGGCAGTAGTCCACACAGAACCGGAAGTGGACACATGGCTTAGGCACGACGACAACTGGGAAGGACCTTTCGACGTCCGAGAGCTCTATGACACCCAGGTCGAGCTTTTTCTTGTCCTGATTCTCAATTTCCAGGCGAGGATGTGGCCCAGTCTTATATGGAGCCGAGTACACGAGCTTGGCGTCTGGCTTGAGCTGGATCTGATGCGTGGTGGCCTTAAGCTCACCCAGCTTCCCGGACCACTTGCCGCTGAACTAGTCCAGAAGTCCGTGCACCTTGCCATGGAGTTCCTTGGGCACGCCCGCCCAGTTCACCTCTGGCATCTCCGGTTCCTCGGGGGGCGGCACAACCGAGGGCTCCGGCGGACCCTCCCCCGTGGCCACGGTTGCCTGCGTGTCCAGCTCCTGCCGCGCAGCCAGCTCCTGTTGGACGGCCAGAAGGTCTCCTTGGGAGACGGGTCGCGCCTTGCAGGTACACGGCTCCGTGACCCCCACTCGGGTGCCCTTGGCATACATCTTGGTCTTGCGACCCAGGTTGATCAGAAGGAAGGAGAAGAGCTCGTGCCGGTGCACCTTCTTGTGATGCCCGTGGGCCAAGTGCAGCCCGTGCTTGGCCAGTAACTCCGCCCGGCCCATAATAAGACAACTGCCCCTCGACCGGGTCACAACTTGGACCTCGGTCTGAGCACCAAGGGGAAGGACCGTTGCACCCGCCAGCGTCAGCTCGTTCGGGCGAACCCGGAGCTTGGCCGGTGCCGTGTGCTGTCGCCCCCTGGCTCCAAGATAGTAGCGCAAGATGTCCGAGACAGCACCCGTTGTCCACTCGATCTCGCCGACCTGGGGCCGGATGACCTTGGTGTACTGGCGCTGGAAGTCTCACCCGATAACGAGCGGGACAGAGAGGCGCTTCAAAACTATAAACGGGAACTGCATAGGTTTGTCATGTACATGCAGGGTGAGGGGGAGTCGAGCGAGAGCCTTGAGAGCCTGCCCCGAGCCATTCACGATCCGGGTGCGGGTAGGCGCACGCCAGGCATGTTCAATCCAGCCCTAAGGGAGCAGGTCCTCGCTGATGACGCTTGGACCGGCCCCTGTGTCCACCACAGCGGCCACAGGAACCGAGTACTCACCCCCGAAACTCAAGGTGGTCTTGACCTTGAAATTATCCTTACGCAGGACGATCAGAGTACTCCGACAGGCACACGGTGTCTATGCGGCTACCTTGATTCGTAGCTGACGACTGCACCGGCCTAGGAATGCAATTGAGGCCGACAAAGAATCACCGTGGGCTGGAAAAGACGGGAGGGCGCCTACGGGCGCCCCTCCCCCACCTCGTTTCCCGATCCCGAGGTACCCGTGGTCTTGGTCTCTTCCTCGGGATGGAAATCACAGTCCTCAATTCTCTCCTTGTACAGGTTCTCCTCGATGCTGTGCATGACCGCGACCCGGAGGTTGTGCACCGTCTTCGGGCCCCGCCATCCAGGGAAGACGCCCTTGGCCTGCCAGTCTACCCAGCTGTCGGCCTTGGCGAACTGGATCCCCTGGCGGGCTAGCTTTTCCTGCAGCTCTTTCGGCACCGCAGGACAGGCTGCCGCGATGTGTTCCTCCTTGTTACACAACCAGCACGCCCGTACCCTGTTCGTGTGTTCCCCCCCTCGGGTGACAAGAGGCGTAGAAGGCAGGAAGAACCCGCGCCAGCCCTCCAGGCGACCACCGGCCTGGGACGAGGACTCGCCCACGGCCAGAAACGGCGTATTGGGTCCGGCCCGACTAGACGGTCGTGTCAAGTTCATCTTGGGGGGGGTCGGCTGGAGTCGCTGGAGCGCCTTGACATGTTCATGCTTTCCCTGGGTGAACGACGCGAGCTGCTGCAGGGTGTGCTCCATGAACTGGAGGTTGTACTGCTGGGCGTCCACCTACAAGTGCTTGGGTAGCCTCTGGATGAGCGGCATCTTGAGCCGGTCCTCGCCGTACATGTTACGGCAGGCCTCTCCCAGGTCCCGCAAACAGGCTGCGAAGGCATCAGGTACTTCAAGCGCGCCCAGGGAGACGCGGTTCACGTCCAACGCGGCTTGGTTCAGGATGACGGAGTCCGCGTCACTGACCTAGAGCCCGTGCACCGCCTCAGGGAAGGATGCGACATTTCGGCCCGGGATGTGCCCGGCCGTGTCAGGCAGGATCTTGTTGAACCGAGTGGCGTCTGCGCCGGTAAGGAAGGAGCCAACCAGGTAGAGCGCCCTTCCCTCCCAGACGTTGCTGTCCTTGCAGGCCCGAACGAACCGGCGCAAGAAGGAGAGGAGTTCTGCCGGCTTGGTCTCGTCAAAGCGAGCCCGGTCCATGGAAACCGTTAGCATCTTCCGGTTTTGCGTAATTCGTAGACGCATCCAGATATTAAGATCTGGTTCTGGTTGTCGAGACGGTAGGAGTGCCAGTCGGTCACGGTGTTAAGCATGTTGTCCCCGAATTTATGGACAGGGATCTGGAAGTCCACCCGTGTCCGCCTGACCGTCTCCCCGTCACTCCGGAAATATGCGTCACTCAAGGAGGACCGGAGGCGACGACGCCGATGGCTGCGCCTGCTCCGGCGCGACCGACGGTCCTGACCAGAGTCCCCAATGGCTCTCTCGTCCGGTCGCACGTCGTCACCTCCGCCTCCACCTGTCACCATCTTGTTCCCTGACGGCCCCATACCAGCGCTTGCGGAAGCCAGCTTTCCGGGTGTTCGCCCCGCGGTCAGCGACTCGACTGCCCCAGCCATGTCCGCCCAAAGCTCCTCGCGGAGTGATTCCAGAAAGTACATAACGGCCGCAGAGGAAACGACGTCCGGGGGGACACCGCTCGCATCACGTCGACCCGGGCACGCGGGAGTCGAGGTCCACTCCTGCTTTCCTTTGGACGCGCCGGTGCCCGCCACTGCGTGTCTCGGCATCTCGGTCTTGACGGTCGGTGTCACCTGGGAGGAGCCACCAGGCCTAGCCACGTCAGCCGGCGTCGGCGGGGGCGGAACCAGACCCGAGGAAACAGGAATCCCAACCCCAGCCGGAGCCGGGGGCGTGTCCGTCGGTGTATGCCAGGGCGACGTCTCCCCCTGAGAGAACGTCGGGGTCGGCATAGTGCTCTCGGGCGCTCAACAACCAGGCGAACCGGGAGACACGTACAACCAAGAAAGAAGGGGTGGCAACGAGGTACAAAGTGGGAAGTCCGACAAGAGTCGGGAGATTGTAATCCCGTCCGGGCACGGCCACGCACACGAGAGCTCACCCGTTACACGGCAGAGAACGCCGGCTACACGCGTACCGGCACCGGATATCAGCCAGAGAATCCCCTGCTGCTCCACCAAATTCTCGCTTAAAACGCCGTGTGACCCCAGCCCACAGAAACTGATAGGGACACCTGCCCAGCTGAGGGAACCCACCCGCACACCCTTGCTCTACTCTCGCCTGGTGACACGGTCACTTAGGGAGACACCCGAAGGCGCAAAGAGGGAGGAAGGAGGTGAGAACGCAGATATTTTTTTTGTGGGGAAGCCGGGCCACGGGCGCCCCGCTGTCCCCTTAAGCTAACCGAGCAAGCGGGCCCAAATGGCCCCGAAGCCCACGCAGTAGCCTCCCTATGGGAAGATCTGAGGATCCATACCAGTGGACCCCCCTGCTGTAAAGCACATAATTCAAGCAATGGACATACAAATGCAAACGACCCACAATCAATCAAGATCCCAACCAGCAAAGACTGTGCCACCTGTCCGAACCGGGGCGTGACACGTCATCCGCGTCGCCCGGCGCCCAATCTACCTCCTGGTCGGCAGAAGGGCGTGGACCGGGCCGGGTAATGCGACACCGGCCCCTCTCCTCCGGCTTTTGCCCTGGCTGCCGCTCACCCTGCGGCCACTTCCCGCCCCCCTGGCACAGCCCCCCCCCCCATCTTCGGCCCCCTGCCGCCCGGCCTGCACATCTCAGATTGGGACTGCAGGAGGCGCGCCATGTGGTGTGAAGGGGGGGTGTGGTCGGGCGCGGGGCGATGGGGGGGTGGGGTTTTGGCGGGAGGAGTGATGGGGGAGGCGGGGATGGTCGGGGGGGGTAGGCAGGAGGCGATGACGGCTCTGGGGCGGCGGGGGCGCGGCGCGTGCGGAGCGGGACGGGGCAACGCCGCGGGTGCAGTCCGACTTTGCGTGTGCGAGGCGGATGCGTGGCGCGCGTGCGGCGTGGAGGGGGGTGGTTCTCACCAACGGATCTAGTCAGAATGCACGTCGCTGTCGTGTGATTGGCTGTGTCCCTTGGCACCGCCGATCGCGCGATGGGCGCCGCGCTCCGCGGACGGCATCCGCCAATTTGGTGCCGTCCATAAAATGAAGAAAGTAAATAATATTCACCAGTACAAGTGGCAAGCAGAAAGCTGCGTACCATGGCTTTGTGGTTTTATGGCTAGGTGTGTCTTTGGTGCGTTCGTCTGATCTGACCAGTAGCCCCCGTTGGGGACCTTGTGGCGACACGCGACGTGTCGATGTCGCCACGAAATTGCCAAGAAGTAACCAAAAAAGGTGTAAGGGCAGAACCGCCGATGATGGTGGACGTGGGCTCAGGCTTGCCCTCTATGATCGCTCCCTGCCGACGTAGCCGGCCTGACTGTGGTCTCTTGTAGGCAGGGTGCATGCATTTTAGGCCGAGAAGCAAACGGCACGCCCCGGGGTCTCTGAGATTCATGTTTTCGCTGGTGCAAGAGAGACACAGGTCGAACTTCGACAGCCCTTCTTCCTTTTTCCCCACCTCGCGCTCCCGTTTCCCACGGGGATAGTTGAGGATATTTTTCATTGCCACCCCCATACCTGGATCCCACCCGTGAGGCTGCGCTCCCCCGTACGGGCCCCCCCGCACCCCCACTTTCCCCCCCGCGCAGTTAGGCGACGTCCGGCTTCCCAGTGGCTGCGCCCACCAGCTGTGTCTCGCCCATCGCGGGAGAGTACGTTGGTGCGCAGTAAGCCGACCTCACGGCGGGGGGGGGCTGCACAGGGTGTGCTTCGTGTGCTGCCGCGCGCCTGGCGCTTCTGCACGAGCGGGCGCGTGGTTCTTCCGCTGTGTCTTTCGCTTCAGCAGCAGCACAGCACGCGCCTGAGATTATCGCTCTCCGACGCCTGGCGCTGGCCTCGGATCATGACGCGTCGATCGCGACCACCCAGCCTCCGACATTACCCAATTGCCAGACATTCCTTGATGGCCTGCTGGCTAAGAAATACAGCGGCAAGAAGAGAAGTCCTTCCTGGTGGTCAGCGCCAATGCATTTGTATTGTGCGGCAACAGGCCCAAGATCCGCGCGAAGCACAAGAGCAGGCGAGTGCATGTCTACGCGAGGCAGCTGACGCCACCAAAATCTGTTGTGCAAAATATTCAGCTCAACAAGCGCCGTGCAGCTTCGCGCATGCTACAGGGCATGGCTCGCATGAAGAAAGCGCGAATGCAGCGTGGTCGGACGCGGCCTTCGAGCCCGCTCATGCGGCTCTCCGTAAAAGAGCAGGTTGGACTTGTGGCCGCCCTGTCCTTGAGCCACGTCGGCTTTAGAGGTTGGCGCCTAGCTCTTGAGGGAGCTCGCAGGGGCCTCACGATCCTTTCATCCCTGCGCGCAGCGCGCTAGAGGCCGTCCTGTCTACCCGGGACGCCGGTCGTGCGCAAGAGCTCGGGCACTCACCTAGTATCCTTTAAGGCAGCCGTCCAGGAGAGAGTATCAGCTCCTTCAGAAGGCGACAAGTTCGTAGAGCGGCCGGTGAGTAGCGCCTTGCACCTTGCCGGTACGGTGGATCCGCAGACCCTGCCCGGTTAGCCTCCGCCCTTAGTGCCAGATGTTCAAGGTACCCTCGGTCTGTAAAAGGGCTGGAACCCGGCAACTGTGAAATTTTCGGCAAGAAATATCAACCAAGCCCACATCAATAGCCCGTCAAACACCATTTTGGTCGAAGTTTGTCCATGCCATACTGACTACTACGTTGATCTGGCGGCGATGCTCGAGACACACCTCCCCCAGGTCGACGCTCTGCTACAGGACGGGGTCCGCGTAGGGAGTGTGCGCCGGCCTGTGCGGCTGCTGGTGGAGAGCGACTACGCGGCGCAGGGCGTCGTTCTCGACATCGAGGGGGCTAGCGCGACTCAACCTTGTTTCGCATGCAAGAACACAAGGTGCCCCAGCCATACGCAGCCGCTGTCGGACAGGGCCTACGGAGCGCTTCAGGAGATCGTGGTCGATCGACACCTGGGAAAGGCCACGTACGTTTCAGATCGCATGGCCGCTGATATCGCCGCGGCGGCGAAGGGCAACCCCGGGACTCCCGAGCACCACAACTCGGTTGAGCGAAGCGCACTACTTACAATCAACCCGCGGCAAATTGTTCCAATTTAGCTTCACACCACCCAAGTAGTTACTCATCGGTATTTACGGCTTGCAATGGAGATGGTCATGGTGGTCAGGAGCGCGAGTAACGGCGCTGCTGCTGGACGGCAGGCGGGGGCCGCTTTTGCCTTGGAGCTGGTCGAGCTCATGCACGAGAATGTGCGTGTGTGGCGGACGTGGGAGGGGTGGCGGCGCCGGTGGCTGCGGCGACGACGGCGGCGGCGGCGACGGCGACGGCGACGGCGACGGCGACGGCGACGGTGACGGCGGCCGCCGGCGCGGCTGCCACAGCGCCGGCGGCGGC
>Ga0209093_1001546_pt1 | contig 13014 bp, 15 predicted proteins | sample SidtaG_4_FD_187450 | JGI IMG/M metagenome (GOLD analysis project Ga0209093, IMG submission 187450) | Marine algal microbial communities from Sidmouth, United Kingdom - Sidmouth_Male1 metaG (SPAdes) (version 2) | ecosystem: Host-associated > Algae > Red algae > Unclassified | place: Sidmouth...
GCAGCGGCGGACGAGCTCGTTTGCGTCGCAAACGATTTCTTCTCTGCGAGTGACGACACGGACGTTGACAAGGACCGCTGGATGACCGTGCGGACGTTTTTGTCTGCGATGCTGGCTGAGCCCGTCCTCAACGTCTTCAACGGGTGCGACGGCCTCGAGGTGGAGGTACTCGCGCGCGCGCTGATTGATGCTGTGCCAAGCTCCGTGTGGGTGCAGCTCGCCCCGTGCGTGACCCCAGTCGTGTTTGTATGGCAGTTCCTACTCCTTGCCCGATCGGCCATGGACGCGTCGCCGGCCTTCTGCCAAGCCGTCGGGGAGCTGATGCTCTTCACGCTGTTCGCGGAGGAGGAGACGCTGCCACGGTGGGAGGCCAAGGCCAGGCCGGCGGCCAGGGCGTACCGCGACATGTGGGCAGCCGGCGACGCCGACGCCTACCAGTCATGGCTGCTCACCGTCGGCGTCCGTCCAGCCGTGAGCCATCTCACGGCCCGGGATGAGTCCAAGGCGCGTGTCATCGAGCAGGCGAACGAGGAGCGCACGGGGCAGGCGTGGCCCGGCCGGGTCGTGCTGCGTGCCTTCCCGGAGGACAGTACGGCAGAGCGGGAGCGGAACAAGGCGGCGGCCAAGAAGAAGACCGAGAAGCCCAAGACCAAGGAGGCCAAGAAGGGGTGGGACGTCGACGACTGTCGGCACGGCTTTCCGACGAGCACGCTGCGGGCGCCGGGTGTAATCACGTTTATGTGTGGTTGCGGCTACATCATGGGGTTCGAGCTTCTCCGGGAGACGGAGAGCCCCGCGCACGTGGTGGCAGCGCTTGTGCAGCGGTTTAAAAAACTCCCTCGCGTCATTTACTTCGACACAGCGTGCCAAGCCCAGCGCAACGCCCTGCGACGGGTGCCGTGGCTTATGGAGGGCGTCTGCACGGCCTGGTTTATCGACCGGTTCCATAGGTGCAACCACAACTGCTCTCCTGTCTTTAACGCGGACCAGTTTCCAAGCCTTACGCGCGGCCACGACACGTCGGGGGCGGAACGGCAGCACTCCATCAAGAAGCGGTCGAAAAACAGCTTGTCCTACATGACCCAGCGGCGTTTTATTGTGCGCTCGCGGTACATCGCCGCCCACAACAACGTCCGAGTCTCGCAGCGACGGCAGGCAAGCAAAGCCGCCAACGCCGGGCGGGGGCCGGGCGAGCGCAAGGTGGCTGCCGAAATCCAGCACAAGCCCGTAGAGACCTACTACCACCACTACATAGTCAGCGAGTGTGAGTTGCCTGCGTGTCCCTGCCGCTTGGAAGTGTTGCATGGCGCGCGAGTGGGGTTGGAGAAGAAGGTGTGAGAATGGAATAGCATGTGATGGCCAAGTACAGAACAAGACACGTAAGAAGAATCATTAGAACACTGCTGGACGTAGCACTAGCTCCCCAACCGCCGAGCTGCATCAGCTCTCACGTGCACAAAAACCCAAGTATGAAGTGCACCCACCGCATGGCAATGAGTACGCAACGACGTACGCACAGGAGCACGGTCAGGTCCCCCACGCATAGCGCCACGACGCTATCAAATACGTGCCACCCCATCGGCGCCCAAGTCGACACTGTGGCCAGAAAAAACATCGCTCACGAATGCAGGCAGTCAGGCAGAGGCCAAGTGGGGTCGGGCACACGGCACGGTCGCCCCCCGGGCTCGGGGTGGGCGTGCTGTGTTGCCACAGGCAGGAAGGGGTGTCAGAAATAGCGCAATGGAGTGACCGGGACCACACGCACGGAGCCCAGTGCACAGACAAGGGATACAATGGCAGGGAACGGCGGCGACATAAACAGAAACAAGGAGAAGAGCGTCCACCTACCAACGCTCAAGGGGTGCAACTACAAGGGGGCATGAAGCAGTGTGGTCGCCAGAACGCATGGTCGACAAATGGCAGGCGTGGTTGTTGAGGGCAAAACGGTCAAAGAACTCGACGACCACAGCCAGGTAAAAAGGACGCCGGCTTACAAGCCAAAAACGCCAACAGCAGGCACTCGGGGTCCCCACCACCCCGAACTGGGACTGTGTCGAGTTCATGCCGCCGCCAGGGGAAGAAGCGCACAGCCAGGAAGCTGCACGAGAGCGAACGAGGAGAGTAGGATGGCGCTGGGCCGCGCGCATCCACGGGGTGGCGGCTTTCATGCGTGCTCAATCCAGCAGGGTACCGGAGGTGGAGGCGCCTCCCAACCATTCAAGCTGTGGTGGCCCCCTTAGTCAACAATGAATACTGGTCATCAAGGGGGCTACACTTCAGATGTACCAGAGCGTCTTGATTCCCCCTGTGTTTGCTGGCCCGCGGGCCGGACCTGTCCTGCGTCACTTTCCCAACAGCCTCCCGGCCCTCCACTTGGTTACCGGGTACGTCATAAACGCCAGGTTAGCATGGCGGCGACCAATCACGAGCGCGGCAAGATCGTGCCCGCCACCACTCTTTCTTTTTCAATTGGCGGCGCCAGGCGCGCTCGCCGCCGCCCGTGCCCCCATGGCCCCGAATGCACGGTATCCAAACCCCACAGTGGTGCCGGGTACCCTTCTTTCTTACCTCTCCCTTGTCCCAGACATTCTAATATCCTTTTATGCTCTCCCCGACGCCCCACTCCCCAGTGCTGAAGATGTGGCCGCCGACTCCCCGCTCCCGTTGCTCGCACTGGGCCGGGCGCCAGGTGGCAGCGTCCTCGCTCGCGTTGGGCCGGCAGCCAGGTGGCAGCGTCCTCGCTCGCGCTGGGTGGGAGGCCGGGTGGCAGTGTCCTCACGGCCGGGACTCGGGGGGCTGTAAGAGCGGCGCGAAAATGTATGAGAGGAACGGCAGCCGCTTTTAGCCCCCACATTCGCCGACCAGGCGACAGTACGGGAGCTGGAGCAGCAAGCGATGGCGACGGAGGTTGCAGTGGCTACACGGCGGCATCTCACCCAATCGACGGCCAAGGACGACCGGCAGCCGGAGCTGCTCCAGCGCGACGAAATCACCCCGCCTCGACCGCCGGCCGAAGGCCGCGGAGCAGATGACATAGGCGATGCTGGCGCCGCCATGACCTGGGCCAACCGCTTTCTCTGCCGTTGGAGCGGCGACGCGGCAGGCGGCGACGGTTGTTTGGGCCATCCTCGAGCGGCTGCCGTGCCGGCATATGGTCGCCGCCGGTGCTGTTGGCATGCAGCTGGACAAGTACGCGGACGACCTGCGCGATGCTGCGTGCGAGAGGTTGGTTCTCGGCCGCGTGACCTTTGGCAACGAGACGGTCTGGCGGATTCCCCGTTCCGACACAGGCGGCTACCGGCCGGACCTGTTGGTTGATCGCGCGGACGGTGTGTCACACGGTGGGAGCAACGCGCTTCTGGCGAGTGCGCTGGCGGTCGCGTAGTCGGCAGTGGGGACGGGACGAGCGAGTGTGCGCGGAACGGTGGCGATGGCGTGCGAACAAACGCACCTCTGTGCCGCCGGGTCGCTGACTGACTTCTACGCGGCCACTTCGAAGGCCACGGTGCTCGAGGTGCGCATCCCAGCGTACGTCTAGGATTCATTCATCGCCGGCGGAAGTTACGGCCGCGCGCGAGCGCCACCTGGACTCCGAAATGGAGCGCGCGAGATACTGCAGAGCGCTGGCGGAGGCGTGAGCGCTTGACGTTATGCTGGTGGGTGTGGAAGGGAAGGGGCGTGGGTGAGCGTCTTCGGTGATGACAGTGATGAGTGAGTTGGCACAGCTGGTGCTTGGGGGCCGGGTGTCGACTTTGAAGGTGTGTACCGCCATGGCCGCTGGCGATTTTCTCTACGAGGCAACTGGACTACATGCTTTTACAATCCCATCGCCGCCAGTGGGCGTGGTCCTACCCGAGCGAAACTCCCCCACACACAGGCGCACCGCACAAGCAAGATTGGCATGGAACCCCATCGCACGAGAGCCCCCCCGTCCCCCATCCCGCACAGGACCGCAAACGCCCCCCCGTCTTCCCTCATTAGCGACGAACACAAAGCCCTCGGTCTCGGACAGTGGACAGCCACGGCCAAAAGGAGAGCGCCTCCCGCTCCACGTCGACCATCTCAACCGGTTCCTCTGCGAACGCCAATAGGAAGACGCCACGGAAGGTCCGGGAAGTGGGATCCCCGCCGTCGGCGACAACTGCCGACGGCCACGGCAACGGGCAATGGTGACGAGGCCATGAGCCCGTCCCGCCCTGTCGCAACGCGGACCGTCCCCGCCGCGGGCGCGTCCACAGCGACGCAAAGCGTGCCTTGGTCGGCAGCCATGAGCGCCTCGACACGGACCGCCATGTCCCCGCCAGTTACCGTAAAGTCCAGCTTGCCGAACGCCGTGAGAAGGTTGACGGCCACCGTGGCGGTCGACAGCCGCGACGCCGGGTCGACCACCTCAGCAGAGATGGTTAGCGCATAGGTAGTCGCGTTGGTGTTGAGGGATTCCAGCCCCGCGCGCCTGGGGCGACCCAGTCGGCGCGAGGAGCGTCTCGGGTCTCGATGTGAGTCGCCCGCGGGGGGACGTAGAGCAGCGGCGGCTCACAGAGGCGCCACCGCCACTCACACACCACATCGGCGCGGGATAAGCCATGGGCACTGACAATGGGTGGCGAGGGGTGCGGTCCAGGGATGGATGGAGGGGCGGACCAACGTCAGCCGCGACGGGGGGAGGGTGAGGGGATCAAGGGTATGTCATCAGCGTCGACCCAACCCAAATGATCTCCTCGGCGACGGGGTGGAGAGGTGGGGGCGGCAGTGGCGAGCGGTGGCGAGAGGAAAGCGAGGTAGTCCAACCTGTCGCCGCGTCGACGAGGTGGAGAGATGGGAGTGGCGGAGGTGGGCGAGCGGGAGAGGAAAGCGAGCGGAGACGCTGCGGCGGCAACGGCGACCCCGCCCGTCGACGGGAAAACCCGCTCCGCGAGCGAAGCAACGCCGCGCAGCAGGGAAATAGTGGCGGCACCCCCGTTGCCTCGGCACCGCACTTTCCCGTTGCCATAGCGCCAGCACCAACGGAGAACCCACCGGCGACGCCAGCTCTTCCAGGTGTCGGCGGGGAGTCAACCCGGACAGCACCCGCTGCCAGCTACTGTCATCCAATGGAACGAAATCGGATTCTCATTGGTCCAAGTGCTTCAGATTGTGCCAAACGCACTCACCCGCCTTTTCGGATGGCCCGCTCAGTCGCCAAACAGGTGGACACGCTCGCAGCGCCAAGTTCGCTGGCAGCAAGACACTTGGCCTCGGCCGCTGCCTTGCTCTTCGCTGACGTGGCGATGACAGCGGCCAGAGAATGCTGTGCCTCTCAGATTTGCACCCACCCTGCCCGCTCGGACAGCTGAGCGTCAGACCTCAACCTCCCTGATGGCACACAAAGGGCGGACCTGCTCATTCCACTCCCTGCAGCGGCCACGTCATGCCCATCGCATGGCAGATGGCGGCGCCCGCTGATTTTCCAGAGCCCCGCGGCCACCGACGCTGGCGCGAAAAGGGCCGTGGATCCTGAGGCCTGCAACTCTGATTGGGTGTTTCTTTTTCGAACCCTCAAGTGTTGCGCCTGGCCCGAGTATTAGGCCATGATGCATGGATGGAACACATTTACAAACACTGTACTTTCAACTGCGTTCGATTGATGTATAAAATTCGGTTTATACTGCATCGGCCATATTATTTCCCTCTCCATTTCGTAATGGATGCGGACAGTAACTGTCAACCGACCCAGTCTCGGCGCGCCACGTGCCTGCGTGCACCACCCACATTGATTCCGTTCCTATCGCACCCCACCTCTCCCTCGCTGCGGGAGCCCCGGTGGCGGACATGCCCACTGTCTTTCCCTCGCTCCCCAGGGCCCCACCCGAGCCGGTCTTGGCGGCCACCCCCCAGAGTGGCGAAATCGGCAGCTACTGCGGCGGTGGCGTGTGCGAGAGCGCAGTGGATGATGCAATGCCGACCGGCACACCGGGAGCAGCAGCTTGGATACCGCCGCTGCCAGCCGCGCTCCCCAAATAACACCTCGGGATGAAGGAGGAGTACTGCCGTCGCCCCGGTGTCCGTCGCCTGGGGGGTGTCGCGGCAGCCAGCGCGCCTGTTGCCGCGCATGCGAAAAATGACCCTCCCAATGAAGTTCGAAAATGCATAAAAACATGTGCGAGCGAGACCGATTAACCGATAGACTATTCAGAGATAAATTAGATTTAATTTAATCGATTAGCTTTATTGCTGCCACCCATGCCATGATGGTACGTGCCAGGACGACCCCCAGTCACAGTCTGCCAGAAACTGAATTTGCTTCAAAATCTTCATTGGTCGCAGCTTGATCCCCACGGCACAGGGGCCGAGGCGGCCTGCATGGGCCGATGGCGCATCGGCGGCGAGGACTGCACTGTCTTCCTTTACGTTGCGGAGGGCGACGATTGTGGGGCGGGCCGCGCCTTGGCAGGCACGCCCCACAGCGGGCCCCGGGCCATAATTGCTGCTCTGGACGATAGCGAGAAGGCGCCGCCTTTGCGCGGGCCACTAGAAAGCCACCCACTCGCTGGATCCGCCCTCGCAAAGGGCCGCCTCGGCGGACCGGTGAGTCTGCAGCCGACATTCCGTGTTGGAGGTTTGGGCGCCTGCCGATGTGCAGCGTGCTGGCCGCATCCACCCAATGCAGGTATCTGTGAGGGGGGGCCTCTGGGCGGCTGGGCTGCGCGGCTGCGCTGCGTGACCGCTCCGAATTTGGGCGGGCACCTCGCACGTCGACCTGTCAGGCCCTGTCTTGACGGAAGAGTCTCAGACCAGAATACAGAGTGCTGATTGGCCAGACACTCCTTCGGCCACGTGTCTGACCAATAGGAGGCCTGTATTTGTGTCCAGACAAGGGTCGGACGCCTCCGTTAAGACAGGGCCTCAGAGGCCGGCCTCTCTCACGAAGAGCGGAATGGTGTCGCTGCGGCGCCGCGAAGCCAGTCATTGTGACTCGCTGCTCACGGTCGCGACCCCTTCTGTTGGCCGACGAGGGTGACGGGCTGCTGCCGCGCGCCAGCAGTGGCGGAGCTGCTTCACTTTTTCATAGTCGCCGTCTTGGGCGCTGGTGTGTTGAGGCGATGGGTAATGGGTTTCCCGATCTCTGCGTTCACGCTTGCTTCCTTCCCCCCCAGCCTCCCCTCGGCCCCCGTCGCCCACCCCGTCGCTACCACGGCGTCCGGCTCTATACCCCCTACCCCCCCCTCCCACCCAATGTCCTCCACCACCGCCGCTGACCCCACGTCCTACGTTTACCGTGACCGGATGGCGGGCACCTTTACTCCTACCGGGAAAGGGCTCGCCCCCCCTGCGGACGACTGGTGCGACGGCGGCGACGGCGGCAGTGGTGCCCCCGGCACCCCTACCTCCCCGTCCGTGTACGACCACGCGGGTTGTTGACGGGCGACGCGCGGGGCAACGTTGCCGCGTAGTTTCACCTGCCGGCGAGGCCGGTGGCACTCAAGGTGTCGGTGCGGTCGCACCTCCACCGCCCGTATAACCGCCGCCCACCGGCGCGGTCTAGGACGGCGAAGATTGCCTCGCAGCCATTGGCGGTAGCCACCGCCGCCGGCGGCTCTTCGGGTGCCCTCCTGCATGCTGCTGGCCGCTGACGGCGGTAACAGCCAAGTGGTGGTCACCCCCGACTTCCCCTCCGAGCATGGCGTACCGGATAGGCCTCTCCGACTTGACGCGCGGCGGCAAGCGCGAAGAGTTTGTTACTGACCACAAGTGGGTGGTGAGGTGCGTCCGTGATGGCATGCTCGTCGTGTCCTGGCGCATCCCGTCGTATCTGTGCAAATCAAGCAGCCGCGAGCTTTGACTGACACGCGTCCTTCTGGTTATGTGTGTGCTTGCCCGTCTCTCCACTAGAGACGTACACTCTGACCCCTCGCTACCCGCCATGTGCTCGACTACCCACCTTCTCCCCGTTCATGAAAGTTGTACCTAGTCCTACCGTTGTAGTGCTTGCCAAACGTCGCCTGCCCCCTTCTGCTTGACTTTTTTTTTCTATCAGTACAGCATTGCCCTCCCCGAACTCCGTCTCGCCCACCATGCAGCCTCGTCATCACATCACCTCCCTGACATGCAATACCGTTCCGCGGGGTGGCTCGCTTCAGGCACTCAGAGCACAGTACGAAAAGAACGATACAGCTTGTGCTTTGCCAACAGCGAGACAGAGACCGCACGACACGGGAAAACAAATGGGAATGAACAAAACAAGAAAAGAAAACATCACGCACACTACGAAAGCAAAATCAGGTCCTGGGACCAAGCAATGTCCACGCCGATGAGGTCTTGCAAAGAGACCGTTGCTGCGCCCGTCACGGACAGTGGGTAGCGCCTGGAGAAGATGTAGGGAAACGACTCGTCGAGAACAACGGTGACCGTCACGGCCACCATGTCAGCGTCAATCGCTCGGTTGTGAAGCATCGTCACCTCGGTCGCGAGCCTGGCCGTAGCGACAGGCACGCCCAGCTCCGAAAGCAGGCTACAGCTGGCGCGGTTGACGTACCGGGTGGAGCGGTCACGGACTGGCGCGGACTGCATTCCGCCAATGATGTCCTCCGGGGCGCCGCTGGCGGCCGGCTCGCGTGCCGCCAGCCGGCGGGAGCGCTTGGGTGCCGGCTTGGTTGTGGGCGGGGCGTCCGCCACGCGCTTTGCCCCCGCTTCTGGTGCGGCTGACGTGGCCGGTGCAACGCCAGCCGCCCGCCGACTGCGACGAGGGGCGCGGTCCGCCAGACGCGCGGCCGCCAACGATGGTCGGGCCCCTCCACTCCGCGACGGGCCCGCCGATGCACCGCCGGCGCGAGTTGTTACGCCCCCTCCTCGGGCGGGTGGCCGCTTGGCCGCCGGTTGCTTGCCCTTGGCTACAGCCGTGGCCACGTGCGCGACCGTGTCGCCAATCCCCTTCTCGACTGCGTCTTTGCTCTTGGGCGGCCGGCGCACCCCGGGCCCCTTTGACTTCTTGGGCGACGCCTTCGAGGCGCCAGGCTGACCCCGGCGACCAGATGGTTGATGGGGTGGAAGAGGTGGCCGTCGGGATGTAGACACCTCCCTGCTGACGAGGCTTGTGTCCGCTTCTGTGCTCCCCGATGTAGGCTCGGTTGTCGCTGCGCTGTCAGAAGGGGTAGACGGGCCAGAGCCGACTGCGGAGCCTGCCGGAGTTGACCCCCGCCGCTTGGCCGGCAAGCAGCTGGCCACCATTGGGGGAGAGATCTCAGCCGACGACCGCCCACCCGAGGTTGTGACCACTGGGCTTGAATGCCCTGTCCGCGAAGCTGTTGGCGCTGGCGCAACGACGTAGGAAGCAGTAGATGAAGAGCACAGAGGGGAGGTCGAACTGGTTGTCGCAGCAGCAGGTGCAGCCTGCGGCACCATCGCGGGCGCTGCAGCGCCGGGTGCCGTTGATGACACAGCGGGAGCCGCCAGTTTTTCAGCAGCAGCCGGCTCAGCCGCCGGCGGTGCCGCCATCAATGTAGAAGACGCCGCCTCTGACAGGTGTGCCGTCGCTTGCGTCGGCGTCCTTGGTTGAGTTATTCGTGCAATAGCAGGAGGTGCCGACGACGGCATCACCGTCGGCGGACCAGCCGGCTCTGTAGCGGTTGCCCCTGCACGTGGCGTATGTCTGCGAGCTGCTACCGCCGACACTGCCGCCGGTACGGCGCCCACTGTAGTAGCTGCGCCCAGCGGGTCAGTTGACGTGAATGGCGCCGCAGGCTGCCCCTTTACAAAAACAGGAGAGGCCCCTGACGAGGCCGCCACCACGAGACGGGGTGCGCCTGACGAAGACGACGGTGCCGCTGGCGCACCGCGACGCACACTTGTAGCGGTAGCGGCGGGCGCCGCCGATGGCGCTCTCGCTGCAGGTCTCGCCGTTTCGGACGCGGCAGACGGTGCCACTGGCACGCCACGCGCAGCACTTTGGCCGCTAGCCGGTGAAGCCGGAGACGTTGTAGCAGGCGCAGGACGAGCCGTACTTGACGCGGCCGCCGACATCAAAGGCGCACCACGCACCGCCGGTGCGGCACCCGCCGCCCTTCTAGGCGCCGGCGGACGGCGCTGTGTCGGTGTCGCCGCCCTTAACGGAGGCGTACTTGCACTAGTAGCCGCTGCCGCCGTTGCCGCGGGCGCGGTGCCTGCCCCACTTGGGAGTCCCGGCGAACCGCGCGGTGCCGGCGTCGCCGCCCTTGACGGTGGGGCACTTTCCCTAGCAGCGGCAGCCGCCGTTGCCGCGGGTACGACACCCGCCGCACTTTGAGGTGCCGGCGGGCGGCTCTGCGTCGGTGTCGCCGCCCTTAACGGAGGCGTACTTGCACTAGCAGCCGGTGCCGCCGTTGCCGCGGGCGCGGCGCCTGCCACACGTGGGAATGCCGGCGAACCGCACGGTGCCGGCGTCGCCGCCCTTGACGGTGGGGCACTTGCCCTAGCAGCGGCAGCCGCCGTTGCCGAGGGTGCGATACCCGCCGCACTTTGAGGAGCCGGCGGCCGGCGCTGCGTCGGTGTCGCCGCCCTTGAAGGAGGCGTACTTGCACTAGCAGCCGCTGCCGCCGTTGCTGCGGGCGCGGTGCCTGCCACATGTGGGAGCGCCGACGGACCGCGCGGTGCCAGCGTCGTCGCCCTTGAATGTGGGCCGCTTGCGCCTGCGGCCGCTGCCGCCAGTGCTGCGGGCGCGGCGCTCGCTACACGTGGGGGTGCCGGCGGACCTCGCCGTGCAGGTGGCATCGCCACTGCAGATGGGGCACTTGCCACAGCCGCCGCTGCCGCCGTTCGTGCTGCGGTCTCGGCGTCCGCCGACTCCGGTCCTCCCGCTGCATCCACCGTCCGCCCGCGTCCATTGGGAAGGCCGTCGCCCGCGGACGCGACAGCCTTTTTCTTTTTCCGCGCCAGCAAGGAGGCACGAACGCGGATGGCTTGTGCCGCAGCGGCACGCTCAGCCTTCCGTGCCGCCACAGCAGCAGGATGGTCGGCGGGGAGTGGAGCAGGGAGCTCCTCCGGGGCCATCCCCGTTTGGTGCGTTGGCCGGGGGGAGCCGGTCGCGACCCAGCCCGACGGCCGGCCGGGTCCGCCAGAAAATAATTCGTCCGGTCGGCGGGGATCAGCTTGCTGCTGTGCAAACTCGGCGGGGGAGGGAGCGATGCGCGGCGCGGCCCGCAATGTCGACAGGCTGGGAAGCGTCGTCCGCGCAGCCGTCCCGGCGAGCCGGGCCGTAGGGTTGACTGTCGCTATAAACGTTGCCATCTTAATGCGCGCCGCGGCGTCCTTGTCGGCAAGCAAAAGGAACTCGCCAAGCCGCTGCAGGACCGGCACGTCGCGCAGGTTGATGGGATGAGGCAACACCGCCCGCTGCTTCTCGTTGACGTCCAGAGATTTGCTCTTGTGTGGATCCGCCATTCTGGTCAGCGCGTTATCCACCATGACGCCCAGCGACCACAGCTCCCCTTGATTGGGCCTCCTTGGCCACCAGGGGGTGCACAGGCGGACATGCCTGGACGACCGCCCACAAGACAACGCGGCGTTGCCAATGACGAGCACCTCGCGCAGCTTCTTCAGGCGGTCCGTCGGCTTGAGCAGGTCCTTGGCCAAGTTCTTAGCCTCCTCGGAGGGGAAGTGATCGGCGGGGCGGCGCGCGCACTCTGGGGCGGTGGGCTTGTACGCCCGAGTCCTCTTCGGCCCGCACCTCCTTCGCGCGCCGGCCCGTGCCGCCGCCTCCTCACCCGACGAGTCCGACCCGCTGTACTCCCTGTCCTCCAAAACCGGCTGCGTGTCGTGTGGTGGCATGTTGAACCCGCCACCACCGGGGTTGTCGCCTCCACTTCCGCCAGCCGCACCGCCGGTAGTGCTTGGTGCGGACGTGGACGAGATTGGGGGCCCGCCGACCAGCCGCGCTCCACGGTCAGGAGGAACGCCAGTGGGAGCATCGGCAGGGGCTCCAAAAGCCATCCCCGCCGTCGCTCCAGCCGCCTCGTCGTCGTCCGCGGTGGCCATGACCGCAGCAGCCGCTGCCCGTGCCGCCGCCGCTGCCTCTGCCTCTTCTCTTGCGACGCGTTCCACTCCCTCCAAGTCCTCAGGGTGAGTTTCCCCCATGGAAGAACTACCGCCGCCGATCGCCGCGGCACTCCCACCAGCAACTGCGGGTCCTTCAGAGGTGGCACCCTCCCCACCGCCGTCCGACGCTGCCGCCGTCCCGTCGCCACCACCGCCCCCCCTGCCCATCCCCGCCGGCGGTGACGTCACACCCGACACTTTGGCAGCGGCGTTCGCGTCCCGCAAGCGGCGGGGCACCGCCATTTGAGCCGGCAACGCTCCAACTTTGGCGGTGGCGCCTGCCTTCATTGCGTCGGCGCTCTCCACGAAGCGGTACACCATGCTAAACACGTTGGCGGCGGGGCTTTCGATGACGGTCGGGTCCTCGACAATCGGCAACCAGAAGATCTGGCCATCGGTGTCAAACCCCGACGCATGGAGGTGGAGGCTGACCATCCTGTTGCGCTTGGCCAGCTGCTTGACGATCGACAAGAGGTCCTCCACCATGCGTTGGTTGGAGGAGTGGACGTGGTCGGGCCCAATCCTCTCCAACAGCGAGTCGCAGACGTCCTCCGCCATCAAACGCACGTCTGCCGCAACCATGGCGGCTGGCCGCAGCGTGTGACAGTAGGCCGAGGTGAGGGCGACGACCGTGGAGAGGAGACCGTCGCTGGGAACGTGCGGGTGCGAAAGACGCGGCGGTGGCAGGGGAAGAGGAGACAAAAGTGCTCAAGAGATGCGAGACGATAGGAGAGGGGGGTCGAGAAGAGGTGTAAGGAGGCCGCCAATGCGCACCAGGAGGGGAGGTGGGGGCCGGTCGGGCGTGTGGACGACGGGGGTGACCCGGCGACTGGCAGAGCAGGCGGGAGGGGGGCGGGGGGAGAGGTAGAGATGTGGCAAGAGAGGAGCATGAGGGGAGTGCGGGGGCCGGCGGGGGCATGAGGAGGACGGGGTTGTTCCGGCGGCCGAGAGCGCCAGCGCCAGGGGGGG
>Ga0209093_1001547_pt1 | contig 13014 bp, 6 predicted proteins | sample SidtaG_4_FD_187450 | JGI IMG/M metagenome (GOLD analysis project Ga0209093, IMG submission 187450) | Marine algal microbial communities from Sidmouth, United Kingdom - Sidmouth_Male1 metaG (SPAdes) (version 2) | ecosystem: Host-associated > Algae > Red algae > Unclassified | place: Sidmouth...
CCCCCCCCATACGCGGGCGCCCCATAGGTGGCCGCCGACGGGGCCGTCGCTTGCGTGGCCGCCGGCGCAGCCGCCGGTGGGGGCGCCGCCGGGATGGGCCCGTACAAGTAGGATCCGCCCCCGCCATACCCGTACGTGCCGCTCGCCGAGTAGCCCGCAGAGGTGCCCCCCGCAAAGCCGTCGGCGGCAGACGGACCGCCCGAGTAGGCGGGCGCCCCCCCCCCAGGCGCGCCGGCGGCATCGCCAACGGCGGGCCCACCCCCGCCCGCCGCGTCGACCGCCGACCTCAGGGCGCCATAGTCGTACGCCCCCGCCGTGCCGGGCCTGCCCGACAGGAAGGGCGGCGCGGGTAGCTGCGGCGTGTCGGCCTTGTAGGCACCCCCCCCGGCGGACGGCGGGTAGCCATACGCCGACGCGCCGGTGGTTGCCGCTTGGCCACCGTCCATGTACCCGACGGCCATGGCCGTTGTCCCAGACAGCGGCATCCGCTCCGCCGCCTCTGCCGCGCCGCCTGTGGTGTTGACAGCAGCCGCCCACTGCGGCCGCCGCTTCATTCCCCCCCCGGTCCGTCCTTGGTCGAAACCACCGCTGCGCGGCAGACGCGGCGGCGACGGGGTGCACGACGGGGTGTCCACGCCCGTCCACAGCCCACCACCAACCACCCCGCGCACGGTCAGACGCGCCTTGCGTCGCAGCTTGTCAGGCACACCCCGGATGCGCCGCTGCCGCGCCCGTGCCAGCGTCACCGCCGTCGTCGGTGCCCGCCTCTCGATTGTTGGAATGCCCGTGCGGCGGGGTGCGTGCGGCCCCAGTGGACGCACGGCCGACGCCGCTGAGCGGGGCGCGCGCGCGCGCCGCCGCCGGCCGCACCAGCTCCCCCACCGGTGGAGGGGCGCGCTCGCTTCACCCGCCAGGCGCGAGAGCCGACCATGGACAACGCGACCCGATGAAAGAAAAACGCCACCGGCCGTTGGGCGCCGCACGAGCCGCGACGGGAGCGGCCGGCATCAGGGGCTGCGCACGCACTCCCACGGGTCGCGGAGAAGGCGGGCACGCGCCGCTGGGGACACGGGCGGGGGCACCCAGAGCTGTGCGGGAGGGCCCCTTTGGCGCGCAAGCGGCTGGATCCACGCTGGTTGGTGTGGGCAGCGGGGCGGCGGCGGTTGTGGACTGTGCAAGGCTGTCGGGAGGTCCGAACCACGCATGCTTCGTGGGTCGGACGCGGCGCCAGAAAGTCTCGACCGCAGGTCACGCGCGCTATTTCCGCGGCCCTCCCGTCCGTGTTGGGTTGGGTGAGTGGGCCAACGGGCGGTCGGGAAAGCCGCGCCACAATCGTGTGGTCATATGTGGTCTGATGGAGGGGCTCTAGCGCGGGTGGGGCTTGTCGCCTGGGCCGTGTCCGCGGCATGGACTAGAACAAATATCCTAACAAACACTCCGGCGAGGACCAGCCGGATGCCCGCCAACGTCCGGAAGTGACGCAAGCGCGGCCAAGAACTGGTGTCCCGACCGCCCCGGCACGAGGGTCGTCGCTGGGCCCACATCTTTCCTTGTCTGTGGCTGAGAGTGAATGTCAACGCCATGCCGCGGCTGCCAGTCCGATACCCCTACCGCCGCCATTGACTGTTATTTGTGGCTGAGAGCCCGCCTTGTGAAGCCGTGGTTGGATATTTTTTCCGGGCGGCGGCGGCAGATGGCGCGCCCTGAGACCGCCTGGACCGCAGGTGGTTGGACTGGGGTGCCATTGAGGCCATTGGGTGGACCAATGACCGGCCTTGTCACTGTAGAGGACAGTCGGATGGCATGCAAAGGACCGGTGATCCGCCAGCCTCTGTGAATCCAGGCAGTGCGTTGGCTGCACAGCCAGGGTGAGTCATCACGCGGAACCATCATGCCAAGTTCTGAGTTGATCGCTGGCCTCGAAGACGAATCTTTGATTTGTAGGGGTCCAGATTCGACGCTCCTCGAACTAAGACAGAAATTCAATTGAAAACAAGCAAGTTCACTTCGTCGTGCATTTGTATCGCAATGCTTGTTACCTGCGCGATTGTACAGTACGGTAGTGCCCGCTTGCAACAGAACAAATACAGTACGGCAGTACGACTGCTAGAGGTTGTCCATGACGCCTACACACATACCGCTGGCTGCCGCGATCCTGATGTGACGGGCATACGGGTGGCTGCGGCTACGGTTTCCCAACGAAGGCCCGGTTGCGGTGTTTGTCGTGGAGAACGCAGCATTGGCGGTTGTGATGGCGAGATGGAACGAGCTGTTGGAGCTTTGGCAAGGTCGCTGCCAACCAAGCACAACTGAACCGAGTCACAGCCAGTCGGAGGCGGACGTGGTCGCAGACGTTTTTCCACGTGAAGTGCGTGCCGACGTCTCTGTAGAACGGCCCTCCTCATGGCGTGACCTGGTCCGACCTGCTGCTGCCTGGCGCACGAGTCGGGCGAGAGATTATCAGAATAGCGCCGAGGCTCGCCGCGACAGCTGGCGCTGTCGCCAGCTGAACAGGCCAGCACTGATGCCGACTAGACAGGCTAGACCAATACCCTGACTGCCTGCCCCCGTCAGGTCGTGCATGTCTCCGGGTGGCATCCCCATCACCAGACCACCCCCCACGACTGCCACTCAAAAGCCCTGACCACCCAGACAGTCGTCCGTCCTGCAGCCACTCCACCCAAAAATGCCGGCGCGTCCTTGCGCCCAACTACCACCATGCAATAACAGCAGCAAACATGCACGACGGGCGCTCGAAAGTAACTCTACATCCCTCTGCTTGTCCGCCCGAACCGGACATGGCCCGAAAGGAGAGGTGGAGGCGCCACTGCAACAGAAGACGGCAGCAAACGCCGTCTGCACCCTTCCACACCCTCCTCCCCCCCTCCAACACGAGCCCCCAGCCATTGCGTCAGGAAGCAAGAACATATCAGTGCAGCGACTGGCACGGAAAGCCCAGCCGACAACAGGGCGGGGGAGGGGAGAGATAGCAAATGTCACCACGCTCCGACGACAACGCGCAGGCGCGTTAACGGCAGGGCGGCAGAAATCCTGCCCAAGGCAAACGACAACGGCCGCGACGGGAACACGCGGCCGGCGGACCGGCTGTCCGGCCGAGCGCGTGCACCGCGGAGTGGCACAGAGAGTCCATTCCCTCTGACTCGTCGACACAGCAGGGGACGCTTCCGACCACCAAAATCGCGGGAAAAGCTGTCGATATGACGTTATTTCCCATTTTTTTTTTGAGCACGTGCGCCCGTGCGTGAGATTCTTCCTTTTTTAGATTCTGTAATGGTCAGCTCCCAATGGAAGCCGTTGATTGGCCGTTCGGGTTCGAGACGATCCGCGGGAGGTGGGACGGAGGCGGATTTAAGGACACTGGGAGGGCAATGGACCTGCGTGCCCTCCGTCGAGTGTTGCTCACAGCTGCAAAGTGAGCCCAGCTGGCCCTGCCGTGCAACGGGCATGCACAGATTATTGTTCTGATTCGCGAACCACCGCCCTCGGAATGACCCGGATCACACCACAAGGGGGGGAGGCGCTCTCAACGGGCACCAGTCGGCCGCACCCGCCCTCGGCAGCCGGCTGGTGGCGGCCTCCTCGTGGTGCCCGGATCGGATGCCGCTGCCACACGGCGGTCGCGTGGCTGTGTGGAAAAGGGCCGTCGGCTGTCAGTGTCCGACGTCGGTGCGGGAGAGGCCCGCCCATGCTGCGTCCGAGTGGGGTGGGCCCGGACCAGCTCCTCAGCTCAACTACTGTCAGCGTCGCCATCACTCCACACCGACTCGCTGTTCATTGGGTGGCCCGGGCCTTAATCAATCCGTAATGCAATTATCAACGGTCTTTCAATCCACAGCGCCACGAGCGAGAGTGCGACGCACTGTCGCGCAAGGCCCCTCATCGGCGTGCTTGCGGCCCACAGCAGCCCCTCGCCTCGGAGGTGGAAACGGGGTGGTCAGGCAGCACCCATCCCGAGGCTGAATCCGACCACGAGGCACTCTGTGCGGTCGACGCGACAGCCTGTTCACAGTACACTGTGGGAGACCCCCCCGCAGAATAAGCAAAAATACAACATGTATCCGCCTCCATTGTCGCGTACACAGCAAGGAGGGGTCCAATTGTCTCCTTCAGGAGGCCCTCTCTTTCGCTGTCGGCCACACACCCACGAATCTCACATTGAACACCCAGCGGCCTGGTACGTGGTGTGCCTGGGCGGCTGGCGTGGCGAGCCCCGCACCGGCTCTGTCGCGTCTTGCGGTGCGCTCCCCCACCCCCCACGCCAGGAGGCCGCCTGGGGGTTGTGAGGTCACGCTGGCGACCACCTGCCGCGCTGTCCCGTCGGGTGTGCCCGCGGTGACCGCAGCGTTGTGGCTGGCCAGGAGCACGCCTGTGGACCGGTCTACGAGGCCACTGTTCCGCGCGTACCTCCTAATTTTTGTTTTCTCGGTCCGCCCGGTTTTGTTCACCGGCGGCGGCCGCGCCCTTGTTCCAGCCTTCTTGACTGCTGCCAGACGGCGACTGGTGGCTCTCGGCTGGCACACGGCAACAATCTGCGCGTGCGCGCATACAAACCCCCGGGGGCTCGCGCGCTTTTTGGGAGCACACCCTCGGCCATCGGCGTCTGCCCGCACCGACGTCCGCGACTACGAGCGCCGCGACCCCCCCCACACACCACACGCCGTGCGCTCTGGGAGAACACTGGCCCCGCTGGCCCACTCTCACTGGTCGACGATTCTCTCCTCGGGCTGGGTGCCAACGCTGGACCCCCCCCTGGCGCTGCGCCATCGACGCTTCTCCGCCACATTTCTCTCTTAACGCCTTCGTGTCCCGCTGGGCAACCCACCCGCGCTCGGCCAGATACACCCCCCTCCCGCTCACATTTTTTTGGGACACGCCTCCGTCCTGCTCGCGGCCGGCCGCGCGCGACGCCGTCGTCGTCGTCGTCGTCACCCCCGTTGCGTGCGTGCGGCCGCCGCGCGCGCGCTGCAGATGCCGGCGTGCATGCGGGGCCTGACGGTCTGATTGCGCCGCTGGCACACGGCGCTTCGGGTTCATAGCATTTTTTGGGTTGCTGGCGACGTTGGTGGACGCCCTTCTCGCGCACGCTCACACCCTTATTCCATCCTCGCCCCAACGTGTTGCCAACGTAGCTGCGTTGCCGCCGTACCCGAGTAGCAGCCGAGCGGCCGGCTTCTTCGTCGGCGGCTGGTTTCTTGCATGCGCATGACGGCGAGCGACGCTCATGCCGGGCTGGTGATGGGTGCCCGCGGTCCTCTCGAGCCACCAGTATCTCCGTGCTCGTTGACCAGTGATGGTCGGTCATCCCCACCGGCCGTAAGCAAACAGCCGTTCTCCCCCGTGACGCTCGACTCTGTTGACGACCTGCCGCGGTCGTCGGTGCTGGGCGTGAGCAAGCGCGGTGGCGTCGACACTGCTTCCCGCCTGGACGATGCCCATGACTTGATGCTTGTGAGCTGTGATGCGATGCCTTCAGCTGTGGATGCGGATGGCATGAACGATGGCGAGGATGAGCTTGACGGAGCCGTTGCTCGGCCTGACATGCCGGCCGGCAACTGCAGCACGTCGCTCGTCATTGATGGCTGCTCTCGGTCGGCGCCCGGCTTGTCAGATGGTGTGTCGGACGCTCTGTCTGCTGCCCCGGTGACGGGTTGTGTAAACTTCGCTCAGGCCACCTCGGTCGAGACAGACGCCGGCAGCCGCGACGCTGTGCCTGCCGCGTTTAGTGAGGTGTGTCCTGCGCCTGATGCGCCTCGTGCTTCTTGCCCTCCCCCCCGGAGGAGTTCTCGCGCGCGTGTACCCTCGGCAATTGCTGCGTCGGCGGCCGTGGCTCCCGGCAAGCGCGAGCGGAGGCGCAAGCGCTGTGAGGCCTTCCCCGTGGAGAAGGATGTGGCGCCGGTGGGCAAGAGACCTGTATGCCCGCCAACCGTCGACGGACTGCGACCGCGGTCAGCCGGTCCGGCACCGCTCGAGCTGTCGAAGTCGCGAGCCGGAGGGGGCTTCCCGAGGCGACCTTCTCTGGACCTTCCTTCCCCACTGGCGTCGCGCTCAACAGTGCCTATGTCGTCTGTGTCTGGTGCTGCCTCGGGTGGCGCTCCCCCGTGCTCGGCCGATGAGAAGCGGCAGCAGCTGCTTGCTCGACTTCACGCCATCAATGCGGAGAAGGCGCGCCTCGCGCTTGCGGAACCGACGCCCCGCCACAGCGTGTCGACGTCGCAACTCAACGGCTTGCTCTCTCCCGCGTGCCCCACTGTCCCTCCTCACATCCCCGGCTCGGCCTTGTGGTCTCAAGCGCGCTCCCTCGCGAGCCCTGCGGCCAGCACGAGTACCTGCGGTGCCACAGCGCTCACCGCACTAGATCTTGGCTCTGGACGCGGCGACGGTGCCTCAGCTGCGACACCTACTCCCGGACCTGATGGTCAGTCCACAAGCACGACGGATCGCGTGTCGCGACGTCCGTCGCGTCCTCGGACCCCGTCGGTTTGGCTGAAGCCCGCGCCTGGCGAGCCAGTGGCTGGGTCCCTCAACACACCGACGATGCCTTCTGGTTGGAGTCGGGATCCTCGTGTCAAGTATTGCCGCCGGGTGGTCAACGAGCTGCTGCGTCATCCGCAGGCTAAGCCCTTCTCCGCTCCTGTCAATGAGCTGTGGCCGCCGGAGTCGATCCCCAACTACTTCGTTATTGTAAAGCAGCCGATGGACTTGGGCACCGTCAAGCGTACGCTGGAGGCCGGTGGCTATTGCTCGTTTGACCCCACCGACGTCGCGGCGGGCCGCATGCTTGCGCTATCCCGCTTTGAAAGTGACATCCTTCAAGTCTTCACCAACGCTATGCTGTACAACCGCCCTGGCGACTCGCTTTATCAGTGTGCGTTCTCCCTGCGCGACGAGTTCCAGCGGCTCATCCGTGACATGCCAGAAGAGGCGCCTCCTGCTGCCAAGAGTGCTGCCCGTCGCGGCAACCGCAAAGCGAAGCCAGCCCCGGCGCCCAAGGCCAAGAAGGCATCGCCTCCCAAGCGCGGCAGCCCGCCGGCGGCGGCTGGTGCGGCGCCTAAGCCGACAGCGCCCAAGCGTTTAACCAAGACCAAGCGCTCGCCGAAGTCGAGCTCCGCTGAAGCCTCTGCTTCACATGAGGCAGCTGTCTCTTTGTCGGGCGGGTCTGGTGACGCTGGCGGTGGTGGCTCGCCAACTGCATCGGCTGGTGGTGCGCGGCCGTCGAAGGCCGCGACCGTGGTGCTGCCGCAAAGCGTCCGGGAGATCCGGAAGAAGTTGGCTCAGCTGCAGAACGAACGGGCGTACGTCGAATGCTTTTCGCTGGGTGGCGTCAAGGGGTCGTCGGCTTTCATGAAGCGCGCGGCGATACTCTACCACGTGGAGATGCGGTTCGAGGAGAAGGAGCGCCTGGGCGAGAACATTTCGTCGCTGTCCGTGGACAAGCTGGGGAAGGTTGTACAGCTCGTGGCTCGCAAGTCTGCCGGCCGTGCCGAGGTCAACAACAACGACGAGTACGAGCTTGACATGGACGCGCTCGACAACCACACCCTCCGTGAGATGGAGGCGTACGTCGAGTCGTGCTTGCCTGTCGCCAAGCGTCGCACAATCAAGGACGTGAGCTCCTTCTCGTCGGTTGGTGACATTGACGCGGCCATGATCCGGCTGCGGCAGCACATGATGAACATCCTGGAGCGTCGTGAAGCTGCTCGTGCCCACCGCCGGCGGATGGGGTCCTACTCATCGGAGGACTCTGACAGTTCGGATGGTGACAGCTCGGACAGCGGCAGCTCCAGCAGTGGCAGCCGCAGCAGTGGCAGTGACAGTAGCAGCTCGGGCGAGTCGGGCTCGGACTCTGAGAGTGACGGGGAATAGAATAGAACATAGCCCCTACTTGTTCTCTCTCCTGTCTTCTAGTCCCCACTGGTCTCATATTGAGCCTGCCACTCGAGCTGCGCTGCACGCCCATTCCCGTGCCGCCCTTCATGGCCAGCCGTCGCGTCCTCTCGGAGCTGGTCGATGTTGCGCTGGGGGACAGGGCCACTGACCCGTCTGGTCGCTGTTCCCATTGTCGAACTGCGCGCTTTGGCAGTTGCCCGTCGCTGGCACTAGAGCACCGTCGCGCGCGCATTCCTCGTGCGTTGCAGCACCTGGTGCGATCGGGCGTTGGGCTTTCGGCACGTTGCCCGCGGTTGCGCCTGCATGTATGCACCCATCAAGCGCCTCGGCGCCGCTCCCTTGCACGCTCTGCCGTGGCGGGGACAAGTTTGCGTGCCGGCGGCGGGGTGCGTCGGCCGGATGGCGCGGCGCCGCGGGCGCCCCACGGCCGACCGTGGTCGTGGTCGCGCGGATTACACCGGCTCACCTTGTGCTCGTCGCGTACCACGGTCTGTCCTCTGCAAGTTTTCCTATTGCGCCTTCGTGTCTCTGCGGGGAGAGGGTGTCGGGCGCGGCGCGGACGCCGTCGTCCCGCGCCGCGCGCCGGCGACGGATGACGCGGGGCCTGTCGACAGCGGGCGCCCGCGCCCGCCGGCCCTTGAAGTTGTTTGGTCCAGTCGTACTCGGTGCATGCAATCGTGGGATTAATTTGGGTAAAGTCAGCTTTTTTTGGGCTCCAGACTTTACGCATAGAGTGCTCGGCCGCTTTGCACGCCTAGTTAAGACCCAGTGTTCCTGCTCTTCTGGGTTTTCAATCGAATGGCGGCCTTGGATTGGCTCCTCCGTCAAATACGACTGCTCATTGGTCACAAGGGGAGCTGTCAGATTCCTCACCAAAATCTTCAAGCGGATTACAACGTGGAAAAGGTCATCCTCTCTCATTGGCCTTGAGGGGACGGTACGGATGCTCTGGTTTGAAGCTCCTTTCGAGAAAATTGACATGCAACGAGGTGGCGTCAAGCTTGCTTCGACAGACACGGAAGCGATGCACACTGCAGAAGGTCAACAACAGCCACACCTCCGACAGTGGTCATGCTCTTGAAGCACTTTGTGGCCCATTTTCTTGTGCTGTGTGCCCTCGTGTAGTAATCGTCACCTCCAGAGCACGCCTGTTGACCAGAAAAAAGATAGTTAAGGGAGTGTCATCTGCATACATGAGGTCGGCATCTCGCATGAAGTGGTCCGATTCATGAACGGACTTCAGAATCTGTCTCTTCGCGTCCCACTTGTGCGGCAAAATGTAGGGGGACCTGCTTGAAGCGTTCCATAACGCTGGAAGGCCCCCCCAACCCTGTTTGCTCATGCGGGTGTCGGGCAGACTGGAGACAATCGAGCACTACTCTGGCTCTGCTTGTCCGTTTGATGTGTTCTGTGGCTCGTTCTCTTGCGCTATGTAAAACCTTGCAGGGATAGTTCCCGCAAAAGCATCCAATCTTCCCACACAGAAGGTAGCTGGATGAAACCTGTTTCTGAGTGCACGGTACTGCCCGAGCGCGGGATGTGGTCGGATCAGCATTTCGTCCGGATATTCGGGCTCTTTATACCATTGACATACTGTCCCGCGGAACGCGACGACATGGTCTGCTATGGTTGCCCTGTTTTTGCAAAAAAAAATAGAACCAAAGAATAAAAGAGGGGATAACACAGGAGTGACAAACAGAGCACATCGATGGACAGGGGGGGAGGATGAGCGTCGTTCCCTTCGTGTGCTCGGGACGTACACGCCTCCCCCCTCCCCCCCACACCCGCCCCCCCCTCTGCCCTGACCATGCTCTGATCCGTGCAACTGCCCTACGACAATAATCGCCTGCGGACGACGAGCGCAACGACGCGCGGGCAAGACGTGATCCGTCGGATCAAGTCACCGCCCACGGCTCATCCTGGATCTTCAGGCACCGCTCTCAAAGAACCCTCACAGGCCGAAATTGTTAGGGGTGTCACCCCCCTCACAGGGGTCGTAGAGGCCGAAACAGGGGACGTCCCCTGTTTCTTCGTTTACGGCCTCTCTGAGAGGGGTATTTCATATTGACCACTTATATTTTAGCACGTTGCAGCTTGCCTTTTCATCCTGGCGATGTAATGCTCAGACCCAGAAGAGCAGCCTTAACTAGGCGTGTTTGCAGCGCCTCTGCCCGCCCCACGCTCGCTCGCAGCACCCACAGCGGTGTGGGCGCCCGCAACCCGCCGGTCGCCGTCCCGCCGCCCCCGCTCCCCTGGCAGCACACGGACGCAGGTCGATCACGCGGGCGCGGGTCGATCCCCCCCCCCCCCCCCCCCCCCCCCCCCCCCCCCCGCCGCCACCATGCCGTCCATGGCCGTCGACATCCCCGCCTGGATTGAATGGCAGCGACTGCTGCTGGTGCGGGAGCGCGCGGCGGAGGAGGCGGACGCGCTCGGCGGGGCGGGCGGGGCGGCGGCCGTGGCCGACGCGGACCTGCTGCACGCCGGCGTACGTGGGGCCGCCGCAGGGGGACCCCTTGTTTCGTTTCCTTGTCTTTTGAGTGGCGGGCGCCGCGCGGGTGTGGCTCGCCGCGGCTGTGGCGGGCCGCAGCGCCCCGCGGGGCGCCGCTGCCAACGGGTCCCGGGGCGAGACCGGGGGTGCCACCCGCGCGGCAACGGCGGCGGTGGGTACTGACGCGTCCCCTCCCCATTGTGCTCGCTCCTCGCCCTGCGACATGGCCCTGCCCTTTGGTGGGCTCCCCCCCGTGGACGGCGCCGCCCCCGCAGCTGGCCATCCCCCGCCTCGCCGTCGTTGGCGTGCGCGACGCACCCGGCGGGCGGGTGGCGGTGACGCTGCGGCCCGCCCACGGGCTGCCGCTGCCGCCGACGCGGCTGACGGCGGGGGATCCGGTCATCCTCCGCCTGCCCGTGGCCGCGTCGGCGCCCGCCGCGGGCAACGGCGCCGCCGCCGCGGCGGCCGCCGCGCAGGCGCAGCGGCGGCCGCCGCCCCCCGCGCCCGCCGGCGATGAGGACGATGAGGCAGACGACGGCGGTGGCGAGGATGAGGAGGACGGTGACGCCCCCCGGCGGGGCACCCTCACCGCCCTGACGGCCACTCCGCCGGCGCTGACGGTGCTGCTCGGCGGCCCGCCGCCGGTGGGGCCGACGCTGACCCTCGCCCGCACCGCGTCGCCCGTGCCGCACCGGCGGTGTTTGGCGACGCTCGGCGGCCTCGCCGCCGCGGCGGCGACGGCAGACCACCCCGCGGCGGCGGTCCTGGACGTGCTCCTGCGCGGGCGCCCGCCGCCGCCGCGTCCGCCGCCGCCGCCGCCGGCCGCCGCCGCGGGGGCACCCCCCCCCCCGACGGCGGCGCACCTCAACGCGGAGCAGGCGGCGGCGGTCGCCGCCGCCGCCGCCGCCCCCCCCTTGGCGGTCGTGCACGGCCCGCCCGGGACGGGCAAAACCGCCGTGGCCGTGGCCATCCTGGCAGCGGCGGCGGCGGCGGCCGCCCCCCGCGTCGCGGGCAGCGGCGCCGTCGGCGGCGTGCTGGCGGCGGCGCCCTCCAACGCTGCCGCCGACGTGCTCGTGCGGCGCCTGCGGGCGGCGGCGCCCGCCCTGGACGTCCTCCGCATTGGGGGGGGGGGGGACCCGACGACCGGCGCGCGGCTCGACGACCGCCTGGCGGGCTCGGGCGGCGACGTTGCCGACGGCCTGCGCGCCGAGCTGGCGGGCGTGCGCGCCGCGCGGGCGGCGGCGGAAGCCGCCCGCCGCCCGCACGGCAACGGCGGGGGGCGTGGCGGGCGGGGCGGCGGCCGCGGCGGCCGCGGCGGCGGCGGCGGCGGCAAGGGCGGCGGCCGCGCCCGCGGGCGCGGGCGGGGGCGCCCGCCGCCCCCCCTCCCCCGCGGCCAGTGGGCGGCGTGGCGCGCCGACGAGCGGCGGCTCGTGCGCGAGTTGCGCTCGCGCGAGCGCCGCGGCGCCGCGTCGCTGCTTGCGGCGGCCGACGTGGTCGTCGGCACCCTGTCGGCGGCGGCGGGGGGGGTGCTCGGCGCCCGCGTCTTTGACCTCGTCCTCGTGGACGAGGCGGGGCAGGCGACCGAGGTGGGCGTGTGGGGCGCCGCGCTGCGGGGGCGGCGGCTCGTGCTCGTGGGGGACCCGTGTCAGCTGCCGCCGACGGTGCTGTCGGGGGGGGGGCGGGGGGGGGGGGGGCCGCCCCCGCCCGCGGCGGCGGTGGCGGCCGCCGCCGCCGTGGGGGTCCCCGCCCCCGCCGACGGCGGCGGCGGTGGGGCGTCGGCCCCCGCCGGCGGGGCGAGCGACCCCCCGCCCCCGACGGCCGCCTTTCACCCCGACGGCCTCGCGCACACGCTCCTCGATCGGGTGTTTGCGTCGCCCCTGCGGGCGGCGGTCGTGGCCACCCTCACCGCCCAGTACCGCATGCACGGGGTCATTTGCGGGTGGGCGTCGGGCGCCATGTACGGGGGCGCCCTGCACCCGGCGTGCGGCGCCATTGCGGGGCGGGCGCTCGACAGCCTCCCGGGTGTGGCGCGGAGGGGCGGCGACGCCGAGGCGGGCGTCGGGGTCGGCGGCGGCGGCGGCGGCGGCGGCGAGGACCTGGCGCCGCTCGTGTGGATTGACACGGACGGGTGTGACGCGGAGGAGGAGCGGGGGGACGGCGGCAGCGGCCACGGCGGCGGCGGCGGCGGCGGCGGCAGCGGCGGCAGCGGCGCGGCCGCCCCAGCGTCGGCCGCCGTGTCGTTGCGCAACCCGACCGAAGCGGCGGTGGTGGTGCGGCACGTCGGCCGCCTCTTGGCGGCGGGCGTGCCGGCCACCGCCATTGGCGTCATCTCCCCCTACGCGGCGCAGGTGGCGGCGGTGCGGTCCGCCCTGGCGGCGGCGGCAGCGTCTGCCGCGGCGGCCGGCGACGCTGCCGTGGCGTCTGCGACCGCCGTGGAGGTGGCCTCCGTCGACGCCTTTCAGGGGCGCGAAAAGGAAGCCATTGTGCTCACGCTCGTGCGCGCCAACGCGGCGGGCACGGTCGGCTTCCTCGCCGACGTGCGCCGCGTCAATGTGGCGGTGACGCGCTCGCGGCGGCAGCTGGTGGTGGTGGGGGACCGCCGCATGTTTGAGGGG
>Ga0209093_1001550_pt1 | contig 13006 bp, 10 predicted proteins | sample SidtaG_4_FD_187450 | JGI IMG/M metagenome (GOLD analysis project Ga0209093, IMG submission 187450) | Marine algal microbial communities from Sidmouth, United Kingdom - Sidmouth_Male1 metaG (SPAdes) (version 2) | ecosystem: Host-associated > Algae > Red algae > Unclassified | place: Sidmouth...
CCGCCGACGGCGGGGGGCAAGCTCAGGTTCGCAGATGTTTAGTCAGGTTCGTCAGGCGCGGGAGTCTGGGCAGAGGGCAAGAGAGGGCAGTAGTCATGTAGCACCCCTTTACACGCCCGCAACTCTCGCAATCCGATTTCGCCCGCGACCACTCTGGCCCCACCGGTGAACCTAGAGCAACCCCACAACCCGCTCGGTCCAACAATGATCGTTCATTCCTTCGTCCCAAAGGCTGTTCGGGCCCGACCAATATTCAAAATTGAGATTGCCCAACACCCCCCACCCCCCCTGCATGCCGGAATCGGGACCTTGTGGACCACTCGCAACGACGGCGAGAGCAGGCCCTCGGACCCACCCACGCGAGCGAGCCTCAAAGTGGAGCACTGGTGGCGGATCGCAACACGGCGTCGGAGATCACCCGCGCAAGCCGTCGCAAGCGCCGGCCACACAGACCCCCAATCCACTCCCACGCCACCCCCAACCCCACCCCGATTTTCTGGCCCGGCCGAGTGCGCGCAAATCGCACGTCGGCCTGAGCTGCATCTACGGGGTCATGCGTGAGTGGTGGCTTGGGCGGTGTGCCCTTGCGCGCGCAGAGGCGCGTCGCCTGTGATGGTGAGAGGGGGGGGGGGGATGCACCCCCAACCCCACTCCACGCGTGCCCGAGAGCAGGCCTGTCGCGTGCGGCTGTTGCCCGCCTTTTTTCCTCCCGCCGCACCCCGGCGAGCAACCAAGGCATCAGCCTCTCCCGCCCCCCGCTGACCCGCGCCACCATCGCCCGCCTTTTTCCGACCCGCCACTGCAAGGTAAGCCACCACGCCACTGCCTCGCCCCAGCCTGTGTGCGTTCTTTTAGGCCGCTTGGTTGCCCCGGCACGAGTGCCATCCGCGTCTGCAACTCGACGGAGGACCGCGTGGCGCTTCCTCGTTCTGTAGCCACCGAGTATGTTCTGACCAACCCCCGCGACGTCCTGGCATCCGATACCCACCCACGCCTCTCTATTTCTTTCCATCTGTCATGGCCTCCGACTCTGTTTTTTTGGCAACGCGCAACTCCTCCATCCCGGCCGCATGTCGAACCTTCGCGCTGACTGGCGACGCGAAGGCGTCCGCCAACGCGGTGCGCACCCACCTCCTACGGTCGTGGGAGCTCGTCGTCCGCGTCTTCAATGATGCCGATACCGCGGAGCTGTGGGCGACCGCCATGGTCGTCCGTGGGACTGCCTCTGTATCCCCCTCCCTCTCCCCGCGCGCCGAGACCACCGCGGCACCCCTTCTCGAACCCCTCCTCCCATCCTTCCCCGCCATCGACGGGACTCTGCTGACGGTCTACGTCGCGGGCGACCAGTCGGTCATTGACCTGGCTGACCCTGCAAGTGCCGCCGCCTTCTTCATGTCTCTCGGAGGGCCGACGTGCGGTCGGGAGGTCGTCGTGCGCGGGCTTTCCCTGCCGCCGCGCCCTGCCACTCTCTGTCAGGACGTTGGTGCCCCCGCCACGTCCAAGCGGCGGCGGCTGGCAACCTCGGTGGCCTCTTCCGGTGCATCCTCCCCGCTCCCCGCCACCGACCACCACGACCTTCCTCTGCGGGTGCCCATAGAGCCTTCGCGCCGCGAACCCATTCCCCATCCAGTGGCAGCAGACCACCGCTATGCCCTTCAACGTTCTAACGGCGGGCACCGCAAGCGCGTGGCTTGGGCGTACGGCGGGGGCGGCGGAAGTCGCGCTGGCCGCTCCGTACAGGCTGACCGCGCTGCGCGCCTGCCTGTGGCCACCATGCCGCAAGCGGCGCAGCTGCCATCCCGTGTTGACGGAGACACCCTACGTCTTTGTCGTATGTTGCTGCGCCGCCAAGACGTCTTTTTGACGGGACAGCCGGGCTGCGGGAAGACGTACCTAGTGAACCAGGTGGTGTCGGCACTGCGGGACGCGGGCGTCGCCGTCACCGCCAGCGGTAGCTCGGGTGTCGCGGCCGCGCTCGTCTGCGGCACGACGGTGCACAGCTGGGCGGGATTTTGCAATGGTGACGCCGACGTGTTGTCCCCCCTCGACACGGTGGTTAACGACGTCATCCCGTACGCGGCCAAGGTGCGGATGTGCTCCGCCGTGGTGCTCGTCATGGACGAGGTAGGCACCTTATCCGCGGCGTTTATGACGCGACTGGATCTCGTGCTGCGTGCCGTCCGCCGGCGGTCGGTGCCCTTTGGCGGTCTGACCCTCCTCGTCGCCGGTGACTTCCTGCAGCTGGCCCCTCCCTTTGGGAGCTACGCCTTTTTGGCTGACGTTTGGGGCCTCGTATTTCGCAGCAGGGCTGTCATCCTCAAGACAAACTGGCGGCAGATGCGAGACCCGCAGATGCTGGGGCTCCTGCTGCGGCTGCGGACGGGGCAACATACGGACGCGGACATGACGTTGCTGGCAAGCCGCCGCACGGAAGTCCCTCCTCCCAACGTCGTTTGCCTCTTTTGCCACACACTAGACGCCATTGAAAAGAACGAGGAAGAGCTGCGGCTGCTACCAGGGCCCTCTGTGGTCTTTGAAGCTGTGGAAAAGGTCCAAGGCGCGCCCTACCTCACCCTGGCGCGCGCCTCGGCTCTGCAGGACGGGGCCCTCAAGCTCCCGCGCGTCGTCTCCCTCCGGGTCGGTGCCGTGGTGGCCGTACCCACTTCATGCCTCGCATCGCAGGGTGTGCCCTGCGGGACGCGCGGCATCATCGTTTGTTTTCGGGCTGTCGGGCGTCGGCGCTACCCGCGTGTTCGGTTTGCGCTGCCCGCAGGGAAAAACAAGGTGCTGGACGTGACTCCGACGATGCGCCATGTCGTCGCCCTGGACGGGGTCAAGAGGGCAGCAACAAGGATGCAGGTGCCGCTCGTGCTGGCGTGGGCGTCGACAATTCACTCGGCTCAGGGGTGGACGCTGGAGGAGGCGGCGGTTGACCTGACCAACGCATTCGCTGCTGGACAAGCTTTGTCCGGCCTTTCTCGAACATCGACCCTGGGCGGCCTGTATCTGATGGGCTTTGATGAGGACAGGATCATCGTCGACGACGCGGCACTTGCTTTCCATGAGTCCCTTGTTGCCATGTAATAAACAATGCCTTGGCGTGCTCTTGTACCATTTCGTCCCTGGTACCGTGCAAGACAGCTCAAGCCCGTCTGGCTGCATCGTGCAACCAGGCCGCGAGTCGCGCTTCGAGGCGAGTTGTCGAGGCAATGGGACACGTCCTTCCGCTTCCATTGCTATTCGTGGCCATGCAGTCCAAAATCAGCACCATCCAGTCCGGAATTGACGAGAATCATATGACGGAAATCCGCGATTGCTGATTTTTGGATTGCTGGATATTGTTGGAGGATCAATCACGATCGCAACCCCGTGCGGCCCCTGCTGTCGTGAGCTTGCAGCCCGCGCTTTCTCCGATCACGCGCCCGAACGGCTCACGAAAGACCCACACCCGCTGTAACCGCTGCTGTGCGCCGCCCACGCGCCAGCTCCAATCTCTGCTCCACGCGCTCGTCTCTACATGCCGCCCATCGTCCCTCCGCGCGTGCGCACGTCCGCTGTCGGTACGTGGCGGCTGAGTCCCATTGCCTTCTCCTCTGTGTCCCCCTCCTCCCAATTCTTACTCCTCGCGCTCGGTACTCCCCCCATTGCCTACCACCTGGTTTCCGTTCCAATTTTCTGCCATTCCGTACCCCCTCCTTTGTGTCCTGGCATGCTGTGGCGCCCTCCTCATTGAGTGCACGGGTGACCGGGCTCCGCTTCCACCTCCACCATCACCCAGCCCGCCGATTTGGCGGGTTCGGGGTTCGGGAAGATGCCTTTCAAGGTGGCTGGCGCGGCCATGGCGGACGTGTGGTCCATTCCTCTTCCTGCGAACGAGCCGACGCCACCGCCGTCGCCCGCGCCCACTCCCCCGGCGTCGGTGAAAAGGGAAGACGCCGACCCAGTGAAGCCTGTGCCCACACCGTCCCAGACGATCAAGGACGCGGCGGTCGAGGCAACCGTGGCAGCCGCTGCTCCACCGGTACCACCGGCGACGACAAATGGCTTCTCCGAGGGCTTCTTCGTGGCATACAACGAGAAAGTGACCGAGGCGCGGGACATTGGTATCGAGGCCGCCAAGCGGGCGGGATACTTCACGGCGCAGGCGGCAGCGTACCGGGCGGGGAAGCTGGGGGACGTGGATGCTGATTCTGAGCGCGACGCCGCCGTTGCGGACTCCACGGCTGACATCTATGCAGACCTGGCGGCCACCGCCGCTCTTTCCGCCTGTGTGACGCGCGCATCTGCCATCGCGGGCGCCTACACCACAACCGTGACGTAACAATACGACCAGGTTGCTGACAAGGTCAAGCGCAACATCCAAGATGAGCACGACGAGGCGGCTGCCATGCGCGCCGAGTTCCTGTCTGACTTCCCTCTTCCGCCTAAGTTCTGATTTCTTTCTCTTTGAAGCGCATGTGTTGCTTTTCGTGTCAATAGCGCAGTTGTGCTGGCCAGTGCCATGTGCAAGAAATACCTTTTACACAATAGACAAGTCCTGCGTCGCAGCTTTCACGCTCTGCGTCGCCACAAAAGGACGATGGCCTGGTCAATACACACTTGAGAAACGTGGGCCTTCCATGAGACAATCGCTGCCAAGCCAAGCACACATACTTCGCGCTCATCAAGGCTTCACGGACCCTTCTCTCTCTTCTACCCCACCCGTAACACATGCACCCCTGCTGCAGATAATATTGGGCACACACTACAACAGTCACACACCCCGTTCTTCCAGTCCCCTTCCCCGACTGACAGCATTTTGTCTTGTGGGTGGTCGCGTCGCCGCGTGCACACGATGCCGCCACCGACCTTTTCCACTCATCGTCGTCTTGGCGGCGGCGGCGACGCCCACCACCAGCGCCGCCGCTGCTCCTTGGTTTCGACGGTGGTGCCGGCTGCAGCGGCACCCACCGCGCGCCACCACCGCGGCCTCCGATACTTGTCGCCGATGGTTGCGGCCGCGGCGGCGGCGACGCGCACCACCAGCGCCACCGCCTCCACCTGGCGCCGATGGTTGCGTCAGGGACGGCGCGAAGAGTGCCAACAGCGTCCTCGCCGCCCCTTTTGCCCATCATTCTGTGGGTGGTGGCGGCGATGCGCGCCACCAGCGCCGCCGCCGCCCCATCCGGTCGATGGCTGCGTCCACGGCCGCAGCTACTCTCGCTCCGGGCACCACCACCGCTGCTTGAAGGGCTTCTACTGGTAGACGGCGTCGCGGCCGCCGGCCACCACAGCCACCGCCGCCCTTGCCGCCGATCGTTGCACCGGCGGCGGCGGCGACGTGCGGCACCAGCGCCGCCGCCGCGATGAACCGCGGCAACGCGCGCCACGAGCGCCGCCGTCGCCCAGCTTCACCTCCGCGGCTTGCCGCCTATGGTTGCGTTGGGGACGGCGGCGACAAGCGCCTTAAAGGTCGTCGCCGCCCCTTATCTCCAATAGTTGTGCCCGGTGCGGCGACGACGTGCGCCAGTCGTGGGACAGGCCTCATCAGCGCCACCGCCGCCTCTTGACGCCAGTGGCTTCATCCGCGTCGGCGGCGACACGCACCACCAGCGCCGCTGCTGCCCCTTTCCGGCAGATCTTGGATCGGTCGTCGTGACCGGGACCACCACCATCGCCACGGCCGCGTCGTGCGGCCCATCTCCGTGCTACGTTCGGCGGCGGCGTGCTCCAACAACGCCGCCGCCGCCTCTTTCCGCGGACGGCGGTGATGGGGGTGCCCCAACCGCCCACCAACAGCACCGTGGCCAGCGCTCGTCTCGCGTCCTTGCGGCTGTGGAGGCGTCGACACGCACCACCAGCGCCGCGACCTCCCCCGGCCTCCACGGTTGCTCAATGCGGCGGCAGCGCCGGCCCGCAGCACCGCCGCCGTGGCAACGAGCCCGCAGCGGTATCTTGGATGGCGTCGGAGACGCGCGCGAGCAGTTGCCTCTCCACTCAGTACCGCCGGTAGCCCCACCAGAGGTCGTGGCGGCGACGCGCGCCACCTGCGCCGTCGCCGTCCCTCGCCGCCGATGGATGCGTCGGCGACGCACAAAAAGAGCACCGCCGTGGCCGCGTGCCGAACGTTCTCAACTCAACGGCTACTGTGGCGCCTGGCACCAGCGCCACCTCCACCACTCGCCACGGATGGCTTCTTCGGCGTTGGCGGCGGCGGCGGCGCCCGCCACCAGCGTCGCTATCTATTTCTCCTCGTCGGAGGTGTACGCAGCCACGGTCCCAAAGCGCAATGTCAACACACACTGGCACAGCAAAGAGCACAGCTTCTTGACATGGTCACTCTCAATGGCCGCAATCGCGTCGTGATCGACCACGCCGTCCCCACCAATGGCCCGCCGGCACACGTCGCGTACCACGCCTGACGTCCACATACCGAACGAGGCCGTCACCTGGGCAACGACTTGGGTGATTTCATCTTGCCGGAAGGAGCGAAGGGTGGAGCGCAGCGTACCGCGTGTGTTCATCGCGGCAACGTAGCGGAAAAACGACCCAGAGGATGCCGACCACCCGCCCAAGCGCATGACCTGCTCAAACAGACCAGTGGCGTCCAGCAGCGCCTGGGCACCCCCGCGACGGAAGCCGTAGAGGCGGCACGCGCGCTCCCCGTGCATCAGGTCCTGGCCGATTCGCGTCAAGTCGGCCACAAACCGAGTGTTAATCTCAGTCTCCGAGCGGCTCTTGAACAGGCGAACCGCGCCGCTCACACTGCGCACCAGCAGGCTGGGGAAGAGCGGCTGCTGCAAGAGGATGCTGACGTCCATGCCCACTCCCGGAGCAGAGCACGCAAACAGAAGCAGCGCGTGGAAGAGTTGGGGGACGTTGAGGTGCTCGCTTCGACAGTGCACCCACCCCATCTGCCCGAGCTCCCGCTCGTCCTTGGCGCTCACCTGCGTGAAGAAGCTGAAGAGCCGCACAGTCATGACGTCCGTCGTACTGGTACCCGTTTTCGTCAGCCTCAATCGCAGGTTGACGAATCGGTGATGCTTGTGTCTGTGGGAGAGCAGAAGACATTGACAGGAAAGGTGGACAAGCGACATTGATACAGGAGTGGTGCCGGCGCAGGGACACAACAAACCAAGGCAAAAAAGAGGGGGACAATTAGCAACAACGAAAAGCGATGCCACGACACTGGGACTCAACCCGTCGTTCGCCAATGCAAACGCGCCAGCACAACGCCACCACCCGCCCCCTGCCGTGTAGCCGGCCAAGTCTTGGGCCCACTGCACGTACCTCTGGAAAAACTCGAAATTCTCGGCAAGCTTCATGTCCGGGAACGTCACGTCGTCAAACGTCATGTAGTTGATGGTGACGGGACGCGCCAGAGTGAGAAAAGCAACCACATAGTAAACGTAGGTCAGCATGTCCGCCTGCCCAACGGAGGGCGGCGAGTAACCGCTCAGCCGAGCCGCCTTCACGCGCAGGGACTTCCCCTGGGAGGCCGGCGGTGACGAGGCAGGCGCCGCCTCCATACAGCCGTTGCTCAACGCGGCAGGATCGGACGGGGCGGATGGGGTCGGTCGGGCGTGTGGGGCCGGTGGCGAGGGTCGGGACAAGTGCGAGCAAAAGAGCTCGGCGTGGAGTGCCGCCATGATCTCGGGCGTCACCGGTGCGGGCGAGAGTGACTGCTCCCCGCATTGCCGCGCCTCCTTGTTGGCTGCGCCGCGGAAGTTCTTGACGTCCGCCGTCGCCATGGGGTTGCCGATAAACGTGCCGGGGTCTGCCCGCACCTTCTTCTCGTTGTTGAGCTCCGCCACCCCCTTCATCTGCCACGGGGTGTTGCGCTCTGGACAGCACTTGACGAGCGGAACGACGCCAAGCGGCCCATCCAGCTTGGCCTCGGCGAACAAGAACGACAGCACCGAGGTGTAATCCTTGAGCGTGACGGCAGTGAGCGTCTGGGCTCTTCTAGCGATGGAATAGCCGGCCCGGCGGCACTTAAGGAAGGCAATGATGGTCAGCTTCGTAAACGGCGTCATGCACGTGAAGAACTTCCGCACACCGCGGTCAATCTCCGCGTCCGACGGCCGCTCGTCGCCATCGTGGATGCACACGGTGCGGCCGATGAAGTCGGCAAACGCGCATGCTGTCCGGATGCGCGTCATCCACGTCTTCTCGGCCACGTTGGTGCCTTTCGCCGAGTTCTCGCCGGCGCCGGGGCAATCGGCGCCCTCAGCATTGAGGCGGCGGCGCTTTGCGGACGCCCCCGCCTGGGGCCAGAGAGCAACGACCGAGAGCATCCAGAGGCTGACAAACGACTCGGTGCTCTTGGCGTAATGGGTGAATGGCCGGAGCGTTGAAAACTCAAACGCCGGCTCAGCGGCGGCCGTCTGCCTGGGGGGGTGAACGCCGCCGCCACCGCCAGCCCCGCTGCGGTTGCGAAGGCGACGGCCTTGAGCCGGTACCCCCGCGTCGTCTGCAACAGCTCCCGACCGCGGTTGTGTGCCCACCTGGTTGGATGCTGGCACGAAAACCGTCTCGCTCTCCGCCGGCGACGGTGTGGATGAGTACGTGCTGCCGACGGTCGCCATTCCCGTAATGATGATGGGACCGCCCGCAACGGGCGTTGGCGCAAAGCCGGCGGCCGCGGCTGCCCGCGCCTGCCCCGCCCGACGCTCTTTGCCCTCTTCTTGGGAAAAGAAGCTGTCAAGCATCATCTGCTGGACGCTTTCCGGCACGGGCTCGTCACTGCCGCTGAGCTGGACCGACGGAGGGGCAGCCGGCGTCGCGGCAGCCGAGTTAGAGACGTCAGCGTTGGCCGGCTGCGCGCCAGAGGGAGGAACAGCCACGGCATCGGCCGCCGACTGAGCCGCCACATTCAGTCCCAGCTCCTGCTGCACATTCTGCATGGTGGCAGCCGGTGGGGGAAGCCCACAGCATCTGCATGTAGAATGGCGGCGGCGACAGCCACGGAGGGGAGGGGGGGGGATCGTGGCGGAGGTCAGGCACAGCCCACAAGAAGAGGGGCGCGCACCAAACCAGGAGGGAAAGAAGAGGCAATGTGCAGGCCATGCAATAACCAGTGGACAACCCCAAGTCAGCCCAGTGCCATCTGGATGCACAACCGTCCCCTCCGTCGAGCAGCCGCATACTATCAGCACCACACCACTCTCCACGCTACCCCGCTACCAAGTCACTCACGTACCAACTGCGCAAAAGAGAACGGGCACCAAACGCAGCAGATCGCCAACAACAAAACCGGAACAGGTACGACCGGTAGCGCAGAGGAGAAGGGCTTAGGCTGGTATAAGCCCAGAGAGAGGGGGGGAAGTGGGAGGACCACTGTGCAGCGCGGGCGGCGTGCGGCCGCAACGGAACACGTGGGGGGCAGGGTGAACGCACCGGCTGTCCATTCTGTCAGAAAGCCCAGCACGGCAGATGGGCGGGGAGGATACCTCCTGGGCCGGTTTCGAGAGGGTGGCGTTTCCGCGCCGGAGGATATGCGGGGGGGGTGCGACGTCTGGCCAGACAGACACTCATACTCGGACAAGAACCCGACACCAGTCGTGACGGTCCTGACATGGTTCAGACACGCCCTTTCCGGTTCAAAGTACCATGCATTCCGCTGGCGGGATCCTGTAAGTGTATCCAACTCCCTGCTTGTCTGATCCTCTTTCTCCGAAGAAGTCGGTGTACACGACAAGAGCAAAGGGGGAAAGCGGCCATGGGAAGACAGCCAGAGCTTTGAGAGGCTGTCCAGAAACCAGACCACACGCCGCATTTATTTTTCCACACACCCATACTTCTCTTCCACGTTCTTACGTGCTGCAGCGAGTAGCTCTTTGAACGGGGATGATTCCAGTATGCCAGCCGCCGTCGTGCTAACCCCCCCCCCACGCTTGCCATTCGACTGGACGAGGTTGTGAAGCTGGTTGACGCGCGCGGCCGTTGGGAGGCGAATGGCGTGGCTGGCCGCCCACCCCAGGTCGTCAGCGTCACGGGTGATGGCGGCCGACAACAGAGCGCAGTCTTCGTCGTTGAGAGAAAACGGCTGCATGCTCTCATACGTCGCCTCCTCTGGCCGCTTAAAGGACTCGGGTTTGATGCCGTGTAGCCAGCCCATCATGATGATGTACTTTTTTGCCTTGTTCTTAAATATGCCTCGCATCTTCTCCGTCTTGGCCGCGTTGGCCGCCGCCGCCGTCCCGCCCCCGTCCACCACGTCCTTCAACCGCACCAGGGCCCTCTCGTAGAGCTCGGCGCACGCAAAGGAGCCAAAACTGCCGGGGTAGCCGACCGACACGTGACACATCTTCACCAGGTTGGCCAGCTGCAGGGCGAGGGGCTCGGTGCTGAACCGCTGCGCCATCATCTCGGGCGGCAAGCTCCAGTCGGCCACCAGGGGGTGCTTGAAGACTCCTACCGCTGGAGCAGCACCAGCCGTCGTTGCAGCGGCGGGAGCACCTGCCCCGGTGGCGTCCGGCGCCGGCCCTAGCGCGGCGCCGCCGGCACCCTTGGCCCTCTTGGCTTGACGACCCGCTTGAGCCAAGCCCGTCCGGCGTCCGGCCGTCCGTGTCGCCGCTGTACCGCCCGACGTGGCCATGAGATCCGTCTGCGACTTCAGCATGGAACCGAGCGCCACATCGGTCCGCGTGTTGGCCACGGCTTGAGAGTTCGCGTGCGCGTTGACCCTGTCGTACACCTTCTCTAGCAGGTTCTTGACATCGGCAAGGCCTTCGGCGGTCGCCATGGTTTCGACGCGCTCCGTCTCCTCCTCCAACATGGCCTGCACCAGCTGGCCAGCGTGAACTAGCGAACGTCGGCGAGGTGCCGCAGAGTGCGGCGAGGCGGCGCCGTCGGAAGGCGGCACAACCAGCGACGGGGCGGCGGTGTCACTCTGAGGGATTGTCGTTGACGGTGCTGCCGCACGGCTCGCAGTCCCGCTCGGGATGTTGGTACAAGGAGGTGAGGCGGTACCGCGCCAGGTAGCAGCTCCCGGCGTCGGAAAATCGGTGGAAGGAGGAGGACGAGGGGTAGGGGATGGTGCAGGTGGCACCGGCGCGTCTCCAAAAAGCGCTATAGGCGGGAGTTGCCGGCGTCGGGTGTCGGCTGCCGAGGGAATGGTGGCGCCATCTACCCCCACGCCCACAGGGTGGGCCACAGCAGCTTGGTAGTCTGTCAACCCCCCCCGCCCCAGCTGCGCCTCCCTGCGGACGAACACCATCGTCGCCAGCATCCGTGCCCCGTTGACCGTGCTGCTCGACGCGTTGAATCGCAGCAAGCTCGTCTTGAGCGACTGAAGCGAGTCGTTCTCGCCCGCCGGGATGGTTCGCTCGTCGCAAAGCGCCACCAGCGTCGCCCGGTCCGTCTCAGGATTGTTCAACAGCTGCATGGGAACCGCTGGAAGGTACGCATTGCCCGCCGAGGCGCCGCGGGCGTGGCTCGTGCTGGCCCCCGCCCACGCATCCACCCCAGCGTGCAGGTCCGCTTCGAGGGTTCCGATGCCGCGTGTGTGGCGCCGAGTTTCGGCACGGGTCCTCGTTGCCGCCGAGGCCGCCACTCGACCAGCTGCTCCTGCCACCGCAGCGGCCGTGGCCTGGGCGACGGTGGCCGACAATGCGGCACGGCGCGCAGCCTCGGCAGACTGCACGCGCGCAGCGGGGGAAGGAGGATGCAGCCGACATGGGCCGGCAGGCACAACTGCCGGCGTCTCCACGTCGACCTCGCCCGACCGCTGGGCTGCGGCCTGGCGCACGGTAGTGGCGAGGCGGGGGTTGGAGGGTCGGGAGGCGGGGGTGGTCGCCAGCGGCCTCGACGGCTCTACTGCCGCGTCCATTGTCAGGGAGGGGCTTCAGGCGTGACGTGGCTGCCTGCTGCATGACGCCCAAGACAAGTGACAGCTGTGTGCTGCGCTGCGCGATCGCGGCGCAAGTGCCAAGTCATGGCCTGCTGCGTCGGGCCTGCTGCGTCCCGGCCCATACCTTAAATTCAAAACTTTGAAGACAGGACCTCAGCCAGAATCTCGGGACGCTTGGAGGCCTCTTCCAGTTTCGTCCCACTCAATTCAATCAGTTACGATGGGCCAATCGGAAGGCCAGGTCCCAGCTCCGCCAGACTCCGGGTGGCCCATTGCGGTGGGCCGCCGCGGCCGCCCGCCCGCCCGCCAGTCAGTCATTGATTGGCACTAAATTCGATCAAAAAATCTGCATCCGCCAAATAGGACTGAAACATATGCCCAAAATCAGTGGTAAATATGTTCCGCAGATTATTCCTGAAACCGGACAAACCGGTTAGCTATCCGTTTGCGTGGGTGTCCCCTTGGATCCACCGTATGACTCTCTTTGTAGCCCCCCTTGGCGACTTCTTGGCGACACAGCTCGCGCCTGTGTCGCCTCGAAGTTACCAAGAAGTAACCTGAAGAAATGAGTGGGAAGAACCGCCGACGAACTGGGCGCCGCCGACTGATTGCAACCCACCGCAAGCCGGCGGCAACTGGGGTGGGGGGGAAGGACGGGCGTCGTCGCCGCAGCGCAACGATTGGGCGCCGCCGGCTGATTGCAACCCACCTCAAGCCGGCGGCAACTGGGGCGGGGGAGAAGGACCGGCGCGGTCGCCGCAGCGCACCGATTGGGCGCCGCCGGCTCATCCTCACGCACACCAAGCCGGCGGCAACACGGGGCCCACACCTGGCGGTCGGTCGCCTCAAGGCGGCGGCCACTGGGTTGGCGGGCAAGGACGGGCGTCGTTTTCACCGCGCAGCGACTGGGTGCCGCCGGCTGGTGTCATCTTTCCTCGAGCCGGCGGCGGCGACGGACGGCAAACGACAGGCGGGGGAGGGGGACCGCCGCCTTTTGGCGGGAACGGCGGCGGGCCGACAGACCAAGGTGGCCCCCTGTTGCAGGATGTCAGCGCGCCGCCGGCTCGCGGCTGTCTGCCGCTTGCCGGCGGCAGCTCCACACCTTCGGGGGCCAACCACCGTGAAGGCGGTGGCTGGCAGGCGCCCCCGCTAGCCATCGGGCTGTCTGAAGCC
>Ga0209093_1001551_pt1 | contig 12994 bp, 15 predicted proteins | sample SidtaG_4_FD_187450 | JGI IMG/M metagenome (GOLD analysis project Ga0209093, IMG submission 187450) | Marine algal microbial communities from Sidmouth, United Kingdom - Sidmouth_Male1 metaG (SPAdes) (version 2) | ecosystem: Host-associated > Algae > Red algae > Unclassified | place: Sidmouth...
TTTGCTACCCCGCGACGCGGCGGACTGCGGGGCGCGGTTGTCGGACCAATGTGGCTTTCCACCAATCATACTAGTCCGCCGGCAGTCCGACGATCGACTATCCTACCCCCCTTTATAACCTAGATATTTCTAGTCTCACGATGCAGATTCTGGGACGGATCGAGGGTATTTGATCTTGTTCACTCTCAAGTGTGTTCACAATTCGTAGTTGCATAGAATCAGTGAGCTCATGCTTGAGCTGCGGTCTGGTAGCCAACCCGCGTGTGGTCGACGCCACCTCGCCGCGTCCGCCGCGACCGGTTGAGGTCGTCGCTGTGCGCTCCACGCCGCCCGCCTGCTTGTTTGCGTGTGGACAAGGCTGTGACTCGTTCTCCCGCGCATTGCAACTCTCTTGCTTTCTTTGTTTCTCCTCTTCGTGCACGATGGCTTTTGTTCCACCAGGCGCGTTTGTACGCGGCACGCGCTCCGTCGGCAAGCCTCGGTCGGCGTCGTGCCTCTCCCCGCTGCCGGCTGCGGCGGCCGGCCAGCTTGGCGCACGGCTGCCGGCTGGAAATACTGGGGCCCCTCCCCCCGTTTCCATGACGGCCGCTTCTGCGCGTGACCTGGCCATCCCCGCTCGCTCCGGCTTGCTGTCGGTCAACGAGGAGGGCACCGTCCACGTCCAGCAGCGCGCCCGCCCCCGCCGCAACCGCAAGTCGGAGGGCCTCCGCTCCATGGTGCGGGAGAATGTAGTCACGCCGGCCAACCTCATCTACCCCCTCTTTGTGCACACAGAGGCGGAGAACGTGCCCATCCCGTCCATGCCCGGGTGCGTGCGTCACACCGTGGACTCGGTGTTGCGGGAGGTGGGGGAGGCCCGCGCCCTCGGTGTCCGGTCGGTGATCCTTTTCCCCAAAATCCCTGAGGAGCTCAAGACCAACGCTGCGGACGAGTGCTACAACCCGTCGGGCTTGGTGCCGACGCTCGTGTCGACCATCAAGGCCAAGTACCCGGATGTGGCCGTGTGGACGGACGTGGCGCTCGATCCGTACAGCGACCAGGGCCACGACGGCATGGTCAGCGACGACAAGCGCGGCGACGGCGGCTGCGGGCGCATCATGAATGATGAGACCGTCGAGCAGCTGTGCCGGCAGGCGCTGTGCCAGGCGCGGGCGGGAGCCGACGTGGTCGCCCCGTCGGACATGATGGACGGCCGCGTCGGGGCCATCCGCGATGCCCTCGACGGCGCCGGCTTCACCGACGTGTCGATCGTGTCGTACACGGCCAAGTATGCGTCGGCATTCTACGGACCGTTCCGGGATGCGTTGGACTCGGCGCCGCGCGAAAGTTCCAATGCCCCGCGGAATAAGAAGACGTATCAAATGGACCCGGCCAACTCGCGGGAGGCCTTGATCGAGGCGTCCCTGGACGTGGCGGAGGGGGCAGACATGCTCATGATCAAGCCGGGGATGCCCTACCTGGACATCATCCGCCGGTTGCGGGAAGCGACGGACCTACCGCTTGCGGCGTACCACGTGTCTGGGGAGTATGCCATGATGAAGGCGGCGGCGGAGCGGGGCTGGCTCGACGAGCGTGAGGCGGTGATGGAGAGCTTGTTGTGCTTCAAGCGGGCTGGCGCCGACGCCATCCTGACATACTATGCGAAACAGGCAGCCGAGTGGATGAACGAGTGAGGCGAGCTGTGGGGCGGTGCCTAGGTGTTGAAACTTGTATGGAGCGCATTGTGTGGCGTGCGTTGTCCGGTTGTGTACATTGGCGTGCGTGTCACGCCCTCCCACAGCTGGACCCCTCCCGAGCCATCCACACGAGGGCGTGGTTTGTTTCCCTCCAGACACCCCACTCTGCTTCTGCAACAAGCGCACGGCACAATGACGGCGTTGAGTGCCGTGGCCAGCACCCGGTGGTCAGTGCCGTCGCGCCCTTGTTGACGATGGTGACGGCTGGTGGCGGGGTGCTGCCGCCCCGCGGCACCTTGGCGGCGGTCAGAAGGGCCGTGACGGTCACTGGCGAGCGGCTGTTGGGGCTTTTCGCTTGTGGCAAGTCGTTGTCGGGCGTCGCCGCTGTTATGATGGAAACGAATGGGTTTTTACTGTTTCTTCTCATCTCAAAAGGCGACCGTTTCGAGACGCGCTGCGCTCATTCTAGCGACCTCTTGTCGAGGTTTCTCAGCGCACAGTTGCTCGAAGCGGTTAACGCAGCGAGTTTTTTGGCGAAGACGTAGCGCGGAGTACGTACATGAAGCGAGAAGGGCAATCATCCCGACAGCAAACACCGAGGAGAGCTGGGCGACATGCCACACTTGAGCCTTCTTTGTCCAGAATCTACAGTAGCAGTCTGCTCAATTTTGCCTGTCTTGGTCGGAACAGAACGCAATCACGACGGACTCTCAGCCATCCATTTGGCCGGATAGGTGCTGCTGGCCAATAGGATTCCGTCCTGATTGCGTTCTGTTCGGACTCAGACCGGCAAAATTGAGCAGACTGCAATACGTACTGTAGTGTTTATCGCAAGAAGTGGGTCACAATGGTTTTCATTCACAAACATTTGTGTTTGTCCAGCAGATGAAAGGAGTGCTGAACTAAAGCGGTTCTCAACCAGAAGACCGGCAGGAAAGGGGCAGTGGGCGCAGGGAGACTGTCGAGGAAGGCGGGCCAAGGCAGGTCGTGGGTGACGATGTTGGGCATCGTGCAGAACGCCAGAAGCTGAGGCAGAGAGTCAGCGGGGGAAACCAAATGCGGGGCGACTGCCGGCAAGCCGAAAACTTGAGTACGCGCGTGTTTTCTATGGGTGGGGGTGTCTGTGTGCCCTGGAGCGGCGGAGGGGGCGCCAGAAGACCGACGATAGCGGCCGGTGAGGTTGGGAAGCACGACGCGGTGAAGGGAGCGGCGAGCAAGCGGCGAGTAAGGACCCATGGAGCACCGACAAAGAAACCGGACCCTTGGCCATCGTGGCGACAAGCGACGTGCTTAAGTGCCTCGCGAGAAGTCTCGTTTCACATTGGGTGTACTGCTTGCGAGATGCACTTGCTGGAGAACTGCGAATGAATAGCCCCTTATGCCTCTGGGGGGGGCTTGTATTAATTGCTTCTTGACCAATCATATCCTTGATTGCGGGGGATTGGGGCTACACTTTCCTAACTTGAAAGCTCAAATGGGGAAGTAGGATAACTGGCTCTTTGTATGGGCGGATTTCTGGTTGCCCATGCCAGAACCGCTACACCCATGTTCCGCTGGCATCGGCGACGTGCACCCCCGAGCCTGTTGATGTCCACTCTTCCCGTCCCCCTCGCCTCTTCCCCCTTGTCTCCCTGCCATCGCACGCCAAGGCTGCTGCACTTTTCATTGGGCGTCTTGGCTTTGGACTTCCTTTTTTGTTGGGTTGGGTCACGCCTGCCCGTTCCCGGAGGCCGTCTATGCTTGCCCGACCGTCGACAACGATCATCTTTCTCGCTGGTTGACACCTCTTGTTCTCCGCTGTTGTGACACAACCGTCGAACAGTGCTCTTTTTGCACGCCACCCTCCAGCCCCCTTTCTCGCGTCTATGGACACCCGCCCGCAGCCTCGTCCGCGTGTTGTCTTCCGTGGTGGTGGAGATGGTGGCGCCCCAACACCTCACCTTCCTGCGGGAGGGCCTGCCGCTGGCGTGCACGGCGCTGGCACAGCAGCTACCGGCGGTGGCGGCGGTGGCGGCGGTGGCGGCGGTGGCGGCTGGGTGGCTCCCCCGACCGGCGGTACTCGGACGATGACGCTGACGCTGGCGCCGCCGGGTGACGCTGCCCCCGTGAACGCCCCCGCTCCTGTGCTGCGGCTGCGCCGGCGTCCGCGGCGGCGACGGGTGACATGGACCAGCGACACACACGACAATGAGTTTGACGACAAGAAGTCGTCCAAAAGCTGTTGCATCTACATCAAGCCGCGGGCCTTTGACGAGAGCTCTACCGACACGGACAGCGACAGCGGCGGGGAGTCGGACCATTCATCGGGGAGCAGTTCCAGCAGCGGTGGACCAGTGCGGGTGTCGCGCCAGCGGCGGGCACACATGGAGCGTGGCGGCCATGCTGGCTGCGGGGAGGCGGCGTGCCCGCATCATGGCCACGGAGAAGGGAACAGCTGAGGCAGGACGTTTTGGCATTTGCTGCTCTCTTTTTGCATGGATACTATTGCGTGGAGGCTTGCGTTATGAGTGTGTAGGCGGCGTGCCATGAACATGTTTTGGTCACCAATGCTTTTGTGTACTATGGGTCGGGGCGGCACGCACGACTGTATGATCATGCAGGCGTGTAAGTGTATTGATCTGAGTTGAGGTCCTCTATGATACTGGGGTCTTCTCTTCTGGGTAGCAACCTCCGCGCACGGACTTCTTCTGGTCATCGCGTCGCTCACCAATGGTGACCAAGTTCTCTTCGGCCCACTGTAGTTTCTATGAACACGAGGCCACGTGGCCGGGAGAGAGGGGTCAAACGTAAGGCAGCATAAAGAAAAGCGGTAGGTCTTTCGCATCCACGCCAGCAAAAAAATCTTGCATCAACCAAAACGGGGGCGCACGCCTGCGCGGCATGAAGCAAGCTGTCCCTCTTACTCTATGGTGAACTTCTCCGGTGTGAGCGTCGCATCGTTCGTGAAGTTAACCGGCTCACCAGTCGCCGCAGCCGACACCGCGTTGACAGCAATCTTGGCGAAGGTGTGAGCGCTCTCAAATGACACACGGACAGGGAAGAAGGCGTCAGGGTCGCACGCGCTGACCGAGAACTCCAGGCTGCCCTGGTTGTTTCCCCCGTCCACCACTGGAATGCTCCACCGCACCGCCTGCTCCCGCGGCACGACAGTGAACTCGCCGTCGCAGGAGCTGACCACCGGCTGCGCGCCAGTAGGGATGGGAACGGTGATCTCCACATTGCGGAGTTCGGGCGACACCGAGCCGAGGTCATACTCGAGATTGACGACGCTGTCGTCCCCGCTGTCGCTGGGCCAACACGTCACTGACAGCGGCAGAAGCGACTCATCCTTGGACTGCATGCGCCAGCGGAGGACGCCCAGCGGGTTGCCGGTCGGGAAGGGCCGGCTAGGATCCTTCAGGCCGAGTGTACTCTCGGTCGCAAACAGCGTCTTGTCAATGTTCGGGTGTGTCCGCATCTGCAGGGCGGTGTTGTCGCCCATGACCACGGCCACGCGCACGGCCGCGGACGCAGCGTCGTTGATGCGGAGGAAGAGGTCGCCTTTGACATCCATGGACGAAACACCGCCGTCACGCGACACCTGCACGTTGATCTTCTCAGCGGTCGAGACGTGAACCGCTGCCATTGGCGGAGCGTACACCGCCGCCGCCGACGCTGCTGCCGCGGCTGCCACGCTGGGTCGTGCGGACGAGCGGCTGGGGACAGGAGTGTCGACCACCTCCCCTTCCTTGCGCATCGCGTCCAGCAGCGTGTCTTGCCGCCGGGCCTTGCCGAGGGACATGCCTTTGCCGGACCCAGGCATCGGTGCCGTCACCGGGGCAGGGCGGCCACCACCTGACCCGCCCGTACCAAACGACCCAGCAGAGCCCGTGCCGTCAAAGCCACCGCCACCACCATAGCCACCGCCACCACCGCCGCCACCACCCATGCCGCTACTGCCAAACCCGCTCATGCCGCCACCGCCGCCGCCGGTTCCGGCCATGCCGCCGCCGCCAAAGCTGCCGCCGCCAATGCCGCCACCAGCACTGGCGGCGTAGTCTTCCGAAGACATACCCCCCTGCGCTGCGTACGCCGACACGGCCGGCCCCCCCGCCCGGGGACCGGTCGGCGCCAGCCCAATGTCCCGCGCCAGCCCGCCCAGCCCCACGTTCTGGAAGGTGCGCGATATCTCCCCCGCCAAACCCCCAAAGCGGTCGTCCCCACCACCGCCCGTGCTGGGACCACGGGAGCGCGCAATGGCCTCGGCACGGCGCTTGGACACTTCCTTGGCCTCGGCCATCTTGGACTCTTTGATCATTTGCGACAGCCGCTCCTCGTGAGAGTACATCTCAGTATAGGTCGCAATCTGCTGCAGCGAAACGGCCTGACGGAGCCCCCCCCAGTCGAGGACCTCATCCAGGGAGTAGAGGATTTCAAAGGCCGCGTCTGTCACGCCATTCTCGTCCACAATGCCGTACCGCGGGGAGTACTCGGGGAGGATCTTGGAGATGAGGCGCAGCGTCTCCAGGTCCTCCACAATGTTGGACTTCTTGGTGGTGATGAGCAGCACGTACAGAGACTCGATCGGCTGGTACAGGTACCGCACGGCGTCCGTCTCGACAAATGTGTGTTCCGCCGACGCCTGGACCAGACCCGGGAAGGCCGCCAAAAGACCTTCGATACGGATGCGGCTCATCTCAACAAATTGGCGAGCCAGCAGGGTCTTCCCACCCTTGGTCAGGACAGCCGCAGAGAGGACGACCATCGTGACGGCCACTGGGGAGCGCAATGCCCCACGCCAACGTGAGCGTCAGACTGCTAAACACAAAAAAGGGATGAATAGATGCCACAACAAAGAACGGTAGAATGGAGGGGAGCCCGACAGCGTCGCAATCAAATGAGGTCGCCGCAGCACTCCCACCCAGTAGAGTACGTCGAAGAAAACACAAGAACAGTGGCCGTGTATCACGCGGCGCGAGACAGGGAGCGAAGCAGCAGTCATCATGACATGCCACGGTTTCGCTGACAGCGTTGGCTTGCTTCGTGAAGTGGCCTCCAATGCGTGGCTCGAAGCAGTTCACCCAAAAAAGAAAGGGACCGACCAAAAAACAATTGAGCCGTACTCTCTTCAAATTTCGTACCGCTCACAGTTAACTGGTCGCGACCACTGAACCAGTCGCTTGGCACCTCATCAAACAGGGAATCCAGCTGCCGCAGACAGAGCCCTCTCTCCTTCTGCTTCGGCCCTCGCCTTACCCTGGCGTTGACCGCCCCCGCGCAACCCCGGGGCACCCCAGCCGCAGCTTGTGTTCGCTCCGTGGGAGCGCATAGTGCCGTGGTGTGGCGGTGCCCCTCCTTACGTCGTCTCGACCAAGTTCTCGTCGTTGTGCCACCATCAACTCCTGGTCCTCCCTTCGGAGTTGGCGTCGCGCAGTGGCTGCAACCTGCCGTTGTGGACCGGCTTGGTTCGTGTTATCCTTCCTCGCTGTAGCTCTGCACCTGAGATTTTTCTCGACTCGTCGCCGCTCAGGCAGGTCGGGTTTCGTGTTGCCTTCCTATCGGCAGCCTATTCCCGACTGTGGCCGCATCTGTTTCGAGACTTGCGCGTCTTGGTCGTCGCCCGTGACGACCACATTGGACGCCCGCGAATGTGAGGCGGGGTGTCCGTTGCGCACCCCGTTCCTGTGCCCCCTCCCGTGTTGCCCGGCAGTGGTCGATTCTACAATGAGCGACTTGCAGCTCTTTTTGATCTTCCTGGTCCTGTGGCAGGCTGGCCACATGCTGTCGGCGGCCATCCTGCGCCGCGTGCTGGCGACGCCCACGGCGCGGCGACTGGTACCGTCTCCCGAGTGCCGGGCCACATTGGCTGCGGACGGCCCCTCCTACGTCATCTCCTCGGTGCATGCGCTGGTGGTGACGGCGCGGGGAATTGGCCACATACGCGCGTTGGCGTTGGCGCCGCCGCTGCTGCAGCTGCATCTGCCGTCGACCAAGACCCTGCCGGCGGTACTGGCCGCGTCGGGCGTAGCAGGTCCAGTGGCGGCGCCGCCCTCGCCCGACGTAGCGACCTGGCTGACCGCCGCTCGTTCGGCGGTCACGACCAATTGCATGCTTGGCGCCTACCTGGCGTTTGACCTGGTGCACGTCGTCGCGACCTATCCACGCCTCGGTAAGGCTGACACGGTCGCCCACCACGTGGCTTTCCTCTTTTGCTCGGCCGCTGCGGGCGCCCTCCACCTCTTTCCCTTCATGTTTGGGTGGCTGGTCATCGGGGAAGCGTCAACGCCTATGCTCAACGTGCGGTGGGCGCTGATCAAGGCAGGCCGCGGGGACGGACAAGGGGTGGTGTGGGCGTCGACGGTGTTTGCGATAACCTTTTTCACCACCCGCTTTGTCATTTACGGCGCGGGGCTGTTCGGGCTGCTCCGCACCGTCCGCCAAGTCGTCCCATGGTTGGGCGGCTGGTCCCGCGGTGGGGTCTTTGTCGTGGCCATTGTCGCATTTGTGGTCGCCGGCTGGGGGCTCAACATGGTGTGGCTGCGCCAGATTTGGCAGCTGGCCCGCCGCGGTGGACGCAGAAAGGGCTCCAAGGACAAGGGCGCCGCCGACAAGGCGGGCGCCGACGCGACGGAGGAGAGAATAGGACGGCAAGCGGAGGGAGGGGCGAAGCGCCGCCCTGTGGTAGTCAAGGGCGGGCGGAGCGCTGTGGCCGCTGCTGTAGCTGCCATCGATGCACAAGAGACGGTGGTGGCCGGGCGGCAGGGCAAGCGCGCGTGACTTGGTCGGAAGCGCCACACTTCGATTGTGGTCGGTTGTCGGTGCTGCTGCTGCTCGACCCGTGGCCTCTGTGGCTAGAAGTAGTGGGCAACGGTTTTGCACGGACATTGGAGCGGGTGTCTGGCATGTGCAACCATGGGGTATGTGGCCAACAAGTGTTGACTGTTTTGGATCCTTGTCTGTATGCTGTTTTTGACGGCGTCTGTCAATTGCGCAGTGGCCAAGGGGGTTGTCTGAAGCACTCAGATTCCTCTGGTTGTTCTTCACTCCATTGCCTTTGTGGTCGATTGTGTCTGGTACATGAACCCATGCTCAACGCCTGATCCTACGCGCGGCCGTGTACCCTCCGCATTGACAATGGCTCGGTGCTCTGGCCGATTGACTTTTTCATGCTTGCGACGCCACACCCTGAGCAGGTCTGAACACTGAAGCACAGAAGCCGAGCTACCTAAACTTTACACCGTGGACAGAGAGCCTTTGAGATAGCGGTGGTTGAAAATGTCGCCGAGCACGTGCAGCAATCTCTCAGTTCGACATAATGTACCTTGGCTTGCCCCATGATCCCATTCAATTCAGACAGCGCTGACCAGAACAAATGTCAATGGCCCCGATCAAGAGGCTGTCATGAGACTGGTTCGGACGTCGAATCGTACGTGTTGTCTCCACGGAAACGCTGTTCGGTCTCGTCGCGGCGTGCCCCCTGTGCCCGAGGCGCTGATCCAGCATCCTCTGTACACCAGTGCATTGCCTCTGATATTCACCGCCTGTCTGACGCCTTTTCGGTCATGGTTTCCACCTTTGTTGCCCGTGCCGCTGCTCCTGCTGCGGCCGTCGTTGTCGGCCGGCGGCGGGCCTTGTTCCCCCTGTCGCCACCCGCCTGGCCCCGCCAGAACGCCTGGGCACGCTGCAGCGTTTCCTCCAGGTCGAACCACCCACCAAACGCATCGAACTTGCGTGAAGGTAGCGGTGGCAGCGGTGACGGTGCGGGTAGTCGTGGGGGTGTTGGGGACGGGAATGGGAGCCAGGGCGGTCCGCTCAATAGTGACGGCATTGCTCCATTGGACACCCCTTTAGGTGCAAAGCTGGCGGCTGGTGGCAGCGGTGGTGGTGCAGGTGGCCTGCTTGCGGCGGCGGCGGCGTGGGAAGGGGTTGGGGGGGGGACTGTGGGAGCTGCGGACAGCGACGCTTCGGCGTCGCGGGAGCGGTTGGTCATCAATGGTACGGCTGGGAGTGGGTTGGCCTCGTTTTTCCGCAGATGTGTTGTGGGCGAGGAAGGGCATGTCTGGGCGGTCGCCGTCGCATCGGTGCTACGGTTTCAAGGATTCTGCCACTGGGTGCTGCAGTTGTCTCAATGTCAGCAGGCTGCAAAACTAATGTGCGCTGGTGCCTCGCTGTCTGACTTGCCTGTGCTTTGTCTGGACGACATTGACGCTTATCCTATAGGCTATGGAGACACGTCGCTCACCGTGTCGGGGGTGCGGGTATCGTCGCCAGTGCTGCTCTTTCCCCATTTCCCCACCTACTGGGAGATCCCTTCTCTAGCGGCGGCGCTGACGCCCGACGCCCTGACGCTGGTCAAGGTCGTGCGCCCACGGCCGGCAGTGTTGCTACTCGGCCTGCCTGTGCAGGTTCCCCTGCCTCCAGGGCTCCGCACCTGGGCCACCGCCATGGGCGTGGGCGTAGAGGTGATGGGTGTTGGCGAGGCGTGTCACACCTTCAACCTGCTGAATGGGGACGGCGTGGGGGTTGCGCTGGGTTGTGTCACCCGTGGTGCGCTGAGGAGATTATGATGCCCTCTTCGAGATGCACAGGCATCGGGTGTAGGAGCCCGCCTAGTGGTCAGATGAGCTCGGATGAAAGAGACAACAACAAACGCACAGCCATACGTACGCGTACACTTCGCAGCCAGTATCATAAAAAAACAGGCAAGACTAGACACGTGCCTCGGCAACTGTCATCGTGCACCAACTACGCTGCCACATAGGGCCGTCGCACCCGCTCGACATGGCGCGCGGCTCATCGACCACCCCAATCGCAGCCGGACGAGAAGATCACTGTGCAAAGATGCGTAGCCCGCTCCGACAACGTACGCTTCGCCCAGCGCTCCATCCGTCAGCGTCAATGGGATGCTAAAATGATGCCGACAATAACGCCAAAGAGACCGAGAGCAGACCCGAAAATCTCTACGATCAGGATCTTGACGAACAGCGTCCCGTTTTGGGCATCGGCCAGCGCGCACGAACTGCCCGTCACGCCCACACACAGTCTGTACGAGCCATGCAACAAGGCATAAGAGGGCAACAATGGCATACAGTACGGTGACAACCGACAAAGGAAACAGCATGGCAAAAACAAGGTGGAGTGGGAAGCATGCAAGCACACACGAAGAAGTCAGATACCAAGTCTCGCCACCGCGGATGCCAAGCATGTTTGGATCAGCATTGATGTACCCACCAACCGCGGCTCGTCACGAACGGACCCGATGGCAACCCGCCCGACCGGCACGCGACGTGCCCTACAAAGAGCAGCCCGGGAAAAGCTGGGCTGCCGTGCTCGCGACGACCTCCGCAGTACCGTCACCATGTCGGGCGCGGTACGCGACGGAGTGGCGTGCAGCACACGGGCACGCCACTGGCATGCCGTCCAGCCGCCCCGAGCCAGCAAGGTCACCTCTCTGCCGACCATGCCCTACGCGCGTCAGGGCATAGAAACAAAGAATCACGACAGGAGAAAACATACCCGCAAAATAGGTTCGAGAAGCCAACCGTCAGGCCCGCCGCAAAAAGGGCGTAGCCAAGGTACGCCGATGGCAGCCCCCCGTCCTCCGCCTCAACAATACGGCTCTGCATGATGATGGCCATGATAACGCCATAAATGGCCACAGCCTCGCAAAAAATGACCGAAATGAGGTTCTTCGATTGGATGCGAGGGTGCTTGATGGCTGCGCCCAGCAGGCTGACGCCGGTGATGAAGATGCCCCACGCGGCACCCAGCACGGACAACCCGATGGCGAGGGCGGTACCGACAGATGCAAACAAGTACGGAGAAATCGACGTAAACAGAGCCCACCACGACGCGTAGCAGGCGGGGATGAACCAGAAGAAGATGCAAGAGGAGAAAAACGAGCCGGTAGTGGCAACGACCGGCGCCGCCACAACCGCCGCAGGGACCGCAGCTAAGTGGGCCACGGCGTCCACGGCCATCATGGATGCGTCCATGGCGCGGACGACTTCAAATACTTGCGGAGAGGTGCACAGGGTGGGAGCGCGGCGCACGAGTAGAAATGGTGGCGTGTGTTGGACGGTGCCGCGAACACGGTGTGAGACGGGATGGCCACGAGACTGCCTGTCTCTGTTTCCACCAGTTCGTGATGGAATTTTGTGGTTCACGAACAGCTCAGTGCGCACACTGAAACATTGCAGGACATTGGTTGTTTTCAGCAGCTAGTCCATAGTTATATTTTCTTTCGACAGATCTGATCACATCGTGGTCACTCGATGCGTTCATGCCCACTGGAGGCCGTCCCACTCTCTACCATCGTCATTGGGGTCATGAACATGGAAGGCCAGACACTACATTGCTGATTAGATCATCTACTTTGACAGAGCGCTTGACGGCTGTTGCACAGCAGCGATGTGTCGTCGTTGGACATCTCCTTGTTTGAGCGGGGAGGTGCGCAACTGTGTCGCTCACATGGCTGATACACGTAGTGTTTGAGCCTGTTTGTCATCGTCCTCAAGCATCTAGACGAACATGACAGAGCTCTGCTTTGCACGGTGTGGGCGCACGTCCGGCAGAGGGAGGCCATTCATGTCATGTCGCCACGGTGGTTCTCTTCCGCGGACCAGTCGTGTGCTTCGAGCACGTTGCTCGATGAAGCTGCATGCCCTACTGTCACCAGTAGACACACCGAAGGAGCGAATGCCCCGCACGCGTTCGGCTTGTGTGGATGAGGTGCCCGGGTACTCAGCCAGCCCGTGTCTCTGCGGCGTCTGCCAAGAGGGCAATTCCAGGCCGACGGTTCTTGATCCCTGGACGGCAGGTCATGCTGACCTTGCCCTTGCTGTTTGAACCGAGATGTCGATCGATGCCGCTGCTGACAGTTGAGCGTTCGAAAAAACCCCGCGGTGGTGCCTGTTGAGAGGCCTCTCCGGGCGGCACAGGCGCAGCGACTCCATGGCCACCGAGGGACTGGGTCCGTGCGTCTCGAATGGGGAAAGACTGACACAGGTGCCCACGGCAGCTGCTCGCGCCGGTCCCGGCTGGGCACCGCCCCACACCCCCCCTTCACGGACCCAGGGAGGCAGGTTCGTGGCTGCCGAGCATCAATTGCCCCACCGTGGCACGCGCTCGCACCTGTCTGCTGGGATTTCGGGTCGTTCTCACCTGCGGCACCCTCTTTAGGACGCCTACGGTTGGCACCGTCTGCTCCCACCGATTCCATTGCTCGTCACCCCCCACCCCCTGCACCGCCGTTGCCGCCACCGCCATCCCCTGCCGCCACCGCACATCTTGTTGCCCGTACGTTCCCATCACCTTCACCGCTATGGCCGGTCCCCCAC
>Ga0209093_1001552_pt1 | contig 12991 bp, 19 predicted proteins | sample SidtaG_4_FD_187450 | JGI IMG/M metagenome (GOLD analysis project Ga0209093, IMG submission 187450) | Marine algal microbial communities from Sidmouth, United Kingdom - Sidmouth_Male1 metaG (SPAdes) (version 2) | ecosystem: Host-associated > Algae > Red algae > Unclassified | place: Sidmouth...
GGGGCTCGCCGTCGTCGGCACCCCCGGCTCCCCATCGGATGTTGCACGAACGAAGGTTCTTCTTCCTCGCCTCTAAGGCGATAGTGTTCACTTTATCGTGCGTCTACGGTCGGTCGCTATTTACCGATTATTTAACCAACGTCATTAATACCACACAGAGCCTGCGCATATCGCTGCCGAAACGCTTTTGGCCACTCATAGGCGCACACGTTGCGCTCTTAAACGGTTCGCAGATCGTTCGCAACCGACGTTGCTGGGTATGCTCTGATGCGGATCCAAGGCAGAACGCCCGAGACACGACGAGAAACGACGAGAAACGAAGGGAAACGACGGGACGGCAAGAGGGCCCGAACGACCTTGGTCGGGCGGCTGGACACGCCATCTGTCGAAAGGGGACCTCTTTACAGCGCCTCATTTGCTGATTGGCTGCAACGCAAAATCCTTGCACATGAGATTCTGTCGCTGATTAGCTGTCTGTTGCTGCTTGCGCGTCGTCGTCTTTCTTCGCCGCGCCACGCCCAGTTAAGGGCGGACATTCGGATGCGGACACGTTGCATCATTACAGCGTACACGTGAAACCCGTACCGTCTCCACGGTACCAAGAGGCGTGCACATAAGATGCGCAAAAAAGCAGGTAAAAAGCAGATACTTCTGTTACTGATCGCGAGGTACAATGATAGAGAAGCTCGTGGTGAATATTGCTACGTGGTTTGCAACCCACTTTTGATGTCCTCGTTTTCTTGTAGCTGCTGCTCTTCTCACGCTACCTCTGATGAAAAGATTGTCCCACCTTGACGCATTGATGTCACCTCGTTCCTCATCCGTATCATGGAATCTAAGCAACTACCCCCCCCGTCCTTCGATCATAGGCTCGTCCAAAAAAGAAGACCATCCAGAGTCATCATAATGCTCAACTTGGCCCGGTCTGCAACGAGCGTGATGGCGACCCGGCTTGCTCCAGATCGACGCGATTCGCATGGTTCAATAGGTAGACTTTCGATTTATCGCATTTGGTAAAAAACACGTGTGCTGTGAGTGCTCCTGAGACGCCCTGATGCGCCTGCTGCAAGCTACGGTTGGGACACGTCTTCAGAAAGCTGGTTCCAACCGCTGGACAAGTGAAAAGTGTCTGACACCTACCAATCTGGCCAATGAATGGCCGGTAATCCCAATGTCCGAAAAAGGGGTGTCTTAACTGGGCGTGGCGCCGCTGTCCCCCCCCCCCAAGTGGCACCACAGTTGGGTTGATTGTTCACGCCGCGGCAATAGAGCGGGAAAGACTGCCCACGTAAGGGGAGAGTGACGATAGAGTGAAGAAAGCAATGGCGCTTCTGCCTGGGGTATTTTTTAGCGCGATCCAAAAGCAGATCTGACTCTTCACGCCCTCCCCCCTCCACCGCCGCCGTCTATGCTGCCCGCCAGAACGCCCTACTCAGGCCCTGTCTAAACGGCGCGTGTCTCAGCACGTGTTCGGCCAAAGCAGTCCGCGTCTGAGCACGGCTGGGATGCGGCTGTCTTAACGAGGCATTCGGAAACACGTCAGCCAGAGAACTTCGTCTTGTCCAGAACAGAGGCTATTTTGTTTCTCATGGGGGCTTGTGACAGCGCTGTGGCCAGTTGGGCTGGTCTGCACGTGATCAGTGTGCACGGGAAATCGAGAAAAAACCCGTGCACGTGCGTCGTGCACGCTGGTAAATTTGCGTAACTGCCTCTCAAACACAAGAAAGTCCAAGTGCACGGAAAGCGCTCGCAGTCGCCGCGAGCACGCATGCACGCGTCCCATTGGTCAGACACGCCGTGCACGTGCTGAGCACGCTCGAACATCGCCCGTTTAGACAGGGTCTCAGCGGCAACCAGAAGGCCCCACGTTACCCAAACACGCATAAGTGGACGGTAGACTCAAAAAAGAGAGGGGCAGGTAACAAGGACGACTCAAGCATAGTATACCGTCTGATGCCACATCATGTTCACCACGGCCAATGCACGCCAACGCGAGAAGGGACAACGACACAGTCACAGAGCGCAACATTAAAAATCGCGCCTACCGCCATATATTCAGCACCTACGTGCCCCCCCCCGACCCCCCCCCCGCCCCCCCCGAAAAGAGAAGCCGACCCCCTGGAGTGCGCCAACGCCACACACCTCAAAGACACAGTCTGTTCGAGCCAAAGGAGGGCAGACGCCCACGATCGGCGGAGCGAGGGGGGCGCCGGCGATAGTGACGGGCGGGGGAATGGATGGGGGGCTGGGGGGGTGGGAGGGCGGTGTGCGGCGCAGTGGTCGGCACGACGGCAGCCGAATCGCAGACCGCCGGCTTTTGTACCACTTCCAGTTCCAATCTAATTCTCTAGCCGACTTGCTGTGAAACTTGCCTCGATAAATGCGAGATAAGTGCGGAGTTATCACGAAAGTTTGAAAACACATGAGTGCTTGTGTCAGGGTTGTAAGTTCATTTTGAATGTACAGATGGTTCGATGAATCAGGTTGATTTCAAGAAATGAACCAAACAAAACGGTAAACGACTTGGTTGTATTTTTTCGTCCTCGCCATGATATTCAAGAGTTTCAATGGCGCCACTTCCGTGCAGCTAGCTTTATCGTTCGCCGCTGTACATTGAGACTGGACACTCCCTCGTTCTGGGCCCCTCGGGGCCCGGAACGCGGGAGTGTCCAGTCTCACTGCATTGTACTCACAGCTGCGCTGTGAGAGCTTGTCGCACAAACAGGACGCACCTGCGACGCTGGTGGCAACAATCTCACCCCCACATCTGAGCCTGGACTCGGGTGTCTGGTTCGCACTCTCACAGCGAGCTCGGCGACTGCAGCAGCACATCGTTAAGTACTGTGAAGTGTGGCATGTTGAGTACCACGTGTACCAAGTACGCTCTTCGCATTGCTAGGTTCAACCTGAACGCTCCACCGTTCAAGTGAATCAGGTTGAATTCCGTTCATGTTTTGTAAACCAAACCAAACGCTGACAACCCTGGCTTGTGTTCCTGTTCGGTTCGGCCAAAATTAGGCGGTCTGCAAGTAAGTCGACGGAAGCCGAGAGAGCAGTCCGAGCACCAGTTGATCCCGTCCAAGTGCTCTTTTATCGCGCGGCATCATCAGGATGGCCAGAAGTCTCTTTTAAAACTTGTTAGAAGAGCGCTATACCCGCCCAGTTTTTGTGGATGAGTGCCCAGAGAGCCCATCACATGGCTGAAGCACCGACTGCAGCGCTTCCCGCCGTCCGCTCAACGGGTTGTGCCGTCCATTGAGAGTCTAAATCCACCTCGTATTTAGCACTCAATCGTGGCTAGTGGAAGCTGTTTTCTCTGACAGATCTACTTGGTTGTCCTTAAGGTGGTCCCGACGCGACTTAATGGAGGGAGACATGTGATCACTGCGAGAAAACGTGCTGTCAAAGCCCAACGAGAATGGCGTTCGTTGGAGCTCGGTTGGGCCCCGTTGGGCCCGAGCGGAGCCCAACGGTTTCACGTTTAGTTGGAGGTAGGGCCCAACGGGTCGTCCGTTGGGGAACCGTTGGGCAGCGTTGAGAATCTTAATCAAAGCTGACGGTTGGTCTTTCGAAGTGTGGCGTCAGCTGTCAGCGATGCGCAGACGGGGTGGCCCACGTAGAACGGGTCCTGCGACTCGCGACTGCGGTGGCCTGTCTGCAAGAATTAAATTCAGCAAGGGACCAAAAAATGCCAGGACACAGCAGAGTACCGCAAAGGTCGACGCAAGCAAACAAAAAAACATACACAACGACACCACACACGGCCCACGACAACGCAAAAGAGCAAGACCGCCACGGCGACCGCCAGTCCACCCCCATAGACGGCACAACCCCCCTACTGTTGAAGTCGAAGGTGGGGGACTTCGGGCGCGTGTGGCGATGGACGGGGCTGGGGACTAAGGGACCGTCCTACATTGGGCGGGGGGGTACGAAGTGAAAGGGATTACGGTCGGGTCTCGGATTGAGCCGGAATTGATCCGTACTGATCCAGACCGGTGTGTGCGCACGGTGGAATTCGGTTCCCACCGGGCGACACTCCCCTGCTGAGGTGGGCGAGCGGCACCTCGGAGAACGGGAGTGGCCACCGACGCCGGGAGGGCGGCGGGGAGGACTGAGGGACAGTGGCACCGTCAGGGGCGGTGCGCTGGGGATGGATAGAGGGGGACCGCTCGGCGCGGGGGGAGGGCGCCAGCGGTCGGTGGAAAGAGTGACGAGAGTCGTGGCGGGCGTGGCGGTGACCCGCCAAGGCCGGGTGTTGGCACGCCGCGACGGGGACCGTAGCGGGGGGAGCGACGCGGTACTGAACGGGCACCCGAGGGGCGGGCGCCCGTGGCGGGGAGTGGGCGGCGGCGCTGGGGCGGCCGCCTCTTGCCTCCATCTCCGACCGCATGCCCGTGGGGGTGAGGGAGCGAGCGGGGACGGCTTTTTTTGGCGTGGGAGAGGTTTGCTAGGACCGCGTGGCCCCGGTATGTTAATGGGGGGGACGGGCGGGAGAGGCCAGAGGAGGAAGAACACGACATACGTTGTCGCGACCACGGGGAGAGTGACGAGTCGGGGTTGCGGCTAACCCCCTTCGTCGGTGTGCTCAACACCTACCACCAGCCTCACCATCCGTGGAACGCGATGCACAGTCGCTCCGGGTCTACCGCCTGCTGGATGAGGCGCTCCACCTGCACTGGCACGTCGTGCACGTGGTTGTACTCAAAGTCACGGCCGGTGAGCTTGTTTGAAACGCGCTGGATGGCCGCCACTGCTTGCCGGTTGACCGCCTGATTGAGCCCTGCACGTATTGGGCGCTGCCGTCGGGAGCCGCGGCGCGCTGAAGGTCCCGCCAGACCGACTGAGAGAGGGACGTCCCCGCGACCAGGCCGGCCTCATGGCCCTCGTCCGCCTCGCCATCGCCACCCGTACAAGGAAAATAGCCGCGATATCGGGGGTGAAGTGGGGGCTCAAAATCGCGGGTAAGACCCCCCCTCACGGGTTCTCTGAGGCATGCCCGAACCCGCGATATAGGAACTTCTGGCTGACTATTAATCGCGGTTTCTTCCGCAATTTTCTGGTCGCGATCGGTGGCACCTTGATTTGCTGCGAGACCTCCGCGTGTTCTGCGTCATTGGCCCGGAGAGCATCTCAGAGCACATTCCCAACCACAGCTTTCAGTCAGCTTGTATCGGAATATCCGATTGTTTACAGCTATCTACTAATGCTAGCAGATAAATCCTCGGAGGTCCTGGTGGCCGGGGCGTCGCCACGCCGCGTTGCGCCCGCGTGGCCACCCGCACCACCGCAGGCGCAGATGCCGTCCCCACCCCCTCCCCCTCCCACTCCCCTCGCGTCAGAGCTCGCACCGACGGCCAAGCCTGTAATGGCCTGACCCGCACCGGCGGCGCCGATTGGCAAACGACCTGGCATCGAGCCGGTGCTGGTCGCGTCGGCCCTCGTTCCGGCCCGAGCAGGGCACACAGATTCGGCGCTCGCACCGGCCTGAGAGGGGCTCTTCCCTCCGAGGGAAATGGAGGGTGTCGACGAAGCGGGTGGATCCTCAGAGCAGCAGCGTGCGTGCACGTGCGCGGCCTTGTTGTTGATCGCGAGGGAAAGAAAGGCACAAGCCCGCCAGGAACGCACAAAGGCTGCCAAACGCGGATCGTGCAGCTCCACGTAGGTGATTGCCTGCTCCATGTCTTGTGAGTGCTGATAGCCCCACGTGAGGTAGCTGGTAAAGTAATCTTTGACTGCCGCCCACACGATTGAACGGACGAACAGCACGCGGTCGGCGGGGATACCGACGGAGTCGCTTCCGAATACGGGCATCTTGTTCACTGGCGGCGACAGTGCCGCCAGTGTTCGAGCGACCGCATGCAGGTCGGCGGGCAGGTCAAATCCGCTGCGGTCGTTCGTGTGCGCCCGACTGCGGCGCGGTTCTCGGCAGCGGCAGCGGGTTTCGGTCGCCCCCCCCTCTGTGCTGCTTGCGGCGGGCCGTCGCGACAATCGCGGCAGATGCGCGCGCCGTCGCGAGCCAGGAACAACTGGAGGGGCTGGCGCGGGGGGTGCCTGCCGTCCGCCGCTTGATACAGCCAGGGCCCCGCCCGTGGCGTTGCCCTCTAGTCTGCTTGTCGCTCCCGGTCGAGGCCCGCGCGCCGGGGATCCCGGAGCTGCACCCTGTCGACGTCCACTTGAAACGGGCGGGTCCGACCCGGGCAGAGCCCCCGAGCCAGACCAGCGCCGCGTGGTAGCGCGACCCCCACTTGGCGCTAGCGGGCGCGAATCGGCCAACAAAATTTCATCCATGGCATGACCGTCCGAGTCGCCCGCCCGAAGGGAATCCATTCTCGCCGCCGGAGCCGTAGTCCCTTGCACTGGAAAAGAACCACCTAATGGGAGCCTTGCGTGGCGGGCCGTCGCTCTTGGGGGTGGCACCGGCGCCCTCTTCGGCGGCGGCTGCGGAGGAGCCTGGCGACGCGGCTGGGTACGATGCGCCTGCAAAGCAGCTCTCGCTGGAGACTGGGACGTTCGACGAGAAGGTGACATACCGGGGGAAGGGGGGGATGGGAGTTGCGCCGCCGTTCTTGATGAAGCGCGCAGACTAAGAGGACGATGGGAAACGTCTTCGGCGTCACCATCATCGGCTGCAAGGACGGAAAAAGCAGCGGCAGCCGCCGCTGCTGCAGCGACACTGGCTTCCAAGTCTGAAAACGAAAAGCATGCTCAAAACGAGGCCAAAAAGAAAAGCAGCACAATAGTGTTAGCGGAAAAGTATCGCCGGGGGCCGGACACGCTACGCGGTCGTCGCGGATATACTAACAACTCGAAAGCAAGTACATGACAACGAAGGTACAAACAGCAGGAAGAGCTCACAAACGTACGATCTTGAGCCGCCTCGCGCGTTCGTTTGCGAGTAGACGGCATGGTATTCAGTGTCAGCCTGACACAAAGGTGCTGTTTGCAGCTTACGTGGACCTTACTGTCCCGAGCGGCGGACCCGACGGGGCTGGGAAATCAAAGGGAAAAGTGATGGCAAAGATACGACTGGAAGCAAACACACAGGCGTGGTGCGTGGTGGAACAATCAAGCCGGGAAGGGGACGGGGGATGGAGAAGCGATCGGAATGAGGTGGAATGTGTTAGAAGGTGGGCGGGGGGGTGACGAGAGCGGACAGGATCTCTACAGAAAGCGGCGACGTGTGGTTGTGGGCGGGCTGGCGGGAACGTGCGCCAAGACCGGTCCCAGCATGTAGTCGTGTGGCAGAACAGCGTGTGGATTTTGTGCAACCACGGCGACGCTTGCCGACGGAATGAAACCTCCAGCCCGCTCGCTGGAAGTACGCACTTCAGCTTTCTGCAACCATTTCCTGCGACACCAGACAAGTACAGCGATCCAGGAGCAAACCTGTGCCCAACCGGTGACAGGTGCGTGCATAGCTCGGCTCTGACTTCTCGGTGGGATTGCTCGGCGAATTCACGTTAGTCGGCACGCATCGCCGATGCAGTCAAATGCATGATGCTCGACCCCCGTTCTGGGGAGGGAGTCATCAACGGGTCCACCTCCGTCGTTGCCACGACGCTTTGGATCATCCGAAGGGACGCCCGGCCACTCTGGCAACAGACCACCGCAATATTGGGTCACCCCACCCTCTTTTTGAACACCCTCTTGTCTGGTCATATTGCTGTCTTCCCAATTTTGGCCGATGTGGTCGAAGTCAAGAAAGGGTCTCGGTCAACTGCCCATTGGTCGAACGACTTTATCCGGCTGAATCGATGGCTGAGAAACAGTTTCGCACAGTTGATCACCCCTCTTGACATCGACAGCATCGGCCAAAATTGGGAAGACAGCAATACCCAATACAACCACGCTCCTGCATCAGAGAGACGATTATCGCTCCTCCGAGAACGGCTCTCGCGCATACAACACAAAATTCACCACTTCTAGCTCCAGAATCCCGACCACTGCGTCCAGAGAGGCGGCCGGCGCGTAGTAGCGCACCCCGTCCGCACTAAAAAAGCAATCAATCCCAAATCGTTGCGCGTGGTAGCCGTAGCGCACTTGCCGGTCATGCGCAGACTTGATCCGCGTGAGGTCGGCAAAAGCCATTGGTTCTCCATGGACAAACACAACGGCGTAGTGAAGCGCCGCAGCGTAAGTGGTCACAGGCACGTCCACCTCATGACCGTCAGACCGCCGCCGCTTCTCCGTGGAATTATTTCGAAGGAGATTTTTGCGGCCGCGATGTTTGGTACACTTCGATCCGGCCGGCCGCGACCCTGCCAATTTTCCGTCCACAAGCTTGAGTCGGAAGAACTTCATCGCCAAAATGGCGGCTGGCATGTCCGTAACGCCAGCGACAGCGAGCGCTACGCGCATACTGGCCAGATCTGCGTCAGCGACGTGAGCCACAGCAGAGCGAGGAGGCAGCAGGGCTACAGTCTCGCCCCCGCGCACAGATACCACTACGCTGCCGCGGGGGGGGGCTTCGCCCAGCGGCGCCTTGCCGGTAGCCTCGCTCCACTGCACCGGTGCGTATGTCTCCCAGAAAGCCGTTACCAGGTCAGCCTGAGTCCGTCGCATCAGGATGACGGTGAGGTTGGCGCTCGGGCTGGAGTGCGAGTCGATGAGTGGCCCGAGCTCCCCGATCTTTTGCTCGGCCGGGAGTTTCCAAGGAACCCAGGCCGGCCCGCACGCGCGCATGTTTGGCACGATGTCCAGCACAGTGGTGATAACTGACCGGCACAATGGCAGGCGCGCATAGGTACCGCGGTACACGTTGCGGTACTACCGAGGCACAAACCGCTGCAGTCGACTCTCGACGTCGCCCATTTCCGGTGGGGAGAGGTCGCGGGGGCGGGAGAGGATGCGGCACGCTTTGCACAGCGTCCTCAGCATTCCGTATTGCGAGTCTTGAATTCGACCCGCCAACAGGACATTAGCAGTCGAAACCAACCAGTACATCCATTTCACGGCCTTCAATGACCGGAATTGTGTGTCGATGTTGCTTAGCGATCGAGCTTGGGCTCGGGTCACCGTGCGCCGTGCCCCGACCATCTCGCGGCCGATGAGTGCTATGCTCGCTGCAGGCAACACGTAGTCGTAATCAGCTTTCCCCTCAACCGGTACCTTACCAGCGAACAGCTTCCAAAGGAGAGGTGCGACGTTTCTCAACAGCAAATTCATCACGTCATACGGAGCCCTGGCGGGACCAAGGCTCCATGTGCGTGTCAGGTGCGGGTACGCCAGTCGCACTGCCTCAGACGGGGCAAAGAACAGCGAGTTTCCCTTGATCCCAGACAATTTGGAGAGCCTGTTCTGGTGGGCCTGCGACCTACCTGTCACCCGAACCTCCTCCACCGCAGCAGCGTCACGGGCGGGGCTCTCGGCCGTCCTTCGCCGGACAGTACAATTTCAAACAGCAAACAGCACCGTTCCATGGGGACAAGTAGGGTCCACAGGAGCAAAGTAGTTGTGGTTGCTGGCCGCGTGGCGCACCCCGTGAAATTCACGACCCTGGTTCGGCGAGTAGCCACCAGACCCCGTCGTATTCAGTAGCTTATCGCCAGCAGACATATTCGTCGTGAATTGGACCGGGTTGGCCCGAAAGACAACAGGTTCCGAGATACCAGCGACGCGAACACCAGGAATGCCCCGCCCCAGCTCATTCAACTCCTCCGCCAGAGGGTGCAGAAACGACTCCAGAGCGACAGGCTGTTGAGGCCCGGGTGTAGTTTCCACGACAATTTGACACACATTGCGCGTCCTTGCACATGGTGGCAGGTTAAGATCAGTCACAATGATGGGCCAGCCCTGAAATCTTCCTTGGCGCCATGCCTCAAGAACTTCCTTGGAAAGGCTGCGAGCAATGCCTGTGTCCTTGGTAAAAAGGCCAGCACGAACCGCCGCGAGGAAGACAAAGCCATGGTACTGCTGATCCCCCAATTCTGTCCTCAACACTTGGAACGTCTTCTGGGAACGGTACAGTTCTTAGAACCGGTTAACCATTGGTCCAGAAGTGCAGCACAGCACATTTCTGAGGTGTCCCATTGGCTGCAATGCATCCAGTTCCGTGCAGAATCAAGATCTCGTTTTTTCTTGAGATTTTTTTCGTTCTCTTGTGGAGAGGAAGCCGGGAATCGAGAGATATTGAGATTATCCCGGAGAACGCTTGAGAATCGCAGAAATCTCCAGAGAACTGAGAGGATCGATTGTGCGATTGCAGGCCGTATGGACACATTGTGTAAAGATCGGGTCGGAAAGGCGCACGTCGCAGACCTCTCGGCCAATCAGGGGCCTCCATCTCAAGCAGGAACCGTACCGTTCCAGGTCGATGAGGACAGAATTGGGGGATCAGCAATACCAGTCCTAGAGTCCCTTCTTTTGCTTCCCGTCCGCACAGGCCGCGGCCGTCTGGCGCGCGGGGTTCATGCCGGCCATAATGTTAGGACCCAAGATCGGGTCACTGAGCATATTGACGAGCCACACTGTCAGCTGCCAGTATACCATTTGCCACACCGGCTGCCCGTTGGCGGCGTACCGTGCAGCACCGCAGGCATCACGTACTGTATATTCTGACCGGGTGTGCGTGAAGGCGAGGCAGCCACTCACGCAGCAGTCCACCTGACGCCGCTCAACATTGACGCTTGCATCAATGAACGTTCTCAAGAGATACGGAGTTCGATACTTAGCCTTGCATGCGCGCAGCTTAAGCAGATCTGCAAACGCCTCTGCGGTGAGATCATGGCTCACAGAGTATGGAAACAGCGCCTAGTCTTCGGCGTTCTCGGACAATTGAGTCACCGGACGCTGTACCTCGTTGGAGCTTACAGAATGTTGGACTACAGACTCTGGCAATCCAATCAGCTCCGCAGCAGGACCGGCTTCGTCGGCAGGCTCCTCCACGACAGAAGCGGCGGGTGGCACGTCGGAACAGTCCACAGACTCTGCGTCCGTACTCACCGCTCTACTCTCGCCGTCCTCACCATCCTGATCCACATCCTGATCGGAACTGAGGAGGCTATCCTCGCTGCAAGCAGCGCCCCCCCCATGAGCCGTGTGATCTGGTCCTGGTGGACAGTCCGCGGCCGTAGTCTCCCCCCCCCCTCCCCCCGCAGAGCCGGTGGCCAGACCGGCCAGAGGCTCGTCCCCATCCGTGTCCGTGTTACTTCCAGTGGGGCCCGCAGACCCACCACCAGAGACACTTTCTCCTGTCAGCCGGCGCCGCTTGTTCTCCTGATGGCGGAACCACGTCCTCTTGGACACCAGACAGGGAGGGTCTTCACCGTCACCCGTACAAGCGTCGCAATCTCACAGGCGCGGGCTGTCAGTGGGCATTTTGTGCCTGTAAACGGACCGGGGGAGGACGTGAGGAGGACGGAAGACGGGAGTAGCACGGGACTGAGGGGGCCGTTCAGGGGAGAGGGGGGTCAAGAGGCGACGGCAGGTAGCGTCTGGCGGGCGCGCCGACGCGGCGGCTTTCGGCGGGGACGACGACGAGACAGCACCGAGCGCGGCAGCGAGATGGGAGAGCCCGAGAATTCCGGAACTGCGGCGACGGAGGCACCGACTAAATAGACATCGCCAACGACCCTTCATCCAATGAGACGAAGGAACCGCCTCATAAAGTCGCGGAATGCGGTTTTCTTTACAGCGGTTCGATGAATGTAGTCGAAGGATCACTGTCCATATCCGTCACTGTCTCCTGTGTTCTGACCTGAATGGTGATTCGTCCTGTAACCGGCTCTGCCTTTATTCTTCGACGGCGGCGCGTGCGCAACGCACGCGCCTGTCGTGTCGGGCGGGCGGCCAACGGTCGTGATCGCCGCAGCGCCTCCCCTGTCAGTCGCCCCCGCGCCCTTTCCTGTGGGTCGTCGCCCGTGGCGCCACGCCCGTGGCGACCGCTCGTGCGTTTTCCGCCGGCTGCGCTTGGGGGAGTACGCAACATCGGTAACGGCGACAGCCCTGGGCACGCCGCCGTGCGTGGCGGCTTTCCGCCGCCGCAGCTGCGGCCGGCGCGGCGGCGGCTTCCACTCGTAGACTGCGTTTGCCCCTCCCCCGCACCCCTGCGCGGTGCGGTGGCACGACGCCCGTTCCGGTGCATGGCTGTGGCGGCCTGCGCCGGGCCGGCACCCGTCCACCATAGGGGGTGACGGGGCCATGGCGCGCGCGCCGCCGCGGTTGATAACCAGCGGCGGCGACGGCGTCCCCCGCCGACCAGCTTGGTCGGCAGCGTCCGTTTCTTCTCGCGCTGCCCACCCTCCCGCCGAACGACACACGGCTGCGCCGGCATGCCGGGGGTGAAGCGCCCATCTGTTTTCTTCTTCACGAGTGGCCGCGACGGGCCTTCCGCCGCGCCGCGGCGTTCGGCGCACGTGCTCAACCGTGCTTGCTCTTCGACACGGCGGGTTCTTCGGGCTGCAACTGCAGCCAACGCTGTTGTAGCGCGGTAGGCCCCGCTCGTCGTGGCGGTTGTGGCGTGAGCTGCCCGTCAAGGTTTCATCCACTCGTGCCTTGTACCGTTTACCTTTGCATGTTTCCGTAGGGACGTTCCGGGTACGACCGGTGACGCTCAACTAGCAGCTATGGGGGTGCTAGTCAAGCCTACTTCGGAATGAAATGTCACGTTGCTGGCGCATGTTCCCCCGGGTCCCAATCTGGTTACTGTCCACGGAGAGCCCTGGCCAGACTGACCCGCGATTTTCCGGCACCCCGCTCGGCTACCTGCCCTGGCACCCCCCTGCGGGAGGAGTGCTGCTGAGAGGGTTGGGGAAGCCCCTCCGTATTGTCTGTGTCTGACGGTTATTAGTACCACGGGTGTTGAATTGGATTCAGCAACTCCCCAGGACCAGTCACACCGGTCATGTGGCGTAGTTGGTTTTTCGACCTTCACAGGTTATGGGCCCAGTGTCGCTGGTGGTCATCGTCGTCTTCCGTGCCGTTGTTGGCGGGACGACCTTGGTTGGGTTGCCGTGTGTTCCGGCGTCGGGCAGGTGGGTATAGCCTCCCACGT
>Ga0209093_1001554_pt1 | contig 12987 bp, 14 predicted proteins | sample SidtaG_4_FD_187450 | JGI IMG/M metagenome (GOLD analysis project Ga0209093, IMG submission 187450) | Marine algal microbial communities from Sidmouth, United Kingdom - Sidmouth_Male1 metaG (SPAdes) (version 2) | ecosystem: Host-associated > Algae > Red algae > Unclassified | place: Sidmouth...
ACTCTAGCGCCTGGCTAAGACGAGGTGAGTTGTCAGCCGCCGCAGCGGAGCCATCGGCACATGTCGGCGGCAACAAGGTGGAGGAGGAAGACGAGGCTCGTGGCGATTGCACAACGAGGTCTTCATGGTGGATAGGAAGCAAAGGGGGAATAGATGCCGAACGACCGTCGGCTCCGTCGTTTGCCTCGGCCGCGTGCACAGCCGTTGCCGGTGGTGTTGAGGGTGGGTTGATCAGTGAAATGACCTCGACTGGTGCAATCGGATGGTGTAGAGGAGGGAGCGACGAGGGGGGGGGTGACGAAGGGGGCGGCACACGCAGGGGACTCGGAGGTGGTGGGGAGCCCATTGTAGTGCTCCAGCCACAGCGAGGAGTGTCTTGCGCAACGGCCGGCGCCACGTTACGGGAGGAGTGTTGCCCCAGGGGTCCCTGTGTACCCGCCTTCCGGTCTTTGTCCGGCTCCAAGTCTTTTGAGAATGACTTCGTCCTTTGGAGCACCGCACCAGATGCCCGCGCGGTGCACTGACCTTCTCCATTGCCGCACCAGGTTCCTGAGAGGTTCACTGACCTTCTCCATTTCCAGACAGCCACTGCTCCGTTTCCAGTTGGGGTCGGCCGGACATCGCACGTGCGAGACGACGGGCTTGGTGGCAAACAGACTGTACCGCTCACCGCCACACGCGTTCCACAGAGCACGCGCTGCTCTGCGGCTGAAAATGGGCGACTGGCAGAGAAAAAAGCAGCTCCCGGTAAGCGCGATGGGGCGTCTTTGTCACGGCCGCACCCCTTCGTTCGGTGGGGCACCAGCCGCTCCATCACCCAGCGGTCCACATCGGCCGTACAAGGAATTGGGGGCCACACGGACCCGCAGCCGACTCAAAGAGGCCTGTTCTCGCCGGTCACCGACGCGGTGGCCAACAGGCCGGCCTCGTTAGTGAAGCTGGACCACCGTCTGCCTGTGGGACTTGCGGTGGGCTGCCACGAACGGCGGCTCCATGGATGCCCCTTCGTCTGGAGCCACGCCCACGTCATTCACCGAAGAGACCCTATTCAGGACCGACTTTCGCAGCGGAACCGGAGTCTGAGCGGGCAGAGGCACATGCGGGCACAGAGCATGTTCCGGGCCGTGCCTGTGGACTGTACGGCTGCGCCCTACACGGGCAGAGGCCCTGCGCGCCCCACACCGTTTTTCATCACACACAGGTGGCTGGCCGTCATGCCATTTCTCGGGGCGTCACAGTGGACGTCGCCGTGAATGCACTGCTGCTTCAGGACTGCAAGCACTGCAAGCACCTCCACAGGCGACCAGTGGACATAGAACAGCTGGCTTCTCGATTCCTCAGAGCCAAGACAAAGAGTGCGGCGGCTGCAGCATCCTGGGATGGTGGAGAGGGCAGCGGCCAGATCGTGACTTGAGGAAGCCGGGCAAGCGGCTGACAAACTGAGGCATCGATCATTGTCCGGTTGATTGGTCATGAATATGCGTGAGATCCGCACGACAAAACGGAAGGAAGAAGCTCCAGGCTGTCTGATGGGCACAATGGTATGACGTCGTAGTTTATCAACTCGAGACCCAGAATATCTATTCTCTTCCTTGAACCATAGAAAACTCGAGCATTGAGATCCCACGGGCAAATGGTTCTGTTCTCTGCCCCCATCCTGGTGATGGATCGCACGAGCTGAGCGATTTCTCCACCGCGGCTGCCGCACAGCTCCTCGCTCTTTGACGCGTTTGTGTCCTGTGCGTGCTGCATGCGCGGCCAAGTCCCTGATTGACTTGGTCACAGAGCGGCAAGACCCGTGCAACAAGGCGCGAAGTGTGAAGCTAACACAATGTGTAACTCGGATGTGTGCTCTGCACGTGCCCGTGGCGCACCACGCGGTTGCATGTGCACTCATAAAGTAAGGGTGAAGACATGCAGCACCCACGCGACAAAACATGAACAGGACACTACAAGTTGCAGAACACCAGATAGGGAGCGGGTGTCCTACGGCGAGCTCGGTGGCGCACGCTGCACACCCAAATCCAGCGGCAGCGATGCTGCACAAGCCCCCGACCCAGCAGCACCTGCCACTGCTGTCGGGGTCCCTACTCCCGACGCCTTCGCCGCTGAGGCCGCCTCATGCTGAACCACCTGCTGCACGGCATTCGCCATGCTCGGCAGCGTTGCGGAGCGCAGCGCATTCGTCATCGCCGCGCACAGCCACTCAGCCACCTGTGCAGATGACATTGTGCCGGAATTCAGCATGTAGCCGCGCACCTGCGTTTCAACAGCGCCCTTGACGATCATGCCGGTGAGCTCGGTTTCAACGTCCTCCAGCTTGCACTGGTACAGCTGCGCGGCGACTGCGTGAGCGATCATAATCGGGGGCGTACAGCCGAAGCGAGGAGAAAAGAAGGCGGGTAGGGTAACCTCAAACCGCGTGCGTGTGCCAAGCGGCCACCCGCGGCCGCTGTCCGCGTCCTCCTCTGCGTCCACGTCGATGGCGACGGCGTTTTGCACGATGCCCTTTCCTTTCTCACGTCGGCTGCCGCTCGTTGACGCGCTGCTCATGGTGTTCTGCTTACCGGCGCGGGACCGACGCTGCCCTTTTGCCACAGCAGCTGCATACCGGTCAGCCCGGCTCTGCTGCCCCCCTCGGGGAACACGCAGGGCCTTGTGAGCGCTGCCACAGCCTCCGCCGCCAAATTCCCGACCGACATTGTCCTTGCGCTTCGCCTTGCTCTCGACGATAAACTCGTCGTCTGAAAGGCCGAGGTTGCCACCCAGGTTTTTGCCCGAGCCCAGACCACTCTTTTGCCGCGCGTCTGTTTCGCCCGACTCTTCACCCTTGTCGTCCTCCTCTCCGTCAGAGAGTGGTGGGGTTTCTTCGTCCAAGCTGCTTTCCGCGGCGGAAGCCGCGAGGCGACTAGCGGCGACCGCGCCGTGGTGCGCGTTCTTGTAAAGCGTTTTGAAGTGGACCTTGTTCTTGGGCTGCAGCAGCGCTGCGTCACTTTTCATCTCCTCCATGATACTCACGGTCTCGTCGACGCCGAGGCGTTGCGCGTTAGAGTTCCCGCGCACACGGGAGGTAGACACGCGCCGCGCGTGCGCGTCGTGCGCGGCAGCGGTGGAGACGCTCCGAGAGTTGTCCACCATGCTGCGGATGGAGACATCCGTCATCAACGTGCAAACAAAGTCGGCCTTGCACAGCGCCCGCTTCGTCTGCTTGCGCACCAGGGCGCCCTTGCTGTTGAACTTCCACCGCCGGGTGTTCAGCGCCTGGGTCCCATACAGGTGTCCCGGTACGCCGCACGTGTTGCACAGCTGCTTGTGTACGCAGTTGGCGCTGACGCACTGCCCGGCTTCATAAAACTGGTGGCCCTCCGGCAGAGTGCGCCGACACTGCGTCTGCCGAAGCGGGCAGGTACGAGCATTGTGTGTCGGCCCGTCCGGCGGGCTAACGTAGTGGCAAAGGCTGCATTTCATGGCGTGCGCGACGCCCGCCTCGAGGACGCACGTCCTCCACGTGCGGCACGAGTCGGCCACCGACGAGCTCTCCCCGCTCCGAACGCTGCACCACCAGCTCCACCTGGCAGCGACGTGTGCATGAGCAGCTCCGAGTTCGAACTGCGACCGTGCTGCCGCCGTCGTCAGGTCGTCGTCGCGGTCGTCACACGCACGGCACAGTGGTCGCGCTGGCCATTGTGCTCCCACGAGAAACGTGCCCGCCGACTTGTTGCTTTGCAGACACTTACCTGCTGTGGCCTTCTCGTGTGTCCAAAACTTTTGTGGCGAGAGAGCTTGGCGGCGGTGAGCTTCTCTCAGGACAACTAGGATACCGGAGGAGGCCACCGAGTGATGGCGGGCCGCTGGCCTATGCCTCTAGCTTCGTGTGCAGGGCTGGCGCTAACAATTTGGAACGGGAATCTTGCAGCCCATATCGACTGAGGACCGACATCCGGCAGATTCAGCCTCTAATTGGCTGCACGGTGAACTCGTGAGTGCGTGGGCCACAACTGTTGCTTTTTTGCCCGCCATGGTTTGGTCAAACCATGACCCCCGCAGGCTGGCCATTTTTCCGAAAACCACCATACAATGGGCGGCCTGTGAGGGGGCGCCACGTCGCAAGCCCAATTGAGATTTTAAGGATAGTCCTTTGACATTGCTAGGTTTGCTCTTAGGATGCCGTGCAATCGTACTCGGCGTTGGCACCAAGTGAATCCAAACGATCTCCCACGTCTCTGAAATCACCGCCCTTTTAAAGGCGGTCGGATCGGTGGAGGGATACATACGCGAGCCGTCAGGTGGTAAATTGGGGTGGGCTCGGTGGCGGAGCGGCCAGGCGCGTGAACGCTCTAGCGCAGAGCAGGCGGTCAAGTTGAGCTTGGTGTTGCGGCCGGCTGTTTCCAGCTCTGGCGAGAAGTCGCGCTGCACCGTAGGCTTTTCCGTCGTCTGGAAGGGCAGCAGCGCTTCCACCTCGGTGGCGTTGAGCAAGGCGCGTTCCTGGTAGACAGGAAGGGCACTACCACATGGTGTAGAAAACGCAAGGAGCAGCAGGGCGCAGAAGATAGGCACCAACTGCTGACTGCAGCGCGCAGCCATGGTGAACGGAGGTGAGGAGGCCATGTGTTTGGCACCGAGGAGAACACGGAAGGCATGTGTTGGTGGGCTGTGGGGTTGCACGGGAGGAGACCTGTGAGGAAGAACACTTCCTGCGACCCCTCTTTTCTTGTTCTGTGCCGTCGCACGCTGCAGCAGCCTCTTCCTGCGCGCGCAGAGCACAGGCGCGTGCAGCATCCCAACTCAAAGGGCGGGGGGCCTCCCATGCCGAATCTCTAGCGTGGCACACGAGCCAGAGAGATCGCCTGCTGTGTAGCCTGCGGTAGTGCTGACGTTGACGCAAAAGGCCATCGCAACTATCCTTGGGTCACGGCGGGACATCGAATGACACGACGGGTTCGAGTACCCGTCGGTACGACGACCGGTTAAATGTCTGACGACAATTAGACAACGGTGACCTGGTCCATTCGTACAACGAATGGACTTTTTCGTCGTCAATGGAAGACCCGTTCTCCACCATTCAGTACGGGAGCTAGGGCGGGGTCCCAACAGCTTCTGAGTAGTTGGACGGCTTCAGGTCTGGGCGCTGTGTTATCAGATTCCCACAGAACCCCCCATTGCTGTTTTTGTGGCGAACGTGGCGAAATCTTGGGACGATACAGCCGTTCTCCCAAAAATCCAGCACTCCAACTGTTGCAAAAGAGTTCCAAATCGGCCTCTACGACCCCGCAGAGGCCGATTTGGAACACTTTTGGAACTGTTGCAGTGAGGGATTTTTGGGAGAACGACTGTAGCTCGAGTTGTCGTGCAACGAAGCTGTGACGTCACAAGATGCGACAATCCCCATGCTACGACGCAGATGGCTGGCGGATGAGCACGTGCCTCCTCTGGCAGGGGGCCATGTGGGTTGATTGGGCTTCAGCCCTACCGCGAGGTAGAGAGAAGGGGGTCTGGCCAGAAGCGATGTCGTCACGCTATTCTAAGTCGGTGTGTTGCAGACGTCACCTCCGTTGTACTTCATACAATCCGGTTTGTTGACAACGGCGCGTTGCAGGCGTCACCGCCGTCCTACGTCTCGATCAGGTACACAGGAATTGACCTTGGGATGGCAGGACCGCGATGGTGTAGCCAAATATGCACGACTGTAGCACAACGGAATGAACCTGACTCATGCCCTGTCTTCTAACAGAGGCGTGACTATTGTAGCCGTCCACTGCTGTGTGGCGCAAAGAACGGAACGTGGTGATCTGGTACAAGAAGGCAGATGAGCACTTTAAGCTTCACTCCGGCAGACCGACACCAGTGGCTGGTCTGTGCCGGGAGCCGTGCAAGTTCACCCACAGCCAAAAAAGAACTACCGTACGCATGGGGCTGCGCTGGATCCCTTCTTCCCCATATCCCCTCTAGACGCTCGGTGGGTGCCGCCGCTCCGCTGGCACCGATAGCGGATCTGGAGACAATAGCACGGCCGGCAGAGGCGGTGGCGCCGGGGAAAACAGCACCGCCGGCAGCGGCGGCGGCCCAGGGGAGAGAAGCGCCGCCGGCAGCGGTGGCGGCATCGAGGAGAGGAGCGCTGTCGGCACGGACGGGGGCGCTCGGAAGCCCGTCGCGAGCTCCGCGGCCAAGTCCGACAATCGTTTGAGGTCGTTGTCCCCGTCACCTTGCTCAACTTGACAGTGCTGTGCCTCGATGGAGGACAAGCTTGGACAAGTGCCTGCATGGCACGACGCAATCGATGGTCCCGTGAAGCTGGTAGGCGGTGGTTGCGACAGCACGGTGGGGTAGCGGGCCTTAGGCGGTGTCCGTTGATCGCGGGGGGTCATCAGGTGTGGCGGGCCATCCGCATCGGCCCGCGGCCAATGAGAAGTGGAAGCCGACGACATGTCGTGACTAGCGGCCTGCAGCCGCTGGCGGTGGCGGACGGCCGTCGATACACGTAACGCGCCCGGCGGTGTGTCTGCGTTTTTCTCCAAGCTCTCCGTCGACGTCTTATGTGGTTCGCGCTTGCCTGACTTGTCCGGCCCATCCGTACCGTCGTCCGCGCCACCGTCAAGTCGTCGCAGGCGGTGCAAAGCGGTCTGCATTGCCGCCGCCACCCCGCTCATGAGCAGTAGTAATCCGCCAAGGACGGCGGTCGTTGCCAGCGGGGCCGTCCCCCAACCCCTTCTCTGTTCCGTGCCGCCATTGGATTCCATCACTCCTCCGGCGTTCGGGTCGGCGTCCTGGCACGCACCCTCCGGCAAAGTTGTCATGATGGTGGCCCAGGACGTTCTATTCGACGGACGAGGTGGGTTGGTCAGCCATGTTGCGCCGGCCGATGCGTGGGGGTCGTCAAGCGGCGCCCCCTCCCACTCGGGAGAATCGACCAATGAACCATTGTGAGCCCATTGCCACGATGAACGCTTCGTGCGAAAGACGCGCGTCGACCCATCCTGCAGGCGGATCGAGATGGTGGCTACGAGCGCCCTGCGGGAGGCGGGGTGGCTGGCAGTGGCACTGCAGCTGGCATCCACGCGCACCGTCAACTGCACTTGGACAGCGCTCGACACGCGGATGGGGGTGGAAGAGGAGGAGAAGCGGAGGTTCTGCAGGCTAATGGAGGCGACCTTGTCGCTTGGGCCCTGAGGCGGTGGGGGGAAGAGGGGAGGGGGGGCAATTCCATGCATAGTAAGGAAAAGAAATAAACACCACAATGTGTGTGCGCCCAAGTACGGGGTCAGTTCCTCGTTCTGCGCTCAATGAGGCTCCAGAGGCCCGTCAGTGGTTTGCGCAGGCTCGCCCAAGCGCCCCCACTGGTTCATGTACATCCTCACTGACGGTGCGGGTGAAATGACGTACTACCAAGAGCAGCGTTCGTGGATAATAGCTCGTGAGGTTCAACAAGGCGGGGCAGTGGTCGGCAGCCACTCGAGCACCGGCGGCGGCGGCGGCCGCCGCGGCCAAGGCCAACAACGCAAACCGCCAATGGAGGCGTCGACGGCCACGCGAGGGCGGCATGCCTACACTGTTCCCGTTTGGGAGCAACGACCGTTGAAGCCCCGCTGCGCGGCGCGGGCGCGGCGCTCCTTGCGCTTCGCGAAAACCAGGTGGGCTCGCGGCGTCGCGACAGTGCCGAAGGGGCTGCACTACAGTGCATTCTCGGGCTTGGGCATATGCAAACTCAGCTGCAGAGGTCAACGCTGGCACATCCATGGCTCGAGGGACCAGCGGCGGGGCTTCCTGGAACGCACATTACAGTTCCGCTCCCATCACAGAGTCTGCTCGCCCAAGTCCGTTGCCACCGCACAGTCACTGCAACGACAAACATCATGTTTCATGATGCAACGTGCGTACTCATGCCAAGCACACGGGGAGTCAGGCCAGCGAGAAAGGGGGCGTACGTTGAGGCAGCGCAGGACCATCGTGAGCTTTGACTAAGTCTCCGAACGCTCCCCAACGGTTCCCCAACTGACGGCCCGTTGGGCCCAACCTCCAACTAAAAGTGAAACCGTTGGGCTCCGTTGGGGCCCAACGGGACCCAACGGGAGTTGGACACCATTGAGCAGCCAATGGGAAGCGGTGCGGACATGTCCACGATGGCCCCCCACGACTTTAGTTTGCCCACCCAGTTCACATGCTACAGCCGTTCTCTCAAAAATCCCGCACTCCAACTGTTGCAAAAGAGTTCCAAATCGGCCTCTACGACCCCGCAGAGGCCGATTTGGAACATTTTTGGAACTGTTGCAGTGCGGGATTTTTGGGAGAACGGCTGTACACCGAAACAACAACCGGGCTAAGAACCCCAGTGCCCTGACGCATGCGTGAGTGGGGGTGCGAAAAGAAACCACTCCGCTAATCGGGATCCCAATATGAGGTTTGCACACCCCATTCAGAAACGACTGTTGGCGGTCCAGAAGTGGGCAAGATCAGGTGGCCCTGGGCCTTCAGGGACTCCAATCAGCCATTGTGGACCAAATGTCATCCCTGTGGCTCCGCCTCAATGAACTCGAGCACGCCAGGAGGGGGAGTGTTTCGGCTTCCGACAGGAATTCCGTTCCTGTCTTTGATCACGACATACGCTCTGCGGGGTGCTGGAGGCTGTGACACGTCCAGAGTTCCCATGGGTGTTCAACTATTGCCATATCATCGCGGCCACTTTCTGGAAAACCACCATACGTTTCGATCTGGTCTGCTCCAAGCTTGCTCTCAAGAGCCAGCTCTGGCTGCAAACCAGATTGGACGGTACGACCATCATAGGGGATAGCCCACGACAGGACTGCCATCGTGCACCAAACCAGCACGAAAGATGTACTACGGTGTCAACTCGACGGCGGCAAAAACGGCGGCCTCGCCAGTTGCGGGCGATGTGCCGCCGCCGCAGGGAGCGCGGCGTCACGCAGCAACCGCAACGGCTATGCCATTGCGCTTGGCCGGGAGGCGACGGCGGCGGCGCCGGGGACCACAGAGAGAGCGAAGGACGCTTCCTGAACACGCACAGCCACCGCGCTGCGGCCGCAGTCGGGCGACGTGTGGCGCTGCGCCTGCACGCACAAGGGTGCGACGCGGGCGTCGGTCTACGCGTTTCTCCCACCTTTTCATATCGCACGCACGCTATTCCGTCACCCTTATTCGTCTCACTGGCGTGCAGTTCGGTGGGCGCTCGATGGGACTCATCGGGTCCCATCCGCTCCCATCATAACCCCAATTCGATGGGCTTTCTGGTGCCTGATGGGGGGGGATCGATGGCACCGGATGGGCAATTCTAGCGGAAGCTGACCACACAGCCACAGGGACGCGCGCCAAGGGATTCAGGCCAGCGAGGAAGGTGTACGTTGAGGCAGCGAGGGACCATTGTGGGGACGAGCGGCCTCAAGCCCATGCGGCGTCTCCGCGGATCGCTTTGTCTAAGCTGCGACTGCGCAATGGTGCTTATCGTGTGCTGACACGCCAACGCGCACTTCTTGTAAAAAGCTCCGTAAATATCTAGCCGGAAAGAGCGATTTCGCCAATTACAAGTTGTGCGGCGGAAAAGCGCAACGTCTGGTTTGTCAACGGTACACCATCCGAAGCGTCTTGCGGCGCGCTGAGCACGGCGATGACCTTCCCTCGGACCGGTCTCAGCCTTCTTGCGCTTCGCAAAAAGTTGTAGCGCGCTCATTTTACGGAGGGAGTCCAGCCACAAAACGATCACGTCGCAGCCGCTCTCCCAAAAATCCCGCACTGCAACAGTTTCAAAAGTGTTCCAGATCGGCATCTGCGGGGTCGTACAGGCCGATTTGGAACTCTTTTTGGAACAGTTGGAGCGTGGGATTTTAGGGAGAACGGCTGTACACTGTCGGCGTACACAATCTCCCCGCAGTCAGTAGGCCATGAATGAAGCTGGCGAACAACAGCCACACAGGCGGTGACACAGTCGACATTGATTGACCATTGGGTCAGGAGATCCTGGGCCGTCATGGCGATTGGCTCGATGCGGCTGTTGACAAAAAGAGATTCTTTTCGCACCCGTAGAGGCCGATTTGGAACTCTTTTGGAACAGTAGGAATGTGGGATTCTGGGAGAACGGCTGTAGACGATGAGAAGCATCACTGCGCTGGCGGGTGTGTCCGTCAGGCGTGGATCCGGCCAGACGCGCCGTCGTGCATGCATGAGGACCACCAGCATGGGATTACAGTTGTGGTGCCATGGAGGTTGGAAACGTAGGCAGGTGCCAAGCGCGTTGCGTGCAACACCGCGTGGCCGCCAGACCTGTCGACTGGTCAAAGCTGTTTCAATATCCTAGAGTGTGAAAGCGCCCATTGGGCGCACTGTCAAAACCCGGTTAGATGCGCTCCAGTTACTTGACATGTCATGTGACTGGGGGATTTTCCTTGCCCGAGGGCGCACGAGAACGCAGCATTCGACTGTTTGCAGACGACCGAGTCGCCAGAGTGCATCTTATTGGTCAGGTCCTGGTCAGATCCTGCGGAATGGGAGAGGAAGCCAGCAACCTTGACATTTGACCGAGTGCGCAAGGGTGTCATAAAACCGGGTATTGACTGTACAGCCGTTCTCCCAAAAATCCCACACTCCAGAGTTCCAAATCGGCCTCTACGACCCCACAGAGCCCGATTTGGACCACTTTTGGAACTTTTGCAGTGAGGAATTTTTGGGAGAAGGGGCTGTAGGTAGGTGGACGCGAGGTGGAATCGTGCCCTGATGATCCGGGTCGGTGGGTGGCCCCGAGGCCAAGCCACCTGCCGCTGTCTAAATTCCTAAATTTGGCAGGACCGCCGCCGCCGGCCTGCGAGACAAGTCAACGCGAAGGGACACACAGCAGTGATTGTTGTGCTGGGCGCTCCCGGGTTCAAGGCGTGGCGCTGCCGCTGAGCCGCTGTGGCTGCAACGTGGTCGCGATACAGTAGCCGACGCTCGGCCCGTTCTCCGCACCAGGGGGGGCCTGACCTAAAAGTTCGATGCAAACTCAGTGCGCCTCGCGCTTGAGGCCCGGGAACCACCACTTGCTGCCACTCGGGCGGATTCAGGTGCCGCACCAGCGCGGCAGCGGCGGTGAAGCGGACGCGGCTGGATGGACGGTGGTGCCTGCTTCCTTGAATCGGTGGGGCACGCGACGTGTACCCGTGGAGGTTGACACAAAGGGCCTGGCCGAGCGCGAGCATTGCCGCGGCGGCACGTCCATGGCTCGCGACACAAGATTGGCGCTTGCCGCTGCTTGCGCACGCTTGCTTCCTCGCTGCGGTGGTCGGCTCGGTGCAGCGGGGCTCGCTGCGGTGGCAGGTTTCGCCCTCTCCGCCACACGCGGTGCTGCAGCTGACTGCCCAGCCATCCTCAACGTGACGAGCTTGTACGCACTATCAGTTGCAGAAGTGGTACGTTCATGAATCCGCGCTGGGTTTCCTCGCTCTCCTTTCTCGCCTGTCTTGGTGTGGTCAGCGGCTTGTTGAGTGTCTTCATGGCACTGCCGACCAGTCGCTTTTTATGCAACCACGGCACGCTGACCCGTTGTACGCCGCGAGTCTTTCTGTACAGTCTGTCACCCCGCCCCTCGTGTATCTCTCCGCTTTCCCTCGGGCCGCACCTGGCAGGTTGGCGGTGGCGAGCTGTCCCTTCAAAACGTGTGGCGGTCTAACTCGGCAACACCAATCCGTATCTCTGGCGGCTCTGAAGTGCAACTGGCGGTCCGCATCGACCCCCGCTGCGCCGACGCCGTTAAAGGTACGTCACCCACACGGGAGGCACTTGCGGCAGTCATCTACCTCCGCCGCATCAACGGCTCGATGCTCGCAATTGTCACCGACCGCTCGTGGGGGTGGCGCCCGCGCACATGCGTCGCGTGTCCACCCGGCGACGGCACGCTGGCCCCGTCAGAGCTGTGGGCGTACAACTCGAATTTTTCGACCGAGGAGCGCGTGCCACCCGGGGCGGCGTGGCTAACCCACAATGGCGGCTTCGACGCGACCAAAACCACCTGGCGGACGGTCGTCAAGCGGCTGCCGGCGGGCGTCTGTGATGACGTTGATCCACTGCCCATCGGGTCGGTGGCGGCGGCGCCACCACCCGACGACCTCTGGCCGACCGCGTCGCGCGCCGCCTCCTCCGTGCTCGGCATCCTCTTGGCGCTCGTCACGGGGCTGATGGCATCGACGGGCCGCGCCATCCGGCGGGAACGCCGCCGCCTGTATGGGCCGTGGGAGGAGGAGGTGTGGGAGGAGGGTGCCGTCACAGCGAACGATTGGGAGCGGCCACCGGCGGCGGGGCCGCCCAACGCGATCGGCGGCGCCTTGTGGGATCCGACGGCGGCAGCGGCGGCCCCATCGCCGGTGGTGGCGGCGCCAATGCGGGGCGAGTGGCGGCCCGCGTCGGGCGCCGCCGCCCCGCCCTCGCAGTCGACCGACACGCTGACCTCGTCGGGCGGCAAGGCCGGGGAGGAGGTCCTCGGCACGTCTTCGAGTTTGGAGGCGGCAATGGCGTCGGGCTTCCCGGCCCCACCATTGATGCCAGAGGGGCTGGCTGGCTCAGTCGACGGGCCGGCGCGGGATGTCACCATCGGAGAGGGTGCCCCATGAAAGGACGACCGGTGTCGGGTGTACAGCATTGGGTGGTGCGGGGCAGGCGTCGTGTGTTGCATCTGCTGCATTCACTCAATGACAAGAAGCGCACTCCTGGAGGAGAAGACTTGCAACGAGTAATGGAGACAATCAGGACAGTAACTGCGTGACTGAAGCAGTGGAGCAGCTGTGGACCTGATGCCAGAAAACAAGGAGCGCCTCCTGGTCCTGGCCTGATGGCCAGCGCGGCGCCACACTTTCGTCCTAGCCTAAAGTCTGTCTCACTCTATTAGGGCAGCTCCACCAACGTGCGTTTCCAAAGCTAGATTGGCCTAAAAACGGTGACACGTGAACGCATCTGATTGGGTCCGCAAGGGTGTCCCCATATGGCGAATGGAGTTATGTGGAGCGGGGGCTA
>Ga0209093_1001556_pt1 | contig 12980 bp, 19 predicted proteins | sample SidtaG_4_FD_187450 | JGI IMG/M metagenome (GOLD analysis project Ga0209093, IMG submission 187450) | Marine algal microbial communities from Sidmouth, United Kingdom - Sidmouth_Male1 metaG (SPAdes) (version 2) | ecosystem: Host-associated > Algae > Red algae > Unclassified | place: Sidmouth...
GGGGGGGGTGTGGAGCTCTCCTTACGGCGGTGGATGGCGACGTACGCCGAACTTCTGGGCGGCGTCTGTCGCAGCGTGCTAGCGGAGGCGGTTGGTAGGCAGCACAACTGGAAAGACTTTCTTTTTATAAAGAGTATCACTGTACTCTGGTGCACTGCTGTTTCAGCTTTCTTCCACAAGCTTTGCGCGCAGTAGTCTGACGACCACAGCCTTCTGCAACTCGGTCCCATGACCTGTCTGCCATAAATTCTTCGTGTAGGTGGGGGGACAGAGGGGCCCACCACGGTGCTCACACAGCACCCAGAGTGAAGCGTAAACACAAAGGGGGATAGAAGTTTTGCTCTGCCTCTTTCTGCCCCGCACCCTCCAGGCTCACCACACGCCGCTATGTGTACCCGAACCTTCGCCTTTGCCAGCTCGCCTCACTTTCTCCCAGCGGGGCCCTCTGCTGGCACGCACGCCCCCGCAGCCTCACTCTGTCCACCGCAATCACCACGCGCCGCGCGCACAGCCCCACAGGGTATCCCTAGCGGATCGTATCTTCCCTTCTATGGCAGCTGCGCTGACGCACACGGCGGCGGACGCGCTTCAATTTAGCCGCCACGCCGTGCATAGCCTTTGCGCCATCAGGCGCCCCGAGTTGAGTGTCGAAATTGTCACCGCCGCTGGCCGCCTTCGCGGGGCCCGTGGCCCTCGAGTCAGTCACCCGCCGTGTCCCGCCGCCCCTGCGCCGCACGTCGCCTCTATCCTTGTGCGTCTCGTCAACTGAAACGATGCACCGTAGCGGAATTGACAGCATAACGCGCGCAAACGCCTCCCGGCGCTCCTGGTCCCGCTCCCGACACATTCGATACAGCTTCTTGTAGCAGAATCCGGTAGCTCGGAGAATGCGGTCGAGCGTCCCAATAGAGGCCTTGTATGAGTCGCGGTAGCCAGGGAGAGTGGATAGATTGGTAAAAACGTCCTTTATTTCACCTATCAGCTGCTCGGGGTTCGAAAGGATGACAGCATTTCCGGCTTGAAGGAAGTGGGAGTCGTAGATGACGCTGTCGGCGTGTCGGTTGCGTAAAACAGGGTCCGGCCACCACTCTCCCGGCGCGATGTAGGCACAAATCCGCACCTGGACCGTCGCGCGGTTGCAAACTAAGCGCCGCGCAGCTTCCTTCTTGGAGAAGCCCTCAAATAGCACCCAGGAGACCGCAAGCATCCGCGCGGTGTCATCGAAGACCATGGTGTCCTGCACACGAGCAGAACGCGGAGTCTTTCTCCCACCTGCTCGTCGCTTCGGACCCCAGCGTCGCCCCTAGCAGAGTTCTTATCGACTTAGATGAGCCTCACGGTAGCGTTGTGGCCCCCCGTGCTGACATGGGACGAATGCGCGGGAGTTTCAGAGGCACGCACGGGAAGAAAAGTAGTCCGCGTGGTCCTGGCAGGTCTCTGGCGAGCGCAACGTTGAAAAAGGCACTCAGTTGACAATGCAAGGGCACACCAGTGGAATTTTAATTGCATGCCTCAGTGCCCTCACTGGGCATATTGGCACGCAGCCAACCCGTCACAGACGATACAGTGCAGAATCTGCGGATCTCAGTGATGTTACCCTGGGCCGTGAAAGCTCCATTGTCGTTTGAGCTTTATGCAGCCATTGCCCACGATGCAGGGGTCCACAGCAACGGCAACGTAGCCTAAACACAAACATGGCAGCCCCACAAATGGTCAGCACAGTCAACAAGCCACCTGTCTACGGGTGCCACAGAAGTTTCCGGGACCAACACTGCACAGCGCCGTACTGACCACGTCTAGTACTGAGTCATTATCGCATTTGCGATGCCAGTGGTACAGATGGAGCGGCATGGAAAGTCCAGCACGACGTGTAGACTACCCAGGCGTCTGCATAGGTCTCCAGAACGTCGTTTTGACGCGCGTATTTCTTCAGCTCTGGTTCCGGGCTCCAAAAAGAGACTGGTCCAACTAGTGGCTCTCAGCACCAAGATCGCGTGATATCCAGACACCGGCAGGGTCGTTCTCAAAACAGCCAGCGCTCGAGGGGTAGGCAGATACCAGGCCATTCCATCACAATCCGCTCAAAAGGGTCAAACGGCAGCCATCTCTTTGTACAGGTCTCCAGCCATAGGGTGCGACAGCCGGGCCAAGAAAGTACAGTGGACAGCACCGTACTGACCACGTCTTTGACTGCACCATGATGGCGTCAACGGTGCCCACGGTGCAAGCAGCGTGATGAGCGGGGGTAGGCGCGACGCTTGCGCTACGCAGGAGTCTGTACAGGTCTCCAGATCGTGGTAGTGCCTTGCGCTTCACCTCAGGTCTTACTCAAGCCACGAACGTCAGGCTGGTTCAATTGTCGGCACAGGGCGCTACGAGTGCTGCTCGATACCGTAGGCTTCAACCAGTGTCGATTCTACCACGCCCTGGGATCAGTCTATCACAGTGTTTTGGCTTGATCTCATCCAGAAGTTGTCGATTCCGGCCAGTCTACATACGAAAGCCGCCGTTACAGGGTGTCACCTGTGCTTCTCGAGGTCTCCAGGCACCCACTGCCGAGTCAACTGGCCCACACTCCATATCACGTCAATGGCACCGTCCACGAGAGCGGCACTGCATGCGCTCTGGGACAAAATTACACGAGGAAGATCGGTCCTCGACTCCACGAACTGGACCGCCCCTAGTTGCTCGAGCACGCACCCCCTTCCGCCCACCCGCTCTTGCCATGTGCCGACTATCCTCACCAGACGACCGACGCTTCTTTCCACGACAGTCGGACTTGATGCGTCTGTGCAATATGGAAACAGACCCAGTGATGTACGGAATCTTATACACCCACCTGTCCCTCCCCCCACGCGGCGCGAGAAGTACCCCAGATAGGCAGTGCACCCAAGCAACATCACAGCACTGAGTCGTGCACGGAAAGCACGTGAGATGCAAAGCACATGCGCCCGGTCTTGGCTCTACAGACAAGCATCTCGCCCCCGTCCGGTCGATTACACTCGAAGCAGACGGGCGCGCATGTCTGGGTGGTGCTCACGCAACAGCGGCGCTGCGCCAAAAGCAACCCGGGACCACCCGCCGGTGGATGGCGACGCTTGTTTGTCGGGGTGAGGTGTAGGCCGACATCATACCCCGACAGAAGCTTGGGATCAATCACCATCATTGGGGCACGCGGCCGCACGCCCGCTAAGTCGAAATTGCTGTCGATGAGACCGGATGCCAAGTCATTGTATACCATCGTCTGCTTGAGGGAGGCCAGTCGTCGCGCCTACGAGTGCAGCAGGCATGCGTTGACGATTCAAACACCAACAAGGAGATTTTTACTCTCTTGGAGCAGTCGTGCGTCCCAAGCTTGTGGTCAAATATCAGGTTTACTTGACGACACCAGTGGTGGAGATCAATCTGCGCACACCAGCCGTGGTACATCTGAGCCACATACGGCAAGGGCACCGACGTTGCGACACGATACGCCCCACCATCGAGGTCTCCACTATCGAGGTGACACCATCGCAGACGCTCTCACGAGCCGCTGGAGTCCGCAGTCCCAGCGTTCGCCATGTATATTCGCCGGTGGCGCTCAGCCCGCATCACGGCCAAGCGGTCCGGAGCCCCAGACGGGCCTGTGCGCACCGTCAATACCCAGTCTCCACTCGCAAAAGACTCTCTATCCGCGAAAGAGGCCGTGAGCAACCGTCGTTGGGCCGCCATGACAACGGGAACCAGCAGGACGCCCACCTCCTTGAGTGCCAGGGCGGCCTCCGTGCTTGGAAAATAGGAGCCAGCAAAGAAGATGCGGTCCGATTCAGCCAACGGGCGCTCCAGGCGCTATAAAGTGGCAGTGTCATGCAGGACATGGCTCTCTTCGGCGGAGCGTATGGCATGTTTGTCGGCGGCAGTTGTCACGATATCAAGCCGCAGCATGATGCCTCTCCGTCCAGAGGCGACGCTCTGGATCTCGCAGCCGTTTTCCTGAAAATGATCGGTGGCAAAGATCATGCGCAGCCCAATCGAGCTCCACGACATGCCGAGACCGTACCGCTTGGTCATGGACGCGTCGACGCAGATGGTTTCGCCCGTGGTCGCGTGTGCCTCCTGGTGGGCGCTGACGCTGGAGGTGAAATCTTTATTGAGCGCCCACCGGTAGCGCTCGCCGCGGCTCTGGCCGTCGGCAGGCCAACCGCAAGCCGTTAAAATATCCAATAGAGGGTTCGTCTCTTGATAAGGGGTTTGCTTGGAAACGCAAGGAGTAGGAGGGAGGCTGACAGTGTCCAGTAGGGGGGTGCAGCGTGCGGTTCTCAATGACAGCTGGGCGGCACATGGCCGCCGCTGGCGTTCCAAATCGGATCCGTCATGCATCTGTGTGCGTGGGGTAGAGAATTCGTCGCAATGGGTGTGCCTTGATTAACACGCTGCTTAGGTATGGCATGCCCTCTGACTCCCCCCCCCCTCGCCTCTGCGCTTCGTACCTGCATGTGATGGTACGGGTAACCACATGTTGTCGTGGGCACGAGCGCCCCCTCTACCCGGAGTCTGTCGGCCGTGGGGGGGGGTGAGGCGGCGGCGGCCACCATTCTGGAGCCTCGCTCCCAGTCGGTCCCGCCCCACTTCTCCCTCTACTCGACCCACGGCGTCTTTTCCTGTAAACGAGGCATCCTGAGTGCATCACGTGCTCGCGCCCACGTTCTTCCCTCAGCCTTGTGACAGGGTCATAGTGTCGCTGTCTTCCTATATCGGTTCAGCCTCCTCCTCCCCTCAAACTCTTCCTTCGATCGCATCGGCGTCAGTCTGACCTCTGCCGGAGGTAACCACTATGGCGCTTTTTAGATTAGCAGCGTCGTCCCATGAGTCCTAGAAACTGTCACGGTCTTGCTTTCGTGGAGGTCGAGGCCGGGGCGGTCTGCACGGTCCCTCGCAATGTCGCTCGGCGCGAGTGTGCGACAGCACCGCGTATGTGCTGTCAACCGCCACTGAGACGATGTGGTCGGACTGGGCCGAGGGCAGTGGCTGCGCGTCCACCCCCAAATCGTCGGAACCAAAGAGAATATTTCCCTCGGACGTCCCGACACGGGCGACCGACGCGGAAAGCACCGGCTTGTGATTGGTCGCCCTTCAGACCCTGTGCGGCGTCTCCTGCAATATGCTTCCCCAGAAGACAGACGTACTGTATGGCTGGAAGAGAATCCCGGGGGGTCCGGGGCAACCGCGCACGACGTATGAAACACTTTTAGGCGTCCAGCCCAGCCGCTGCTTGCACGCCTCCCATATCGGTAAGGGTCAGTCGCCGCAGAGCGTGAAGGTCAGTGGTGGCAGCCGACTTCCGTGAGGGAAAAACGGCGCCATAGAATGGCGCAGGCGCCGGCTGGAGCCGCGAGCCACAGGGTAGATAAACGCATCGGGGCGGTAGCGCCCGTGCCACAGCGGACAGGGGCGGCAGCCGTGGCCGCCGCCAGCGCTGGCTGGCGGCGGCCAAAGTGGAAGGGGGGGCGGCCACTCGCAGCAGTGGTTGTCGATGGCAGCAGGAGGGGGTGCATGCCGCAGCCGGCTGGGGAGGAGATGACCTGATGGCAATCACGGGCAGTGGCAGAAGCCGCAGACGGTCCGACCAAGATGCGGTCAGCGGGCGCGGCCGAACCGCGGCGTCACGCACAGCGGGAGGAGGGCCAACGCAGGCGAGTTGATAGATGCGTGAGAATATGGAGACGGATAGCAGTAACGAGAGAAGCGCGGCGCGCGCTGATCGACAGCGGCGCCAGGACTCAGCCACGTCTCGAGCTGAAGCCATCAGGGCATGAAGTACAGCACCAGCGTTCATCTTCACCGGCCTTGGGCGTCGAGGGGAGAAACGTCACCAGGGGAGACAAAGTCACTGAGATGACCAGGGAGCGCCGGCCATAGTCGCGGGCCCCTCAAGCATCTGACCAGACGCTGCCGCATGGGCTTTCGCCGCGTTGTTTTAGGTAGCTGATAGAACGTGCCACGTGAGTCACCTGACCTCAGGGGGAATCCGCGGCCGCGACAGCGACGGGCGTGCCCGTGGCTCCGCTCGCGGCCAGGTACCCCTCCGCAACATCCACTACGGCATATTGTTGTCTGCTGTCAAAGGCGTCCGAAAATAAGGCGCGCATGCCATCGGTGACAGCCTGACGTCTGCCGTCGCGCCCGGCAGTTTCGGGGTCGACAGCGAAGCCAGAGCGTGGTTCGGCACCGGCATGTGCAAGGAGTGCTTCGCGTCGACCGTTGCCACTTCCCCTGGTCAGCGGCGTTCTGCGCTAGACTAGATACGAAGTATGTAGCAGCCCAGATGGTCGTGCGTCTGGGCGGAATGAACGGGCCCGTCTGGAGCCAGTCGAGGACTGCAGCTCGCTGCACCAGATGCATCCCGAAGTATTCGTTGCTCAAGCTGAAAGTGGCCTCACATGCGTGCTTGACAAATGTTTCGACAACACGAAGTAGCTTCCCTCAGAAAACGGCAAATGACAGCGGATGAAGTTGTATTCAACGTCATCGTAGCCGCTACTTTGAATTTAGCAGTGATTAGGACGTGCGCAGACAACAGGTGCCATGGTTGCTCTGGAGAGACCCGCCAAAGAGAAAACTGCATGATGTCCTCTGCGTCCCGTTTACTCTGGGTTACGTCGTTGTTGTACAGCATGGGAGACTCCAACTTTTCTGGCGCGCGTGTCGGTGTAGCATATCTCCCTAATATTCGGATATCGGGCCCGGTAGCCCCCCTGACTGGTTTGTATTCACGTGGAGGATTGAACTGACTTGTGGCTCGCCCTTTGGGAGGTTACTTCCGTCTTGTATATCTGTCCTTTCTTTTATCGTCTCTAATTTGGTGGTTATTCGATCTTTATGATCGCTCGGTCGCCGTCGTCGGCACCCCCGGCTCCCCATCGGATGTTGCACGAACAAAGGTTCTTCTTCCTCGCCTCTGAGGCGATAGCGTTCGCTTTATCGCGCGTCTACGGTCGGTCGCCATTTACTGGTTATTTAACCAACGTCATTAATCCCACAGTCGGGAACACGCGGTAGTCAGATAGTGACGGGATTGCAAACGGTCTGGGACAGGGGGATGTCTGAATGGATGCACAAAGCACAGGCGTGGTGCGTGTAACAACCCAGGGAAGCACGGTCGACTCTTCCACGCGACAGGTATGTGACGCCTGATGGGTAGCTAGCTGAATATGTTGCACTACAAGGCGCGGAGAGCCCTGCTCGGTACAGAGCTTTCCACTTGGTTCTAAATGTACAGACTGGAACACACAGAGCTGCAATGGAGACAATCGTCATACGGTAACAATCATATCGAAGAACTGATGCTCACGACCTCAACGAGAGGTCCCTAACATCGGCCTTGACGGCAACTCTCCATCTCCTCTGGTTTCGTCTTCGGGCACTCGCAGAGCTGACGCAATGCTTGCTGGGAGGCTCTCCGACAAAAGCGCCCGGCGGACATCGAGGCAGTGCCAGCACACGCCTCCGTCATTGCTGGCCCTCCGCTGACGCGACCTCGCTCCAGGATGCCATCTTCACAAGTTGTTTTACATCTGCTCATTCCGAAAGAAAGCGGTCCACAGCAATCAAATGCACACACTGGAACAGGTAACGCAACCAGGAAACGGAAAGAAGGACCCAAAAAGGATGGACGACAGCAGCGGTCGTATCAGTACATGGAAAAGCAGTTTGAGAAGACGAAGGGCAACAGCTGCACGACCTGCCAGTATTCACCACACAACGAAGCGTGTCGTACCTGCTATTCGGTAACGCGGCTGCGGTCAAGCAGCTGCGCGCCGACTGCTGCGCCTCCGTCAATGTCCCCGTCGTCCTTGCCCCCCCCTCCGCGCCGTAACGAGCTCACGATGAGCTCTGGGCGTAGTTTCGTGCAGCTGAGGATGGGGCAGTGTATCAAAAAGCATCCAACAGCACACACGAGGTCGGAAAGCGCATCTAGAAAGCAGCCCACCAGCGACCGCGATGGGGGAGTGTGGCGGTGTTTGTGTCAGTGGCCGAAAAATATAATCAACGAGAGGAGACGCTGGACTGGAGCCACCTCGGCTGCCATTATTCGCCTGATCACACATTTTGGCGTACCTGCCTGCTATAAGAGCAGTCTCGAAGTCGCCGCCGTGCACCGACCGCATCTCTGAGAGAAGATTTCCTCGCCGTCATCTGTTGGCCCCACGCCGTATGAACCTGACAGTGATGGTTCGACACGGCTGTTGCACAGCAGTTCGTGGCAGAGAAGGAACAAGAGCATCAAAATTAACAGAACGGTACGCGGAGCAAGCGAAAGAAGAGGACGTGGGCAGGAAGGAGGACAGCGGTCGTCGCGTCAGAAACCGCAAAAGTCAGCTGGAGCAGTCGCTGAGATGTAGCCACACCAAGGCTAAGTGATCAACTCCACAGGCGACTTTGGCGTACCTGATGTTTTGAAACGCGGCTTGGCTGGCGCCGCCGCTTGCCGGTGACGGCGGCGCGGGCAAGGTTGCGATCGTCGTTCTCCTCCTCCGCGCCGTATCGAAATGACGATGGCGGCGCGACCGTTTCTGTACACGCGCGGTGGAAAAGACAAGTACGGCGCATTCAAAAGCATGAAGTCACAACAAAGCGCAAGGAGATAGTGGAAAAGCGTAAAGGCAGCCGTGGCTTTGTCAGAAAACATAAAGAGCGCACGGAGACCATGAAACACGCGGTGTTCGGCGGTCTTAATGTTGGCGACGGGGAACGACCGCATGGTGACGCACGAACCATAGAGTACCTCGTGCTACAGCTCTGTAGTGGGTGGGTGGTCGAGAAGACTAGGGAGGCCCGGGAATGGGGACGGCCAATGTAGCGGACGCGTCGGCACAGCCGCGGCGAACAGGGATCGGCGTTGGTGGCACTTCACTTCGTTCGATAGAAAGCGGCGACGGCGGCGACGGGGATTCCCCGACAATTCGAATGTTTTTGATTGAGCTGTGGCCCAATCGTCGGCGGACACAAACTGAAGCCAGGAATCGCTGCGCACGTACTGTAACGCAGGACACAATCGTGCTTCCGACCAGGCCGCTCCACGACACGTGGACGGCTATGAGGGAGGCGCACGACCAGTGCCTGAGGAATCCCCAGCGCGTCGGAAACACCGCCAATTCTGATCTATGAGGGGGGGGGGGGAACTGTCGTGACCTGGTGTTCTTCTGCCGTTGAGAGACCGACACTACTACGAGGCTGCGCGGCACCAAGCGGTCACCAGTCGACTGTGTTAACAGCCGGCCACTCACGCGCAGTCCGTCACATTTTCGAGTGCCTGCGGCATTCGAACGCCGCAGCCACCCACGGCGGTTCGAGCAGGGTGCTGGATAGCGACGATCGCAATCCGTTGCGGACCCGGGCTGCATAGCGACACGACGATCGATTCCACTATTGATCGTAATCCGTCGTGAATAATTTAGCACCGGTCCACGTTCCAGTCGGGGTCCATCACTGGATTGCACATGATTCCTGTTGACTTGTTATTCAGCTGTGCCATGGTCCTCAGCAAATTGCCAGCGAGTCTTAAGTTGGTGATCGGTTTACAGTCGAATCTGTGTGTCTCTGGTGCGGGCCTGGCCCTGGAGTAACCAAATTGGCCGGTGGGCCCAGCGCCGCGCGGCGTTGGCTCGTGCAAGGCCGACAGGGGCCGCATGGACCCATGCACTGTTATCGAAGGGAAAGGAAGGTCGTTCACGACACAGAGCCGTGGACTCCAAGTCCGCCTCTTGTGAGCCGGGGACAAGTGGAGCATCTATTAAGGGGCCCTTTCTGAAGCGCGGTGCACAAGAGCCCACTCATTGGTCGAACCTCTTGCTGAGAGGGCACGAAGAGCCTGCACAGATGTCAGAGGTCACCGCAGAGGCAACATATGAGGCAACAATTTCTGGCGACCCGCAATTGTGTCTTCCACGTGTGCGTGCGGTGCACTTTGTTGTGCCACAGCCCCGACGAGGCTGCCACGAAAGTCAAAATCCGGCACAGCTGAGCTGAATCGGCCATCATGTTTTTCAACTGTAGACACCGACTGGCATCGAGCTTCTACGATCGCCCCTCCGGGGCCTCGAATCGCTGATCCGTCTGGTTCCGCTCGAGCGATTTTAGAGATGTAGTCCGAACCGCAGAAGATTCGAGTCCAAGTATGGCACATGGGACATGTCGATGGTACTATTGGTCTCGGCCGAGTGCTAGGTTTTTTGTGGAACGACTGTACGTCCATGACAGCGCTCAGATTCATGTCAAACTTCTCGACACAGTCGCGAACGGGCGCTCGGGATCCGCATATCGGCCTTCTATTGCTGATCCCCCAGTTCTGTCCTCATCGACCTGGAACTGTACGGTTCCTGCTTGGGATGGAGGCCCCTGATTGGCCGAGAGGTCTGCGACGTGCGCCTTTCCGGCCCGATCTTTATTGTGCTTCTCACAAAAACTGGATCCGCATCATCCGCTTCATCGGCATGCACCACCCTCTGAGCCAATGAAACAGAGATTTTGCATCGGATGCTGATGCATCAGGGTGCAGTTTTTGTGGGAAGCACAATAGGCCCCCGTACCATGCACACACATGGTTGCCGGATAAGTCGCCGATCCTCAGCCTATCGTTACTAGGTCGCGTAGTAACAGTAGGCTCTCATCGCTCCTCAGATGGCTTCTCAGCCATCCGCCTAACCATTGGATGTCCGCTCGCCACGGGTCAGCGATCTGAGCCGCTTAATCATCCGGCATAGACGTGGCATGATCCTCTTTCAGAACTTTCAGATGTTCTATCCGGCCCCAGCCTTGTCTGCATCCGGCAATCGCAGGTCTTTGTAGTTTTCAAGATAAAATATTCAGAATCATCCACGTATTCGACAACCTGTTGCTGAGGCCACGACGGAACTCACTTTTTCAGGCCAGGAGTTGCCGCCCAACGTACCTGCAGCCACTTCGTCTGTCGGGGCGCCTACCACCGGCGCAGGGGAGCGGAAACAAACGGCGCCCCGCCTTCCCCCCCCTCTCGCACAAGGGCGCCCCACCCCCTTGCTAGCGTCAAAGTGACAGCGCGCCCCATGGGGGGGTGCGCCGGCGCTCGCCTCGGCCAAGGCGAGAGCCGCCGCGCCCCGCCGAGTCTCCGTCGGCAGCAGCCCCCGCCACGGGTGCTGGCCACCACCACCCCCCCCACCAACCGCGTGTGGCGCCCTGCCGTCGCTGCCGCCGTTGCCGGCACGGCGCACAGCCGCCGCTACCCCCGCGACGCACCGTGCCGACTGGGCGTCGACCACGCTCGTCAAGGGTACGGGCGCCACGGAGGAATTCACCGTAGCCGCCGCGCCGCCGCCGCCCGCCGCCGTCGTGAGCGGCGACGGCGGCGTCCGCGGGACGCCCGCACAGCGCCGAGCTCCCCACCGCGGCGACGGTGGACGACGAGCCACCCGCCTGCGGCGGGCGCCGCCCGCCCGGCGGTGGTGGCGGCTGCCGCCGCCGCCGTCGCGTGGATTTTTGCGGGCCCGCCTACCGCTGCGGTGGTAGTCGCGGTGCCAGCAGCCGGCGCGCAGCGTGGATGGCGGCGCGCCCCCATGGCTGCCTTCGCCGCCGCCGCCGCCGCCGCCGCCGCCGCCGCCGCCGCCGGTTGGTGGCGGCGGCTGGGCGCAACGGACTGTTTCCAGGTGCGCCCCGAGTGCGGAGACCGCCTGCTTTGCGCCGGCGGTCGACGGCGGCGGAGGGGGGGGGCGACGTGCGCCGTACGCGCCGCGCGGGGGACGGGTGCTGTGCCGCTTCGGGGGCGCCCACGCCGGAAGCGCTCGCCCGCCACGGCGGCCACTTGCAGGCGCCGCCATGCGGGGGGCGGCACACGCCCAGACGGCGGCCCCGCCTCACTGCCGCCCGCGCTATCTGGCAAGGAGTGGATCTAAATGACATGGGCTGACTTTTGGAGGTGGACATGAAAGTATGAAACCCCTTTTGATGTAGTTGGCCGGATAATGGTGCACAACTCTTCAATTAAATGCTTTCCGCTTCGCGGAAATCAAGAAACCGAATCATGTCTGTGCATGGTACCCGGGGCGATCTTAACACAATGTGTCCATACGGCCTGCAATCGCACATTTGATCCTCTCAGAGCACACCCAACAACGTCTTCCCCAAGTCCGAATGTGTTTACGTGTCAGGAACGTGTCTCCTGAATGCTCCACGTGGCTCAATTTAGGCTCTTGGGGTTGGGGACGGCTCCACAGGAACGTCGGGCACCCCATATCGAAGAGAGCAAACCCGAATCTAGTTGATCGGAATCACATAAGTACACACAGATTCAGCGGGCAGAAAATGGGGGGTGAGGCCCTTGTCCCCCATTCTTCGCATGATTTGGGGAGTCGAAGCTCTCCTCCCCATCTTTTTCTGCTCTCTCATTGGCTGGCGCTGCTTTGGCCGCCATTCGAAATACTTGTGTCGTGGCGTCCGGCCTTTTTGAAAACTTCAGTGACAAACAATGCATTTTTTGTCGCGGGACAGCGTTCGAGCGATCACCGTTTGCATCGGTATCGCGACTGCTATGGACCGTCGCATCGAGCACGCGACCACAGGTGACCGTTCCTCCACCCCGGGATGCGACCGTTTCGGGCTCCAGCGGGGGGCATTGAAACGGTCTGCCGAGGGGGCGGGCGAAAGGAAAACTGCTCTATCCGTGCGGTGTGTTCTCAGTGGAGTGCTGGGGAGATCTGAGTGCAGGTGGCATCGTCAGCGCGGCCCCATCGTCGTCGACGACCGTCCGCCGCCACCGTCGTGGCGACCGTCTTCTTCGCGCGATGGATGATCCTTTAGACATGTCTGCGGACGCGATGCTGGAGGATACGGAGGACCTGCACATTGCTTCAGCGGTTGCGGCGCACCTGCAGGCGCTGCGTCATTGGCGAAAGCGCGCGCGTGGGTCTCGCGTGTCCCGGCGGCCGCGTTATGTTGGATCTGTACCGGGCCGCCGGCCGAATAAGCGG
>Ga0209093_1001558_pt1 | contig 12978 bp, 8 predicted proteins | sample SidtaG_4_FD_187450 | JGI IMG/M metagenome (GOLD analysis project Ga0209093, IMG submission 187450) | Marine algal microbial communities from Sidmouth, United Kingdom - Sidmouth_Male1 metaG (SPAdes) (version 2) | ecosystem: Host-associated > Algae > Red algae > Unclassified | place: Sidmouth...
CCATTCCCGTCTCGTGCCCCCCCCGGCCATCCCGCCCCCCCTGGCTTGTCCACCCGTGGCTGCGGGCCTCCCCTCCTCCTCCCCCCCTCCGCCTGGTGGTGCGTCCCAAGAAGGCGAGCCATGTGCCAACCGACGTACCAGCAGGCGGGGCGGGCTGTACCTGGGGGGTGGCCGCTCGCTGATACCGCCGGTGGCCACCATCGCCAACATCAACATTTTCAAGGACGCACGGCTCGGGCTGTCTGCGGCGGACCGGCGGCGCTTGCGGCCGCGGATGGCGTTTGCCATCGAGAAGATCTTGCGGTCCACCAAGCCTTTCTGCTCGCACCCCGGGGACAGGCTGTACGCGGCTGTCGCCTTCTTGGAGGACTGTGAGCCGCGCCTCGCCCAATTGTGATTCCAGCTTGGGGGCGTGTGCTCTTCTTTCGCGTAGTCTTCATAACCGGCAGCCGAGACGGACACGTGCGACTGCCCTGGCCGCTGCCGCCGCCGCCGCCGCCGCCACCGCCGCCTCCCCGGCCGCCGCCGCCCCTGCCGCCGCCGCCGCCGCCGCCACAGCAGCAACAGGCGACGATGGCGACGCCCCGGCGCAGGCCCCCCACGAGAAGCAGCTTGAGCAGGAGCAAGTAGGGTTTTTCAACCAGCTCGAGTAATAGAGAAGAGAAATAAATTGCCTGGTGTACCACCAAAAAGTAATACGAACAGGAAAACCGGGGTGGTCCCGATCGCGGTAGCTTATTGTAGCCTACGCAGTTTTCTGTAAGCGGTGTCGCTCGCCACACCCCATTTTCTCTGGCTGCTGGCATCTGAGGGCGTTCGTGAGCCAATGAAAGTCCAACCGATCGCGGTTTGATCGCGGTTCTGACCTGCGCCTGCTTCGCTGTCACGGGGATCACGGATCGCGTTTTAATCGCGGTTCTGTTTCCATAGGGTCGCGGCGGCCGACGCGCACTTCTTTGGTTTCCTGAAGGTTAGCGGAAACCCGGCTGAGGGAGGACTTCCATGGCAGCGCTCCTCGCCCCCCCCCCCCCAACCCGCCAAATCCAGAGCGACGGCCGACTGGCAGCGATGCGGCTCCGTTGCCGCCAACATCACCCTCTCCCCAGCGGCGGTTGCGACCATGCCGCCTGCGCGACAAGGAGAGGGGTGCACGCCACGCCCGTCCGGCGGCGCGGTGGCGGGCAACGGCGGCAGCGGTACCCCTGTGGCAGCTGCGACAGCCCCGGCCGCCGTGCCGATAGGTGGCCGGCGCGCGGGCCACCGACACGGGTGGATGGCCGCGGGCATGGCGGCGTCGGACGGCGGCCAGCGGCGACGGTGGCTGCGGCGGCAGCGGACGGGGACGCACCGCAGGCGCTGCGTTGGCGGTGCTTCGCTGCGCGGCACAGGCACGCAGCGGGTAGATGCGGGCCGCGCCGTGCCGCCGCTAGGGTTGCCGCCGCCGTCACGGCGGCCGCCGCCGCTGCCGCCGTGGCCGTGGCTGGGCCGCCGCGCGCCATTGGCGGCCACTCGGCGGGAGCACCACGGCGTGCCGAGGCGTTGACGTGGCGGAGACAGGCGGTCGCTGTGGCGTGTCTACCACCCCACAAGCCGGCGATGGGTGGCGTCGCCAGTGCGATCGGGTGTGGTAGGGCAGGGGGGGGCCTGCGGCGGACATTGGAAGACTAAGAAGGGAATGGTGGTGTGGTGAGACAACCCCGTACGTGTACGAGGCCTTTGAAGAGGGCTGTCTTGCGTTATCCTTTAGTACAGCACACGTTTCTTCAAACCTGCTTGCTGCGCTCCGCGCCATCGTAAACGAACGAAATGGAGGACCCGGCGGGTGCAAACTTTTAACGAAAACACGGAAAATAGTAGAGACTTGTGAGAGTAGGCCGAAAACAGGGGAAACACCGGATGAGACAGTCAAGTTAGCTGGATGTTTCGAAGCCTCCAACCGGATGGATATCTGCGTGGCTCAAGAGCAATACCCGTGGCCCGCCACCACATCATTGCTACAATAAATGGCTGAGAGTCTTTATATTATTAGGCACACATTCATTCGCCTATCGCTTTTTCGTTTTGGCAATGACGATAGGCTGGCAATCACGGTTGCGCGGAGCCACAGCGGAAAGTTACTCGATTACCCATATTGGCTGTCGTCATTGTTGATTTCGCGACTCTCCCGTCGAACATGGGGCTTCCACACGGTCGATGAGAAGAAACGCTACAGGTGGTTGTGAAGCGCCTTCCGTTCCCTGAAACGATGCGGCATTGTTGCCATTGTCTGCGTCTCCTCGCGGGGGTCCTGGCATGCTGAAGCGCGCGCACTCTTCGAAAGACCAGGTTCCAACTATGACATCCGAGAGAGAATATCCTGCCCTTGTAGTAGCGTGGGCGAGGGTCTGCAGTCGAATGTGGCGTCACTCCACAGGAATAACACCAAAAGCGTCCAGCGCCCGTCGCGGGGCACACCACAGCGTTGACACAGCGCAGGGCATGATTGGTTTAATAGGCGGCAGTGGCTGCCTCTGAGCGCTCCTCGAGACGCGTTGTGGGCGCTGATTGGGGGTGTCGAAGCTTTTTGGTTCTCGGATCGTGAGGTCCCATAGCTGCCCGTCAGATTTCCGTGGGTCATGCCTATTCGCGGGAGGCGCGTGCGGACCACACACTTGGACTGCGCGGGAGCTATTTCCACTCGCATGCGGAGAGGGTCTTGGCCTGACCCCTGCTGGACACTTGGCCACTCCGTGTACTCCGTAAAACACTCAAACACTCGAAGCGAATTCCAACGTCCAAACGCGACGCCAAGCGAAGACCAAACACCGAGGCACTGGCCACTCCGCGGGGTTTGAGAACTGGGCTGTCAGCGTCAAGAACACCGGTCTCGCGTGCGGAACGTGCTCCCCACTTAGCCAATCAACTGATCTCAACAGACGACAGGAGACCGTCTACATCAGGCGAGGTTCTTGACTGATGCCATGGTGCAGTACTGTGAGGACGGTACTTTTTATCACGATATAAGTCATCTACGCTACCACCGTCGTCACGACCACTTCACTCGCTGCAACGTGGACATCAACCGCTACACGATGGGACGTGCCAGCACAGCATAAGAAAGAAAGCAACAGCAGCAAGGGTCCGCACGGCGGGAAACACAAAGCGAGAAGGAGAGTAGATGGGAAGGAGATGGGGAGGGAGGGGCAAGACCCAGCGCGACTGCCGCGACGCCACAGAAAACAGTACATAAATAAAAAACGGTCACGGCACTGCAAGGTGGGAGGGGGAGAGGGGCAGGAGGAGAAACGAGTGTGCAATGCACCGACACAGTGGAGTTGTCGGGCTAGTGAGGCAATGGCAGCGACACAGAGCACAGGAAACGACGTACGCACAGTGAAGCTTGTCAGCGTGTAACCAAAAAGATCGGGCTGTGAGGCAGAGGAGAAGCCCGCGCTTTCACCCGACGTGCGCGCAGCCATTTGAGCCATTGGCTTCTCTAAGTGGCCCCGCACTTTCAATGAATCAATGGCTATTGAGACGTTTTTATTGGTCGATAGCCCAACTATTGATGCTCTCACAGCAGGCTACATGGTCATGTCCGGTCTCAGAAAGCGCGCTCGCGCACTGACCTCCTCGAGACTTGGAAAAGCTCACCGTTCACCAGTGGCCCTCTCCCCGTCTGCTTCTGCATTCACCACCTGCTCTGCTACCTTCCGTCAACTTGATAGTCCCTTCAACTGAGGTGCAGCCCCCCCTCCACCGATGCCCGTTCTATTGCTATAGTGTTGCAGTCCCCCGTCCCTCCGCCGCTTTCGTTGGTCGTGTTCCGCCGTCCCACCTTGCCATGCTCGATCTTCGTTCATCTGCTCTTTCCCCCCCCTCCGCGTCCGGGCCCCCGGAGTCCAAGATCAGTCAGTGCGCCCCCCTCGTACCTTGTCCCATATGTACTGTGGTGCGTCAGTGCACTATGGGTAGATGGGGGAAACGCAGGGGGAACAAGACGGGTGGCGGCAGCACGTCCGACGACCGCACTTACAAACAAGGAGTTCATACACCATTTGACTGGATAACTTCCATAGGTCCGTGCGCGGCTGGCACGTGCCAGGACGCTGTCGGTTTGATTGGCCCAGACGTCGCTTCTGCAGAACCGATGCATCCTTTTATTGTCGCATCCATGATACGTACTGTCTATGCGTCAAAAGGCGCAACCAAGTGGAAGGGGAACGGAAGGAAGCGTACACGTTTCATTGGTTGGGAGCGCGATTTTGGTGGTCTGCAGGTGAGCTTTCGCTCCTATTAGTTGGCGCATCGACAAAACGATGTCGATGCTCGTGCTGAGCATCCACTTGTGTGAAGTGACTTGGAACTTAATTGTAAGTCAATTGTGCGTCAGATATCGCGACAGCTCTCGTGCTCGCTGAACAGAAACGGAGAACGCAATAGAGAAGTTGTGCTATTGCTATCCTCCAAAAAATGGCGGTTGCAGAGAGAAGGGATGCGGAGTCGACGACACGGCGTAGAAATGAAACCAGATTGGCTGTTCGACAAGACTCGATCGAACTATCGGCTGAGAGTTGACGCGAGTAATGCTCCAAGCGCATCATCGTGTCTTGCAAGAGTGACGCAGAGGCATGGAGACGGTTCTGGGCCAGACCTGTGATTTCTCATGCGATCAACAACACTCTTCAGAGTTCTTGAGATCAGGATGTGAGTTTCCAGTGCGTAGAGCTGCATGGGTCGACTTTGTAAGGACCTCAAACGCTTCCTAGCCTTTCCATTGGTCCACGTACGCTGTTGAATGATTGCAACCACTCTGCAACCGCCATTTTTTGGAGGTCAGCAATAACGAGGCGGAACACTTTGATTGTAACTGTTGCATTATTCGAATTTGATTGTTGTCCACTCCAAATCGTCTGCTCATCGTTTGGCTGGCCCAAGTCCTGGTCCGATTTCTGAGACCCCGCTCTTCAGGCGCTCATTGGCCACGCCCTCCGCCGAGTTTCTCGGCCGACAGGCCATAGGTGTTGGACCTTTTGCCCTGTCGCAGGCGACGGCTGGGAGCCGTGCCAGCCCGCCGTGGCCAAAGGGTGCACGCACGGCGAATACCCACGCCGATGCGGGCTCCGTGATGGCCGGCGGAGAGCAGGGTCGTGACGAGGGCCAGGACCGGTCGATAGGACCCCGAAAGCGGACATGGAAGCCTGCTGGTTGGCTGACGTTCTCGCTTGGAGCACTGTCTGATATCCAATTGGTAGGGCGCAGGCGTGTCGGCACTAATTCATATTCTTTGGCTGACACACATTGCCCTGGGAGAGCGTTAGAGCGGGGGCTACATGTAGCACGAATATACCATGTTCCGCCCTTAACTCGCTGTCGACCGCGCAGAGTGGTCCCTGAACCTTCTGTGCGAAGCTCTACCCCAGCGGCGCCCTGAGAGCCCGTGCTCAGCGGCCTGGCATAGTGTCTGGGGGTGTGTTGTGCGGGGACTAGCTAGCGGGGACGCCTCCCACTCTGGGGGTGGCGCCCGCGAGCGTATGCTGCTGGCACGACGTCGTGGGGGCGGGGTCTGGAGGGCACGCTCCTCAGTCGCTCTAGCTGTAGTGTGGCGTCGGGGGCCGCACGGTTGAAGTGCGGCAACGCCCCCCGTTCACCAGTGGTTTCGCAACGTCTGCTCTTACGAGCGCGTGGTCACGGGAAGCAGGGGGTGGAGCAGTCCCTCACCTGGTGTTGCAGGTACCCTACCGTCGCCCACGCCACCCCTCACTTTTTCAGGTCGTCAATCTTGGTGACTGGACGGGCCCCTCCACCGTCACTAGCACGCTGCCTGCCGTGCCCCCCTTCCGGTTGTCTTGACCGTTATCGTTCGTGGATTTCTGTTGTCTGGCTCGTTATCGATCAAGTGCTGGGTCGGCTGGTGTTGTCGCTCCCACTCGCGTGTGCATCCTTCTGTGGTCCAACGTCTCGCGTCGTTTTGCCCTCTGCCCGCCTCTGCCCTCTCACCTGGGTTTCTGTCCAGCCACTGTCGCAGCCGCCCGAACGGCCATCTATTCATCCTGGCGTGTGCTGGTACGTCGTCATGAGCTTTGCGCCAACCTACGGCTGGGACGGAGCGACCATGGAGCTCGCTGGCCCGTCTGTGGGCTTGGGGAATGGCCCGACAGGCGCTACCCTGGCGGCTGGTTATCAAGTCGATGGGGGCGACAGAGGTGGGTGTCCGGCTGATGGCCAGGCCGCTGACGCCGGTGGACTGGGCGCAACCCGTGCACTGGCGGCTCCGTCGCCGCCGCGGCCTCCAGAACCGGTAGTCATGGAAGCGTCGGCGGCGGGAGTGGCGGGGGTGCAGGCGCTGCCGGCAGCGGTACGTCCGCTGTCGGCAACACATCCGCCGCGGCGGACCCGGCCCATGGGGTCACCCGGAGTCGGTGGGGGTGTTGGGCGTATGTCCTCAGCAGCGCTCGGCGGCGGTGTTGGGAGCGGTAGCGGTTTGAGCAGCGTTGGTGGTGGGTTTGGGTACGGTGACGTTGGCGGTGGCGTTGGCGGTGGCGGTGGCGGTAGCGGTAGCGGTAGCGGTGGCGGTGGCGGTGGCGGTGGCGGTGGCGGTGTCAGCGGCGGTGGCGGTGGCAGTAGCGGTGGCGGTCCGGGCGGTGGCGGAGGTGGCGACAGCGGTGACGACAATGGTCTTCGGAGGGAGGTGTTAATCTTCGACTGGATCAGTATTTTCCATGACCAGTGGACAAAAGCGACGCTCTCCGAGTTTTTTGAGGCGTGTCGTTCCTCTGAACTCGGCGACGAAGCGTTTCGTCACTGGCTGGAGGACCGTGCGGTGCTCTCCGGCCGCCTCGCCTTGGCTGCTCGCCGCCTGGCAGGCCCCAGCGGCCCCGTACCCCCATCAATCATCACTGTGGTCAACGAGGACGCCGTCCGCCTCGACGCACTGCTCACGTACTTCGGGCCGAACGGCCCCGGCGGCTCCCCGACGCAGCCACCCGTCAATGGTGGGCCAGGGACTGAGCACACTGCCATCCCTCGCCCCGCCCTGTTCACGTCGATGGCCGCGGCGCCGGTGGCGCAGCCCGCATCGCGCTTGTCATACGCCGGCAAGCGACTCATGGACCTGATCGACTTGACGACCACCACCACCGACACGCCCGCATGCCTGGGGCCGATCGCCATCTGGGCGCTGCTGATGGTGACCTGGCAGGGCTGGCAACTGACCCGCAATCGCGCTCTGCATGAGGCGCTGGTGGCCGCCGCCGAGGCTGCGCGCGGCGGCCGGGTCGGAGGGCGAGGTGGCGCCGGCGGTGGACGCCGTGGCCGCGGCCGTGGCGGCCGCGGCGGCGGCCGCGGCGGCGGCGCGGCGGGGGGTGTCGCCGCCTCGTCTGGCCTGTCGCTGGCCGCCGGCGGAGGCGGCATTGACGCGGGCGGTCTCAATCCACGCACGCGCGCTCTCGTTGACATCTTTACGCGGGATGATGCGATGTACAGCATCATGGATCTCGAGGCGACCCTCAACAAGGTGCTGAGTCAGCTGCCCGAGTCTGCCGTGGCAGAAGGACAGCGGGCCTTTGAGCAAATCGTTGAACGCCTGGACGGTACGTACGAGCAAGCGCTGACCGTCAATGTGTCGGCCATCAAGAGCATTTGCGACAAGTGCGGTCGGGCCGGGCACGGGGGTGACCGATGTACGTTTCAGAGCCACGTTTGATATGTGGCTGGAGCGGGGCGGCTGGAACGGCGAGGGCGGAGGAATGAGGTGTGCACGCCTTATCTTGTCGACGTACCGATGAGGTCGGTGGGTGGTTGGGATCGTGGGTATGCAAAGAGACAGCGAGGGTGAATACGACCTCGGACATCATGAAATTCGCGGCCATATCCAGTCACACCACAAGCCGCATACTATCAGCTTCTGCAACGCACGGCCCTTGTGGCGGGCAAGCCGGCACGGCATGCCATCTGGGACTCGTCCGTGACTTTGACGGTATTGGCGGCGGTGCGCACTGACTCGGGAGTATGGATGTCTGGCTACGAGGTACACTCGCATGTGGCGGCTGGCAGGGTGGCATCGCAACGAGAAGGCGGTAGTGGGCGAGGTGGGCCACGCAATGGACCATGGACAAGCACACATCGTGCGCCGCCTTGACTGACCTTCCTTTTTCGTCACGAGCGCTAGTGTCCAGAGGTAAGCAGTAGCAACTGCGACGTACGTACAGTGCTCTGGGTCAACCACCAAGGGTATCATGAAGACAAACTAAACAAGCCTGTAGTGCGACACGACCACTTTGCAACCGCAGCAGGCAATCCCTGGAGCAAACGCACATGTACGTACACGGACTGATGCCCAGTGTCTGGCGCCGCCCTTGCCAGAAAGCTCAATCCTTGCGTATCCTCCCTTCTGACGCCATAGAACCTGTTGTCCCCTACACGTTGCCCGCGGACCGCGCGTGCACCACGTACAGCTCCCCCTCCCCATGGAGGGCGCCTTGCAAGACCTGCGGCGCGCCGAGGGCGCCCTCCAAGATCGCAACGACAGCCCCAATCCGGCGGAAAACGGCCGCGCGGTATGCCGTATCGCGCCGCAGCCGCGCGGCAACCGACTTGTCTCTTATCAACGGCCGCGGGGGCTCGACGCGGGCCGCAGCGGGCTTCCCAGTGTCCACAGCCTCCTCCTTCACGACTCCATCGGCGCCGACGATACCCCGAAACGGGGCCGAGTCGGCCGACTCGCCAGCGGCCACCTCCAACTCAATGACCGAGCCCGGCGACCGGGCGGCGGCGACAAAGAGGGCGTCGACGGGCACGACCGCTTGCACAAGCACCGCCATTGCTGCCCGCTCGTGGGGCACGCCCGACGCGGCGCGAGCGGCGGCGGCGGCAAGGGACCAGAGGCTCCCCCACACCTGCCGCACGGCGTGCGCCACCGCTTCGGGGTCGTTGGTCGCCACTGCCACGGGTGGGCCATACAAAGCGGCGCCACCGTCTGCCGCCGAGTCGTTGCCGCTTGGGTAGAGGAGCAGCGCCGCGCCGCGGGGGAAGGCCGCCTGAATAAACGCCATGGCGCCCCGCGGTACGGTCGTGGACGACTCGATCCACGCGCGCGCCTCGGCGGCAGCAGCCGCCGCGTCGTCGCCCGCCGCGGCAGTTTCATACGCAACGGACAGGTTGGCGAGGCTCTTCGTCGCGGTCGCGGACCGAGACGCTGCGGCGACGGCGGCAGTGTAGATACCAAACGGCACGACTACCGACGGGGGAGTGAGGAAGTCGTCGCCGTCGGCGGCGAGGCGCTCGAGTGTGCCCGCTGCGTCCGCGACGGCGCCGCCCGTTACGGGAGAGATAGCAGAGGCGGGAAGGACGGCCCTAGCCACGTTATCCACCTCCCACACCTCAACCGTCTCGGTCACCGTCGGCAGGCCGCCACCCTTGCCCGCTGGCATGGGCCACAGGCCTGCTCCCTTGTTGTCGTGGGATGACGAGAAAGACGTTGAAAAGAAGCTCGCCGTCGATGTCCCGGACATTGGCGTCTTGATCGGCAGTGGCGCAGCGCTGCTCGAGCTCGGTGCCGACACTTGGGAGCTTCGCGTAAAGGAACGCACCGATGACACCGAGCTGCGCGAGATGTGCGTCGACTTGCTAGAACTCTGTCGCTGCGAACCATGCGGCGGCGTGGCGGCGCCTGTCGCCGGCCCGGGGGTGACCGGTTCCGCGTCGACTGTCGACCGCTCGCCCGCCGTCCTAGCCCCACTCGTCACGGACCAGGTCACGAACTTCTTGGGACGGGACGAGCTCGTCACCGCACTCCTGGCGTCTGCGGCGGCCTGGTGCAGCTTGGCCGCGGTCGTCTGCTTTGAATCTTCGTAAACCGCAACCGCCTGCTCGGCGTCGGTGGAGCCCAAGTTCGCTCTATCGGTAGTAGTGACATGCTGCGACCGGAGTGCCGTCGTCGTCGAAGCCGTAGCGCCCGTCGTGGAGGCTGTCTTGGACGTGGAGTAGGACGTCTTGAAGTCTGTCAAACCCGTATCTGCCTCCTTGGCGTCGGTGACGGTTGGCTGCCAAGTGGTTTCGGCCTTCGGCAGCACCTTTGTGGCACCTGCCTCCATCGACGCCTCATCGCCTGCGACCACTTGTTTTGAATGAGTAGAGCCTCCGACCTTCTTGGCATCGGCGGCAAGAGTAACCGGCACCTTGGCCTTAGAGTCAGCGGCGGCCTGGTGTGTCTTGAAGGCAGTCATCGTCTTCGTCTTGGTGGCACTTGCCTTGCTCGACCAATCATCGCCCGCGACTTCAATAGCGTCGGCGGCGCCCTCAACGGCCTTCTCGGTGTCGGTGGCGCCCGCGACTGCCTTTGTGGCACCGGCCGAGTCCGCGGCCGCCTTGTTGTAGCCGACGACGGCCCGCTGCATCTTGGACGTGGCGGACGGTTCGGCCGGCAACGAAGCCACGCGCGACTCCTCGACACCCGTGACCACCTTCTTGGCGAAGGTCGAGCTCGGCGCATCGCACGAGTTGGCGGCCGTAACGTCCGAGTCGCAGCGCGCACTCGCTAGCGACGCTTTGGCCGACTCGACCGTCGCCTTCACCGGCTCGGCCGTCCGTTTCGCCGCGTCCCACGTGGCCGCAGCCGAATCTTTGGCACTCGACGTCAGAACCTTGGCCGTACTACGTGCGTCGCCCAGAGCACCGTCGGCGGCTTCGCGCGCGTCGGCGGCCGCAGCCTTGGCCACGTCAAGTGCACTCGCCGCCGACTGTTTAGCCGACTCGGCCGAATCCTTGACGGCGCTGACGGCGCTCGATGCCACGTTGCCAGCCGCATTGCCGGCAGCCTCCGCCGCATCGGTGCTGCCCGTCTTTGGATTCTTGGACTCGACGACCACGGTGGACCCCTGGTCGCCGGCGCCAGCGGCCGAAGAGCCAACCTCGTCGCCGCCGCCGCCGCTGCTGCCGCCGCCGCTGCTCTGGAAGCTCCACGTGCCCGTGATCGTCGTGGTTCGGGTGCCCCCTGTGGCATGGCCCGTCGAGCCGCCTCTTACGTTGAACGACGACTCATCGGCGGACGCGGCCGTGGAGCGGCCGGTGGCCGTCGTGCCCATACTGCCACCGGTAGCATCGTCGGTGCGCTCCACGACCGCACGCCCGTCCTTGGATGTTGTCTTGTCATGCGTGGCCCGCTTCTCGTCGTGGGCGTTGCTAAACACCGAGCCGATGGCCAAGCCAACCTGCTTCAGTGGCCCCTTGCCGTGCTCCGCACCCTCCTTTGACTGACCGACGCCCATCGCTGTTGACACGGCGCCCTTGTCCGAACCCGCGGGGGTCGGCTTGGTCTTGGCGACGGCCTCCCGCAGCTTGCCAGCGGTCGGCGTGTGCACCGCCCAGTCCACAACGCCGTTGCTCGGCGCGGCGACGGTGGCCGCAGCGTGACCGTTGGCCACCCCGCTCGCCGTCGCCCCCCCTACGGGCGCACGCGGCAGCACCCCAAACCAGCCGTCGTCGACAACAATCACGTCCCCCCCCGTGGTCGCTTGCACGGCCGCCACGTCCTCCACCGTCAGCGTGCGTACGGTGGCCGTGTCGTCAACCTCCCAGCTGACGCCCCCGACGCCGTCATGAACTTCGGGCGCGACCACGTACTTGTACGTCAGGGGCAACGCCACGCCGTCGAGGTCGACCGGCTCCGTCGTCCAGATGGGAAAGATGGACTGATCTGTGCACAGCGGCGGGCCCGCGGTGAGCACCCAGTCGCCGACGACCGGCGAGCCGCCCGTGAGGACAATGTGTTGGCCGGGGATGGTAAAGTCGGCGCGAACAATGAACCGCACGGCGGGGGTCATGGTCGTGGACGGGGGGGGGGGGGGGGGGGGGGGGGGGGGGGGGGGGGGGGGGGGGGTCGAGGTGCCTGCACAGACGGTCAGCTCGAGTTAATGCGTGGACGGCCACGACGGCGGCCGAGACGGCCGTACAATGGGCGACGGCAGTAGCGGTGCACGCGCCGAGGGCACATGGGGAAGACTCCCGGTGGGACACACGGGGAGGAGCCCGGAGAAGTGACGATCGTCGCCACCAAACAGTTGGCGCCCGAGCGCGAGACCCTCGCAGACCGCCTCATCACCCCCCCCCCACCCCAGGGGCGGATCAGAGGCGGGGAGCACCCAACGCACACGGGCTCCCGCTTCGCCAATGCCCCGCCCGTCATGCGCGCGTCCTCTGCGCCCGGCGACCGCCCGTCGCGGCCGCCCCGTGCAGCCGCGGATCGCGCCGCTGCCACCCCGCGGCCGCCGGTCGGGCCGCCGATGGCCACTGCCAGCACCGGCATCGACGGCACGGCCGCGTCCGCGGCCACGAGGCAGAGGCGCAGTCCACCGAGGACGCATGTGCAAAGGAGGGGCCCGCGGCAATGCCGCCGCAGCCAGCGCTGGAAGCACCGCGGCCGTCTGCGCTGCCGGCGCGCCCACTCCACCACGTGGGCACCCAAAAAGACACACGCCGGAACGTGGCTCAGTCGCGCGAGCACTGTGACGAATCCGCGTCGATGGCTGGACCGTCAACGGACGACGAATCGCAGCTGCGGGCGTGTCCTTGCAGATCGCGTCCGCCGCGAGACGCTGGGCGGCGCTGGGGCGGCGCCCGGCGCCAGCCGTTGAGAAGAGGAGCCGTAGGCGCGTCGGAGGAATGGTGCATTTGCACGCTTGTGCGCACAGCAAAGCACGGTTGTAGGGTTGACGCATGCGCCGGCAGTGTTGTTGCCAGCGGATCCATTGGTTGTTGCCAGCGGCACTAAATTTTAGCCAACCGGACGTGACGCCGTCACACTGGTGCTCGCGACCGCCACAAATAGCGGCAGTGCACTCTTCCTCTTCTCGGAACAAGTGCAGCAGTATCGTGTACAGTCATTGCGCACTTATATGTCTCCCGCTTATAAGATGCCCATCTTATAACTGAGCGCAACTCGATCGCTCCAGAGCGGGGCCCGCCGCACTTGCAAGCAGTTGCAGCGATCATACATGTGGT
>Ga0209093_1001559_pt1 | contig 12978 bp, 10 predicted proteins | sample SidtaG_4_FD_187450 | JGI IMG/M metagenome (GOLD analysis project Ga0209093, IMG submission 187450) | Marine algal microbial communities from Sidmouth, United Kingdom - Sidmouth_Male1 metaG (SPAdes) (version 2) | ecosystem: Host-associated > Algae > Red algae > Unclassified | place: Sidmouth...
CCCCCCCCACGCGGGCGGGTCTGCAGGACGGGCGGCCTGCGCGCGCGCTCTCCCGCGCGAGTCCAGACGCGCGGGACAAACGCCCGCCACCCCCCCGCCGTGGCCTTGTTTCGGCGCGGGGCCCGCCGCGGCCCGCGCGCGCGGCGGCAGCGGCCCGACACACCTCCCCGGGCGGACCCCCCGCCTTCGCCAGACTGACCTGGTCGGCGGCGAGCGCGCTCCCCGCGGCTACGACGCACCTGCCCGGCACGCGCTTGGTACCGTGCGTTGCCGCCCCCGTCGCGTGGTCGACGCCAGCCGCCGCCGCCATTGGGGTGGCGCCGAACCGCCAGTGCGCGTTGGGCTCCCCCCCCACCGGCGCTGGCTGTTTGTACACCCCGCCCCCCCTCAAGGCCTGTCGGCTGTGCTTTCCTCTGCTGTGGACTGCTGGTGTCTGACGGTGATTGCACGCTGGTACCGTTGGTACTCCCTTTGCTCCTCTCGGGCAGACGCGCGGGCCGCCTGCTGCATTGCCGTCTTCTCCGGGGCACGCGTTGCCAGACGGCTCCCCTTTGTGCTTCTACGCGGTGTCGACGGCGGCGGGTGAGCGTGATCCCGGCGGCGGTGCCGCCCGATCTGCTGCCCCGTGGTCGGGAGCTGCAGCTGGTCGGCGCGATGGGTGGGCCGGCCACTACCAACCTCCCGGTGGACACGATTGTGTGGGCGAAAGTGCCGGGCTTCCCCTGGTGGCCCGCGCGGGTGGCGGAAACGCCCAGAAACCACGTCAAGAAGGGGGTGAAGCACACCTGGTACGTGCAGCGCATGCGGAGCGACAGGAAGGGGTGTCTAGATGACCTTTGTGAAGTGGTGCTGCTACAGTGCCTCGCGCAATGTGCTCGGGAGCTGGACGGAGAAGAAGCAGCATCTCTGTTCTTCTCAGTTTATTCTGTGCTTTTTGTTTGGTTGCTGACTGCTTGTGCTTGTTGCAATTGTTGTCGTTGCGGTTGGCCTCCAAATGTGGTGTGGTTCTTCCGTCCTGTGCTACTCCTGTGGTTGCCGTTTTGGTTGCGTGTTGTTCTTTCCTCTTGGCCTCCACAGGGTGCTCTTCTTCAATGACGTCAACAACGCGTGGGTGCACCCCAAGAACCTCATGCTGCTGAACGAAGAGGACAAGGAGCAGTACCTCGTCAAGCCAAACCACAAGAGCCGGCCCGCAATTGACCAAGCGCTCCGCATGGCCCTCGAGGAGCTCGCCGAGTCCCCGCATCCCCCATCCTTCGAGGTCGTGCCAGAGACTAAGGCGGCGCCCGTCAAGTCCAAATCCGCCTTAACCACTCCGGCCAGCAGCAAGACGACGGCTCGCGGCTCGAAACGTCGCTCCTCATCGTCGACGGCGGCCAAGCCTTCTAAACGCAAGCGCATGCAGTCCCCAGACGACATGGAGGACTCGGACGCGGGTGGCGATGCGGAATTTGCCGGTGATGCCGTGCAGGACGATCCCGACCACGTTGAGGAGGGTGGCGAGGAGGCCGCTGCGGCCGAGGCGGGGTCTGCACAGGACGCGGATGATGCGGAAGACGTAGACGCGAGGTTAGCCGCGGCGGCCAAGGTCGACGCGGAGGTGGATGCGGAGATTGAGGAGGCGCACTCCAAGGCGGCGGAAAAGTCTGGCAGCTCCCGGCGGTCTAAGCGGTCGTCAGGTGCGTTGCGGACGCCTGTGGCGACGCCCAAGCCCCCAAAGACGCCTAAGTCGTCCAAGGTCGGCAAGGCGCTGAAGAGCGCGTCGGGGAGCAAGCGCCCAGTGAAAAAGGAAACTCGCGGTGATTCGGCCATGCCATCGGACGGGGTACCTGCGGATGACGAGCCGGCGGTTCCGCTCCGGAAGCGCAAGTCACGGGGCTCGGAGTCGTTGGGCACGCCTGGTGCAACGACGCCGGGCCCTTCTGGGCATGCGGGTTTGAGCGGCGACCTGAGCGACGTCGTGCCGCACCGGAGCGGCGGGGGGGATCCTGACCAGTCCCATTCTGCAGCCGGCGATGAGGCGAAGGACGGGCCGGACCGGGCGGACCGTGAGGGCGGCGTCCCCGGCCTGGAGTTGGCGTTCAAGTTGATGCGGGTCGCTGCGGCCAAGATCCTGGACGACGGGATGGATCTTGAGCGGTCCTCCGTCGTGGCTGACGTGGCTGACTGGGACAAGATGCACAAGCGAACCAACGTAGAGGAGCTGGCCGCTGGGGTGCGTGCTATTGACGAGGCGGGCACAAAACTCGGGGCGGCGATTGAGGTGCTGGATATGGCGCGGACCTGCCTGCAGGTGGCGTCGGACAAGGTCCAGCCCGACAATTTCGGCACTGGCTGTTTGAAGGAGTACGAAGAGGCTTACGCCACCTACATCGAAGCTGCTCGTGGTCGCGTGGCGGCCGAGGAGGCGGTGGCGCTTGCCGTGCGCGCTGTGATTGCTGCAAAGGTGACGGTGGGAATGCTCAAGCATTCCCAGGCAGGCAAGCCAGTGCGGCGGCTGTTCAAGCGTTACCGGGCGACGTCCAAGCCGGTTGACTTTCTGTGCAGCATGTTGATCACGCAGTGGATGGGGATCATTGAGAGCTCACAGCGCGAATCCAAATCCCCTTCGTCGGACAAGGAGCACGCCAAAGGCGCGACGGACGAGAAGCCGTCCAAGTCGCGGGAGTCACAGTCGCCTAAGTCAGGGAAGGACAAGGGCGCCTTGGCCGAGGGCGACATAGGTGACGGTGGCAGCTCGTCGGCGGCCAAGACGGATCCGTCTGATGCACCTGTGGGTGCGCCCGGAGACGACGCTGCAAAAGCTAAGGCCAAGGACGGTGCCAAAGACGGTGCCAAGGACGGTGCCAAGGACGGGAATGGCGTTGCGGGGGCGCCCGATTTGGAGAAGGACCAGGACGATGTGGACGACAAGGCCCAGGTGAACGCCGCTGCAGGTGATGCACACGATACGGCTGGCTCCAAGGCGGGCGCGGATGCGGCTGATGACATCAGCGATGCAGATGACGATGCCGACAAGCCGGCCTCTAAGGTCGACAAGGCGGGCGACGAAGTGGACAAGACCGGCGCGGACGCGACAGACGATGACGCAATGGACACGAGCGGCACGCCGGCCAAGGGCTCCGCCGACGCGGTACCCTCGCAGAAAGCTGGGACCGACTCTGTAAAGGCCACTGGCAAGAAAGCCAAGCTGCCGGAGGCCGCCGAAGCGTCTCCGTCTTCCCCAGGCGGCATGGAGGTGGACGGTGGGGGGGATGAGAAGGCAGAGGCTGGCGAAGCGGCTGATGATGATGACGGGGATGTCGTCAAGGCCGCTGCGTCCGAGGACAGCATTGCGGCTGACGCTGTGAAAGATTCGGGTGATGACGATGGTGCCAAGAAGGCGGTGTCGGACGTGGACCGCGACGAATGAGCGGTCGCGTAGCGACGGACCCGGCTGGCTGTGTTGCGCAGCCGCTGGTCGTAGCACTCTTGCGCTCACTGTGATCCCTATTTGTTTTGTGTTCCTGCGTGTTGCGTGAGGTGTGCATTGCCATTTGTGCTAGATATCCTGTGCATCGCCGCCGTGCCGTCATGGCCGATGGGCTGGTGTCACGCACACTTTGGTGCCTGACTGGCGCCCACTTCAGCTGTCACGCCGGACACGTCCCTTGTTCTCTTCCGGACTGTATTGTTTTCTCCATCCCCTCCACAGGTCTGCCCCGTCAGGCACACGTTAGCCGGTGGCCATCACGGTGTTCATACCCGGCAGACATCGTCGCCGCCATCACGTGAGAATTCCACCGTCCCCGCTCGGTGGTACTCCCCTCCGTGGCTTCCAAATCCATACACTCAACAGAGCCAATTGCAACCACGCACAGCGATAGTAGCAGGAGCTCCAGCAGCTAGCGGGCGCTCCTCCCATCTGCTCCCGCTCAAAGTTGGTTAAGGCCGAGCCCTGAGAAGGACGAGTCGACCGAGTTCCAACCCTTGCTCTGGAAGATCTCATAGGCAGTCTTTTTTCTCGTCGCGCACTGTTCTGCCGTCCACACCCGGCCCGTCCACGCGCCGCCGACGCCGCCGTCGCCAAGCCCATACGCGCCCGCGTCGAGGACGCAGACCAGCTCCAGGCGGTCGCCCGCCGCCGGCTCGGTAGACCACACACCCAAGCGGCCGCCGCCCATGGGCGCCAACACCCACCGCCCGTCGTCGGTTAGCACCGGGGAGCCGACGCGCACGGCCGGGTCAGCGGCCACCCACGTCGCCGCCGCCGCGGCGGCGGTGACGGCGGCAGGCGGGTCCACCTGTAGCGGCGGCAGCGAATCAGTGTCGACACGAACCAATACTGCCCGCTGCGCCGTGGCGTCCCAGCCATTGGCATACACGGCGGGGTGCCGACACGTCGACGCGTCGCGTGCGACGACGGGAGTGTATAGCGTCGTGGCATCGTCGGTCAGAGGAGTCGCCGACAGCACCGCGTCGTCGGCCACGTCAAACACGTAGCGCATCAGCACGGCCGGCCACGGAGCGTCGCCGTCCGCCCACCGCTGCCCGAGGTGGTCCATCAGCTCAAGGAGAGTGTGGCCACCCTCCACCTGGGGCGGACGGATGGCCACCCCGTCAACCACTACCACCGCTCGGCCGTCGGAGGTAGTGTCGGCGTACGCGTTGGCCACGTCCAGTACCGCCCCCGCGCCGTCTGTCAGAGGGATGACGCGGGCGGTGACCTCGTCGGGCTTGCCGCGGGGTACAAACGAAAATGCCACGACCGAACCGGACGCGTCGACGCCGCCCTTGGCCGGCGCGGCCGCGTCGGCCCAAGTCACCACGTCTCCGTCGCAGCGCCCGGCCATGGCCGTGGCGACGCTATTGCCGCGAGCGCCCGACGAGGATTGAGGGATGACAAACCAGTCGTCCGTGACGCCAAAACTCCGCAGGGGCAGGCGAGTGGTCAGCCGGAACGCCCTTGAACGAACTTCTGGCTTGAATGCATCGTCATACGCGACGCAATAGCCACCGCGGAGGGTGTCAGCAGAGCCCCGGCGGCCCGTCAGGAGCGCCACCCCCCCTGTGCCGGGTAGATATACGGAGCGGCCGAGGACGCAATTGCCTACGGGCAGGTCCTCCGTGTCGTCGCTGAGGGAGCCGGCCAACACCGCCGGTCCGCGAGTCACCAGCGTACCGCCGTCAATCATGTACGGCAAGCCACGGTCGGCGTAGGCCAGCACCGTCTTGGCGTGCGTGGCCACGTACTCGGACGCGGACCGCTTGGCGGTCACGGACAGCAGGTTGGCCGCCCACCCGCCCGTCGCAGGCGTAGCCAACCGTGAACGGTAGCGCCGCCTGCGTTGCTTCGACTCCTTGTTAAAAGCAGCTGTGCGGACAAACCGGTTACGCGCAAAGACGCGGGTACCGTCCGTCCCCGCTGACACATTGTCATCAGCTGCCGGCGCGGCACCCGCCATGTCGTCATCATCGGCAACGTCGTCAGGCACGTCGTCGGCTGTGTAAAAGGAGATAGCCACCACGTGGCCATCACCGTCCTCAGGGTGCAGGGGCGGATGCTCGGAAAGGTGCTCAGGGTTGGCAGGTACCATGCGCAGGAGAGTGCCCCGTAGCCCGGATGGAAGCGTACCAGCAATGACATCCGCTGTTGGCAACTGGGCGTTCGTCTCGGCCACGACGGCAGTAGCCACTTGATCCCCGGCAGCGGGCGGAGTGGCCATGTGGACGCCAGTCCGCCTCACCGCGACAGACAGAGATGGACGGCGTACCAAACAGCCGGCGGACCCTCCATGGGCCGGGTGCCCGGCCAAAAATGTCGAGTTCGCGGGGAGGGGCACAGGCGCGACGAAGGAAAGCCGCGATGGCAACAGCCGAGCCGGCTGGCCGCTGGCAGGCGCACTTAACACTGCCATGTTGACGCACTGGGCAGGGACGGGGAGCAGCGATGCAACAAACGCAGAGCCGTTGGTACTGGGGAGCAACAGCCAAGACAGGCAAGAGGTCACCTCACACGGAGATGGAGAAAGCTGGAAGATCGGCTCTTGTGGTGGGGAGCTTGCCGCACAAGAAACAGTCACTCGCGAAAGCCGCTCTGACTTTGCCACACGCAAGGCCAGCTGAGGCACAAATAGGTCTGAATGGACTAAATCTATGGAAATATACTGTACTGCTGTTTTTGTATCCTAAGAATAAGGTGATCTGTGACTTCTGCTGATGTTGATTGGCTGCAGTGAGCATCCAATTCGGGTTCAAGCTGGCCTGTTCAGAGAGGTACTGGCGAAACCCGATAGATCACAAGACTTCGGGTCGCACTGATGTTCTCTCCGAAACCATACACTGCAATTGTTACCCCTCAGTTCACAAATCGCCCTCTATGCAGGAGTGGAGGTCAGTTTTCAAAAGTCTTGAGACAGTTAGAGGTGAGGTTGTTGAGACAACAGCTGTTGCAGGGCAACGAACACCTCACGATCGTCGACAAGACACCAAGGTGCCATCCTTTCACGTGTACTCCCCAGTACGCACGCGTCTTTAACCAGACGCACCCCCGTCAACAGACCCTTCTGAGGCTTGCACATCCGGCACGACAGCGCCCACGCGGCGCACGAAGACCAGCACCGACGAGCCATTGTGGACAATCGTGGACCCAAACTGCCCACTGCTCGGCTTGCCATACAGCCCCCGAATGCTGCCACCCTCGCCACGCGAAGCGTCCAGCGGCGCCAGCTGCCCGCCACCAAAGAGTCCGCCGATGGGCACCCCAGCTGCAAACTGCTCTAGCGTGCGGCTCTCGTAGCAGAGCTCCCCGAACAGGCCGCGCCCGCGGCGAGACGACGACAGCATCAGCACCCCAACAGGCGCGTTGGGGACTCCCGCCATGCTCGCCGCCAGCGCTGCCCGCTTGTACCGCCGCATGATCGTATCCAGCGCCTCAGCCGCGTACAGGCGGTCGCGGAGGAAGAAGCGCACCCGCTGGCCCGGCCGTACGGCCTCCACCATGGTCATACCCGTCGGCGGGGAAGCGCCCGGCGAGCCCGGACGGGGACCAGGGCTGACGTCCACATTAACGATGCGGCGGATGACAAAGTCGCTCGGAGCCAGCTCTGGCACAAACTCGTCGGCAGCGACACCCAGGTACAACGTTTGCTCAAGGGTCTTGGCATCAGCCGGCAGCGCCCCGTAGTCAATTAGCGACCGCACGTGGCCGTTGGCCGACAGGCGCGAGATGGGGGAGCCAACACGGGACATCTCGGTGATGACCGTGGGGTCGTTGGGGCTCGTGGTCACCACCTCAAAAGTGGGGCCGACCGGCTTGCAGCTGGTGGCCACCACCGCGTCGAGGGTGATATCGCCCGACAGGCGTACACCCACAGCCGCAGATTCATGGAGCGCAGACACAGGCGAGGCCGTCAGGATGTCGCGAGGCAGCGTGCAAATCAGGGAGCCACCCGCACCAAGAGCACCGATGGAGGACAGGCTACCAACCTGCAAGAGCAAGAGGATCCAGGATTGCACACAGACGAGAGCAACATAGTGTACACCAGCGACCAGAAGCACGACATGTATCGAACACACCGTCGTAAACGAAGACGTCAGTGATCGGTTCAGTGTGTCCCCAGCGGTCAGTTGCTAACGCACAGGCCATGAAGCCAGCGCCTTTTCATGCCCTCATCGATACCAAGTGGGCAGAACATCCCACACCACAACCGCCGGTGCTCATCCCCAACGCTCGAAATGCACGCGAGACGACCCATCACTGCCATACGGTGACGTACCTTCGGCGCGGACGGGAACCCGAAGTCCAGCCCCTGGAGCAGACGCCCCAAGTTGCCGCTGCCATGAAAGGCCGGGTCCGCAAAGAGCAAAAACGAGTCCTCCCCGGTAGGACGTTCCGACCCGCCCATCTCAGACAGCGGCTTCCCCCCCCCAACCAGGCGCTGCCACCGTTCTGCCGACGCGTCCAAGCCCGGCAGGTCGTCAATCATGACCGTGAAGGGCGTCAGGCGCACCCCTCCGCCCATGCGGAGAAGGCTCAGGCTGACCCCTGGGCGCTCCTGCACCTCCTCGTGGCCAGTACCGCCCTCCGTAGCCCCAACAACCCCGTCCGCCGTCGTTCCAATGATGTGCACCAGGCCCGGGAGGAAGGAGCGGAGTTTGGGCACGACCGAGTCCAGGCCCTGCCGCCCCGACCGGCCCATCTTTTCCCCATACTTTGACGACACAAACACTATGGCCAGGTCCCCGGCACTGCAGCCGCCGCCGCCAAGCGAGGCGAGCACGCGGGACGCCACGTCCGCGAGTGCCGCGTGAAGCGACGGTGCTGCCGAGACGGCGGTGACCATGCCCTGTGTGCGCGCCACCTGCGCGGGGGAGGACACCGGGTCGGGTGCGGCCGGCGTTGCTGGAAACGCGTCGGGGATCGGCACGGAGGCGGGGAGGGGGTCCCCCTCCTCGGGGGGGGGGGGGGCCCCCCCCCCCGGGGGGGGGGGGAGACGCAGCCGCCATCGGCGTCACGGCGCGGTGGGGAGCCGGCTGCCAACGCGGCAGGGCCACGGACGACGCCGCGGCCGTGCGACCGCACAGGGGCCCGGGCATGGCCGCGCCATGGAAGGTGGAAAAGGCTGCCGCCGACCACAGGCAGGAAACGGCAGGCACAAAAGCGGCAATGCCGGAGGGCGCCATGGCAAGGCGACAGGAACGTCAGATGCGGACGAGCGTATCAGACTTGGGGGTGTACCAGACAAGTGGTGGAGAAAAAAAGGTAGGAATAGTGTACGGACTGGGGCCGAGTCGTAAAGAGCAACGGCCGGTAGGGGAAGTGGTCCGAACTGCCAGCGAGCGGAACGCGGGCAATGGTCGTGGAATCGCAGTGCACGGCGATGGGCCCTCGTGTGGAAACAAGAGCTGTTGGTGCGCCGCTGGATCGCTGGTGTTGTAGCTTCCAGATACCACTTCGACTGACTCGCGAGACTAAAGTAGCCCGGCTTCTTTCGATGGGCTGATCCCGAGGGTAGTTCGACGAACAACTCGGTATTTCTATAATTTTGCTTCAGTTGCAGTCAAGAAGCAGCACCATGCAGGATTAAGCTCAAGCAAGCTCTACCACAAACGGCCCGTGAGGTTGGAGTGTCGAGTCGGCCAATGGCAAGGCCCGCTCCATTCTGCACGAGTGGTTGAGCCCACTCTCCGAGACCCCATTCTGATGGTTCCTGCAGCTGCTGCAGAGATGCGATGGTCCGGGCTCTTGGCGAAGAGGCCAGAAAGCCCTCACCTCGCCGGCATCTCCCTGCTGCTGGTGGCACTGCTCCATTTTCGTGCCCTGCTGGTGTGTGTGCAGACGTTCTTGTTCGTTTTTCTCCCCAGCTACCTGCAACTGCCCTGTTGCCTGCAACTCTCTGCCTGCGTGTCCGCCTCTACGCCAACCTGTCGCTGACCGCTGGGGCTCATCCACTCTTCACTCCCGCATTGCCATTCAATTTCTCTCACGCACACTCGTCTTTACCCCACGCCGTGCTCTTCCTCCCTCCCTTCCACTGGCTTCCCGACCCACACTGGCGCTCCGTCGCCGGGCGATCATGGCAGCACTGGTGGCGGCGCCCGCGGCCAGGTCCGCATCGGGTGTGGCCGCGGCTTCGCCCGCAACAGTGCCGCTCCCCGCGCCCCCAGCGGCGCCATCGCTCGCCACGGCACGTCCCCTCCCGTACACCATTCTGCCGGTGCCGTCTGACCTGGCCATTGCGCAAGCGACGACCGTACAGTCGATTCGTGCCATCGCGGCGGCGATTGGGATTGGGGAGGACGACCTGGACTTGTACGGGCGGGACAAGGCCAAGGTGCACCTGGCGGTGCGGGACCGCCTCGCTGCAGCTGCGGCAGCGGCAGCGGCCGATGGTCGCAGTGGCGGCGCCACTGCCGTGGGCCGCCTGGTTGTCGTCAGCGGCATCAACCCGACGCCGCTTGGCGAAGGAAAATCCTGCACGACCGTCGGACTGTCGCAGGCACTCGGTGCGCATCTCGGCGCCCGTGTCATGACAACGATGCGGCAGCCGTCACAGGGCCCTGTATGGGGCGTCAAGGGTGGCGCCGCTGGCGGCGGCTACTCCCAAATCGTCCCCATGGAAGCGTACAACTTGCACCTGACGGGAGACTTGCACGCTATCAGCGCGGCCAACAACCTCCTCGCCGCCGCCATTGACACGCGCCTTTTCCACGAGTCGACGCAGTCGGACGAGGCACTCTTCCGTCGCCTATGCCCGCCGTCGGCTAAGGACGGCAGCCGCCGCTTTTCGCCCATCATGCGGCGTCGGTTGGACAAGCTCGGCATCACCAAGGACAACCCGTCCGAACTAACGTCCGACGAGGCCGCCCGCTTTGCGCGGCTCGATTTGGATCCAGCGTCGATCACCTGGCAGCGGGTCGTGGACCTCAACGACCGCTCCCTGCGGCGCATCACGATTGGGCAAGGCGCCGCCGAGAAGGGTCTGACCCGCGAGACAGGCTTTGACATTACGGTCGCGTCTGAGATCATGGCCATCATGGCGCTCGCGACCAGCCTCGGGGACCTCCGCGCGCGCCTCGGCGCCATCGTTGTTGGCACGACAAGGGAGGGCGCCCGCGGTGGTGGCGGCCAGCCTGTGACGGCTGACGACCTCGGTGTCGGCGGCGCGCTGGCGGTGCTGCTCAAGGACGCGCTGTTGCCGACGCTCATGCAGACCATCGAGGGCACCCCAGTGCTCATCCACACGGGGCCGTTTGCCAACCTCGCGCACGGTCAATCTTCGGTCGTCGCCGACCAGCTGGCGTTGCAGCTGGTCGGCCCCGGCGGGTACGTGTTGACGGAAGCGGGTTTTGGCGCGGACATTGGCGGGGAGAAGGCGATGAACATCAAGTGCCGAGCGGGTGGGCTCACTCCCGCCGCCGTCGTCCTCGTCGCCACCGTGCGGGCGCTCAAGGCCCACGGTGGGGCCCCTCCGGTCAAAGCCGGTACGCCGCTGCCGGCCGAGTACTCGACGGTGGACGTGGCGATGGTCAAGCGCGGAGCGGCCAACCTGGAGCGCCACGTGGAGAACATGCGCGCCTTCGGGCCGCCGGTCGTCGTCGCCATCAACCGCTTTGCCACCGACGCGGACGAGGAGCTGGCGGCGGTGCGGGAAGCGGCGCTCAATGCCGGCGCCGTCGACGCGGTCATTGCCAACCACTGGGCGCAGGGCGGGGCGGGGGCCGTCGAACTCGGGCGGGCGGTCATGGCCGCCTGCGACACTGCATGTGGCGGCGGGGAGGCCAACGACGGCGGCGCCGGCTGCGCCCCTCCCCCGCTCAAGTTCACCTATGAACTCGACGCGTCGCTAAAGGAGAAGATTGAGGCCATCGCCACCCGCGTCTACCGCGCCGCGTCGGTCGACTTCGCGCCGACGGCGGCGGCGCGGCTGGCCGAGTTTGAGCGCCTCGGCTATGGGAGCCTGGCCGTCTGCATGGCCAAGACGCAGTACTCCTTTTCGGCCGACCCAACCCTCACCGGCGCGCCGACGGATTTTGTGCTTCCGGTCGTTGATGTGCGGCTGTCAGCGGGGGCGGGGCTGATCGTCGCGCTGTGCGGGACGATCCAGACGATGCCGGGATTGCCGACGCGGCCAAACTTTTATGAGATTGACATTGACGAGGATGGCGTCATTGTCGGTCTGTCTTGAGCGCAAGGTGCGGGTGGGGGGGATGGGGGGGAGGCCGCCGCGAGGAAGGAGTGCTTTGTTTGTGGGGTAGAGAGCGCACACGATAACCGATCACGACCTTGTCGTGCCCTATTCTGTCGACCATGACGAGTCGTGTCGTTTGCCAGGCTCCAATGCGCAGTTGCGCCTGACGAAGGGCAGGCGGAAGGCGCGTGTGTTGGCGGCGGTGGCGCTCCGAATCCATATCAGAGACCAATCGGTCGCGCTTGCGGAGATTGCAGAGCAGGCTGCTGGCACATCTTCTGTCGTCGTATGAGGCCGGGCAACGGCCTCTCGGCTGCGTGCTCGAGTTTCTCGAGCGGCCGACGGTGTCACCCACCAGGTGGGGTGGTCCCAGCGCCAGCCGTACGGCGGCAAGGATGGGAGAAATGGCCGGGATTTTACGGCGTCATCACGTACAATGCGACCACTGAAGAGCGGTACGCGGTGCACACGGGCGGCTTTGACGTGCACGAAGGCTATTCGGATACTGAGACGAATCCCTGTCCAGTCGTTACAACTCGAAAGTTGTAACGACTGGCTACTACGGCTTCCTCAGGACGGCTCTCAGCCATCCTTGTAACGATTGGGTGTGCGTGCGCCACGTGCACTCACTCCGATCCACACAGCTATCCGCGACCCACCACGCATTGAAATATTTAAAGCATTCCAAAGCTTGCTCCGATTTCAACCCCTCTTCAGTGCATGTAATGCGCATGTCCTTGATTATCCCTGGGGGGGGACCGCCGGGGGGACCGGCGCTCTGTAAGCGGTCCCCCCCACACGCCCAGTTAAGAGGGGACATTCGGATCTAGACACGTTTCTTCATTACAGTGCACACGTCCATTTATTTGGTCTTTCAAGGACATTCGGCACATCCCATGCACCAGAGGACAGAGGCGCCTACGAACACCCCCCCCCCCCCCCCCCCCCCCCCCCCCCACGCGTCTACGCAGAGCAGAATTGCCAGGCAGCGGCTGCTGTGGGTTTTTCTTGGCCCCCCCCCTTGTCTGCATCGGGTTTTGGGAGCCTGGTCAGGCCACTCGCATGGCGTCGCCATCCATCCTACCTCTTCCTCCACCGTGTCCCCACTGGTACGTGCACGTTTGCCAAAAAAGCAAGTAAAAAGCAGAAGTCTCTCTCACTGTTCGTACTACCTAGTGTCGGAGGGAACCTTGATGAGCAATGCTACGTGGTTTGCAACCCACTTCTGACGTCGTACTTTTTCGCTAGCTGCTGTCGTACTGTCGCTACCATGTGTCCTGGGTTGTGTCTGGGTTGTGTCTGTCTT
>Ga0209093_1001561_pt1 | contig 12975 bp, 8 predicted proteins | sample SidtaG_4_FD_187450 | JGI IMG/M metagenome (GOLD analysis project Ga0209093, IMG submission 187450) | Marine algal microbial communities from Sidmouth, United Kingdom - Sidmouth_Male1 metaG (SPAdes) (version 2) | ecosystem: Host-associated > Algae > Red algae > Unclassified | place: Sidmouth...
TGCTGGCGACGTCGACCCGTTTTCACGATCCGCGCGGGGGTCGGTGCCACGCGGAGAGCACGCTGGACGTGTCAGGGGGGGGTTAAGTTGCAGTGGGTCACTCTTGGAAGCGCCATTCTAGCGGCGGACAGTGCTCGAGGGGTGGGATCAGCCCCCGAGGCGCCCTCGAAGCGCAGGCCGGGCTCATGGCACGCGCCATCGCCGCTGGAGCTGTCGTCATCCTTGCTGCGCGTGTTCCCCAGCCTGTGTGTTGGCCACCTGAGCACGATCCGCTCCCAGGAGCCACACTGCAATTTTGAGAGACTGTGACTGGTCCCCTCACACTGTCAGCAAATGTGGAAGCCACTCCCTGCGTGCGACAACTCACCCTCAGCTCACAACCGAGGCGCGGCGCTGGCCGACGACGAAGGGTGTTGGAAGTCCGCCTTTGCCACCACCCCACGCGTCGATTAGTGAGCCGAAAGCCTCCTGAATACGGGTCAACTCGGCCGCTTTTTGTGCGTGGGCTGCCAGCTGCCGCACTTTTGGGGGGCGGCCGGGGTTTGCTCCCGCGACTGCAGGCCCCCGGCAGGCCGCCCACAGGGCGCCCACAGGCCTCGACAGGCTGCCTGCGGGTCGCTGGCGGGTGGGCAAGAAGCAGAACACGTCCGTCTGTTAGCTGCTGCCATCGCCGCCGAGTCGAGGGGCGGACCGCCTTGCGGGGTTGAGGGCAAAACGCCGCCGCCTGCCCCGTGCCGATCCAAAAGATGGGTGGCCCATATGCAACAGGAAGGTGGGGATGGTCGCGACAGTGCCCGAGGGCCGCGACATAGCGCCGCGCTGTGTACCCCATGGATTGGGGAGGAATAAGCTGCGGGGAGGTGCCAAGGGCAGACATAGAGCACCGCACGTCAGAAGAAGGCCCCCCCCCCTTGCGAGAGGCGGCCGCTGAGCGGCGCTGACAGACCAGCGGACGGGCAGCGGCCGTTGCTCCCCGCCGTGCCCGTCCGCAACGGCGGAACAAGCACCCATGCGATGCCGCGTCGCTCCACGGCAAGCCGCTCGCTGGCGGGGTCGCAGGATAAAGACAGGTAGCGGGCGGCCCCCCCGCGTTCCGGTCCGCCAGCAGCGGCACAGCAGCGCAGCGGTGGACGGCTCGTCGAGAGCAGATCGGCCATGGTGCAACGCGACAGAGACGATAGACGTGGTTGTCGGCAAGAGTCTAGCACCGGAGTGGGGAGGGTGGGGAGAGGATGGGGTCCCACCGGTACGGCCGGCGCCGCGCGTCTGTCGTCGGGCCTGCGTCGCCGTCGGCGGGGCGCCCCCCCGGGCCCCTCAGCCGACTCACCAACGTCGGGTGGGGGGCACGCGCACCCGCCGGCTCGCCACCAGACGACGGCCGTCACTTTCCTCGTCACGGGGCCGGAGCGCGGCCACCCCAAACCGCCCGCCGCCCGCTCGCCGCCCGCCCGCCACACGGCGATGGGGTTGGCGGGGGCCCGGCGGCCCGTCACCATCGTGGAAAAAACAACTAGAAAATCCAAGCGCGCGCCACCGCATCGTCTGACCAGCCGACATGGCCGACGGCCGCGGCGGGAGCGGCGGGTCGGCGCCGCCCCCGCCGCCCCTGCCGCTGCCGCCTTCCGCCCCTGCCGCTGCGGTGAAAGCGCTCGCCGCCGCCGCGCCGCGCGCGCCGTCCGTGGTGCTCATGGAAACAGTGGGGGCAGCGTGCCGGCATCCAACCGCCGTGCCGGCAGCCGGCCGCTGGCGGCTGCGACGCGACGCACCGCCCCCAAAAAAGACCCGTGGCGAGAGGATGGGGGGGCCACGAGCGCCCCGCCGTCCACCCCGTCGCCGACCCCACTGTGTCGTCGGGCGGCGGGGAGGCCAAACCCCACCGTGAGCGTGCCGTGAGCGCCGGCGGACGCGCCCGCCGCCCGCCGTTGACGGTCAGCTGCCGTGGCCGCGCGGCGGCTGCCACCGCGAGGCGGCGTGGAGCGGTGATGGAACCGGTGGGAAGGCGGGCAGCTCGACGCCACGGCGGCGTTCAGCCGGGGGAGTGTCTCTAGGGAGCTCTGATGCGCTGTGGGAGAGGCACCGCTTGCGTCCGCGAGCAGCGGGCGCGTCGGCGCCGCGGGCGCCGGTTGGCGTGCTCGGCGCCAGTGGCAGAGACGCCCCGGGTGCCACAACGAGAGGCGGGACGGGTCGCGCAGCGCGGAATCCCCTCCCGGGCACCTCGGCGGGACGCTCGGTGGCGTGACCGCGGCGTCCAGGTGGCCACCCGTCTGCTCGACGAGCCCCCCCGCCCCCCCGCAACCGACCGCGTCTGTAGCAGCAACGCAGTTGGGGACCGCCGGGAGCCTGCAAATGGGGCGCTTCGACGACGGCCGCACCGGTGGTCGGGCCGAGGGATACCGGGCACCGTATGTCTACTTGCGCTGAGGATGGGGCGGGCGAGTGCTCGCGGCACGCTCCGACCAGGAGAGAAAACAAAGTGTAGCCTTCCCTTGTCGATTGTGTTCCGCGTTTCTCCAGCAACAGTCCTCACGATTCGCCCTTGTGGTTCATGGTCTTGGACCCGGCGTGCGTGGCTAGTGGCTGCCGCGATACATCACGCGCTCCATCCGTGAGCAGCTCCACCAGAAAGTCCAAACGCGCCGTGGAAGTTCCCATCCAGTGACCTCGCCTCTAGCGCGGCACGGCACTGCGTCACTTCCGTACCGCGCGCGGAGTGTCGGGGGCGGGGGTCGCGATCATTGTCGCACCATTTTTATTGAAGTGGGTACTACTGTAGTAGGTCGACGGCCGGTTGTAGAAGGACGCGGGGAGGTTTCAGCTGTCCTGTGGTATTTTTTGTAGCATCAGCGGCTGCTTTTGTCGGACACACATTCAGGCTTCCGTAGGTCGACGGGCGGTTTTAACGGCTTCAAAGGTGCTTTTCGCATGTCTCATGGCGGCCCGCCATGTTCCCTCGCGGATGGGACGTGCCAACTGCGCGGATTGCAACACAGGGCCGGTGACCGCGGCCGAGTCCTCGTCCTCTTCACTCCGCCCCCGCCGGCGCAGCGCGGTGGCGGTGGCGGCCGCGACCGCGGCGGTGACGTCGCGCGGTGACACTTCTGTCACCGCTGCCGGTCCACCGACGCTCTTGGAGCGGCAGCAGGGTGGCAGGGGACGTCGAGGGGAACCCTGCCAACGGCGGCGACGCGGTAGGCCCACGTGCGTGCGTCAGCCGTGCCCCACGCCGCCCGACGGCGCCAGCGGCGCAACGGCCGAGACCTCCGGGGCGGCCGCTTGGCACCGTGCCATCCCCGCCCTCCCCCGCGTCGCCACCGCCGCCTGCCAGCAGCACACGGGAGGGGTGTCCGCCGCGGTGGTGGCGGCGGGGACGGGGCACCCCACCCCCGGCGCCATGGCCGGCGTGCGCCCCACCGCCGGCGGCGGCGGCAACCGCCACCCACGGCCGCGCGGCCGCGGCGCCCCACCGCGGGCCGCAGCAGCCGCTTCCCCGCCGACACGGCGTATGGCCACCTTTTTTCCGACACGGCTGACAAGGCTGTCCTCCCTGCTCGCACGTGGATGACATGATGCGTTTTGCACCGTGTCCATCATCAGAGGAAGACCGTGACAAGATGAAAGAACAGCACCGTTCATCCGCTCACTACTAGTGGAACAACGTGAGTACGAAGCGCCATGAACAGCATGACGAATACAAAAACCCAATATCTCCACACAGTTAACACGCCCATCATGGGCATGATGAACAACCTAGTGCTCATACGTGCCCCTATTGCGCACACAGCGCCGAGCAAGCCCCCGAGCTCAAGACCGCGAACTACATTGTAACTACAATGTTTTTCGGTACTGAGTTTCATCGCATCTGCTGCGCTTCGCAGCACCGCTCCCCGAAACGATGGAATAAGTGCTGGTTCCAAGTATACATTTGTGACACTACACCTGGGCAGCACCCTGTCCTTCAGGCCAGGGAACACACGCCACCCCTGTGCTTCCTGCCAGAGCATGACGCGAGGTTTTTAGAGCTGCGACAAGCAGCGGAAGCAACGCCTACGGCGATGCGGTGATCACTCCCATATGCAACGCGCTCGACGGACCGCGCCCCGCCGCCGTAGCCTCGGCCACTGGGCGACGCCGTGCTGCCCCCCTCCCACCCATGAAGGCGAGACAGATGGGGATGCGGGCGGCGGATGGGGCGACGGTAGCGCACGAGCCTTCTTGCGGCTCGGGCGACCACGAGCGTGTGGCCACAACAGTCGGTTCCGCTTCCGCCGCCACCGCTATTGGTGAAGAGACCAGAGATACGGCGGCTGACTAGAGCTACAACCTGCATCTGTGAGACCCCAACCGCGAAAAGCAGCCTGCGACGTCTATGCGGTCCACCCCCACCGCTGCGCCCACCTCTCGACGGCCACAGACGGCTGATGACCATCCCCACCTGTTGGTGCCATCCCGACGCATCCGCCGGCTGCCGCCGCCGCCTCCACGACAGTCGGTTCCCTTCGTGGTCACGGCGCGGGCGCCAAAAAGAATCCTGCCGTGCACCGAGACCAATCTTTCCGGGCACCGGCCTGGTGTGTGCCCAACGTGTCGGCCGCTCCGGTCGCCATCCCCACGACGGGAAGCGGACGGTGCGATATCCGTCGTGTGGCCCGCCCGAGTGTGGATCTCCGCAACGGCACTTCCACGTTACGCCGCTCCACCCCCGCCCGTCCCCCCTCTCGCGACGGTTCCTTCCGCGAAACGAACCCGTGGGGCGAAACGCCTTCCAAGGATCAGCTAGGGCTTCCACCCAGCAGGGAGGGTGGCACCAACGAACGGGTGGCTCCGCCTTCAGGCGAGGCCCAGTCGGCACGGACTGGAGGACGGCGGGCCTCCTGAGTCGACCGCCTCATCAGGAGCCGAGATCACCACAGCCACACAAAAGGTTGTTCTGACGACCGTGACAGATGGTTGGGGACGGAATGTATCGCGCGCGAACGATCATAGATCTGTTACAGACATCTTCTTTTCTTTCATATTCTCATCAGAACGGCGCGACTGCGGTTATGGGAAAAAACAGAATCAGAATCTGTTCACACTTTCATTCGAACATCTTGCTCATGGGGATTGGGCCGGTTCTCCAATCTCGTTTCGCCCGTTTTCTACCTAGGAATGCAAGCGCTCTGGGACGGCAGCAGAGTGCGCCCAGCTTGGGTGCTCAAGCCCGGCGCAGGACGTGTGCTGCAGCGGTTGCTGGTTGGGCCTCGCCAGCCCGGCAGCTGGCGCCCTTGACTCTCGCCTCCTTGGTGTGCTCTTCCGCCTGTCGGCTCGCCTTCGACTTAGCAGCGGTACCGGTTTCCTCGCCGTTGCCAGCGCCGCCAGCACCGGAGTTATGTGTGGGAGGTGCGTAGGGTGTTGCGTTGTCGGTCTCAGCATCAACGTGGTCTAGAAGAGGACAGGGCGGGGGGGGGAAGGGGAGTGAAGGGATGCGTGACAGTGATGGTGCTGTTTCTGATGCCTGTCGCTCTTCCTTGAGACCGTCGCTGTCCGTTTTCCTTTTTGAGCCTTGTACTTAATCTGTTGGTATTGGTGTCCTCCTCACGCAGAGCGCCTGGCGTACGTGATGCGGAGAAGCTTGGTCCTCGGGGTAGGGTGTGGGGTGTTGCGCTGTCGGCCTCGGTATCAGGATGATGTGGAAGAAGACGGGGTGGTGGAGGGGGAGGGGAGTATGGGGAAGTGAGAGTGATAGTCCTGTTTCGAACGCCTGACGCTTTTCCTTGGGACCATCGCTGTCGGTTTTCCTTGGTGCGCCTGATACGTGGAACTGTTGGTTTTCGTGCCCGCCTCGCGCAGAGTGCCTGGCAGATGTGTTAGTTGGGCCTAGTGTGGTGTTTGTGTGTATGGAAAGGCGGCTTTTGCGGGGATGGGAGGGCGGGGCCTGTAGGGAGGGTGAACGGTGTACGTCGAGGCGGCATGACGGTGTCAGTGGGGGGGTGAGGGCGGCGCCTGTGGCGCGGTCTTGGAGTAGAGGGAGGCAGGTAAGATGGACTTCGTGCGGTAGTATGTGGTGCACAAGACGACGGTACTCACATTTGTTGGCAGTGTAGGCAACAGCCACTACATATGTCCACTTCTTATCAATGCTCTATTTTTCGGCGGGGTTTGGATTTCTTTCACGGTACAGGTGTTTTGGAATTCCCTGAGGATGTCGAAACAGGACTGAGCCCCGTTGCTGTGTCAGCTTCTGCCGGCCTCCTCTGAACCACACAACCTCGGATGGCGCCGTTACCGGGACGTTCGGAGTGGCGGATTGCCATTGCGCCGCACACAAATATCTGGGCTGTCCAGGCGACATCTGTCGGAAAAATCCCAGACGCGCCTATCGGTGATCGCGGTCCATACCGGTCATTCGTTCCCTGCCGCCTCCGCCATGCACCCGCGGCAGATATTCCGGGCCCCGCGCATGCCATTCGGCCCGTCGTGCTGGGGTCGTTGTGTCGTCGCTCACCCCCCCCCCATCCCACAACGACGTTTGCCCCGCTTGGCTTCCATCAGGTTTGTTGTCGGCCACGCAGATTCGCCCGCCTAGCGATTTTCCCTGCTGAGCAGGGCCGTGCCGGCAGGCGCCCGCCCATTGGCCGGGCGGGGCCGAGTTGCACCGAAGCGGCGCGCCTCCCCGACACGAATCGCCCAAGCGGCGCCCGAGCGGCGCGCATGGTAAAGATATTTCCCTGGCGTCACGCCGCCACCTCGTCGAATCATCGATTGGGAATGGGCGCCCCGGCGCGGCGGCGGCGCGAGCCGGGCCCCGCGCGCCCCCGTCGGTGGGGGTCGGTTGTGGAGGGGGATTGGCGCCCCTGCGGGCGGCGCCGGCCGTCGGCTCGCCGTCGGGCCCCCCCCCCGCGCCATGGGCCGCTCCCGAGGGGAAGATATTTGTTGCCACAGCTGTCGCCAGTTCCCGCGTCGGAAAATCTGGGTGGTGGTGCGCCTGCCGCCCCCGCTTCCAGGCACCGGCCCGCACCGGCCGCCGTTGCCGCACTGCGGGGTGGGCTATTGAGGGCCCCGCGGGCGGCGAGTGGAAAGCCGCCCCCCCCCCCGCCCCGCCGCCCGACCTGCCGGCCGCGACCCCCGCGCGTCGCACGTGCCGCGCGCGCTACGGCACACTACGGCGGCGCCGGTTGTATCGGCAGCCGCGGCCGCGGGCTCTGCACATCGGCGGGTGCTCTGTGCGCGTCGCGCCCGCCGCTCCACCCGCCGCCGCCGCGCGGCCCATTCGGCGTGCATCTACCCGCGGCCAGGTGGAGGGGCGGTCGAGGGTTTTGCGGCCGCGCACCGCCCGCGCGCTCGACGCCCGCCGCGCAGCTGCCGGTGGTTGAACGGACCGCCTCTGCACCACGCGGTCGTTGGCGTTGCGTCGGCGGTGCATCCATCGCCGTGTTGCAGCTGTGCGTGCTTTTTTTGTGTCAGTGAGCGCTGCCGACGCGCCGTGCCTCAGTGTGACAACGGGCGACCATCTCGGCTGGCGGGAGTGTTGGTACGGCGGTCGCATCGACGCGGAGCGACCAGTTTGTGGCTTGGTGCGGGGCGACGGCGCGGTTGGTCGGCGCGGGTGCTGGGACGGCGGACGAGGCACAGGGGCGGTCGCCGTTGGGGGTCCCACGCTGGAGGTTGACATGGAGTCGGGGGGCCACCTCCGCGTCAGCGACAGCGGCGATGAGGGCAATGGCAACATGTCGGCGGGCGCGTCGGTTGCCAACAAGAGCAAAAACTTGTCCATTGCGGACTTGGTACGTTGTCGACGGTCGGCAATGGAGGGGTGGGGAGGGACGTGGGGGGCGGCTGGGGGGGGGGTGGGGCGGTGGCGACGCCTGTCATAGAGGTGAGGTGGGAGGCGGAGCGGCTGAGGTCGGGCCTACAAGAGCGCACGGGACGGCGACGACCGTGCGGGCAATAGTCGGGGAGCGGTGTGGGAAGCGGGCGTTGCAGCGCTCTCGGCTCTGTCGCCGAGCGAGCTCGGGCTTGCACGGTGGGGGCGTGCAGCAACGCGGACGGTGGAGGGGTTGGCGGTGGAGGGGTTGGCGGCGTTGGTGGTGACGCGCGCGGTCGTCCATTGCGCTGGGGTTCTCGGGCGTGGCCGTGCCTGTCGTGGCGGTGGCGACTCGCCCGTCACGTCACCGGCGTGCCCGTGCCTGGTTGCGTCCGCAGCTCACTGACATTCGTTTCTGCCACGGTATCCTCTTGGGCTCTCCTCTTCGTTTTTTTTTGTTTTTTTCTCTTGCTCTGCTCTTTTGTTCCTCAGATGTCGTGCTTCCACCTGCCCATCAATGACGCTGCCAAACAATTGGGCACCTGCGTGACAGTGCTGAAGAAGCAGTGCAGGAGACACGGCGTCAAGCGGTGGCCTTACCGCAAGCTCGTCTCCATCGATAAGCTCATCGAAAAGATGGAGAAGGAGCAAACCACCGCCGACGATAAGGAGTATTACCAACACGAGCTCCACACGCTGCACCAGCGGAAGGAGCACATCTTTCGATCCGCCGGCAACGTGGCTGCTGCAACGCCGTCTCGCGCCGCCAAGGGCACTTCCTCTGCCACGTCGGACGGCGCTCAAACGCCCTCCTCCCCGGCGGCGCAGTCGCGCGCCGACGGGTCGGCGGCGCTCGACGCGACGCCCGCGCTGCGGGATCCGGCTTATGCGCTCTCCGCGGCGGGCACGCCGTTTGGGGTGCGCGGCGCCCCGCTGCCGCAGCCGCAGGCGGCGGCAGCAGCAGCAGCAGCAGCAGCGGCAGCGCAACAGCAGCGGATGGCGGCGGCGAGCTTTGAGCAAGTCCCCTATCGACTCGGCGGCATGGACGCGCCGCTCTACCCGGGCGCGCCCGCCGTCGGACAGCCGCCGCCGCCGCCGCCCTTCGCGGGCTTCCCTTATGGGATGCCCTTTGGGCCGGGCGGCTACCCGATGCCGCCGCCGCCGGGTGGCGTCATGCCCGGCGGCCCGCCTCCGCCCATCCCACCCACCCCGTCGTCGCGGCCGCCGGGCTCCTTCCCCGTGCCCGTGTGCGTCATGTACGGGTGCGAGTGCTTTTCGACGGGCGTGCCCACGTCCCAAATGCACTTTCTGTCGTCCATGCCGTTTGCGCCCCCGCCGCCGCCCATGATGCCCCCGGTCGACGGCTTTGGGGGGGCCCACCGCCCGCCGGGGGCCCCGCCGGCCGCGCCTGGCGCGCCGCTCAAGGCAGACACGCCGGAGAATGGCGGCGGTAGCGTCACGCAGCGGTTGCCAGCGACGAGCGGGGCGCCGGGGGCCGCGGCATTGTCGTCGGCGGCGCCCCCTCCCCCGCCCCCCCCGCCTCCGCCGCCACCGGGCGTACGAAACTATCCCGTCTATGGGGACCCCCGCGCGTACCCGTTCCACTTTGGGGCGGGGCCGGCTGGGGTGCCCCCGGCGTTTGGGGCGGGCACGCCCGGCGGCGCTGGCGCCGGCGCCGTGCCCCCCCCGTGGATGGCCGGCGGGGCAGGCGCCCGCGGGGCGGCCGCCGGTGGCGGCGAGGCACTAGCAACGCCGCACATCGGCGGCCCTGTTAGCGCGCCCCCGTCGACGCCCAAGACGCCAATTGGTGGCGGTGGCGGTGGCGGTGGCGGCGTTGTCGGCGGCGACGGGGGCCGCGCCGACGCCCGCGGCGGCGGCGGCGTGCGCCCGCCGCCGCCCGCCCGCCGGCCGATGCGGGCGGGCATGACGCCGGGCTCGGCGTCGGAGCACACGTCGACGCCGCGGCTCGGCAACACGCCCGCGCACCTGGCGGGCGGCGGCGCGCGCGCGGCCCCACGCCGTGAGCCGTCGGGGGAGGAGCAGCTCCACGGCGGCAGCGGCGGCGGCGGCGGCGGCAGTGGCGGCGGCGGGGTGGCGTCAGACCGGGCGGCCGGCGGCGCCGCGGCGCGGCAGGTGCCGCCGCCATCGGCGGGCGGCCGCCGGGGGGCGCCGGGTAGCTTGGCCGGCCCGGGCGATCGCTTTGGCGACCGCCGCCGGAGTTTGGCAGAGTCACCCCACAGGGGGGATCCGCCCAACGAGTCGACCGAGCTCCGCCGCGGCGCCCGGCAGCCGGCGTCGCAAGAGGATGGGGCGGGCCGGCGGGCCGGCGGCAACGGCGTAGGCGTTGGCGTCGGCGGCAGCGTCGGCGGCGGGGGCGGGGGTAGCGGCACGGGCAGCGGCTCTGGGAGCAACATGGAGCTCGGCAGTGGCAGCGGCTCGGCCAGCGGCGATGGGAATGGCAGCGGCGACGGGACGGGTAGCGGCGACGGCAATGGGAGCGGCGACGGCAGCGGGAGTGGCGACGGCAATGGCAGCGGGTCGGGCACGGGTTTTGGCGGTGATGGCGGCGGCGGCACCGAGGCGCCCGACGTGGCTCGCCACACGGCGGCGGCACGGATGCTGCCGCGGCACCGGTCGTCCAAGTCACCTGCCGACACGACTGCGTCGGATACCGGCATGGACGCGGCGATGAGCACCGTGCCGCCGGTGGTCAAGACCGGCGCCCGCCCGTCGGCACCGGTCGAGCCGGCCGGCCGCGACGCGCCGTCGGCAACGGCGGCGGCGGCGGCGGTGGGTGGCGGCGGCGGCGGGGGCGCGCAGCCGCCTGTTGCCCCCGCCCCTGCGCCGCCATTGGCGACCGGGGCCGCGGCGCACAAGCGGCCTCGGAGCACCAGCCGCCTCGTCGACGCCTATTTCCCTCATCGGGCCGGCTCGACAGAGGCGACGGGTACGGCCGCCGCAGCGTCGGGCGCGGGCCTCTTTCGGGGCACACCCACCGGCAGTGGTGTCGGCCATGCGGGTGGCGGCAGCGCCATTGGCGCTGGCGGCAGCGGCGCCGCCGGCATGGACGGCGCCGAGGCGCCGCGACAGAGCGGCCACGACACGGGCGACAGCGTGCAGGGGAGTGGCAGCGGCAGCCGCGCCATGTTTGCCCGCGGCGACTCGCCGCCAGTGGCGGTCGGGCGGCCGCAGGCGGGCCCCGCGGGCGCCACCACCCACGGCTCCCCGCACATTGGCAACAGTGGGCGCGGGGCGGCGATGCACGGGCACCACCACCACCACCACCACCACCACCACCACGTGCACCGTGGGGGTGCGTCTGGCCGACCGGTCGGCCCCGGCGGCGTCGTGGTCGACGGCGGCGGTGGGGTGGTGGATGGCGGGGGGCACCGCCTCGGCAGCGGTGGCACGCCGCTGGGCGGCGGCGGCGGTGGCGGCGGCGGGCGGGTGTTTGGCCCGCCGTCGGCAGCCGCTGCGGCGGACGCTGCCGCCTCTGCCGCCGCGGCCGCCGCCGCCGCCGCTCGGCGTGTCGCCGACAAGCGGGCGGAGCGCATCAGCGACCACGAGGACGCGGGCGAGGACGGCAGCGGCCACGGCGGGTCGGGGGCGGGCGACTCTGGCGACCTCCCCCCCGCCAAGCGCGCGCGCCAGTCGACGACCCCGCCGTCGGGCGACGCGGGCACGTCGGGCAGCGACGTGTGTGACCGGCGCGGCGCGTCGCTCGGCGGCGGCTGCGACGGCGGCGGCGGTGGCGGCGGGCCTGGCGGCCGTGCCGGCGCCGCCGGCGCCAAGGGCGCCACGTCCACCGTCGGCCGCGAGCGCCCGCAATTGGTGGCCGCCTTGGGGGCGGCGACGGGCAAGCGGCATCTCCCCCCGCCGCAGCCGCTGCTGCACGGGGAGGGCTCCAACGGGAGCAGCTCGTCGGCGTCGGGGAGCTCGCGCTCGGTCGCCGCCCGCCGCGTGGAGCGGACGACGAGCGCGTGCACGGCGCTGCGGTTGGCCTTGTGGACGGCCAACCGGGGGTTGGTCGTGACGCTCGCCACGGGCGACGCGGCGCTGCTGCGCTGCGTTGGCGTGCCGGCCGTTGGGGAGGCCATCCCGCTCTCGCACCGCGTGCTGGCCGACGCCGTCGGTGGCGGCAGCGGCGGCAGCAGCGGCAGCGGCGGCAGCGGCAGCGACGGTGGGACGGGCAGCGGCGGCGACGGCGGCGGCCGCCCCGGCGGCGCGCCCGCTGCGGTCGGCAGCAGCAGCCGCCTGTCGCATCTGGTCCCGATTGGCTTGCAGCCACAGAGCTACGCCCGCGCCGTGGCGGGCGAGCGCGTCGAGTGGACGTTTGGGGCGGGCGACCGCCGCTTCCTCCAAGTCCTCACCCCGGTGCGGGGCGACCGCGGAGACGTGTGCGCCCTGTCGGGCATGTGCGTCGAGCTGAGCGCCGGCGCCGAAGGGGGGCACGCCGCCGACGGTGACATGGTTGTGACCGCCTGAGCGTGGCCCGCGGCCCCGTGCGACGGGCGCGGCCGGTGGCGGTTGGGGGCGTGTGTGTCGGTGCCCCGCCTGCGACAGGCGGGGGCGACCTGCGTGTGTTGCACGACGGGCCTGCGCGTTTGCGCGGCGGGCCAGGGGTACCGGCGCGGTATCTGCGTGGTGCACGTGTATTTGTGGTGGACGCCATGGCGAAGTGGGCGCCTAGGCGGGGGCGCCCAGGGGGGGGGGGCGGGATTGTTTTCTTGTGTAGGTGGGTGATGCATTGTGTTTGTTGCCTTGCGTGCATGTGCGGGTGGGCGACGGTTTGTCTGCCGAAATCGCAGTCTTTGACCAGTGCAAGAGGCTGGCCACAACAAGAACGACGAGTGAGGCACGTGCACCAACGAGTCGCGCCTCTTGTTCCACAACTCGACGCCATCAATGGCAAAGCCCATCCCATCTGATCCACGCGCGTCGGGCCCGACGACGTCAGTGTACACTCTGGCGTGGTGCGCGTATAACACATACCGCGTCCGTCTCGGCGGGACGCCGCCGCCCGCCTATTGACCGCCCGCCCACTGGCGGTGGCGCGTCGGGGGCGCCCGGGCACTGGCCAAGCAGCGGCCCGTGCGCGTCGCCCCACCGAGCGACGATGCGGCGCGACGCGCGCGAGGCACCCGCGGCTAGCGCCGTTCCCCGTGCCCCGTGCCCCGTGCCCCCCTGTGCTC
>Ga0209093_1001562_pt1 | contig 12969 bp, 15 predicted proteins | sample SidtaG_4_FD_187450 | JGI IMG/M metagenome (GOLD analysis project Ga0209093, IMG submission 187450) | Marine algal microbial communities from Sidmouth, United Kingdom - Sidmouth_Male1 metaG (SPAdes) (version 2) | ecosystem: Host-associated > Algae > Red algae > Unclassified | place: Sidmouth...
GGGGGGGGGGGGGGGGGGGGGGGGGTGCGTGTGCTGGTGGGGGTGGCGGAAGGTGGTTGACGGCGGCGGCCCTCTGCGGCGACGCGGGGGAGACGGCGGGGGGGCGGGGAAAAGGAGCTCCGCCCAAGTGCCCGCGGAAGCGCCGCCACTGGCGGCGCAGCGGCAAAGGCCTGTGGCGTGGACGGAGGGGCCACCGAGGCGCCAGGCAAAAAACTGGCTAAGGAGAAAAGAGACCTGGGAAATTGCAGAAGCGTAAAAAAGAAGCGTAGAACAGAGGAGAGAGGGGGGGGGGGTGAAGGACCGGCAAGGTGAGCAGCGGCAGCTGCACTGCGGCGAGGTGGCAGCTGCACAGCGGGTCCACATCCTTGTTCTGTACGATCAGACAGATTCTTGCAACTTCGCGCTTTTTCCGCATCACATGTGACTCATGGATGGAGAAAAATACGTATTTTTTCATCGCCATGTGAACACTGAGTGTCCACAATTTAGAATACCTTGCGCATTATTCGTGTCAGACGGCATCCGAAATAGGTGATAGGTTGTCATTCTGGTGCAGAATGTCTTGTCGCGTGTCGTCTGGCAGCCCACGCCGCCATAGAGGGGGGAGGGGTCGGCAGCCGCGACGGCCTGCGCCTTCATTGCGTGTGCATATGTGGCGCTTTACTTTAGAAGGCTCACTTTTTTTCGCAGTGCCGAACGGAGCTAGAGGCATTCAAAGGTCGAGGCCTCCAGGGCCGCTTGGATCAGAAGTAGCCTACCAATCCATGCGGACTGCCCCTGAGAGAACGATTTCGTGCAAGGCTCTCCGTCCCGGTCGAACGTACCTGACATGTGTTCTTGCACAGGTACAAGTGCTACGTCAAAATGGGAGAAGCATGAAGATCGCAGGGAGCACCATCAGAAAGAGGACGTCAAAGTGCATAATGCGTTTTGTCTTATCTTGCAAACTCGTCAAGCCTCAAAAGATTTCTAAAAGAAAGCGCCACATATGTACACTCAGGCAGGCATTCCTGTTTTCTTCTGACCTCGCTGTGCTTCACGAGCACCACCAAATGAACATGAGAAAGGGCTTCGTGCACCAAATATGTGGTTGAACGGGTCGATGCCAGCCTGCTTGGCCCTTACAGTTGGTGCCATAAAGAACACGTCACGAGCTTTCGACCGAGATCGGTACGATCAGACACCCCCCCGCCATTGTGGCAGCGTCGCGACCGCCAATAGTCTAGCAGACAGCCGACGAAACTGCTCAGTGAGCCCCGCCTCGGCGGCCGTCACCCCCCCCGTGCATCCTCCGATGTCAACGGTGGTGCCGCGTCCAAACGTCCTCCCACTCGCCGTCTTCGACTCACGGGACTCTGGACCGCCGCCTTGTGTTGTGCAGCAATGTGGTGCCTCCCGCCTGTCACTGCGCATCATCAAAAACATATGCAAAACTAGAAATGGATTTCTTGATCTCTATCCTACTTCTTCCCGCTCCCCTCCTTCTGTAACATGGTGCGAATAGCTCTCAGCAAACGCCTTCCCCCAACCCCGTCCGTCTCGTATCGCTGCCGGAATTCGTCGCGGCCGATGCTGCCCATGTTTCGGGCGATGCACAGGTGGTCACACAGCTGCTTGCGTTCTCGCCGGTCGAGCTTGAGGGTAGGGTTCTTGTTGCCTACGAACACCTTCATGGGCAGCAGCCCATCGACACCCGCCACCCAGGCCTAAAATACCTGGTCGACGGTCGTCAAGTCCTTAGGCAGCGTCTGCCCTGAAACAGACGGGGGCAAGGTGGGTGTGGCAGCAGCTTTCCTTCCTCCGGACTGCCGCGCGGTCACTGCGGCGGCGGGAGCGGGAGAAGCATCCGCCGAGGGCGCACCCGAGATGGGACAACGAGGTCCGGTGGGCGCTGGTGGCGGCAAAGAAGCAGGTACGGAGGGAGCAGGCCAAAAGCAATCGAATGTCGGCTGTCGGCCATCAACGAGGGCGTTAAATGCGGCCACCCTGCGTTCTACGCCCTTAAAGTAGTTCGCGCAGAGGTTATCCAGCCACCCTGGCATTGAGCGGTCCTGCGTGGCAGCAGCGCCGCGATACAGCGTCACGGAAGCCAATGGAACGCGATCCCGAAGGTACAAGCGAGCTGCGGTGGCATCGTCGATGTGGTTCCCCTCCCGGCGAAACGCCATCGCGGAGCAGGTCGATGCTGCACCCAAGCTATAAGGGGATAGCGACGGGGGTGGAGAAAGGTGCGAGGGAGGCTGCAGACCTCCCCAAGATGCCTCGTTGTCACGGAGAGAGAGCGACAAGGAGTGCGGTGCCTCACCTTGGCGTGGTAGGTGGGGGGCGAGAAGCTAGAGTACCAGGGCTCTGCGCGCTCACACCGGCAGATTGGATCAGGATGACAGAACCTCATTGGCTCAGGATTATAGATCCCCACTGGCTCCGACCACGGCAGCCTAGAATCGCGGCAGCTGACGACCGACGCAGGCTCACGTATTGGCATGAACGTCCTCACCGCCTTAATTTCTCCCTGTCAGTGGCATGTGAGGTATTATGAGGCCGTGTCAACCGGCTCGTACCAACGTGTCAAGCTGTCACAACGAGGATGACGGAGAGCCACAGGTGAGAAGATTGAATGATCGGGTACAAACATTGAGAGAGTGAGCGACTCAGGCCAGAAACATGCGGGCGAGACCACCTGGCTGCCATGCAATGCTATCTGAGGATGCGTCCCGGGCTCCTACCGACGTCATCTTTCGCTAGAATGCACATCCGACAGCGTGCTCGCGCCGACTCGATCCCCCACCGAGTCGGCTGTCCAGTTGGAAATTGATGGGCGCCTGGTGGGCCATTTTTCCGGGGAGGGTTCGGTCATATCGGGCACAATTGGCATCAGTCACGAGAGTACAGGAACTGCCAGCATTTTGGAGACTAATCAGACGATGATCACACTGACGGCGCAGAAGGAGCCATTCCCAGGGGATTGATGCAGGATAGGTCCAAGTTGGTATCGCCGACCGGGATGATCGCCGCCGGAGACACGCGTCCGAGAAACATGCACGCAGCGGCTCGGTGTGCTTATCTCTCTTTTTTCTGCATCATTTCTTCCTCAGATAGGAACCCTGCAGCGCCGTGAGCATAGTGTCCGGAACGAAAAACGTAAGCACATAACGATGCACATGCGAACCGGGTTAATATGCGTCGTGACAGAAGCGGGTGTGGCCGCCCGTCGCGGCGGCCGGTTGGCCGGCGCCCGTGCACAGGCGGCGCGAAAGGGTCAGCGATGACCGTCGCACCAGCAGCAGAAGTGGCGGTGACCGCCTCATCAGCGTGAAGGCCGCCCCGCCGCGGCCGCCTACGCCGCCGCAGCTGCAGCCGCTTTGGCCGAAGCCGCTGCCCACGACATAAACACAGGGCACGCCGACGTGTCCCGGGCCGCTGCCACCCGTGCCAGGACACTTGGCGGCATACGGGGTGAGGGTGGGGTGAGGCGCTGCCAAGGGGTCGGACGGTCAGGATGAGGAGACGGGGAGTCTGTCGAAGGTGTCGACGCAGGGCCTCACCATTTGGCTGCAGAGACAGCCACGTTTGATCGATAACTCGCCATTGACATGTTCCTTATTGCTACACGTGGGGCGAGTTACATACAAGGCCTTGCATGGACATTCTCTGCTGTTGCCTGTCAGGACTGGAATTCCTCTCGGGACTCGTTAACAGCCCAATCAAAGATCCCATTCAGTGGGAGCTCGGGGGTCTTTGATGAGCCACATCGGCCACCATTTGGCCCCATTGAAATGCGGATTCGAAACGCCGGGACACCAGGCCGGCCCTAATGCAGCCAGTTGGGCGATTCTACCTATCACGTTCTACCAACGTTGACGAAGCGGACGCAATGACAGTAATACTACTGAGACGCGGGTTTCTTCCTAACGTCGTGGAGCGTTGGAAACCCCATTGACGGTTTTAAGTGGACATTGGTGCGTCCTCGATGCAGGGTCCATTGAAGGCCCGTCGATGGCAGGTCGATAAGGGGCAGCAATCACGAGAATTTGGTGTCGTCTCGCGACTGGCACGAAAGTCGCCAATTGGAGATCGGGAAAGCAAGGGTTGTCTGCCACCGCAGGGGCCAGCCTCGCGCGCTCAAGGGCGAGTCTGCCTTCTTCTGGTGCTGCCTGTTCTCTGTTTTGCAGGCCTAAAGCACCCCACGTGGACGCTACGTGAACATGCGTACCCTGGGGACACGGTGAAGAGAGAGTGCTCAGGCCAAACGCCAAGCTTACCCGAAAAATGAGATAAAAAAGGCGGAAATAAAGAGGGAACAGGATCCCTCAGCCGGGCACCGCCCGCTGAGAGCGACACGGCCAGCGATATGGAAACGGTACGAACACGTTCACGGACGGAGGCGCATGCCAACAGTATCAACCTCTCGCCGGCAGGCGCTGCGGCGGCAGCACCCCCTTCTCGTCCGACGCCCCCCGCTCCCCCTCCCGTACCGTCCGGAGCCGCAAGCCACACAGTCGCTGGCTCCTCATCTCTCCAACTACAACAAAACATAGGCCCAGGCACAAAACACAACAAACTTGCAGAAGCCGGGGGGAGAGGGGGAGTGCAGGGGGGTAGTGGTAATTCTGGGATGGGGTGGTGGCGCATCGCGGGTGGAGGAATTGGTGCAGGAAAGGGAAGGTCGTGGTGTAGCGCGGAGCCTACTAGCCGAGGCTTCGCAGCTGTCGCCGCCGGCACGCGGTGAAGGCAGAAGTGCCGCGCCGCCGGATGTAAGTCGTTGGCGGTTCCGGAGGAGAGGCGTAGCTGTTCGAAACCGCAACACTCTAGGATGACTGCGAGGCTCGTCGTTGTGCTGAGGCTGCGGCCTGTCCTTGCACTTGAGTGGGTGCCGACACCTCTTAGAGGGCGTCTGGGGGCCTGTTTTGAAAATTTCGCGAGACTCTTCAACAGGAAGCTGCATCGAGCAGTTGATGAATTCCAAACTGTAGGGCCACGGAACGAGGGGGTGCGATCGGATCTTCGAGGCGCAGTTGACAAGACTACCGAAAACCGATTTCGATCGTCAAATTCCCTCGACGCCCTTCAGTGGGGCCTCGACGCAAAACGTTGTCCGGGCTGCCAAGTGAGTGACTCCGGGCAGCACTACAGCGAGGCCAGGAGCCGATAGCCAGTCGCAATGAGGGGACAGCAACCCGGTCAATTACGTGGCACTGTGACGCAGAGGGCTGCTGTGCGGTCAGACACCCCGCGTTGTGGCAGGTGCCTCCTGAGCATGAGAGCCGTGGCAAACAGCACCTCATTTTCAGGTTCCGTCAGTCAGACCAAGGGGACAGCTGGAACGTTCCCCGTAGTGATCGGGTATTAGGCAGGTTCATGAAAGCGGATAGCACAGCAGGCAGCCGACAGTCAGAAACCCGAAATAAACAGTTGACCCGACACGTCGAGCGGTCCGGCATGGAGACGCCAAGGCCGGACACTTCCTGCGCAGGAGTTGTTCCCAATGCATTGTTTCAATAGTATTGACAAGTACTCCAGCGCTCGCAATATTGCCAGCCTCGGACGCCTCCCCCTGTTGGCCGCTTACCATGGAGAGGAGCGGAGCAGGCCCGTGGCCACGATGGGGCCACATACCCGCTCCAACAAATGAGCGTGCAAGACGAAGGGCATGTTTCAGGAGCTCCTCAGTTCAATGGTGAATGCCTATGTGTAGTCAGACAGCGATTCATGACTTGGGCAGGGAGAAGAACATCCTCACCATATACATGCATCGAACGGCATAGATATACGACGGCTTGAGCCGGAACGCACCTGCAAACTGCTTCCAGCAGAGGCCGAGGAAGCCTCGTGCCACGTGCACCGCGTGATGGAAGAACGAATTGTCCTCCAAGTACCGCGGTATTGGTCGGCATACTTCTGTCATGGCTGTACAATCTTCTCACCAAGTTCGCACGGGCCCTCCTGACAACTGTAAAAGTGGCTAACGGTGTGGCGGGCTTGCTTGCTTGCATTTTCGCAGTTGCGTTCGTGAACCCCCCTATTGGGACCTGGCGGCAGGCCTAAATGGGAACTGGGTGGCGCCGGCGGCGAGTCCAGCGAGGTGTCGGCTGGAGTTACGCTTCTACTCGCTCCGTGTGGGAAGCCTTTTGATTGTGCCTCTGAGGCAGCACCTCGACCGGACACTCACGGGTCTGCCTGCCCTTTCCGGACCTTGAGGAGGTCACGAGGCACTCATATGCTGCTCTGCTCAGCCGTTTCCACCACCGCACACACAAGAACTCCATCCAGCGTCGTACTCTCCCGTACGCGCCGCCACCGCCATGGGCCGCAAGCAGGGCCGGGACAACGTCCGCAATGGGGGAGTGTCCAAGACCGTCGCCATTGGCGAGCACATCTCGGTGTCCAAGGTATTGCAGGACACGAAGGAATCATCTACCAAGATATTGTACTCGCGGCAGGTCATGGGCAACCGGGGATGGGTTGAGTGGACGGCCGCGCAAGGTGTCGCGAGCTCAGGGCTTGGGGAGAGCGCAGCCGTGACGGTCTGTGACTACTACCACTTCCGGACCAACTGCTTTGCTTTGGGGCTCTCAGTAGGGAACCAGATTGTTGCGGCCCTCGAGGGGCATTACGAGGCGACCACGCGGTGTGGAGGGGGGGCCTGGAATGTCCTTTCCTCGGAGGGAGGCGCAATATCGACATCGGGAAACCCTGCCCGATCCACCAACATCCACAAGATCAAGGCCGCCCACCAAAGGCAAGGGCCCGCGCTGGCAACACGGAAGTTGACTCCGTCGACGTGCTGTAGCCCGTTCATATCCGCACCTTCCATTCCTTGCAATTTGATGGTCGGGAGCTGGCGGCTTTTGACCCGACCGCGGTCATGCTGCACTCGGCTGTGACATTCAGCATGTCATGTATGCTGCGCTTCAGCGAGCTGTCTTCCTTGACAACCCAACACCTGGGCCGGTTGGAGATGTGGCCCAAGTTTAGCCCTGACGAGGCGACCAAGAACAGCTTCAAAAAGCAAGTGTAAGAGCTGGCTCCGTGACCGACCAGCGTTGGCCTCGATCCACGGTACGTATCTATTTTTCCTTGTTCGTCTCACTCGAGTTCGTGTGCTTTGTGTTTTCGAAGTGTTCATTCTTTGCAGCAGGCTGACCACGCTTTCTATCGTGATCGCTGTTCTGGTATTTTGTTTCCGTTGCCTTGCATGTCTTGATTGAAGATTGGACCCTGTGCTGGCGTTTGCCACGTGGATGAGCATGCGAGGCGGTCAGCCGGGGTTTGTCTTCTACCACATGAGGACGGTCGGCGGCACGGTGCGAATGTGCCACAAGGAGCCGATTGCCGCACTCTCGATGGTCTCGTGGATGCGCCGTTTGTACGAGCCGTGCGGCGTGCTGGATGCCAACCAGTTGGCCACTCACACGGCGAAGCGGTCGGGCGTCCAGCTGTCCGAGGCCCTGCATCAGACACCAACGTGGATAATGGAGAAGGGCGGCTGGACCGACCCGGGCTCTTTCATCCGGTACCGGGCTGTGTGCAACCGCCCTGAGCAGCGGTATGTGTACACGACCAAGAGCTCGTGGTAGCCGACAATGCCCTGCGTTTCCGTGCAGGTTGCTTTTTTCACGCGTTGTCATGTGTGCACCGAGGAAGATGACAGCAGAGCCAACGTGTGTAATTTGATCATGGTTCTTTGTTCTACAGTGATTTCTCGCCGAAAGATCGTCGGGAAAGTGTACCACTGTACTTGGGCGTACTGGCCAGTACAGCGCGTCGCATTTCAGATTGAGGTGAAATGGGCCCAGGACACATATTCGCGGGTGTACTTGCCTCGTTTCCCCACAGTGTTCTTCCAAACTAGTACACCAGCGATTATTCGCGTTTTAAGACGTGCATGTACTGTGACACTGGCCAATGATGCCGCTGGGAGGGGGGGTGGTTATCATACACCCCCCCCTCAAGGGCTCCGTGGGGGCCCTGTCCAGACGGAATGCAAATGCACAGGACTTGAAGCGTAGCCGACCATTCCATTGAAACGTATCGCGCGCCGACAACGGTATGTGTCTCGCAGAGATGTGTCCTGCCGAATTCGTGGGCGCTACGCTTCGGGCCTGCCGGAAGTCGTTCTAGAGGATTGCTGACACTGCGTCGGGGCTGTTTTTTTCCTACGATTCATCAACCCCACTGCCCACAACCACATACACGCCGAGACTACCACTATTGAAGGCATGCATACACCTGCGCACCACCCAGCACGCCAAGAAAACGGACAACAGGCAGGAAAAAAGAAGAAACAACCAGAGCAGAGGGCAGAGAGCAGAGGCGGAACGCGAATACGATAATAACCAGGCCCCTCAAGCCACCACCAGCTCGAGAAATAACATGACATCAGGCAGCAGATCACAGCGACACAGGACAAGCAGACGAGAGGCGATCACAAAACCCAAGGCAGGCACGAGAGGAGCAGGGAAAAGGAGAATCGGTCAGCACTCTCTCTGTCGGCAGCGCACGGTACTCCAAGGAAGTGAACCACATGAGCGCAGGCAGTTTATGGTAGTCTCGTATGTCACTTACGCAAAAAACAGAGGAACACACGCGAAAGAGGCGCAATGCCTAGGACGTCCAAGTGCCAACCGTGACCCGCGCAGCGCACTGCACCGTTCACGTCAAAAGAGATGTCTTGCGTGCGCATGCCTGAAAACTATAAGAGTAGAGCCGGGGAACCCATGGGCGAGTCGGCGAGGAGGGAGGCGGGAGGAGGCGGGGGTGAGGAAGACGGTGGGTGCGATTGCAAGGTCGCATGCCACGGGAGCCGTCATGTTCCGACTTTGCTGTCGGCGCGTGCTCGCGAAGGTCGCGCCCGTGGATCAGGCTTGCGGTGGCCTCGATCCACAGCGTCGGACTGCCACGTAACTGGCCTAAGATCACCCCCCGCGGGTAGGAGCCTCTGCGTGAGATTGAACGGGACGCGATTCGCTCGAAGTCTGCAAGGCGGTGTTTTCGTGCGGCCGAGTCGTGCCACCGAAAAACAACCCAGGGACAAAGATGGCATGACATACGTATTGGCGCGGACCACCACAGCTCACAGCGTGTGAGCCCGTGTCATTTGGCACATCCCAGCACGACGTTCGTGCTTCAGCACGTCTTGTTATTGGCTCCTCCATCTGAGTCGGATGACAAAGGAACCACACACTGTACACCAGGCATGATGTGTGACATTTGGCAGCCACGAATCTGTCAGCTGCGCACGTGTTCAGGGAATAGGCCGCCGGGCCTTCCAGCGACGCTGATCATCTCTGACTTGTGACCCGGAGCCGCCTTCCCGCGCCAAGCTGCCCAGCGGTTGCTGAAAATGGGCCGAATCGCTCCACTTGTAGCCTGCTTTCAGGCGGGCCACAAGTCGTAGAACTTGGGAGCCGTCTGGGAATGGCGAGGGTGTCCAGAGTGCCGATGAAATGGCCCCTGAGGCCTCGATTTGCCTGGGTTTTGATCGACTTGTAGCCTGCTTCAGAGGTGGGCTACAAGACGCGGAATCCGGTCACCGTCTCGAGCCGTCTCGCGCCGTCTCGAGTACGTGACATGCAGACTTGTAGCCCACTTTTCGGCCGCCCTGGCACAGGCCGGGCTGCGGTCGGGCTCCATTTTGGGCTCCGGGCCTCCGTTTCGGCCCCACAGTACGGAACTCGGGCCCCAGTACGCCCCAGTACCCCCCAACTAGGGTGGTACACATTCCCGACGATCGCCGGCCATAAAATCATTTTCGAATGACCTGCGTTTCCAGGTCGTCAAAGGAAGAAGAATTGAGAAACTGCAAAATTCCTGTTAAATCACCCCCAATCCTACAAAGAGAACACACTGTATTCTCAGTCGTTATCTCAAAAGACTTCGCACTCCAACTGTTGAACAACTGTTGCAAATGGGCCCCTAGGCCGTACTGGCGGCCGTTTCGCAACAAGTTTTCAGTAGTTGGAGTGTGAGACTTTTGGGATAGCCATTGTACTACAGTGCATTCTCGTTATAACGTCCACGGATACGAGATACTTCTGCGAAACAAAACCGAAGATGGCGTAGATCATGCGCGCGCTGGGTAGCGAATTGGGGCGCCAGATGGATTCAATTCCAGGAACGTGCGTGCCATACCCTGGCCTTCAAGGCGGCGGCGCGCTCGGCGACACATCGGCGCCGGGAACGCCGGCCGGCTCCATAGCCGCGAGCGCGCACGGGGGCACGTACAGCCACGTTGCCGGGGCGGGGGGAACGTGGGGCGGGGAAAGGGGTGCCGCCGCCGCCACCGCAGCGGCGGCGGCCCTCCGGTGTCGTGCGACGCCCACGGGAGGGGCCGTGACTCCGCCGGGCAGCGCACCTGCGCAAGGCGGACCGGGCTGCCGAGCACGGCGCACGGGCGGGCGGGTGGGACCGACTGCCGCGCAACGGGGCTCTTCTAACCGCGCCGCTAGATGGCGTCAGAAACCGCCGACGAGCCGCCGCAACAGAGACCGGCGCGCAGGCACGATCACCCGAGAGTCATCGCGGGCGCGTCGAACCCCGGAAGTCGCTGCACGCGGCCGCCGCGCGCAACTCGGGGCGGTGGGTGGGGGCAGGGGGGCAGGCGCCGTCCGGGCCCTGTGACCCTTGTGGCAGGACAGTCCTTCTCGGCCATGTAACTCAATTCTCTTTTAGCGTCATCGCGACCCTTCCGACGCTGACACGCCCTCAGATCCCTGAGAACACGAATGCAGACTGCCACCTCTGCGACGGAGAGCAAGTCCCGTGATCGAAGTATATGTGTGCATTACTGCACTTTGAGAGCACCCTGTCCTAAAGGCCAGGGAAAAGCCATCGCTTCTGGAGCGGACCGCCTCTGGCCGTTCCAAATCTGGTGGTGCGGGGCCTGGTGGTGTGGGACAGTTCGGCTTCATATTAGACCACGTGAGGATGGAGTGGGCCGACAGGTAGCGGTCTCAGGATTCTGACCGAGTGAAGGTGCTGGGGCAGTGGGGAACGTTGCCAGATAATTTATTATGACCTTGACAACGCCCTTCACGGTCCAATCGCACGCGACAAGACTGAAAGGAAGCCTCGAAAGCCGAGACGCCGCAGCATAGTTCGAATTCTTCAAATCTCATCATCGAATCGGATACCATAGACTTTACACCTCAATCCAGTAGATTCATGTGAATTCGGGTGGACGCTATCACAAGAATGCACTGTACCACCGGCCTCCCAAAACTCCTGCACTGGAACTATCCCGAAAGTGTTCCTGCACCCGCGAGGGAAGGAAGCAGCGGAGGGGGGATGCAGCAGCGGTGGGGGGAGGCAGCAGCCGTGGGGGGACGCAGCAGAGACAGGGGGGAGGCAGCACTGATACGGGAAAGGCAGCAGTGATAGGCGGGAAGCAGCAATGGTCGGGGGAGGAAACATTGGGAGAGTCCGACACCAGAGATGGGGAAGGCAGATACAGGGTCGGTAAGCACTGTTTATTGGAGGAGCAGCGGAAGCGAGAGACAGTGTGGTGGTGAGCGAGAATGTATCTGTGCTGGGGGGCAAGTACGGGGACAGGGGGAAGGTGGGAAATGGACGCATCTGGCAGCGTGTCAGACACAGTGCAGAGCACAGTACAGGACCGACGACGGCAATCGTAGCCGTCCTGGCGACCAGCTCCCGCCGCCACCGCGCCGGCGGTCGGAGGGGTGGGCGACGGGGGCGAGAGCGCCGCGCCACCGCCGCCGCCACCGCCGCCACCACCAGTGCCGCCGCCGCCAATGGCGGTGGCTCCCGGCCCGCCCGCCGGCTCGCCGCCCCGCGCCGCAGACCGCGCCACCGCCGTCGTCGAGCTGAGAAGCCCCCGCCACAGGCGTGGCACGTTCGCCGCCACGAGGGCCGCGTCCGCCGCCGCCGCGTCGGCGTCGGGCACGCCGAAGTCCGACACCAAGAGGCGGGCTGCCCAAGCCGCCCACGCCGCATCGTCGGCCCCACCGCCGCTGGCCAGCCACAACGCCGGCGGCTGAGGCGAGGGGGGCGGCTGCCGCGCGCCGGCACCGCCGCCGACGGGCGCGCACAGGGCGCGTCGGAGGAGCACCCTCAGCACGGCGGCGGGGCGGAAGCCGGCCTCGACCGCCCCGGGGCCGAGGCGCACGGCAATGGCTACGGCCAAAGCGAAGGCAGCGGCGGCGCAGACTGTTGCGCGGAGATCGGCGGACGCATCGCCGTAAGCCGACGTGCCGCCGCCGCACCGGCGCAAAGGTGACGTGGCGCCGACGGGTGCGAGGGTGGTTTTTGATGAGGCGGCGCGCCCCGCGCTGCGCCACGAGGGCGCTGAGGGGGCTCGACCGGCCCGGAAGGGCGCGAGTGGCCTAGACTGGCGCGACGGAGGGAGGAGCGCCGTCGAGGCGCCCAAGTGAGGGAGCGGGCGGGAGACCCGCGAGATGGGAACCCCCCCGGCGTGCAGACCACTAAGTGGCGTGCCAGGGCGTGCGGGGGGCACGCATTGGGGGGCCTGTACCGAGGGGGCACGCATGGGGGGGACCGACGATGCGACGCGCAGCGCCTGGAGGGTACATAGCTGTGAGCCCGGGTGGCCGGGGGACCAGGAGTAAGAGACCAGAATCGTTTTACCAGACCCGACACTCGCTCTGCAGGCCTTCGCCACCGTGGTCGGGCCCACGGCAGCCGCTGGTGCGCATCCTAATACACAATAGAGACGGCCAGGCGGGCAGAGAAAGTCGCGGCGGCGACGGCAGCCGCGGCGGTGCAGTCGCCGTCGGCGGTGGCTCCGTGGCCGAGCGGCACCGAGGGGGGGTATGCCGGCGGCGTGCCAGACGACTCGCTACCACCGCCGCCGCCGCTGCCGCTTGTCCCACAGCCGCTTGACACGGCCAACGTAGGTGATAAGGCGGCGAGCGGCGCGGGCGAGGGCGAGGTTGTGGCGGCCGCCGCCGCGGCGGCCGCCGCGGCGGCGGCGGCGCCCCCCCCCCCCCC
>Ga0209093_1001564_pt1 | contig 12967 bp, 16 predicted proteins | sample SidtaG_4_FD_187450 | JGI IMG/M metagenome (GOLD analysis project Ga0209093, IMG submission 187450) | Marine algal microbial communities from Sidmouth, United Kingdom - Sidmouth_Male1 metaG (SPAdes) (version 2) | ecosystem: Host-associated > Algae > Red algae > Unclassified | place: Sidmouth...
CGTTACTTCCGTCGTTTTGGTGCGCTTCGCGCCCAGTGATCCCGGCGTTCGCGTTGTGACTCTGGCGTAGCGTTCCGCATCCTGTGCTGGGTTTTCCGACGGGGTTATACCCCGTCGGCTGTGAGGGAAAGATCCACTACATCTAGTACCACCAGCAAGGTGCACAACGTCCGCTTTTGTGCCTTTTGGTCTGACTGCTCGGTCCGATGCTCATGCAAATTACTTGTACATAGTCTAGGGTACGACTCAAGATGAGCAAACTATGACCACCATTCACCCCATGAGTCCCTCTTACTTTTCTTCGGAGGCCAGTAGATGTTGCTGGAAAACTTGAGAGCGAGACGCTGTGCACATAGAACGGGACGGTTACAACGCCACAGGACGTTGTGCTGTATGTTGTTGGCATGACCGCAAGCCCCTAAAATTGTCGCCCATATGCTTCTTTTTACGAGAAAGTGTCCACGACGTCTTTGAGGGTCGCTTGCATGCTTTCTAGCTACGGATCGCTCTCAATGGGATCAACAACGCGGTCCAGCTCGCTGTTGAGGCTGAAATAGACCATTCCTGCTGCACTTGGTCGAAACAGTTGGCCGTATTGAGGAATATGATTCGTTTAAGAGCTCTGAGGGGCACGTTTCTGAGATTTTCACTAGGGAGGGTCGGTTCTTGAGCGAATAATTTCGGCGGACGGCGTTTACGGGGGCTTGTCGCGCACTGTGGTGGGTCAGAGGGCGCCTCCTGTCATGAGCGTCCTCGGCGGCAGCACGGAGGCGTCCTGTCATCTCTTCAGTCGGTCCACCCTCAGGAAGTTGCGGTAGACTTTGTTCAGCATGTGACAGAGCGGGGACACCAGCATCGATAGTGGGCTGCGCCTGAACACGGTTTATGCGAGGATGCTGTGGGGGGAGAAGGCCTCTCTGCTGAAAAGATCAAGCAGCGCGCGCACGGGGACGATTTTGTCATGCCGCTGCATCAGACGCAGCCATCCTTGCGTATGTGAAGCATCATTAGAAACATGTGCTCTCCGATCAGAAGGTACATAAATACTCCCAACCGACGGTAGGCGGTTCTGGCGGGCATCTCAACCGGGTTTTTGACTGGCCAGTTAGATGAGCGTATTGCTCGGTGGTGAGTACAGCCTCAGAAGGAGACCCTGTGGTCCCGCTTTTTGACGACCTCGCTCGACTGGAGCGACAGCTGCGGTGGACGATGGCGAGATAATCATAGGACCTCACCTTTGAGTGTCGTGCAAGGATCCGGAAAATACTTTTGATCCTCTGCTGTTTAAGTCACCGACTCCTAACAAGTTACATGTGTACTGATTGATAGAGCTAGTTTGACTTTGGATTTGTTCGTTATCGATGGAGGTTCAGCGGATGCACCTCCCGGCGCGCGCTGCGTGCCGACGACACTTGGGTACATCAACCGAGGGTCGAAGAGAGACAGACACGACTGAAAACGAAGCACAACAGTTGCGGGCGGCAGTGGTCCAGACGCCGTTCCCCGCATGGGCTATACCACCTCACATCCACTTGCTTATGTGCTTCCGAGCATCCAACCACGCTCCACATCTTCATCCCCTTTTCTACGACCTCTACCTCAGCCCCCCTCATACCCCCCCTTGTACGCGCGACCTATATTACTAAGCAGTTCGTCCTTTCTTTCCATGGCATTCGCTTGTTTTTACCCGACTATTTTTATGGTTCTTTTCTTCGTACGTAACATTGAGTCCCGGAGTACGTGCGTGTGCCGTCCTTTGCTCTTGTTGCCAGGTATGAGCTGCTGGTTGTTTTTGTTGAGCCTGCGGTTTGCTGTGTTAGAACCGGATTATCCCTGCCGTTTGAGCAGTCTCTGACTCTGGTGCTTTGTTCCTGCTGCTTGGCTACGGCGTCCTGCTCAGATGTTTTCTTTGTCCCTGTCTCATCTCTATGTTTCCTTCATTTCTTCGCAAAGTTCTCTTTTTCTGTACAATCGAGTCCATTGTGTGTCGCTGACGTTGACACGGGTACTCGACATAGCAAAATGTTTTTTGTGCACGACTTTTGATCTCAAAAGCTAGAAGCGTAGTACATCCGAGGCCAGTGTCATTATCATAGTCAGCGGAACTATAATTTCATTTAGTACATGACGCCCAATGCAAGTGACCAAGTACTCGACAATTTAGACCTTAAAAAGCAGCGAGACGGCACCAGTGGCCCGCCACCCAGGCACGTGCGCCGATCCACGCCGCTCTCATTGTGCTGCATTGAGCTCGTTTTTGGAACTGTGACTAGGGGGCGGATGTTCCGGTTCGTCTCCGGTTGAAACGTCCATCAGCGGATTCCTGACCGGCCGGTCAATGCCGGTGGGGTTGCCGATCAACTCGCCCTGTTGACCGGTGGGCACATGTCTCTGATGATGGGAGAGCACTCTGTGCGGGCCGCGGCCGCAGAACCCCACCTCGCGATGGAATGCGAAGCCCTACCTCGCGCAGAGGTGCCACGCGCTGCGCGAGGTACCCGTGGGACCGACCCACGGGTGTCTATTCGATCGTACACTGCGCACTGCTCCTTAAAGCATGGGTGCACGCAAGCCCGTTTTCGCAAAACTTTCTTGTCAGACGGCATGTTGCAGCACAATATATTGTAGCGTGAACGAAGGCAGCAGCAAGTTCTCTTGTTTTTTCAGAGTTGGTGGGTAGAGCCTGGATACGTCAGCAACCAATCAGTGCTCCAGATCCTTGGCTAAAAGCGCATGACGCGCCCTCAGCGAAAGATTCTTACAGGGTTCGATACGTGTGGTTGTTGACGCACTCTGAAGAGCAGTTCTGCAGCATGAAAATGTGCTCTGTGGCACTCACCGTCTGCACCGCCGCGAGACGATTCTTATGATATGAATGTTACAAGTGCGGTCCGAGCCAAACCTTGTTGCAAACCACTTGTACTACAAATCGGGCCTCAGGGTATTGTAAGGGGGGTGCCAACAAGTTCTTGCAGTCCAAAACATGTCGATTTGCTGCTTGTGTGCACTCACGCTTTAAGGAGCACTGCGCTGGTGCGTGAGGAGCGCAGCGGTGCATGTCGGCGGAGAGAGAGGGGGTGGCGGGGCGGATAGATGCAGGCGCGGGTGCGGGCGAGCGTGCTGGCACGGGCGCGGGTGCGGGCGGGCGCGCGGGGTTGGGCGCGTGCGGGGGCGCGGGCGCGGGCGATGACGTGTAGATGCAGTGCCCCGTTGTACACGATGTAAGGTGTCAGGTTGCGCTTGCATCGCAAGAGGTGACATGTGGGACGGCTTTATTGATGAGTGTGCGGTGTCACCATTGACTTGTGTCCTCTTTCTATTTCTTGCGGTGTTGCCGCCAGTCGAGCTTCCTTCAATCAACCTCTGACGAGGTGCCAAGTCCAGGGTGTTTTCGCGAACGCGCTTTCTGTAAGTATCTAGAAACTACGGATTGACATCCGATAAGGACAAACACACACTACATCTGTCTTCACTGTCAGTTCTGTTTACTGGGTTGTGCAGCACTCTCTCTCTCGGGGGGGTGCCACTTTTTGGCGCTGCGTGGTCGGGCGTCTGTGCCGGTACGTATAAGCATGTACTGTACAGTCACTATCCGCTTATATGGCACCCTTGCGCACTTTGTAGCCCCCGTTCCAGCAATGCATTCTCACGGCGCACCACGGCGAGGCGTTCTCGTTTCACTTCCGATCGCTGCCATTTTGACCGAGAAAGGGGCTGCTGGGGCTCTTGATCGCATGATTAAGGGCCATTTCAGTTGGTCGATCGCGGGAGGGGGTGTACAATTACAGATTTGATATGACTTCTCCAGACGCGCGTCCTCCAGCGACACTATCCGACACAAAGTCTGAGCATCCCCAAGCTGGCAACCACTCGACTTCATACGGGACTGGAGTATGATCAGTTTCTTTTCTAGGAAAAAGAATAAGAAGGGCACGACAACGGGTATACTAAGATCATTCATTGTTGCTGTCCGACGGGTCCTCACTCGCTTCCGTGTCGGATCCATTATGACCCCCGCCGTCCGAGCCGTCAAGCCCCTCGCCGTCCAAGTCGGCACTGTCTCCGCCGTACGCCCGTTCACATCCTCCATCGTCCGACACGCCACTCCTCCTGCCGTCCGAGTCGTTGCTCTCCCGGCCGTACGAGGCGTCACTCCCGCCGCCTTCAGTGGCATGGCCTCCCCCGCCCTCGTCCAACCGAGTCTGGCCCTATATGGCTGGACAACCGTTGTGGGGAAGAAAATGGTGGAGTTGATGACGGTGAGGTCGGCGACGGTGGGGCCCAGGACGATTTTCAGCGCCATCGGTGGTAGGACGGATGACGGTACGTTCACATCGACGGGTGCAGTGTGCGACAAATCCGTCACGATTTCCAACTCCCCCTGTCTGGGCTGCATTCCAGAAGACGATCGCGAGATCTGTCGATGGTTCCTGTGGAAATTGTCGATCGCGATCGTCCCAGTTATATAGCACGTGACACTTAACTGGAGCGCATATAACCGGATATTGACTGTACCGCGACGCGGCGGTTCCGCGACCAGCTGCGGTCACTGACGTGGTGCCGCCTGGCGTGGTGGCCGGTCTTGGGGGCCGCTGCCGGCGCCCTCCACGCGGCGCCGAGCGGCACGTCCGTTCTCTCGCGCACCCTTCCCGACTCTACCTTGGCTACTGCTTGCGCTGCCGGAACCTCGGTCCCTCTTCTCTCGTTTGTTTGTTTGGAGCTTGATACTGTACTGTACGCAAAAAAAAAAAAAGCGGCATCGTCATACCGGATCTGCCACTTGCCGAGCATCATCCGGCGTCCCCGGCGCATCGGACACTCCAAGGGGCAAAGCTGTGCAACGCGATGGCTCGCCCAAAGAGAAAGACCAGATAATCTCTGTCGTACGACCACCTAGCGGGGCAGGCATCATGGGCCTGTGACGTCCACCGCGGGACGTGTGACCCCGCTCCGCCCCGTCGACTTGCGGTGCAGCCAACGGTCCGTCAGGACCCCTTTGGTAGGAGCAGGTCCCGACGATGTGCAGCGCTGCGGTGTGGTTGCCGACGCGTGAGCAACTGGAGCCGTCGCAAAAAAGGGCAGACGTAACACCTCGGCCGCTGACGGTCGCTTCTCTGGGTCCAACTGCAGTACCCGGTCCAGCACCTGCTGGGCCTCCGCCCCGGCAGTGGGCACAAACACGCTTATGTGCGTTGTCGTGAAGCGGGGAAGGTCGCCTGTGCCTGCTCGCTCGGCCAACCGCACGCCCTCTGGCCACCGCGTGCTGGACGGCGAGCCCCGCACCTCAAAAATCTGCCGCATCGTCTCGTCCTCGTTCTCGCCTTGAAAGAGCGCCTCTCGGCGAAAAGCCTCGGCCATGACGGCACCGGCCGCCCACACGTCTGCGGCGGGGCCGTAGTCCTGGGAGTGCAGCAGGAGCTCGGGTGCACGATACCAGCGGGTTGCCACATAGTCGGTCAGCGGCCGCTTGCTGTCAGACGATGGGCCGGTCGAGTCGGCAACGCGCGCCCGCTTGCGAATGGGTGGATTCTCCGTCGAATCGGGGAGGCGCCGGGCCATCCCAAAGTCCCCGAGGGCGCAATAGTAGGCCTTGTCAAGGTTACGTACGCCGTCTTCAGCCACCACCACATGATCTTGTCGCAGCAGGATGTTCTCGGGCTTGACGTCCCGATGCACCCAGCCGGACTCGTGGATGAATGCAAGGGCTTGAAACACCTGCCTAAAAATGGTGCTGATATTGCCCTCGCTCAATGGCGGTAACGCGCTGCCACGGCGCTCCGCCCCACGCTTGTCGACGAGGCCCAGCAGCGACATTTCCATGTGCTGCAGCACAAAATGCAGCCGGCCATTGGCAAATATAATCTCATGCAGTGCGATGACGTGGGGATGGCGCAGCACCTTGAGGGCACGCACCTCGCGCAGCTCGAGGGCGCACTCAATGGACGCCGCTTGCTTCTTGAGCGTCTTCAGCGCAAACTACCGTGGGGAGAAAGAGCGTGAGAGGCATCGCCCAGCAATAGCAATAGGCAAGGCCCACGGCATGGAAACGGCGTCCAATGCGTACCGGTTAGTTGCTGCTGCGGGGCACGATGGACGCGACAACTGAAACAATAATGCACTGCGAGCAAACACCACATCCAGACAAGCGTCGACAATGCCAAAAAAATGCATGCCAGAGTCACACAGTCGAACACACTAAAGCACTCCTCTCGCAAAACGCACACACTTCAACCTCCATCTCTCCAGTGGGGAAGGTAAGCGAAAACAACGTACCTTCCGTCCATCGCTCGCCAGGTGCGCCGTCCGCACCGTCCCAAACGCGCCCGACCCCAGACTGGCTCCAAGGACATACCGCTGCATCGCCGCCGCGGGGGGAGACAGTTCGGGACTGACTGCCCCGTCGCGCTCAAGCACGTCGAGACCGCCAGGCACCACACCGCACGGGGCGTGAAAGCTCCTGTACTGCCCCGTCGCCCAGGACAGCGGCGGCCGCGGCAGTGGCGGCTGGGCGTCCGCCACCACTACGGTCACCGTCACCGCGCTTCCCATACGTAAACGGCACGGTACAGCGCGGCGCGCGCGGCGGGAGTCGGTCGCAGGGGCCGAGGCCTCCCGTCTGCGTCGGGCACGCTGCACGGGCAGCAGGCGGGTGGCAGAGTCAACAGGACCGATTTGGCAGCCCAGCCCGTGGCGCGCCCCGCCTCACTCAGTGTGACTGGGTGGGAGCGGTTGGCGCGAACTGCATCGGCCCACCCGAGTCACCTCGTCGATTCATCCACTGGTCATACTCGGGGGTGATGATCGGCAGACGATCGATCGCGCGTGCAGTCAACCTAGTTGGTTTCAGTGCAACCCGTTTCAGCGATGCCGTCGCGCCAAGCGGCGGCTGTTCTCGTCGCTTAGTAACTGCAATATGTGACGGTAACTGCTCCTCTGATGATCGACTCGAGGTTTATGATGCTGGACGATCGGGCGATTGGGCCCGTGCCATTTATAGCGATCAAGCTGGCAATCCTACGACAACTGGCTTCCACACAAATAGAGACCTTCGGCATGTCAAATGAGGGTCGACGGCGTGGGTCGAGGACACGTTTCACGCCACGTTAAGCCTTCGACCCACATTTCCATCCCATTTATGGCTAAGGAGGTCCTTCGACCCACGTCAAGAACTGGTACCGACCAGGGGTAGTCAAGGGTATGGGAGGAAGGGTAGTACAATAGTATCAATCAATAGTATTATCCATACCATTGCCAAAAACCGGCAATTCTCGCTCATACTGTTTCCTGGTCAAAAAGCCCTCCCAATGGTATGGACGATACAACTGGATGAGAAGACAAGGGTATGATATAATTTTTATTGGGTACTTGTATGTGGGAGGTGTCGCTCATCTATTGTGCTTCCCACAAAAACTGGACCCTGATGCATCAGCATCCGATGCAAAATCGCTGTTTCATTGGCTCAGAGGGCGGTGCATGCCGATGAAGCGGATGATGCGGATCCAGTTTTTGTGAGAAGCACAATAGTCCGGCGCGTTTGAACTTGCACAGCACATGAGGCAGGCCAAGCATGTCCCACGGCGCGAACTCGTTCAAAAAAGCATTCAAACAGGCAGATGCTCAAGCATTTGCGTCCACTCCTGACTAGTGATGTACAATCTGACGCCACGTCGTGTCATTTCGCATGAAATTTCAAGACCCTCTCACTGACGCTTTCCTGCGAGTCTTTCACGTTACGTGAAATTCTTACGCCGTCTTACAAACGTGTCTCACTCTGAGTGGAGCACGTCACCGGGAGGTAGGATCACCGTCGTCGTAGGCCGTCATCTGTCCGTCGTGGTGACATCGACAGGCGATCGCACGGGTCGATGCAGCAACGAGTACCCAGGACTGTCGAGAAATTCCCGGCTGTGATTGGTTGGATGTCCGTCTGTCAAGCTACTGTCAGGTCTAAATGGTTGCTGTTCACGGACGGGGAAACGCCCTCGACGCCCTTCTGACGGCCTGACGCCCATCCGAAGAGAAAGGAAAGACGTAATTTTTCTCTGCGAATGACTGCATACCTCTACACATGGACCATCGAACGCACTCTGGCCGATTGAACGATAGGGTCTACGTTGCTGGGTCCGACGAGGCCCCAACCTGACCTCTCCTCGTACAGCCGTTCTCCCAAAAATCCCACACTCCAACTGTTGCAAAAGAGTTCCAAATCGGCCTCTACGACCCCACAGAGGCCGATTTGGAACACTTTTGGAACTGTTGCAGTGAGGGATTTTTGGGAGAACGGCTGTATTGTGCGGAATCAAGTGAACGACGATGGCTAATGTATCTGAAATCGATTGCAGATCGTGCACAGATTGCCATCAAATTCTTTCGAAAACGGACTCGGGTATGCCACACGCCCAGGCCCAGTGTACGAGCTCCTGCGGCTCGGAAGAACAATTTCGGAGTCCCATTGGTCACCCAGACCAAATCGTGTGATCTATTGGTGCATACCAGGATGTCAGCGATTATCATCTGATTCGAGAGCTTTGGTCGATGAGGACAGAATTCGGGGATCAGCAATAAATGATTGATGATTGAGTCAGACGGATAGCTAGATTGGCGCTGGCGTCCTCAATTGTCTGGATTGTCCTTGAAGGGTGACCACCTGTTGGCGACAACATGCGCTCTGGTTCGCACATGTGTGTGCGCACGCGCTCACCGATTTGGGGCGCGTTCTGCACAGCTCTGTTACGACCTGTGCGGGCCTCTGCTGCGTTGCCCTCGTGAACCCCGCAATTCTTGAGGTGCAGTGTCTCCGGGCTAGACTGCTGGCGGTGCCCGGGCGTTCCCCGCAATCGCGACGGTTTCGCGGTGGTACTGTAGCCGTGCTCTAGTCCCCACTTTCTTCCCCCTCTGTTTTTCCTCTCCCCATCAGCACTGTGGGAGCAGCTACTGATTGCTGCACACCCGAGGCTTCCGCCCCTGCCCACTATGCACACCGTCGTAATAACGGCGCGCTTCGAGCTGGACGAGGAGACCCAAGACTGCCGCTGCACCGAACTTTACTACATCCTGATCAGCCACCATCCTCACGGCGAGACGCACTACCTCCAGCGCTGCAAGGGTAAGGTGCAACTATGGCAACATGACGTACTGGAGATCCTGACTACGCTCCGGGAGGGGTCTGTAGGTGGCCGTCAACCTGGCGCCGTCGACGGGCGGCCTCTGTTGCTGCCCCCAGCAGAGGTCTTCCCTGCGTTTCGGTCGGACTTCACCGAGCTCGACTGGGAACATCTCACCCCAAAGCTCTACGCGAAGAGGCCCAAGCTGCTCTACTCCGCCGACCCCATCGAGCGCAAGAAGCGCAAGTCGTTTGCCGACTCGGAGGTGCTCTTGTACGAGACCGTGTTACGGCATAACGAGCACCCCAACATCGTCAAGTACCACGGCTGCATCGTGGTCAATGGCCGGGTCACCGCCTTGGCCCTCGACAGGCACTCCAAGACGCTGTATCAGCGGTGCTCCGATACGGCAACGCCGCTGGACGTGGACTCGATCATCGCGCAGGTGAGGGCGGCGCTTAAGCACCTCCACACCAACATGTATGTGCGCGACGACGTCGGCAACAAGACTCAAGTCTCTTACTGCCACAACGATGTCCATGTGCACAATATCATGGTCACCGAGGACGGTGACCGCGAGGTGGCGGTGCTCGTCGACTTCGACTCGTGCGTGCAGGCGGGCCAGCCGCTGGGCAAGACGATGAGACTCGACCCAGTTGGCAAGACAAGTCATGCGGGCATCGACTGGCGCGGCTTAGAGGAGGTTGAGACGGAGCTACGCAAGGTGTTTCCGTGCGCTGGTCAGACACCGAGTGGCGCGGATGTGCAGGCGGTCTAATGGTGCTACTTTTTGTTTGTTTTTGCTCTCATGTGCTCGTCTAATCCCCGTCTCTATTCTTGTCCTTCTGCCTGCGCCTCCATGAATCATATGGAAAGCACAACGAAGAGCTGCGGAGCATACGAAGAAAAAACAGCAAGGAGCATGCTGTACGTGTGCGTTGGTGGCAGCGTCCTGCCGTTCTTTGGGCGGGCGGTGGCTACAGCGGCCGCCACCATTACCAGCCGCACGGGGGCGTCGGCCGCCAACGCGGCTACTAGCACCCCCGCTTTTCACACGCCCCGCCGGCAGCGGCGGAACATGGGTGGGCGGCGCCGTGAGACAGACGGGGGCGAGCGCCGCCACCACTGCATCGGCGCGCCTTTGCCCCCGCCCGTACTCTGAGAACGCCACTGCTGCAACGAAAGCCATCTCGGCTGCGGTTGCGGCGGCCGCCGCCAGCCCCCCGCCCCCCTCAAGGGTCCCCGGCCGCCGCTTCAAGCACCCACAACACCTTGGCCACACGCCCGCCGGCGCCCACGCCCCCCGCTCGGACAGCGGCAACCACCGCCGCCGCCGCCGCCGCCGCCGCCGCCGCCGCCACCGGGCACCCGCCTGGGTCCGCCAGGTTCCGCGTGGCAAAGCGCCCAGCCACTACATCGTCACCCCCGCCACCGAGCAGCGCGACGCCTGCGACCGCCACTGCCTCGGTCATCGGAAATGACGGGGCCCCGCCACTGGTGTGCAGCGCAAAGAGCAGGTGCAGGCGGGCGGCTACGGCTACCCGTAGCATGGTGGCGGTCGCCGCGACCGCACCGCGGCGCAGATTCGCCGCCACCCACCACTGACCCAGGAGCACATCCGGTGGTGGCACTGGTAGCGGGTCCAAGGACGAGACCACCCCTCCCCCAGCCCCCGACGGCAGGGCCCGCAGCGGCGGTCTCCGCCTGGATTGTCGCTGCGACCGCCGCGGCCAAAGCGTCCGCGTCGGATGTCGCCGCCGCACCGAGCGACCAGCTGACAACTGGTAGGCTCCTCAGCGCCCCTGCAGCGGCGGGCGTGCCCCGCGACGAGGCGGCGGTGACCACCGTCAACACCACTTTGGTCAGTAACACGCCCACCGCCGCGTCGGTCGGCAGTGGAGGCGGTAGCGGCGGCGGCGCGAGGAGAGCGCCGGCGGCCACCAATGATAGCGGGGCGGCGGCAGCCTCGGGCGCACACTCAGCCACGGCCGTCGCCGCCACCGGTGCCCCGCCCCCCGCCGCCGCTGCCCGCCCGCCGGCCACCGACCGCAGTGGAGCAAGCGACAGGGCGTCGCGGCGCCTGCCCGCGCTGAGTGGGCGTGGCGGAGGCGCTTCCACCGCGCGTCTTCTGCGTCTCCAAGCGCCGTGATTGGCAGCGCGGGGGTGGGGGCACCGCCACTGACGCGCGGCCACTAGTAGGCACGGAGCAGAGGCACGCGATGGGGGTGAGGTGCCCGCCCACGGCGGTTGCCGTGACTTGGGCGGTAAGGCGGGCGGGGGGGACAGCCGCCGCCTCCGAGTGGGCAGAGACGACCGGGATAGTGTCCCGATGGAGGAGCAGGAGGCCGACCCGGGGTGGAGGTGGGTGGGGAGGGGAGTGCAAGGCGCCAGGTGCACGAGCCCCAGCAAATGGTGCCGCCACCTTTGCGGGCGCTTCCGCCGTGGGACGGCGGCGGCCGCCGCCGCCACCGCCGCACTGTCGATGCCTCAGCGACAACAGGCGCACCCGCTACTCCACCATCCGTCAGTCGCGCGCACCCCAGGCCCCTGGCCTCCGCACCCGCGTCTCCTTTTTGCGCCGCCGTCTCCCGCTCCACTACCGCCCCCCACCGCCTCGCAGGCACAGTAGCCAACCCCCTCAGAGTAAACACCGCTGAAGCAACGTTCGCCTCCCCATTCTCCCGCCCCACCGCCGTGGCAATGCCAAGCACCGCCGCCCGCGACACAGCGCGCGCCGAGCAGCCTACGATTGCTAGGGAGCGGTGGACGGCCAGCGGCAAGTGCCAGTCACAGGGGAGGTCGGCAAGAGTCTCCGCAACGGCCGCGTGACAGGCACTGGCGGGGACGCCATTGGAGCTACCAACGTCCGCTAGGACCGGCGATGAGCCACCAAACGGGGCGCCGGCGGCGGCAAAAACAGCAGCATCCGGTGGCGGCACCGCCGGGGCCGTTGCAAGCGCCACCACCTCGCACAAAACTAAAAGCCGGGCATTTACTTCATACACCCTCCCGGCTTCCCCCCCCCCGCTGCCGCCCCCCCTTCCGCTGCCGCCGCGTCCGCGACGACGCCCATACAAGCCTTAAACGCCTCCGCCAGGCCACCCCGCGCCCATCGCCTGCGGGGGCGGGGGGGGAACCACCCCGGCACCGGAAACACTACTAGCGCGTCGGCAGTATCGGCTGCGGCTGCAGCAGGCCCCCCCTCGTCCCAGTTGGCGGCGGGCGCGACGTCGAGGCCGATCGCGGGGCGCGAAGCGGGGGCGACAGCTGCGGAAGCGAGCCGCCGTAACCGGCCCGCCGCCACTGCCAATGCCGGCAACGGCGCCGACACGGTCGTGACGGCGTCAGCGAGTGCGGCCGCCCGCTCCTCACCGCCACACGATGCAGCCACCGGTGCAGCAGGTAGTGCCGCGCCGAGCGCCGCCAGTTCCGCCGCGAGGAACGGCACGGCCTTGGCGATAGCAATGACAGAGGGCAGCCGCCGCAGGAACGGAGGGGGGGGGGCGGTGGCGGAGCTGGCAGCAGCGGCTGTCGCTGCGGTGGCGGCCGCGGCGACGGCCAGGCCAGGCCAGGCCAGGCCAGGCCAAGCAGCCGCCGCAGATGGGAGAGGCTGGCCGCGAGCAAGCAGCTGCTGCACGGATGGGAGGGGCGAGTGGCGCGACGGGCAGGCGACAGCGGTGGAGGCGGGTGGCGGGGGGGGGGGCTGGCGGGTGAGGCGGGCGTTGGCGGTGGGGGGGGGTGGTGCCACTGAGTACTCTATTCGTTTATCAAAGGGGAGGTCGGCACAAGCTGGAACTGCGTTTGCGTGCAGAGTACAGTATCTTGTGGCCCCGCAAATTCTCGCCAGTCGCTCTATTCTGACC
>Ga0209093_1001568_pt1 | contig 12963 bp, 14 predicted proteins | sample SidtaG_4_FD_187450 | JGI IMG/M metagenome (GOLD analysis project Ga0209093, IMG submission 187450) | Marine algal microbial communities from Sidmouth, United Kingdom - Sidmouth_Male1 metaG (SPAdes) (version 2) | ecosystem: Host-associated > Algae > Red algae > Unclassified | place: Sidmouth...
GGAGGGGGGGGGGGATGCGCCGGAGTTTAGGCCGCGCGCGTCCACGCGCGCCGCCCGAGCGGGCAGCTGAGTGGCTCTGTGCGCACGGCGATGCGTTCGTCGGGGGGTCCTGATTTTACGCCGTGTGTCCGGCGGCCGCCAGAGCCCAGTGAGAGCGCTGGCGGCGCAGAGACCGCGAGACCGCCCACCGGCGGCCGACAACACACCGCGTGCGTGCGCCCGCGAGGGGAGGGGGTGGGGATGAGGCGGACCTTTGGCCGCGTGTGCGTACCGCCCGCCCACGCGGCCAGCTGGAAGGCGCGGGGTGCACGGCGATGTGTTGCTTTCATTGGGGGGGAGGAGATGTGCCCCGAATCTGCGTTGTGTATGCAGCGGCTGCCAGCGCCCACTGCGAGGGCTGGCGGCCGCCGTTCTCTCGAAGTCTCCCACCGGCAGCCGCACGGCGATGCGGTGGCTGGTGTGCCGGGGGGGGATGCGTTCCGTTCTGGCGACGCGGTGGCGAGAGTGGGGGGGGGGGATATGGCAAACCTGTGCGCTGTGTATGCAGCTGCTGCCAGCGCCCACTGCGAGGGCTCGTGGCCGCCGCTATCACGAAGCCGCCAAACGGCAGCCGTACGGCAATGCGGTGGCTGGTGTAGGTCGGGGGGATGGGTCCCGTCCCGATGACGCGGTGGCGAGAGTGGGGGGAGAGAATGTGCCCGGCCTTGCCGCGGTGGCTGGGGCGCAAACTCACGTGCCGCGGTCGCCGCGCAGCGACAGCAAGGGCGGCGGTTGCCGCACAACAACACCAAGCGCGGCGGCCGCACCGCCATGACAAGTGTGGCGGCCGCCGCGCATAATCACGTGCTGCGGCCGCCGCGCAGCGACAGCAAGGGCGGCGGCCGCCGCACAACAACACCAAGGGCAGCGGCCGCCTCACAACAACACGAAGCGCGGCGGCCGCACCGCAATGACAAGTGTGCCGGCCGCCGCGGCTAAGCTCATTCGGCGGCCGCCGCGCAGCGACAGCAAGGGCTGCGGCCGCCGCACAACAAAACCAAGCGCGGCGGCCGCACCGCAATGACAAGTGTGGCGGCCGCCGCGCATAAGCACATGACGCGGCCGCCGCGAAGCGACAGCAAGGGCGGCGGCCGTCGCACAACAACACTTGCTAGCAAGGGCGGCGGCGGTCGCACAACAACACCAAGCGCGGCGGCCGCACCAGAATGACAAGTGTGGCGGCCGCCGCGCATAATCGCGTGCCGCGGTCGCCGCGCAGCGACAGCAAGGGCGGCGGCCGCCGCACAACAACACCAAGCGCGGCGGCCGAAACGCAGAGACAAGTGTGGCGGCCGCCGCACATAATCACGTGACGCCGCCACCGCGCAGCGACAGCAAGGGCGGCGGCCGTCGCACAACAACACTTGCTAGCTAGGGCGGCGGCCGTCGCACAACAACACCAAGCGCGGCGGCCGCACAGCAATGACAAGTGTGGCGGCCGCCGCGCATCATCACGTGCCGCGGCGGCCGAGCAGCGACAGCAAAGGCGGCGGCCGCCGCACAACATCACCAAGCGCGGCGGCCGCACCGCAATGACAAGTGTGCCGGCCGCCGCGTTTAAGCGCATTCAGCGGCCGCCGCGCAGCGACAGCAAGGGCGGCGGCCGCCGCACAACAACACCAAACGCGGCGGCCGCACTGCAATGACAAGTGTGGCGGCCGCCGCGCATAATCACGTGCGGCGGCCGCCGCGCAGCGACAGCAAGGGTTGCGGCCGCCGCACAAGAACACCAAGGGCGGCGGCCGTCGCACATCAACACCAAGCGCGGCGGCCGCATCGCAATGACAAGTGTGCCGGCCTCCGCGCCTATGCTCATTAGGCGGCCGCCATGCAGCGACAGCAAGAGCGGCGGCCGCCGCACAACAACCCAAAGCGCGGCGGCCGCACCGCAATGACAAGTGTGGCGGCCGCCGCGCATAAACACGTGCGGCGGCCGCCGCGCAGCGACAGCAAGGGTTGCGGCCGCCGCACAAGAACACAAAACGAGGCGGCCCCACCGCAATGACAAGTGTGCCAGCCGCCGCGGCTAAGCTCATTCGGCGGCCGCCGCGCAGCGACAGCAAGAACGGCGGCCGCCGCACAACAACACTAAGCGCGGCGGCCGCATCGCAATGACATGTGCGGCGGCCGCCGCGCATAATCACGTGCCACGCCCGCCGCGCAGCGACAGCCAGGGCGGCGGGCGCCGCTCAACAACACCGAGCGCGCCGGCCGCACCACAATGACAAGTGTGGCGGCCGCCGCGCGTAAGCACGTGGAGCGTCCGCCGCGCAGCGAGAGCAAGGGCGGCGGCCGCCGCACAGCAGCACCAAGTGCGGCGGCCGTCGCGCCGCTCAGCAACAACACGTGCGGCGGCTGCCGCGCAACGCCCGTCTACACGGCGGCCGCAGCGCAACAACAGGACGCGCGGCAGTCGCCCTGCACCGACACCAAATGTGGCGGCCGCCGGGGCTAAGCTCATTCGGCGGCCGCCGCGCTGCGACACCAAGGGCGGCGGCCGCCGTACAGCAGCACCAAGTGCGGCGGCCGTCGCGCCGCTAACTAATAACATGTGCGGCGGCCCCCGTACAACAACAAGTGCGACGGAGACCGTGGAGTAACAACAAGGGCGGCGGCCGGCGCGTGTGCCATGCATTACAAGCCTCTTCGGCGGTCGGCCGCTCGTGTGGCCGCCGCCGCGCAAGCGCGACGAAGGCGGCGCCTGCCGCCGCCCAACCCTGTGCGGCCGCCATCGCAAAAAGAACCTGAAAGGAAAAGGGGAGGATGACACCATCGCACCTGTTCAATCTCCGTTTCCCGAACGTAGCGTAAGAAACAAGACCACTGAAATGAGAACACGACACACGGCGTAAAACAGTAGGACAATAAAAAAAAATGGCGACAAATATTCAGATGACGCAAAAACAAAAGACAACAAGGCTCAATCAACATACGGCTCCAGCAACTCACCTCGCTGCGCAAAAACATGCGCGCACAGGTCGTCGCGAAGCACCTGGTGCTCTGCGACGGACTTTGCCTTGCCGGTGACCATGAGGATGCGCATAAACTCGCTGATTGGCGCCACTGGAGCGCCTCCCACATGAGGGGGCGGGACGCCGGGGGTCTGTTCCAGATCCCCCAGCGCACCTGCGCCAACCCCGCCGGCCCCCGTACTGCCAGCTCCCCCCGCTCCAGCACCGCCACCGGCTGCGGCAGCACCAGCGTCGGCGCCGCCTCCACCACCAACGCCCCCCGCTCCAGCGCCGCCACCGGCTGCACCCGCACCTGCGTCGTCGGCGCCACCTCCTCCGCCAACGCCCCCCGCTCCAGCGCCGCCACCGGCTGCACCCGCACCTGCGTCGTCGGCGCCGCCTGCACCATCACCGCCGGCCGCTCCAGGGCCTCCAGGGCCGCCACCGGCTTCTCCCGCACCTGCGTCGCCAACGCCTGCACGACCACCGGCCGTCGCTCCAGGGCCGGCACCAGCGGCACCCGCGCCCGCGTCGGCACCGCCCGCACCACCACCGCCCGCCGCTCCAGGTCCGGCACCAGCGGCGCCCGCGTCTGCGTCGGCGCCGCCCGCACCACCACCGTCCGCCGCGCCCCCTCCGCTACCGGCGGCGCCCGCGCCCGCGGCGGCGCCCGCATCGGCGGCGCCGCCTTCCCCTTCCGCCCCATCGGCCTCCGTCGCTCCGGCGGCCACCGCCCCGACCGCCCCGCTGCCGCCCCCCCCGTGCAACAACGAGCGCGACCGCGAGACAAACCCGTCGCGGCGGCACTCGACAACGATGTTGTGCAAACTTGCAACGGTTTTCGTGGTTATCACCATCCGAGGTACTGACCAGTACCGGCACGGGTGCAGCATGATGTGGAAGCGTGCCGTCAGGATCCCGAAGAGGCGCTCCAGGTCCCTGCGTAGCGCCTCTTGCAGGCGGTTGAAAGTCCGTTTCTCTCGAGTTTGGGGGTTCCGATAAGGGGCGACGAAACACGCGAAGCGAGGATAATTGCCGTCCACTAGGTAATATAGCAACGTGCGAGTATTGCCATTCACAGTGAACGGACAGTCACGCGGGGGCCATTTGCCGGTTATCACATCCAAATAAAACGGAGATTGGTACAGGACATTAGTATCATTCAGGCTCCCGGGACACCCAGCAACAATGTGGTACATCCAAGTGTCCTCGTCACAGATAGCCTCAATCACAATGGACCGCTGGCCATCGCGGCCCTGGTAGGTGCCCGCACGCCCCTTGGGGCAAGCGGACCACTGCCAGTGAGAACAGTCAAGCGACCCGAGACACCCTGGCAACCCACGCTCAGCGTTGCGGGCGAGGATGTTACCAATTTCCGCCGTGGTGGGCGGTCGCAGGTACAGGGGGCTAAACTCGTCCACGATGAACTCTGTGAAGAGCGTCACCGCCCGAGATATCGTTGAACTGGAGAGCTGCACGTATTCGTCCGCGCGATCGCACGACTACCCATACCCCAGCACCCGGAACGCAGCAACCAGCTTTTGCAGAGGATGCGCTTGCGGCCGCCCGGTCCCTGTTATGAGCCTCTTGTTGGCCCGTGTTCCTGTTTGAAGAAACAGAATTCCTGTGCAAAAAACAGATCGACCCCACTTGACAGGCTCTCAGAGCCCATCCCATGTGAGGTCCTTGCATATTTGTGTTTGCGAGAACACGAATCATGCCTTCCTCCACACATGGCGCCTGCTAGCAGAGCCACAGATGCTTCTCCATCTCTCTCTCTTTCTAGAAGGGTGACGTGCATACGTCTCATGCTGTGTCTCTCTTTTTACGAGTGGAGATGCATCGATGCCGGCGAACAGATGATTTTGGCGCCGTTTCTGGGAAAAACCAGCCGTGACAGAGCCCCAGGGCGGTTTGCAGATTTCCTGCTCGCCCCAAAACACGACAAAGCAGACGTGCTTTTGACGACGAATATGGGCCCGGTGCGCCGGTTGTAGTCGTTTGCACCGTTCTCGTTTTATAGGACGATACGCACCTGGAATGCGTAGTGCACAAATCCTCCCTCCTTTTTCACTCGTGTCTTTCAGCAGCAGGATGCCTTTCGCGGTTGCGGGAACGGCGCCCACGCTTCCGTATGGTCGAGGTCGGCGACGACATCAAGACGTCCACAGGGGGGAAAACTTGAACACTGCCTCAATAGCGGCTTTTATTGAACTAGTCGGAATACTCTGTCGATAGCGCAGTCAGGAGATTTCGAGGGGCCTCAAAGCATTAACATGAAATGCTGCAACTAATCGATACTGTAGTCCCATTTGTTGCCATTGAGCGATGACTACTGTGAGCGTGCGTGGCACCAGTTCAAGCTTCAGTTGGGCATGGACGACTTCGGGCCGTGCTTCCGGGACGTCACCGCTTTCCCGCCCGTCTCCCCTCCAACAGCGCGGCCCGCCCAACCACGTCCGTGTTGCAATAGCCGTATTCAAACGATTCAGGTGCGACTGGTGCTGCCCCCCATCCCTGAGGCACCTGGCACCCACAGCCGCGTTCCACCTCGAGGCAGGCGGGGAACAACGCACGGCCCAGCACCCTTCCTGGTGACCTCCCATCTGTCGCATCGCTCAAGGTAGGAAGAAAAGCGGTCTTAATATACTGGGATTGATTCCAAGAGATAGAATGTGTTGTAGATTGAGAAGAGTAATTCTGGAACGAATCTGTTGTCGTCTCGTAAGTTCTTTTCAGCGGAACGCACAAATTCGATGAACCACCCCGGCTGAAATGTTGCGGACATACCTGTGCACAAAGCTCTGGCACCCTGCTCTGGCAACATCCGCGCGAGGCAGGGCGCAGAACAGTCCGTTTGGGCGCAACTGCGGGAGTGTAAGGGTCTCAGCCGACGCTGCGGGTGCGGCTTCGATAGAGAATGTCGCCCCATCTGATCCACAATTTGAGTTGCAGACGCACTGCAGTGTGCAGAAGGAGAAGAAACGTTGCTCTGCATTGTCGACGCAATACTGTGCATCCTGCTCGTCAGCAGAAACAATCGAAACCAAAGTGCAATTTGGTTTCACATCTCGACGCATTGGCACTCTCCTGGGCGCGTGAAGGCCTCAATGAAGCCAGCCACACACAAAATGGTGTCGCGTGGTCTGGTGTCCGTCACCCAGGGCAGCAGAAGGCAGATATACAGCGAGGATGGACGCACGGCCGGCCAGGAGCCGGCGGCCTGACGCTTTTGCCACCTCGCCCTCAAGCAGCCCCGATAATTTGATTGCGATGGCTGTGAACAGTTTGACGTTCTTTAACGGATATGCAAAACTGTGCTCCCGACTCTAGATCAAACGTCGTGAGCGCCCGCATTCGACAAGGATGGCTCTGTGTGCATTTCGGATGTGGTTCCCGAAATGTGAACTGGTATAGAAGCTACATAGATCATCGCTCGACGGCTACAGAATTGACCTGCACTATGGTTCTGCTCGTTGAATTCTGGTGATTGGAGATTTTGTGAGTTCCATCGATATCGCCTGACTAGGCCATTGACGCAGATGCGCACTCGTGTTTCGCGGAACACGGGCCGCGTGGCCAAGATCACTACATGAGCACTCCTGCGCCCCTGTGTTGATCGTGCCCGCGGCACGGACTGCCTCCCCAGCGATGTAGGTCCAGCCTTGCGAAGCCAGACTGCCTCAGTTTGTCTGTTCTCGTGATCGAAGTCCGTGATGACACTCGTGTGCGCACAGATGCCCGTGCACTGCGGCGGGTGAGCGACGCATGCTGGGGGTGGCCCGCATTTTCCCTGCTTCGGGGATGAGCTGGTGCCGCCGCGGCGAGCCCCTTCCGATACAAGAAAGCAATTTTGAGCACCACTACGGCAGCTACTACCACCAGTGCCACCACCTAGCATTGCCGGCATGTTTTTATTCTTGAGCACGTCGGTCTAGAGGGAGCGGTCGGACTGTACACTCGCGTGTTGGAGAATGGCTGATGAGGCCACCTCCCTTTTTTAACAGAAGCAAAATACGCACCTTTCCTGTAGGACTACACGCGGGACCCCAGGCGCTGACTAAAGGTGAAGCAGCGACAGGGAAGTCGAAGGTGCGCCCAGTGAGGAGGAGTAAGCAGTTCGGGGCAGCGGGGGCCAAAATGGGGCAGAGTGGGACGCACGGCAGCGCGGTGACCTCGTAGCCGTGATACAAACGATGAAGCACACCAATCGACTCTTTAAGACGATAAACATACAACAGGATGCAACACAAAAGCCTCCTATGAGTGCCTAAACAACACGGACAAGCGTGCGGGACCACACGATGGATGTGCGCAACATGTCCGCCATTCTCAGCCGCGTCCGCTGTGGAGAAGGCGGCGGGAACCGACCCTGGTACGGGTACGAGTGCATCCCCGCCCTCGAACTCAGAAGACAAACAACAACAAGACCAGCGTCCACTACTCTCCTGTGAAGAACCCGTTTCGATTTTAAGAGCCTCACCTCCGCCACTAACCGGCCACCCTCGACGAAAAGTTGACAGAGAGAGTTGTCTGGGGCCGCATCGACGGAAAGGTAGAGCGAAGGAGTTCGCACTGTTCCGGTAGACGTTGGCATCACGGGCGGACGTGCCGACGAGGAGCGCGTCTCGACGCTCCGCTTCTTGGCCACCGTCTCGGACTGGGCTTCATCTGCACTTGCGGCAGTGACCACACGCTTGCCAGCCGAGCGGGTTGTAGTGGTGGCGGCGGGCACCTTGGGCCCGGCCTTGGGCGGGAGGGGGTCTGACAGTGTGCTCGGAGTTGCCGAAGCCTTAGCAGCTGCCGTGCCCCCCAGAGTTGAAGAGCTAGCTTCCGCAAAAGCACTGGCACGCGCAGAGCGCCGCGGCAGTTGTTGATCAAAAGGAGAGGTTGCCCCATCATCTGCTCGCGGGGGGGGTTGCCGAGCAGCCACCCCGGAACTGACTGCAGCGAAAAACAACTCCACATTTGCACCAGACTGCGCTGCGGCAGAGCGTAAGCGTATAATTCCAGCAGCAGTTGAGGGCAAAGGTAGTTGGAGCGGCAGTTCCAGCATGGTAGATTCCAAGTTGGTTTCAGCTGACGTGGTCGAGGGAGAGGGCTGGCCGGTCTCGCACAAGCGGTGCATCGAAGACACCGCTGCGGACGCTACAGACTTGGATGCCGACGCTGCAGACGCTGGAGAAGCTGCGGCCACCCCCGCCACAGCCGCTCCTACCTGCGCCAAAGCCCTACCCGAACCGACGGAGCGCCGCCCCACTCGAAGGCGCGCACGCTGGCCCAAACTGTCTTGCTCCAGACGCCGCGCAGCGTCGGTGGCCCGAGAAGGCCCTACGGTAGAGCCCACGACGCCACCGAGCTGTGCCATCTTGTCAGCTCCCTCAACACGGGATAGGGTCGAATCACCAGCAAGCCCCTGGGGGTTTGGAGCGCCACCCGCGTCCGCCCAAGACACCGTGCGCCGAGAAGACGAGAGGCGTCCGGGACAAGTTCCTGCAGATTCACCAGTGAGAAGTGTATCCGGAGGTGTATCCGGCGGGAGTGACTGGACTCGAGCGGCACCAAGTCTGTGCGACGCAGCGCCCGTAGAACGACTGAGAACCCGACGAGAAGCCGAGTGCGAAGAAGAAGCCTGCTGACAACCGAAGGCCGAGAGACCCGGCTGGTCTGCACCAGGTGGAGCAGTCGCCGGAAGAGACGGACAGCATGAGGCAGGTACTGGTCTTGCGGCAGCCGGTGGACACGACGCCGGCAGAGAGGGAGAAGGTGGCGTGGGCGCTGGTCGTGCCACAGCCGGTGCAGACGCCTCCGGCAGAGAGGGAGAAGGTGGCGTGGGCGCTGGTCGGGCCACAGCCGGTAAAGACGCCGCCGGCAGAGAGGCAGAAGGCGGAGTGGGCGCTGGTCCTGCCAAAGCCGGTGGATACGCCGCCGGCAGAAAGGGAGAAGGTGGCGTTGGCGCTGGTAGGGCCGCGGCCCGTCGAGACGCCACCTGACGAGACGGAGAAGGTGGCCGGGGAGCTGGTCGTGGCGCAGCCAGTCGAGACGGCGTCGGCTCAGACGGAGCACTTGCAGCGGCAGCACCACTAGCCCGAGTACTAGGCAGCGTGGCTGGAGCAGGTAAAGGATCCAACGCTTGAGGGCACGCAGATGCTGTCGGTGTCTCCGTGGAGCGTAAAGCGGCGGCAGCCGTGGCCTGAGTTGCAGGAGAGTGAGTAGAAGAAGATCCTCGCGTGCCGTAGGTACGAACTGCCAGAGGGGCGGCGGGCTCTGCAGCCACGCCAGACCGAGATTCTCTTTCAGGGCTACGTGTCGGTGCACAGGAGTCAATCACTCGCCGTGCAGCCAAGAGAGCGGCTTGCAAACTCTGCGCGTCAAACTCCTCGGCACTGTCTCCCACCATATTGGTTCGCGACCCCGTACTCGCACCAGACCCAGCGGCACCGGAAGCGCCACGAGACGCCGTCAGAGAAGAGCCACCAACAGGAAGTGGTGGCATGCGTAAGGGGTGATGCGTGGGAGGGTTAGAGCCGATTTCAACCCAATTTCTTGGGCGCGTAGGCGTAGTATCAAAAGGCGCGCCCGGCCGCCGTGGGTCCGCCCGCCGGCCCGACAGCTGCCCGGGGGTAGGTGTCACTCTGGGCCCAGCCCAAAGAGCACACAAAGAAGCGAGGCTGGCCAAGCGCGGAGTTGGCAGAGAGACCTGGTGCAACGGCTGCGGCTTGATCGTTCGGATGTAACTTTTGAGCGCCTCCGTCGCGGTTGGCTCCATCGCCGCCAATAGAAGAATATTGGCCACGCGCTTGGTTGGCGGGTCGTCCCGCTTCGTCAGCCACCGCTCCAGGGTGACCGTGATGCTCCCCTCGGTCACCTAGTATCCGTGAAGGACCTTAGCCAGCACGCAGTTGTCGACCACGACGGCCATTGCCCAAACGTCACGTGAAGACTTTCGCGGCCACCACGGGAGCGTAAGCAGCATTGACTGCACGGTGCGGCTGCCTGTTCGCCGCATCGCCGCCGACATGAGGGGGATGACCGCGCGCACATGCTGCTTCGGACGGTTGCTGCTAACCAGCTGCAACATCAGCTCAACAGTAGATTCTTAAGGTACCACCGAGACCGGCTGGCACGTTGTCACGGGCGCCTTCAACACCCTCGACCGGCGCCGGCTATGTAGGTAGCGACTCTCCATGACGTAGTCATCACTGTCCCCCTCCTCGTTGATGCCGTCGCTACAGGCATCGGTCGCCGACGCGCCATCATTCGGACAGCTCTCGTCGCCACTATCTCCCACCTGAGCGGCGGCCAGCACTTGCTCCGCGCTTAGTTCATGGATGAGGTCCCGTACCGTTGCGTCGCGGCCACCAGAGAGTCCCAAGCCCACGCCACGCGAGCCAGACGACACAGCTGCTGACGAGCTGGCTGGCTTACTCGCCAGCGAGGACGCCCCCGGCGGGAGTATCAGCTGTGGCCCTCGTGAACCAACTGGGGCGGTAGAGACTTGGGACCTTGGGTTGGGCGTAGAAAAGGCCGCACGTGGAGTACCGCCCTCTGTCGCGAGCGTGCGACGGTCGGCGCTTCCGGCCGCAGCACCGGAGGATGTGGCGGCACGCTCAGGTGCGGCAGAGCTTGTAGGAATAGGAGTAGTAGGCGGTGGCTCGGCCTCGGCTGCGCGCCGCGCACCCGGCGTCGTGCCGCCGGCTTGTGTTCTTCCATTCAAGAGCGGGTTGATCACGTCCGACCCGTACTGCATAGCATCTCCGCTCTCAGCAAAGCGGTAGACCATCGCCATAACGTTCCCTGCTGCGCTGTTCAACAGCTGCTGGTCCTCGTGCACCGGCAGCCAAAACGTGTTGCCCTCTTGGTCGTGGCCGGTCTGGTGCAAGTGCACGTTGACGCGCGGGTTCTGTGCCGCATACACCAAGATGGAAGACAGCATATCCACCAGCCTCCTAGTAAACGAGCCCGCGACGACTCCCCCAACCAACAGCCGTTGCAGCCGCGACCGCACGTCAGCAGCGACGGTGCGGACGTCACAGACCGGCATGGCTGTCGCTGTAGCTACACGACCCCGCACCTCCTCGTCCTCACTATCCCCCCCAGACTTAATCCAGACGTGCGACCTCTCTCCGAAAAGAGCGCAACGTCGGGGAAGCGGTGGGCACTACCACGTCGTAGGCACAGCGGCCACGGAGAAGGCGCGAGCCTGCCGAGAGAGCACAACGCGTACCGGGATGTGTGACTCCTCCGTGTCGTGACGGACTGGGACGTCACGCACACCGGCTGTACGGGGCCGCTCGACGCTACGGTGGCTGTGTCCACCTCCCAAAGTACCGCACAACAGCCAGGAACAGCCCCTCGACGTCGCGACACGTCGATTTCGACAGCCTTCGAGTTGGCCCCAGCGAGAGTCTCCCTCGGACCTCCAGGGGCAGGCCGAGTGCCTCATTTGCTGGAGCCGTGTTCCAGAGTGCCTAGAGCGCCTGGTGGCACCAATGAGCATATATTTAAAGGCCATCAAAGCGCAATGAGATGACCTCTCAGTGAGGGTGCCAGAGCCAGAGCCTCGTTCCGGCCCGGTCCGCGAGAGTCACCTCCAGGTCGCCCAGGCAGGGGCAGCCAGGTTCTTGATTGGCTGGCACGGTGTCCGTGGGCACCGATAGCGCCTCGTGGTGCCAGCAAGCATCCTGCCGGGCGAATACACGACCGCCCCGTCAGGGTGCCACGGCCTCCTGCCTGCCCCCCGCGCGATTTTCCTTTGGCCAGGTGCCGCCACGTTCCAGATTTGCGCGCGCCCACAGACGCAGGCAGGTCGCTTCTGTGGGCCCGCGCCGAGAACGCGCGGCGGTGCCAACGAGAACACAGCTTTGCAGCGCTCTGAGCGGTCCAGAGACGAGCGTCTTCTTTGACCAAGAGTCCCAACAATTCCCCAACGAAGCAACTGATGCCCGAACGAGCCAGCGATTCGCCACTTTGTTGAGGTTCGTTGGGCCCAAAACAAAGCCCAACGAAGACCGCAACGGAAGCCGGTCTCGCTGGGCTCTTTCACCCAACTCTCTCGTGATCAGACGGTGATGATCCGCGGCAGGACCCTTCTAAGGACTCTTGAGCTTTCATCAAGTATGTCCGAGACCATCCAAGAACTAGAAACTACAAAACTTTTCTACATTTCAGTGGAGAAGTCCGTTCGAAAAATCTGCAGAGAGGAACGGATAGTAGCGCGAGAAACACTGCGTGAAGCGTAGAAAGAGCGTAGAAAGAGCACGGACACTTCGTAGATTGCTTCCGGATGTCTTTCCTGTGCTACCTTCTATTGTGCGACGGACGATAGCGATATGCTCTAATATATTCTTGCGTTTCTGATCGTTGGCAGTTGGAAAACACAGCTTCAAGGATGGGAGCGGCCTGAAGTTTGTACTGTTTGTTATGAGGCGCTCTTAGCACAATAAGATTGTAATCACCGCAAGCAGACTTCTGCATTGGCCCCCATCGGTCTCTATCGCCCATCCAAAGCGTTCTGGATTGAAGTGCTTCATCACTCTGAAGGCGCTTTCAATTCCCATTCCAACTCTCACTGGATGGGCTTCACAGATCCTAGGGCTCATTGATATCACTGTCCAGTAGTCGGCTGAGTGACGCAGGGCTTTCACTGCTTGCTTCCGCAAACAGGTGCCATGATGGTCAGCAGCATCTGATTCGACCAGCATCCTTCCCAGACTGCGAACTCGCGTAGAAGCGCCCATCTAGGCATCGACATCCCACGCCCGCTGAAGGGGGTGGAAGGGAGGGAGGGCTTCCCTTGCAGCCCAGGGAGCTCCCGCAGTGTCATTGTAAATGGAAGTGGCAACTGCGGCAGAGCTGGTCTACAGCACTGTTCACCCATGCGCTTGTGGCGGGCTCGTTGGAATCCAGGATTCTTGCAATTTTGATGAACCAAGTTACCATGAATTGCAGTGCCTACTTGCGAGACAGCAGG
>Ga0209093_1001569_pt1 | contig 12962 bp, 16 predicted proteins | sample SidtaG_4_FD_187450 | JGI IMG/M metagenome (GOLD analysis project Ga0209093, IMG submission 187450) | Marine algal microbial communities from Sidmouth, United Kingdom - Sidmouth_Male1 metaG (SPAdes) (version 2) | ecosystem: Host-associated > Algae > Red algae > Unclassified | place: Sidmouth...
CTTGTGGCTCGCCCTTTGGGAGGTTACTTCCGTCTTGTATATCTGTCCTTTCTTTTATCGTCTCTATTTTGGTGGTTATTCGATCTTTATGATCGCTCGGTCGATCGACCCCGCCCCTTTACCGTCCGATAATAAAAGCACCATGGGACTGGGGTTCGCCGTTGTCGGCACCCCCGGCTCCCCATCGGATGTTGCACGAACAAAGGTACTTCTTCCTCGCCTCTAAGGCGATAGCGTTCGCTTTATCGCGCGTCTACGGTCGGTCGCCATTTACTGGTTATTTAACCAACGTCATAAATCCCACAGAACTGTCGAAAAGAAGCACGCACAGAGGGTACCGTCAGCCCCACCAACTTGGCGCACTCCATCAGCTTGTCACAGACGTGCTTGCACGTGAGCTCACCACACGTTACAGACGCCCCCGTGTACACCCGCCTTTCCCCGATAAACTTCGTCATTGCTAGCTTCACCATCGCGAGCTCTTTTCCCTCAGCAAACGACACGTACCGCTGCGCCGCTCTCTTAATCTCCTTCCGCTTTACTCCAAAGCACGGGTTGGAGCTGCCGAGAACCTCTTTCGACGCTGGCGAACTCCCTGCACCAAGCCCTGCCTCTCGGATACGACGCCGATGGCTCTCCCGCGCGCTACGGAAGTACTTGGGCGCCTTGCGCATGGCCTCCCCAATAGAGGCCACGACGGCTGACGTCAGCCCTGCGACCGTCCAAGTCGATGCTTCCCAGTGAGCCCGGGATTGCTGCCGTCGTGCCGCCAGACTATTGGACGCTAACGTCCGAAACGTACTCCCCTAGAGCTCGCGAGGCCCCTTGCGTGGCCCCAGCGTCTTCAGCCACCGCCGCCACTCCTGATGCCGTCCGAATCGCTGCGGAGGCGGCCGCCCCGCCCAAACCAGTCTAATCAATAATCTCCGACTGTGCCTCGTGCGCGCGGAAGCGTTCTCCGTCCGTTCGGCCCGTTTCCGCCACCTTGCGCTTGTTGTCTCGCGCGGCCTCCTTCTGCGCTTTGACGGTTGGCTGGAAGCCCGGAAGCGGCGGCGTGACGCGCGCCGCCATCGCGCCCATGTCGTGGTCGGCGCACGACCACCGTGGCACGGATCTGTCGACGACTTCCTCCTCAAGATTGTCCGGCTGGTGGCCGGCCACGTCGCACACCTCGCACAGCGCGGCGCAGGGCCCGCAAGACCGCTTCTTGCAGCCACAGGGGATGTTGCTTGCCTGATTGACGGGGCAGCGGGTGATAAAGTGCCCCGTCAGACGGCAGGGGCTGCACTTGCGGATTACTGCGGCTGTGTGCAAAAATAGGAAGGAAGCCAACAAAGCAAACGAACGAATTCACTACAATCAGAAAGAAAAAAAGCCGAGACAGCGGGTATTAACGCTGGTCAATCGCTTGCGTTCTCCCCCCACCGGGAGCGACGGAGTAAACCAGTAGACATTGCGGGGCACGACAAGCATGACCGGGTAACAGGAGCGATTTACGTAATAGGACCGGTACGCCAAAGCACAGTGCTGATACGTACCATTACGCGATGAGGGCGCAGCGGTCGACGGACCAGCCGCGGCCCCAGGTGCCATGATCAGAATACGCTACACTTACTCCGGTGGCGTAGATGGTGACCAGCTCGTGACAACTCGGATAGTCGAGGGCACCACGGCGCGGACAGCGACACGGTGCGGACAGCGACACGACGCAAACCGTCTCACGGAGTCCCTGGACGACGACACGTCTCATTGTCGTCGTCGTGAACGACGTAAACCGACGTGGTCTTCAAATCTGAACTATTTTGCGTCCAGATGATATCCGCTTGGTTCATTGGACTCACTTAAAATCCACAAATTAGATACGAAAATGTAAATACGTCATGTGTTCTTGTTCTTGTTCGCATCGGCCAAAATTGGGCAGACTGCAATATCTACTCCACCAGTCTCGCGTGTCCCAGTGTAAACGATGAAAACAGCAGTCCGCTGCAAAGCATCACATCGGCCTGTCCTGCGACGGTTGTCACCAGGAACCGGTCCCCTCCGCTGACCTTGCCTGGCGCCCACCACTGCCGTCGGCACGGCCTTCCAAGGGCCTACTGACGCGGTGACATCCGCTCGCGGATGTCCGCCCCCCTAAACACCTCGTTGGACATGTGTCCGCATTGGCAGCGAGTTGCATGACGCACCTCGTTCTGCCCACTCAACAATAATCTCGCGATCCCACGCCACCTGGGGCCTCAACAACATAAAAAAAACGTGCGAGCTCCTCAACTCAACAATGGTACGCAGCGCAGAGTGGCTCACAGAGCTCATCTCTCAAGCGCAGAGCGTCGACGTATTGCTAACCTCCAAAAAATGGCGGTTGCAGAGAGAAGGGAGGCAGAGCCGTCGACAGGGCGTAGAAATGAGCTCGGATTGGCTGTTCGACAAGCCACGATCGAGCTATTGGCTGAGAGTTGCCGCCAGTAATCCTGCAAGCCAATCACCGTGTCTTGCAGGAGTCACGCAGAGGCATTGCAACCCACAATGAGATTTCCTGAGATTCTTGGGCTGCTTGCTTGGGCCTGAAGAGGGCATGGAGAGGGTTCTGGGCCAGACCGGTGATTTCTTATGAGATCAACAAGAATCTTCAGATTTCTTGAGATTCTGATGTGCGTTTCCAGTGCACAGAACTGCATGGAGAGACTCTGTAAGGAACTCAGATGATTCCTAGCCTTTCCATTGGTCCACGTACGCTGTTGAATGATCGCAACCACTCTGCAACCTCCATTTTTTGGAGGTCAGATATAGTCACCATCGGATGTCATGTCCTCAGCCGATACGTCCGGATCTGTGTCACGAACATCGACATTGTCGGTCCAACTGTCTCCTCGCTCAATCAAAAAGTTGTGCAGCAACACGCAAACGTCACATACCTGTCGCGCTGTTTCCACATCTGTGGATATGCCGGGGTGACGCACTCTCCAGCGCCCTTTCAAAACACCGAAAGAGTTCTCAACAATGACACGCGTTGATGAAAGCACGTAGTTAAAGCACCTGCGCTTCTCATTCAGCTGATCACGAGGATATGGCTTCAATAGCCACGTCTCCAAAGCGAAATCTCCGTCAGCGAGAGGAGAGAATCCCGCGTGGAGCACGGGAGTGCCAAACTTATGTTGGCGATACAAGCGACTCTCCTTGAAGGATCTACTGTCACCGATGGAGCCAGGAAAACATGCGCGCGTCCACAAGAAGCGCTTCCGACTCTCGGTAATGGAAAGGAGGGAGAGCGCATAGAAACACGTACGACAGTTGTAAGACACTTTCATCCGAGCCGGAGGGGTACGAATTGGATTGAGGGTACCATCAATCATGCCGGTGACCTTCCTGAATAGGCAGCCACTCAGATTGACAAAGTCCACTGCAACTTTCGACTGTCCGTCGACTGAAGATGGAAACCTGGGCGTGGGCAGAGCACAGTCAATGGCAGACAGCACCTCTTTCAGGACACGATCGAACTTCGACTCGGACACTTCCGCCGTGTCGCATGTCAGCAAAAGAGAGCCACCCTGCGCCAGGCAGTACAGAACAAGTAGCAGTCGAATGAGTGAGTGAATCTCGGGAGGATGACCCACCCGCCAATCGCCTGGGTACCGCATGAAGGGCTTCACTCGATTGTACAACAAGTCAAATGAGCTCTCTGTCATGCGGACTCGCTTAAAGAACACACGAGGTCGGCGCATGCGGCGGTACCACTCCACCCCATTGCTTCTCTCTAAGTTGGCACGCTCACCCTCACCGTTGGGAAGGGACAAGAGAGTCGCGGCAGCGGAGAAAAGCAACGACTCTGTGTCACGGTCATTCCGATCAAGACGGGAACTGTCTGCCACATCATCTAGAGTCGTGCAGGCCTCAATGTACTTTTCCGCTTCTTGTACAGGGTCGACGAACAGCTGCGTATCCATCTCGTCCATGATGATTGTTGCTCCGCGACGAGCTTTCATGCGAGCAGAGCAGGAGAGTGGCCAGTACAGCAAGAACCATGAACTCGTCCTTAGAGGATGAATTGTGGACTTAAATCATGCCATGACAGTCGAACCGATCGACCGGCGCACTCTATCACGCGATGATGCCCAGGTCTCCGCCACAAGACCACCCCCCCACACGTGATGAACATAGAATCTTCACGAGAGGGAAATCCACCGCCCATCACTCGCAGTGGCAGAATCAGCTCTAGGCATCCTCCCGTGATACCAACTAAGAGGATTGCCGAACTGGGCTCTGGGGCGTGCTAAAATGCACGACTGGGGTACAGGAGGCACGGTGTCGAGCCGACATTTTCAAGTCCATCGTTTCCTGTCAGATGTCCCGACACGAAGGAAAACAGCGGCTACCTTTTCACGGACGACAGGACAGCTGTTCGCTTTGTGTCCGATGCGGGACTTTAGTCGGCTTGCGCGGCGCGTGCCCCACCTCGAGAAGATTGTCGCTGCTGCCCTGGCCCACCCAGCCACCGGTCTCGCCGCTCACATGCGGCATGAGGGCTACACCGGTGGGCCACCTATTGCCTTTTCCCCGTCGCTCTCCTACTTTTTCTATTGCATACCCACAACCCCCCGGGCATGATCGTGGGTGGGTGTCGACAGCGTCATGACTGCCTCCGCCATGGGGAGCCTCACGAGGAAGAGTGCATCTGTGTGGCTTGTTGTCCCGTGTGTGCGCGTGCGTATGCGGTCACCATTCCGCCTGATAGGCAAAATACTCCAGTTCTTGTTTCCTTTCCTCCCCTGTTCTTCGCTCCCCTGTCGCTCACGTGTGTGCATCCTTTCCCGGCCTTGTCGTCCATCTCCCCCCCCCCCGCGCCCTCTCTTTCCACACCCATTCGTCCGTTTATTTCCCCCCTCTTTCGCATGGTCTGCCCCCCACGCCCCCCTCCGCCACCCCCCTCTCACTGTTCCACACCCATCAAGTCCAAGTATGGCCTTCTTCTTCCTTGTGGTCTTTCCCAAGCTCTACCTCCACCGTACGTTGTTGGTCTCCTGTGGTGGTGGGTATGTGCGTCATCAGTGTGTGGGATGTTCGTTCCAATGTGTCCTTGACGCTACCATTGCACTCTGGAATCGCTGTCTATATTCTGACCTCTTTGGATTTTTTCCGCCAGCCCGTCCCCTCCGCCCCTCTGCCCCCGTCCCGAACACACCTGGGCCGCGGATATCTGGTCTCGTTGTGGTCTCTCTGTCACCTCCTGCTTGCTTTCACCCGCCTGCTCAGGAACCTTCCCCCCCACCGCCCCCATCACTTCGGCCACCCACCTTTTCCATACCAATTGTCATCTGTCCTACCTGGTGTGTCGCGATGTACATTTTGTTTCCTTCTCATCAGTGTTTTGTTTTCGTTGCGCAGCCATCTCCCTATTGCGCTCCTCCCACATGTGTGTTCTCCATCGTTGTTTGTACTCTGGTGTGTGTCAGCTACGTGTCAATGAAGGCGAATATTCTGTTGGGTGCTTGCTGCCATCTTCCCATCTCCAGTAAAATGCATAAGCGCAAGACTCGTGCAAGTCGACCCTTTTCGTACTACGCAAGTCCATCGACGCATTACTGCACACGAGTAGAAGGGTGGCACCAGCGCGGACCGGTGGAACGGTGCCGGGACGGGCGGGGGGGTGGGAAAGAGGGGAGAGGGTATGGGGGGTCTGAGAGCATCACCGTTTGTGTGAGACCAGCGACGGGTATGGGAAGAGCAGTGGGACCCCTCCTGCAGCCGTCCACCGCCAGGAAGAATGTCTGAGATGGCGTGAGCCAGTGTGGACGTGTGAACATCAACTCTTTACCCTCAGCACAAAACTTTCCAACTAGAGCCGAGCCCGCACAACCCGGGTCGCCGCACCTGCTATTGTCCCGAGCATTTTTGCAATTTGGAAGAGCGGGGTGCCGCGGTGCACTTTTTTGGGAGTGCGTGGCGGCGCAAGATAGCAATGAAAGAAACAGGCATGCCCTTTTTCGCGTTCAATCGATCACCGTAAGAGACTCCCACAACACCTCACTCACCTTCCAATGCCTCAAGCACATTATGCACGATGCCCTCAAACTCATATCCGGGCCCACGTTCTCAATGGCGCCATCTCCCTCATCAGCCGGAGGCTCCCCCTCATCGACTGCGGCGTCTTCACCTCCCCCCACCTCCAAATCACCCACAGCGTCCTCACCTTCACCCGCAGCTGCCCCTCCACACCCCCCCCCCCCCCCCCCCGCCCCCCCCCCCCCCCAGAACACCACCACCACCACCTTCTTCCCATACCGCCCCACCATCCGGTGGCCCCGAACCGAAGACCGCCCCGCCAGGAGCCGCTGACTCGCCAGGCTTGGCGTCAGATGGGGCCAGCCCCAGCTTGACAAGCAGATCAAGCTCGAAGCGGGTGCGCCTATGAGGCCGTAAAATATACGGGCGCTCCAGCTGCGCCAAGTTGCAGGCGATGCGTGTATTCATGTCCGCCTTGTCTGGCGCCAGGCGGTTGCGCAGCCGATTCAAGTTCCGGTTGAAGACCTTGAACGACCGCTCCCCGCCTGCCGCCGACGGCGGCAACAGCAGATTGCGCACAGCGAGCGGCCGTAGATCAGGAAAGGCCTCTCCGTGGAGGCGCCACCATCGGCAAGGACGACCCCCCATCCCGTCCGACCTAAACGGGAGGGCCTCCACACGGGCCAAAAACGAGGCGAGGTCCGCAGACAACCGGTCCCGGTACACGCCATCGTTTCCAGACCAAGAATCCAATCCCGTGTCCCGCAGAGAAATGAAACACTTTCCACCCCACTCCAAGGCGGCCCCCCGCATTCGCACCCGCACCCAAAACGGATCCAAGTACAAAGCCAACGCCAGCACGGGGTCATGAATCAGTGAATACCGCGCGGCAATCGAACTCTGTACGGCAGTCCGCGTATCCACCGGCAGGTCCGGAAAAGAAGTGGAGAGGCATGAACGCAAAGCACAAAACACTCCTGCAACCGTAGAGAGTGGGGCATTTTCGGCCTCAATCGAGGCAACGCACTCGGAAAGCAACTTCAAAAAAGGAATTTCCCGCTCCATCCCGGCACGCCGGCCCGCTCCTTGTACCGCAGCCGTCACAGCGGGCGGGATGACGACTGCAGGTCCGGCTCGTACGCTGTCCGACAGCGTCCGACGCAGGGCAGCAATGCTGCCGATGACGGACGCGATGGACGCCGTCTCGCCTACCCACCGCGTGCGGCTGTAGGTCCGCAGGAATGGCACCGTCTCGCCTGACTCTCCCAGCTGGTGCACGTTGGTTAACAGCATGGCCATCGCCCGCGAGCTCCTTGTGAAAAGGCCGATGATAGTCACCGCGTCGATGCTCGCGGAGCGAAACGGCTCCAGCCTTGCCAGGTCCTTGTCGACCAGGTTGGCAGCATGCGCCGCACACCCGTAGGCGAACAGCGCCATGTCGGCTTCGGTCATCAGCCGCCGCAGCGACTGCATCACGGTCGGGTTGTCCGAGAAAAACGCCATCGGCTACCGACTCGCGACGTAGGCCTCGCGACATGGGCGCGCGGCGCCGGGGAAGGAGTCAAAACGGGACACTCGAGAGTCGATCGGGGTGGCCAGAGCCGCCAAAAGGTGGGCGCGCAGGTTCTCGGCCGACGCCGCCGCCGCCCCCAGACGAATGGACGCCACAACGTATGGCGCGGGTACATAAAACATTACGATGTAAACGACTTTGCCGGTCGCATCCACAAAGCCGTCGATTGAGCAGCTCACCGTCCCCGCGCCGCCCAAAGCCGCACCCACTTCTGCATCTGCTGTCCTTACCGACTCGACAAAAAGCGCCCCACCGACACGCCGACGATTCCCAGGCCCGTTCAATCGACCGCCGGAAATGTCCGCGAGCGACTTGTGCCAGTGGGGTGAGTCGAACGCGACAAATGGCATTCCGGAGCGGAACATCGACGTGGAAAAGTTGAGGCGTTGCTGGTGGGCGATCGGTGGCAACCCGGCTTGTCCCGCGCCAAACGGGCCGGCCGCGGCCCGACAGGCCCCGGCCGAGACGACGAGGTCCGCCAGAAAACCCGGCTTCCAGGCGTGGGCTTTCTCGCACGAGTACAAAAGCAGAGCGAGGCGGGTGATGTTCTTGTACACATTGAAGTTGCACTCTGGAGCCCCACAGAACATCCTGTTACTGTCCACCGCAACGTACTTCCGCGCCTTCTCGGAATCCAGCTTGACGCTGGCGTGGGGCGTCATGGCGACTAGGCACAGCGGAAATGATGAGGTTCGGTAAGTTAGTGGATCCTGCCCTCAAAGCCGACGGGGTATAGCCCCGTCGGAAAACCCAGCACAGGATGCGGAGCGCAACACAGGAGAAACAACACGAACGCCGGGATCACCAGGCGCGAAGCGCACCAGAACGACGGAAGTAACGCAAACGCAACGCTGATTTATTCGAATACGCACGATGACCCCAAAGCATACAGTCATATGCCCTCAGAAAAAAGACGCAGGACGTGCACCATCCCGACCCCCGGGCGCTACCATGGGGGGACCGGTGCCCAACGGGCCATGGTCTCAGGCCCGAGCCTCTAGTGGCCCGTGCCCAGCATCCTCGACTACCCTTCCACTGGAAAAGGACCCCCGCCCGTCGCGGGCGGAAGCAGGAAAGTCACCAAGACTTTCTAGATTTCAGGATTTCCCCAAAATCAGTACCTCGGGACTTATCCCAAGATTTTTCAATCTTCCCGGATAGAATTCCGGTGGGATTTTATCCCTGGTAGAGATCATATCTCGGTCCGGCTTACGCTCGGATTGTGGAAGCATCCACAAGCTTCCTGGTCCTTCCAGAGGGCCCGGATTCGGGAAGACGTGTGTCTCCCTCGACTGTGTCAGACCGCTCCAGAGGGGCCCGATCGGGTGCTCCTCACCCCGCGCCCCTCTGGAGGGGTCGTTTCGTTTGTGCCCCTCGGGCTCCTTGGACACCCGCCCAAGGGGGCTGTCCCACGCTACCCCCCTAGGGGGTTGCTACATGAGTGGTCACGACCCGTCCCCGGCTCATGCCGGCGGCCGTGTCACCCCTGACAGGGGGTTTCCCCGACATATCCCCCACCTCAGGGCCCGCGTCTCGAGGGACTGGGGGCTGTGTCTCGCCACCCCCCCCTAGTCCACTGGGGGAAACCCCGCCCTGTGACTCCCTATCAGCGTGCCCCTTGGGGCCCGCTCCGGGGCGCCATACGTCGCGGAACCGACGGGTTCACCGAGCCGGGGAAGCCTCGGGTCAGTCCCATAAGGCGGTCACCGCCAGCGGTGACCGGGGGGTTTGGGTCGATTGGCGGCACCCTTGTCGTCACCCGGGAGGACGACACCGTCGGGCGCGACAGGGTTCTCCCCGCGTCCCGAGTTGTTCGCGTACCCTACCCTAGGTTGGGGCGTCCTTATCTTCACCGGTTCCCCGCCTCTCGAGGAGGGATGGCGACTTCTGCGGCTCCCGACGCTACGGCCGGCATGGCTGTCGATCGTGAGGCCGAAGGGGCGGGCGCCCTTCTGGGCCCCGAGGAGGAAATCGACGACGACGTCCTTTTCAACCTCCTGTCGGCCTGTTGGCCGACCCCGGCGGTCGTAGACGAAAAGTGTGGGCGGTACCCGGGCGGTACCCGTAGACCCCCCTAGGGGGGTCGATTGTCGAACAGCGCTTTGACGCGGTCGACAGTCGCCGTATGACGTCCATGTGGACGACCATCCGGGGGATGTATGATTCCCTCTACGCCGTCCCCGAGGGGACGGTGACGAAATTCCTCTTCCTACGCAGTCGGGAGGACTGGCGGGTATGCCAAATGCTTAGGCACTTGGCTGTCCGTGACATCCCCCCCGAGGTGGGGGACAAGCCCCACCTCTCTATGGAGTATTACCCTGGGTCTCCCCCTACGTTGGGGGAGGTGGACCGCGGCTTTTATGTGCCGGGTGAGATGAGGGAGTGGACGATTCGCACCTCCGTCCACCTTCTCACGCTGTATGAACAGCGTGAGGTGCGCGACGTACCTGTGGTACATCCAAAGGGACTGTATCCCACCACACCAGTGCGGTGGAGCAAGTTGAGGTGCCCCGCGGCATGAAAGCGCGGGTGCCCCAGATGGTGGCACTCCAGGGGAGTCAGCTTATGGGGGAGCCCCTCAGCGGTCCTTATCACCTGATGTTGGCGGCCCTTTGGGCCGTCGAGGTGGCGGATGTCTTCCTTGGAAGCATTCGCCAACACGGACACCTCTGGCGTCTTCCCCTGGCAATACGGTCGGCTTTTGCCGACCTGAAGACTGAGCGCTTGTGATCGGCCGACTCTTCGGCCCGGCCTCTTCTTGAGGCCGGGCTGGAGCTTCTCCGACTTCTCGAGGAGCGGGCGGCCGCCACTTGGCTTCAGTGGCTAGGGGGACCCCGAAGGGTCTTCCGTGCCGCCAAGACTTTGGATGAAGGGGGGACCTTGGTCCTCTTGGAGGGTCGGGTGGATCCCCGTCTCCTTTATAGGAGGGATGTAAACGCCACCCTCCGTATCCGACCCTTGGATCGGGACTTGGCGGAAGCTGGGTCAGCCAGTGTTGGCCTCTTGGTGGCTCCAGAGCCCCCGTCGGCCCCGGCCGCTACGGCCTCCGCCCCCGTCGCCCTGAGGCCGCCCCTATGGGGCTAGGTGTCGCGCCCGGCCTACGTGCCCCGAGGGCCCCGGAGACATGCGCGGACCCGTCGTGACTACCCGCTTGGGGGTAGCGGTGGGACGACTCCTCTTCTTGGGGGACCCCCGGGTCCCCCTTTGGCGCCCCTTTCTCTCTTCACTTGGGATGGGTCGGCCCAGTTAAGGACCCCTCGTCCCGTCAACCCGGCCATATGGTCGGGTTTGGGGCGTTCCCTTGGGGAACTCCCGTCCATCCTCAATAATGGGGTGGACCATACCCCTTATCATGGCGTTGAGCCGTACCTTGGTGCGGCTACGCAACAAGGTTGCTGCGATCTTGTCCCGCCTTCGGGAGGAACAGGACAACGAGCGCCTGTACCATCTTGGTACATCCGAGACGCTCCGCCGTCATTTGACGGAGGAGTACGGCACCGCCATAGCGGACACCAGCACAGTCGTGGCCGGGTGGTCACTGCGTGTAGTACCACGATTAGGGGGGTTACCTCAGGAGGAGGGGAAACGGCCGTCCAGGCCGCTCCCGCGACACCCGCTATGGGACCCGAGGTCCAGGACGTCGGGCCTATCGAAACGCCAAGACATGAAGACACGGTTTACTTGCCGGCGACGACGGTGCCTCCCACCGTCGTCGCCCTTCGTCCTGAAAGGGCGGAAACCGTTGCCCGGGCTCGATTCCCCGATTGCAAATTGATCCGGGCAGTCACGAAACAATGCAGATAATTCCCTTCATGCATATCAAGTCCCCCAAAGCGATCATTACAGACAAGGGGGAGGGACCGTTCCGCGCGCAACGCGCTGCAACCGCCGCGTGGCTCCCGGTCGGATGTCGCCTGCCGCGCCCTCTGGCCGCGGCAACCCGGCTCCTCGTGGGACCCTCAAAGCGGGGCGCGGCATCCGGGCGCGTCCCTTCGGTGGCTCGCACCGGTGCGCCAACGGGCCCGTTGTCCCCGCTCCCGCGCCACCGTCCCGTCCGCGACTACCGCCGCCGGCGTTGCCAACCCCCGCCGGTCGTCGAGCCCCCGGCGCCACGGACGGCCCACCGGCGGCCCCGCCGCCAACGACGGCGGCCCCGTAGTCATACAGTGCGGAAAGTGTCCGGCTCGTCGGCTCCGCCCCGAGGGGCGGCCTTGCCTGCGGCGCCTCGACGTCCGCCGTCTCCTCCCCCGCCCCACTATGAGGCTGGCGCCAGTTCTTCGTCTCAAGCCCTTTACGGGGCTGAGACGGGCCCTTCGGCGAACCCGCCGACTTTCTCGGGGCCGCATTATCATGTGCCCGAGGAGGACCGTAGCCAGGACTATGATCCTGGCTATGGGGCCCGTCCCGGGGGTTGGTGACTGGGTCACCCTAGGGTGACCAGGGGTTCCTTGTTTCCCCCGGCTGCTCTGATTGTCACCTGTTGTCGCCCCTCCTAAGGGGGTGGGCGCTGTCTTTCTTACGATCGACTGGTCTCGGGTCTCGTAGGGAATAAAAGGCTTAGCCTCTCTTCTTGTGTTCTGTTCTTTGCTTGTGGCTTGAAGTGACAAGGGTCCCTCAGGCTTGTCTTCCGACTTGGTCAGAAAAGAAGACACCTTCTCGCGTCAAGGCGGGGAGCTTGACACGTTTGCTCAAGCAATAAATGCGAATTGCCTCCCTAGGGAGGTAAGAGGAAAAATGCCACGTGGCTTCCTGTTCAGGAAACCCGAAACATTTGACCAGGACCTTCAATTGTCCTTCATCATCCCCACCGTGGTTGAGAATTCGTTCGAAAACGAATTCAGGGCTCTCCTTAATTTGGTGGCCTACCATAAAAAGGGCTTGGGCCCGAAGGGCCCGGGTCCACTTGGTATCCCGCACCGGTGGTGCGGGGGCACCAGTGACATGGTCACTACTCACAGTACGGAAATCCTTAGGGCTCTCCACCAGGAACCGATGTCGATCGGTTTGTAGCAACATGTATGGTGCTTGGGTTTTAAACCCAAGCTTCTTCGGAGAACGGGAATGGGCATCTACATAGACTCAGTCCCTGGCCTTGACCGTGTTGTTCTTCTCCTTTGTGTGGGCGTCGAACGCCCGCTTATACGTGGCTTGGGCTAATCCCAGCTGCCGGCGAACCGCCGGGATGAGGGCCTAAATGTAAGACCTCCGGCTTTTCACACCACGTGGAAACCTACTTTCAACATTTCATCCATTTCAAACATCGCTTTCCACGTGGCACGCTTCCTTCGTGACTCGCTGTACGCGTCCAACATCCGCTACAACGGCCTCCATCTTTTTAGTGGAAGCTACGGACACGCCGATCGACCTGATCCGGCGTGAGGCCATCCAG
>Ga0209093_1001570_pt1 | contig 12955 bp, 18 predicted proteins | sample SidtaG_4_FD_187450 | JGI IMG/M metagenome (GOLD analysis project Ga0209093, IMG submission 187450) | Marine algal microbial communities from Sidmouth, United Kingdom - Sidmouth_Male1 metaG (SPAdes) (version 2) | ecosystem: Host-associated > Algae > Red algae > Unclassified | place: Sidmouth...
GGGGGGGGGGGGGGGGGGGGGGGGGGGGGGGGGGGGGGGGGGGGCAAGGGGATGGCCCGGAAAGCATCCGACCTACTAGATTCGTCGCCGGGCATCCGACGGGATCCCGCAACGGACGGGCGTCTGCCGGCGACTCGGCACGTTTGCACCCGGAAAACTAAGATTTGCACGTCGGACGCACACGCACGATGTCGAGCACGATGTCGAATTTTTCGGCCCAGCGCCCAGATATGTCCATCGCTAATCGGCCTGAAAACAGCCGACAGGTCCCAAGGCACTCAGATCGCGAGGTCCGATTAGGGGCGTGCTGGGGCGGCGAGCACGATGCGTCGCACGATGCCGAAACAGGGGGTCAGATTCGGCGTATTTGAACTGATCTTAGGACGTGGCCCACTCGGCTAAATCAGAGGGGCACCTGCATGATCGTCCAACGCGATTCCGCCGCCGCGCCCACGCGATGGGCAAGAAATGTCCTTGCATGCGGACTCGGGAGCGCCACTTCTGTCAGCATTCGTTCGCTTCGTCCACATCGTACCCCTCTCTGAGGGGTCTTTGAGGGGGGTCATCGTGCAACGGATGAGCGGTGTGTCCTTTTTTTGGGGAAGTGCCATATGCAAGTGTACTGCTATCATGATTGTGCTCTTAGTGAAAAAAGCCTAAAGAGCATACCAAAAAAGACACTGTGGCCCTTTTTCCAAGATTTGGCGCGAAGTGATAGCGCTCGGAGATCGCTCAGCTTCCAGGCAGTCAGGGCGGCGCAGACGGCGCGCGCGGCGGTAATAGTGCGCATACGGTCAATTGTGGCGGCGGCGCGTGCGGCAGCCGCACAGAATGCGCGTGCCGCGAGGTAAGGTTTAGCGCGCCGGCGGTGGTGAGGGAGTCGCGAGAAGTGCGGCCAGCGAGAGCAGAGGACTGCTCCGGGGGCAGCCGGGGCAGTGCGGGCGGCCGGGTTACCGAGGATTCGATGTCAAACCTGCCCAGAAAAGACACAGTACAGGATTTCCTAGCTGTCACGCTCGATCGGTCTTGACGACGGTCAGATTTCAATGACGGAGCGCGACGGTAAGCATCACTCCCATATGTGGACACCTTCCACCTAATACATACCATTTTGAAGTTGAAGGTCGAGCTGACATACGACTGGCTTCTGTCTACTATCCGGCTGATCACCACTTCTATCCACGCGCAGAGTGCGATGGGGCGCCGCCATCAGACACAGGCACCCCTGTTCTGTTGAAGTGATGGCCCTGAGCGCTCAGGGCCCGGGCTCGAGCCATAACGTGGAGCTCGTCAAAGGGGTTAGGGTTCACCTTTTCTGCTGTCGCAAGTGAATGTTTCGTATGGCCCTCTACGTATCCGTTGGCGGAGGTCACCGACCCATACGTACTCGAAATCAACTGAAGTCAGCTGCGTTGATCGGTCATCGAACGACCGACCTGTAGCGGTTGTGGTTCCCCGCCCTACCGGGAGGCGACCCCTCAGTGGTGGGGGCCCGCTCAGACAGGCGCCCCCGAAACATCTCCAACCGGGCACTCAGGTGGGCGCACGGCCGACCCGCTGCGGCCCAGGGAGATTAGATCTCAGATGGGCCTGGGCTTCTCCCACGTGGTTCTCCTAGCCCCCGTGCATCGCTTGTACTTCTTCTGAATTGGTGGGACTCGCTTGTTTTGGGTGGATTTGGGGCGGATACTTTGGACGTCGCTGGTTTAGTTTTGGAGAGGGTTTCTTGGGCGGGGAGGCGGCCCTCTTTGTCGCCATGTCATAGACTCCACTATGTTTTAGACGACGATTTCCCCCTGGGCTTTGCCGCGATTCTCCCCACCGTTGGGGAAAGCTGGGCTGTGGGTTGTTTTCCGGGGCAGTTCCTTCGACGGACCGAGCTGATCAAGAGGTCAATTTGGCCGGACGACGAACCGACGTGGTGGTGCTTAGAACCGCTACAATTTCTGGTGGAGCAGCAGGGGATTCCAGCCGTTGCCACGCCCGTAACAGGTAGCCGGTTCCCTCATCGTTAGTTGTTTTGTTGTTTTGGGCGACGTGGATCTCCGCGTCGGTCTGTCGTCGATCACCGCGTGGCCACTACAATGGCGCTTCGACCCGACCACCCCAAGTCGGACGCGAACGCTGCCGGTATGCCGGCGGGTACATCCACTCTGACCCCAGCTGGCGCCGGGACTGGGAAATCCGCGGGTGCATAGGGCCTTCCCTTCACTCCGCCTCCTCCGTTGGCGGATCTCGTCGCCTGGGCGGGACTTCGGGTCCCACCGGAGGTCAATGCCTTCCTTCCTGGACGGAAGGAAGATCGGGCGGGATCGGCGGATCAAGAGAAAGATCCGGTGACGCCCCTCGCGAAGGAAGATCCGGACACGGCGATGTCGACGTTGCGCGAGTCGTTGCTGGCCGAAGTCACTCGGGTAATCGCGGCCAGCCCCGCGGGCTCTGCTCAAGATGCCGCAGGCCGGGGTTCCCCCGCAAACACGCGAAAGAGCCGTAGCAAAAAGAGGGCGCGGCGTCATCGGAATCTCTCGCCGTCCTCATCGTCAACATCTCCTCGCCGTCGCTGGCGACGACCGACGACAATGAGGACAGCGTGGAGACCACGGCGGGCTACGGCAAGTCGGCGGTCCTCGAGTGCCCGGACGATCGCTTCGCTGGCGTCCTCGACTACCGATCGTACCGCCTTTGCAATCGTCATTCGTCGCTGGCTCGCATAATGGGACGGACGGCCAATAATATGAGGTTCTCCTTCGGGGGGACCCCGATGATCAACGGCAATGAACCCCTGAAGTTTTTCTCATGCTCTGAAAGTTCGTCAAGGCCTGCGATGACAATGACGTGTCAGAAGGTGATGGGCCCATACCTAACTCCCAAATTCCTCGCGGGCGATGCCGTTCTCCTCAGACATCTGCTGGCACTCGTTCTACATGCCGTCGGTGACGGTCTTCGTTGGGAGAATCTCCTATGCCTCTTTTCCGACCCGCGTGCGGCTTCGTGCCGGCGGCCTGACACCTTCTAACCCATTCTGCTGTGGTCGCTCATGGATTCATAGATATCGACGACGCTCAAAAGCGTGCTCATGTCGGGCGCGCGTCGGTGGCAGAGCGCCAACTTGAAAATCAGTATCATGGTGTCCTTGCTCAGACTACCGTTCTGGAAAGAATCACTACTTTAAAGAAATGGGCACCGCCCGGCAGGCAAACTGCATACAAACGTCATGCGAAAGCAATCTCACTCGCATGTCTTCCTCACATCAACAGCTCCGCGACTTTTTCTGCCTTGCGGTGGAATTCGCCGGAGCTCCGAGGCAGAGGCATACGCGCGCGGCGCCCGCAACCATCAGCTGCATCGGCGTGTCCAGGTACGTCCCGTTGGGTTAGACCAGATCTTGCATTTGCATCTTGAGCTCGGCGAACACCTCCTCCACGGGACTGAGGTGGGGTGAATATCGGTGCAAGCGGAGGTGGTTGTAGCGGTTCTGAGCACCACCACGTTGGTTCGTCGTCCATCCAGAATGAATTCTTGATCATCTCGGTCAGTCGAAAGAACTTCCACGGAACACAAGGCACATCCCAGCCTTCCCCAACGGGGGAGAGGATCACGGCAAAGCCCAGGGGGGAATTGCTGTCCAGAACACAGTTGATTCTATCACAAGACGAAGAAGAGGGCCGCCTCCCAGCCCAATAGACCCTCTCCGAACCACCACCAGCGACGGCCCAAGTATTCGCCCAGATTCACACATAACAAGCGGACCCCACCAATTAAGAAGATATACAAGCAATGTAGGGGGGCTAGAAAAACCACTTGGGAAACGCCCAGCCCCATCTGAGATCCAATCTCCCCTTGCCACAGCTGTTCGGCTGTGTGCCCGCCCGAGGCCCCGGTTGGAGATATTCCGGAGAGCGCCTGTCTGGGCGGGCCCCCCACTACTGAGGGGTCGCCCCCTGGTCGGGCGGGGAACCACAACCGCCACACTGCCCCCTCTGCGTGTGACGTGGCGTCCCCGCCCGTCACACGGAGCCCCCCTGGGGAACTGGTTCTGGGCCGTACCATCGCGGGGGTGCTGACCACAGCCCCCCCCCCCCCCCCCCCCCCCCCCCCCCCCCCCCCCCCCTTCAGATCCCTGCCCCCAAGGGGTTGTCAGTGTCAGGTGACGCGGCGTGCCACGCGGCCGACCCCCGGGACACCCCCCACATCGGCGTCGTGGGGGCCGTCACCCCCCCAAGCGCCCCCCCTCCCCCCCCATCCTCACTCCCTTCTTTCCGGGGTGTCCTGGGTTGGCGCGTCTACGCACACCCTCGTGGTCCCACGAGACGTGCGGCCGCGCCTCCCCAATACGTACCTTCGCTCACCCAACCATGTCACCCGCCCCGCGACGATACCGTAACACCCTCGCGGTGTCCGTCGCCCTCTTCCTCCTCCCTCCCCACGACCAGCAGCCCCTCCTTGCCCCACCGCGTGGCGCTCGTCGCCTCCTCTATCTGTTGGCCCACGCGGGCACTCACACCGCGACGAGCCGCCTCCCTCCTCCGCCGTGTTGCGCCTGTCGCTTCCGCCGCCAGTTTCCTCACGCGGGCTCCTTTTCCCACAGAGCACCCGGCGTCTACCGTACTCCTCCGCGTCCGCCCCCGCGCTCTTCACCGCGATGTCCGACGAGTAGATGATGTACCGCACCGCTGTGGGCCCCCTACCCGTGTTGACCGACCCGTAGACGTGGGCGCCGCCGAGGGCGCGCGAGCAAGCGCCCGGACGTAACCGAGACGCTTTCCCACGCGACGCTGCGAGGGCTCGACCCGGCCCGCCCCGCCAACCCGTTCGCGAAGCAGATTACCGCGATGCCCCACGCCCGCATCCCGTCCTTGGACTACCGCGCCCCGTCGATCTCCGTGGTGCGGCATGGCCGCAAGGTGGGCTACCGCCAGTTGTACGTCGTGTTTCTGGACTACCCACCGGCGGACCCGCCGTTGGTGCCGACGTTCAAGTACATCTTGACGTCGCCGGCCTACATCGAGAAGGACGACTTGGAAGGCCCCATGACGGCCCAGTTGACGAAGGCCCGTAAACACCGGGGCGGGCTCGCCGGTCACCTTGTGGGCTGGCACAGAGAGGAGTACTCGAGCTGCGCGTTGGCGACCCGCTCGCGCTTCTACATGCCGACTCTCGCGTGGTGGCCTGGGGTAGAGGTGCCCTACGGGTGTATGGCGGAATTCCTGTGGGTCCACGCGTACGCCGCGGACGACCTCCACGCAGGACGAAGTACCCCGTGGGCCATCTTACGTAGCGCGTGGGCCCTCGGGGCAGAGCTCGCCCTCCTCGACGCCTTCCGTAACCGCCGGGTGTTGTGGAGCTTCCGCCCGCGGTTTATCGACTGTATCCGGTCCTTGGGGACGGCGCACATATGCTCCGGCGCCGACGACCGCAACGGGAAAACGACTGCAACCCTCGAGGAGTTTCTGGACCTCGAAGACGAGCTCTCGGACACGGAGGCGCTCCTCCAGAGCCTCCGGGCCCGCAGCGTCGACCGTCGTGACCGCGAGGGTTGGGTTTGGGCAGACCTTGAGGCGGGCGACGGCGGGACGCGCGTCTTGATCGCCACGGATCTTCGCCCATTACATTTTCCGTACACCAAGAACACCCTCGAGGCCCGCGGATACGGCCGCGACCGCGGGGGTTGGGCCGCCGCCGTGTCCGCCGCCCGGGAGCTCCGCTACCCCCGGGGTGGATCCACCCCGCTATCTTCCTCTGTACTGAACGCCACCGCGGGATCATCTACCGCGTGGCCCTCGCCGCCTGTGGCGTAGACCTTCCCGTGGCCGGGAATCCCCCGGGGGAGCCACAATGTCGCCTTCGCCCCCGTGGAGCACCGCGACATCCCGGCCGCGGCCTTTAATCAGCTCGACCACGTACCGTCGGATCGTGTCCCCCAGGAATTGGCGCGGGCGGCTGCTTGTGACTCCAGGAAACTCCGCGGTGATACCACGGGGACCTTGATGGCCGGATTATGCCACACCGTGGTATCTCTTGGCGACGTGATCGGCCAGTGGGCCCGCGAAAACCCCGGGGTTCTGCCCCACCAATTCGAGATGCTCCTTCAACTAGTGGGTCGACGGGGAATCCATGAAGCCTGTTTCCACGAGACCGGCATAGCCGCCGGGCAGGCGGACCGCCGTCAATAGCACCAGCGCGACCGCGACGGGTACAACGAGGAGCCGCCGCCACAGGGCTCGCGCAGTCTCCTCGGCCACGGGTGGGGTGGGTCGGCGTCGGGGTAGCGCTGAGTCGGGACAGCGGGGGAACGGACCACGCCAGGGGGAGGAGATTGCCCCACGGGAGCAGTAGTAGTAGCTCGAGTGTAGGGGGTGTAGTCGCGTCGACGGTGCCAGCCGACGTGTCAGGGACCAATAAACGACGCGCGGGTCGTTTGCGTATCACCCGCGAGCGCTACCCCTGCTGCTCAGCCCGCATCCCCGCCCGATCCCGCCTGGACAGCCACAGCCGCCCCCATTCATACGGGTCGATCATCACATCCACAAATCCCAGCCACGTCCACGATGCCCGACCGCCTCGGTCCGACAACCTGGCCATAAGGCGGGTCGCTGCGTTGCCGCACGGCGGTGAAGGTCCCTACCGCAGCCACGTGGCCCCCAATGAAACACGTGTCGTTGGCCGAAATTTCGCCACGATTCGAGACTTTACAACCACGTGACCCCGCGGAAAGGGTTTTCCCTTTAGGCGCGGAAGTTGACGACCGCCCCCGTTTCTCGACCGTGTAAGCCCACGCGGCGCATAAAATGGTGCGCCCCGCGGACGTCGAACCGACTGGCCAAATCGAGGGTGTCCTCATCGGGGTAGCAGCCCCTCCAGCGGGTCCGCAGGCGCAATGTTCCGTGGTCGGAAACCTCGTGCCCCACGAGAGCCTCCCAGGAGAACTCCTTGCCCGTGTGCTGGGGGCCCTTGGGTACCACGACGCCTCGGGGTACGCCAAGGTTTTGGATAAGCTTTTTCGGGTCCCCAAGCGGATCCGCCGCGGCCGTCACGTGGTCGCTCTTTACCGTCTCCGGGTATCCGCCGATATCCAAGGAGAACGTGCCTTTCCGGCGGGATAGCACCTTGTGGGGTCCAGCCGCGTGGGTGCGGAGCTTGTGCTTGGTCCTCGCGTGACCCTCAACGAACATCAAGCTCTTAGCCTGCATATCCTTGTTCACGGGCTTCATGCGGGCGTCTTTGCTTCGCTTCAACCGCCGTTCTGCCCTCGAGAAGGACCACCTCACCTTATGAATGAGGTCTCGCAGCCGCGCGCTGATGGCCTCGCGGACACCCCGAGGGCTACCGTCCTTCTCCTCTGGTGCTGGGATACCGAGCATGCGCTCCACAGAGAGGCTCCGTACCCGCTCGGGCGTAATGAACTCGAGTGGCGCTACCCCTGTGCTCTGGTGCGGCCGACTGTTGTAGGCCAGCGTCAGCATCGAGAAAAGGTCCTACCATCGGTCTTGATGATCTTAGACGTAAGTCCGCAGTTGCCCCACGATAGTCCGGTTGTAGCTCTCCAATTGGCCGGTCGTCTGCAGGTGATACGTCGTGGAGTACTGGTTGGTGATCACGAGTAGCGAGCAGGCCCCTTAGAAGAACGTGGAGCGGAACTGGGGGCCATTGCCGGACAACATTGTCGACGGGGGTCCGTACGCCGCCACCCCATGATCGAAAAGGGCCGCCGCGATGGCTTTCGCGTCAATCCGCTGAAGAGGTATGGCCCGCGCTATCTTGGAGAAGCGATCCACGATGACCAGCAGGTGTTCATTCCCTGTCTTGGTACGGGGAAGGGGACCGAGCCAGTCCATACACCAATCCGTCAGCGGTTCCGTCGGGGGGAATGTCATGAGGTTGTTCGTCTTCCGTCGTTTACCGACGCTGTTCCGCGCACAGTGCACACAGTTGGCCACAAAGACGTAGACGTCCACCAACATAGATTCCCAACAAAACCACCGTCGCATCGACCTGTACATCTTGTTGACCCCCGGATGCCCGGCTTGCGGGGGGTAGTGCCCCCGTGTCATTACCCCCTAGCGCACGTGGGTCGGCATGTTGATTTGCGCGGCTCCGTCCAACGGTGCCGTGCGGACCAAGAGGTTGTTCGGAACCTCGCGAAACCAGAGATTGTCGTTGCCATCCATGGCCGCCCGGAGCTTCCTGCACCGGCCATCCTCTCGCTGCCCCTCGAGGAACTCCGCAAGCTTCAGGAGGGGCAACTCCCCTCCCTCCGTCTGCGGCGGCAACTGCCACGCTGCCGAAGTTTTGGGTGGGGCCAGACAGGGTACCGCGTCCGGTATCGGCCCGTGGTCCCCCGCGGGTGCCTAGATACGCGAAATCGTGTCTGCCGCGTGGTGTGATGCACCCGGTCGCGTCTGCACCACGTAGTCTAATTCCTTCAAGCGTAACCGCCACCTCGCCAGCCTCCCGTAGGCCCTTTCCGTATGTAGCATCCACTTGAGCGCCGCGTGGTCCGTGCGAGCCGTGAAGCGAGTACTTTCGATGAAGGGGCGGAGGAGAAGATACGCCCTTACCACCGCGAGGCACTCCCGCTCCGTACTGCTGTAGTTCCGCTCCACCGCATTGAGGGAGCTAAACCGGTAGCCCACGGGCTGCGTGATTTCTTCGGGCTGTTCATGTTGTACGACCGCGCCGACCTGCCCCGCGCTTGTGTCGGTGTCCAACGTGTAAGCACCGCGCGGCCGCGGATGAGCGCCTCCGTGAGCCGCCTCTTGAGCTCCTGGAACGCCCCCAACGCCTCGTCCGACGGGACACCCCACCGATAGGGCCTCTTGAAACTTGTCATCGCGGCCAACGGGCGTGACACTTGGGCGTAGTCCTTGACGAACTTCCGATAGAGATTGCACATCCCGACGAAGCTGCGTAGGTCCTTCTTGCATCGCGCGGGGGGTGCATCTTTCAGGCCGCGGACATTTTTGTCCTGCACCTTCAGTTGGCCCCGGCCCATGAGATGGCCCATGTACTCCACTGCCTCTTGGAAATAATGGCACTTCTTGGCGATGAGGGAGACACCCGCGCATCGAAGCGCCGCGAAAACTTCCCGTAGGTGTTCCACGAGCTCTCCCGCCGACTGCGAGAAGACAATGATGTCGTCTAGGTACACGTGGCAGCTCTACCACTTGAGTCCCCCGAGGAGCATATAGATGGCCCCTTGGAAGGTCTCCGAGGCATCCGATTGCCCGACGAGGTGACGAATGTAGCGGGAGACCCCTTGTGAGAGATTAAGGTCTTTTTGTCGCGATCCTCGTCCGCCACAGGGATCTGCCAATACCCCGAGTTGCGATCCAGAGTGGAGAACACCTTGGCGTTGCCGCGGAAGTCGATGCAGTCGTCCATACGGGGCCACAGACACACGTGCCGTACTACCACCTCGCTGAGCTGCCGACAATCCTCGCAAAATCGCATCGTCCTGTCGGGCTTGGGGACCAGGACCACGGGGAAGGCCCACTCCGCGCTCGAGAGCTCGATGACCCTGAGGTCCCGCTGTCCTTGCACCTCCTTGGCAGTGACGTCCCGCGAAGCATGGCGTTCCCGATATGGTTGGGCCCGACGCGGACGTTCCCCGGAGGTCACCTAGATCCTGTGCGGTGTGTCGTCGTCCTTCCAGAGCTGTCTAATGCATAGAGTCTTGTACTCCTCAAGGCGGTCGTCCACGTCACCACGCATCGTGTCGGGGACTCTTTCTCAGTGGATCTCCGGCATAGGATGCATCCTTTCAGGCGGGAGAGGCGGAGGTTGTCCCCCGTCGATCCCTTAATCGGCTCGGTGGCCCGTGTTAACCTCGTGGACGGTCTTGTCGAGGGTTCCCCCCCGGATCGTTATGACCGCCCCCGGTTCCCCTTCATCCGCGACGACGTGGAGCGGCCCATTGTAGGCCGTCGCGGTACCGACGACGTACCCGTTGGTCAGATGGACCGGCATGTCCTCGTTGTTCGGGAGGTAGAGGGACCGCCGGGTGTTGGGGGAGAACTCCACGACGGCGTTGCGCAAAAGCACTTTTCGTCGGCTCACTTGGACCGGGCGTTCCCGCACTAGGTGGACCCCTTGACGGTGCAGCACACTTGGACAGCCTGGATGCAACGCGGGCCCACGGTCATCCCTTTCCGAAGCCGGATAGCACCGATCTGAGTCTTCGGCTTGCGCCCTCGTTGTGAGGGCGCGGGTCGCGTAATTCCCGTCCAACTTCGCACGGCCACCGTGGAGGTGCCATCGTCCCACTTGATGGTCTGCATATTGGGGGAGATGGTGTTCACCAGGAGTTGTGAGGATACCGTTTTCTGTCCCTAATGGGATACGGATACGCTGCGTTCCACCGTCTCCAGATAAAGAAAATTCTCAACTCTCAAGATCAGGATCAGATTGTATCCTCACCAAGCCGAATTATGAAGCGGAAAATGTTCATATTCGGATACTGCTATCGTATCCGAATGAAATGGCTTGTATTCCGATCGATGACCTAACTACTGTAACAGGAGCCACACTTCGATAGCAGAACAGTAGTGAGCTACTACTTGAGAGCTGTACTTATTTTCAAAGTCCCGACTGCCCCCGCACGGGCGGCTCCACGAAGCATGCAATAGGATACGATAGTCGTTCTGTGCTGTCGTTACAGAGGTTTAACACAACGTCGACGGATCTTAACGATACCACGGCTATCGCCGACTCACTCAAGTACGCTGCTGGCATCCGGCGCTGTGCGGCCCCTTTGTGGCCGGTGCTGGTGTGTACCTGCGGTTGCTCACCCCCTCAAGGCTTCTTGCGGCCGGTGCTCTCCTCTGCTCGCTGCAAGCAACACACGGATAGCCTTGGCGCTGCTATCGCAAGTCCACCAAAAGCCGGCGCTTGCGCCGTCTCCGACCGCCCGCCCTGTGACTTTCGGACGCAAACCTCGGTCTCGGAGCCTTCGGACACACTTTCAAAGACAATAAACGCGCGTGCGATGGCGGAGGTGTGAAAGGCGCCTGTGGCGGTCGGCGGGGCCTCTTTTTGCAAACTTTCCACGAGACGGCGACTGCAGGGGGGCCGGCGGAGTACGGAAATCTGGCTACAGCCGTGCGCGTCACCCTGCCGACACCTTGAAACACCGCCACGGCTCTGGACGGCGAATTCGCGGAGGCGTGAAAGCTGACGCCGTCGTTTGCCGGCACCGCGCCCTTGCCCGAGATACTCGTAACGACTGTGGCCGGGTGTTCGATAGGGGCGGGTTAGTATTCCGCAGCCGTTGGTGGCACCAAGCCCCACCTCACGAAGGACACGGCGGCTCGGGGTCGGCTGGCGACAGGATGAAAGTGACGGGGAGCGTCGCAGCACCCGTGTCGAGGAAAGTTCGCCGGCGGTGGCGGAGGTCGCGGACGTGTGACAGCAGGCGCCGGCCGTCGGCGGCGCCCCGACCCCGCCCAAGGTCTACTAGGCGGCGAGGGAGGGAGCAGCGGCTGTGGGTCATCTAGTGGTCGCTGTTGGCGCCGCTTCACGAAGAGGCTCTGTGACTTCGCGAATATTGGGCGTAGCTCAGCATCATCAAGCAAAGAATGTACCGTAAGTACTAGTTACCGCAAGACGAACGATGCATTCTCTTGCACGTGTCTCACCCATGTCGCCGTTCTCGCATCATCTGCATTGCTGCTTGCGGCTTCAAACAGAGAGAGCAACACTATGAGAGGTACGCAACCGCTGGCAGGCTCCTGACTAGGAAGTTTTCGTCGCTACCCGCATCCTCATCGTAACAGATTCCTCATACCAAAATTCACCACTCTCCGCTATCATTCCGTGTTCTCCGTGACCGTGACCTCGCAGAAAATCGTCTCCAAGCATGGGAGACCCCATGCCAATCGGATACACTCGAAAACAATACATCGCCAGAGAATACGATATAATCTGCCGCTTGCGCTGTCTGGAGAATTATCATAAGCTCGGACAGAAAAGCATACTCAGATCCGAACATGTGGTTGAGACCGATATTCCAGATTATTTTGGATAAAATGCCTGGATATATTCCTCTGAGATTTATCCGTGACGACCCCTGGTGTTCACTTATTTTCGCTGGACGTCCCACCCGAGAATGAGCGGTACCGACAGTGACTTGACCACGAGGAAGTCACTCTCCATGGCTGTCCCCCCGACGTAAATGGTCAGGGACACCTCCGCGTCCACCTTGAGCAGCTACCCCGAGGCGTCACTCACTTGTGTCACGCACGTTTCCCGCGAAGAATAATCGTTCCTTCCCTCTGGCAACAAATCCGCGTGAATCACATAGGGACTGGCGCCCGAGTCGACCACCGCCCTCGTAGGTATGGGGGTTTTCCACCGCGCCAATTGGTACGACGCCCCGATCTGAAGATTCGCCTTGCGCAACAGCAACAGCGTCCCCTTGAACCGCGGCCGGAATCTCCCACGTCAGCAGTGGAATCGGGCCGAGACGACCCATATCGCGATAACTCCCGGGGAGGCGAACGTGACACGACGGGGACAACCGGGGAGGTGGGGCGTACAGCGGGGAATAAGCTGGGTGGCGAGGCCACCCCCCCTAGGCGTTTCCCGCCCCAAGGCGCCCCCGGGAGGGGGCTGCCAAGAGTGGGGCATCCCCTTCATCTGCCTTCGTGGGCTTCAAGCCGCCCCGCACGTCCCTTCACAGCAGGGGCACGACAGATATTCCGTTAGGGGCGGAGTCCGCCCCTGTTGAGGCAACCCCCCAAGCCCGCACTGGTAAGTCGGAGTTACTGCGGACTGCCTGGATAAGTCCAGGAGTACTTATGCGGTGATCGGCTTGTTTGTCTGTACCTTTGTCATGCATTGCTGTATGAGGGTGCTGTAATTACTTGTACTTGTATCTCGAGGGGAGCTTCTTTTGGAGCTGAGCTCGGGGAGATTCTCGTGGGCTCCTTGAGGAGCGTCGCGATTTGTGGGCCCTGTC
>Ga0209093_1001571_pt1 | contig 12955 bp, 13 predicted proteins | sample SidtaG_4_FD_187450 | JGI IMG/M metagenome (GOLD analysis project Ga0209093, IMG submission 187450) | Marine algal microbial communities from Sidmouth, United Kingdom - Sidmouth_Male1 metaG (SPAdes) (version 2) | ecosystem: Host-associated > Algae > Red algae > Unclassified | place: Sidmouth...
GGGGGGGGGGGGGGGGGGGGGGGGGGGGGGGGGGGGGGGGGCCGCCGCCGCCGTCGCCGCCCAATATTTTTTGGGGGGGTGACGCCGCCGCGGGCGGCCGTGGCGGTGACGGCCCGCGGCGGGGACGGCGGTGACGGCGCACGGCGCAGCGGCGGCGCGGCGCGCCGCCGAGGTTGGCCGGCGGGTTTGTACGCGGCGCCGCGCCCCGACTGGCGCTGGGCGCCTGTGGCGTTTTTTTCTGCTGCGGAGCGACGCTGCAGCCGAGGGCGGGCCCGCCCAAGGTCACGCACGTGTACAGGGAGGGGGGCGATCACCGGACCTTTCATTGACTGGGAAACACAGAGAAAAAGAACGTGGGAGCGGCGTGGGAGCAAGAAACAGACGAGGTCAGTAGAATGTCTGCCGGACCTGTTGATTTGGAACACTTCTGGAACTGTTGCAGTGCGGGATTTTTGCGAGAACGGCTGTATAGCGAAAACTCATTGTAGTGTCGTCCCGCATCGAGGATGGGGTAGCGGTGCGGCTAAAATAGGTCCTGCGATTCTTGCCACCCACATGCGGTCGATTGTGGGTGGAAAGAATCGCAGGACCTATTTTCGGTACCCAGTACAGTAGTAATGTGCTGCGAGAAATGCCAGTGCTGGTGGATCCAGCCACTGCGTGCGCCGCTGTTCACAACTCGGCCCGTTTTCTTCAGTGGCTTGGAGAATTCACACAATGTGGTATTTCGAAACGAAAATTCGAGCTCCCGAGAACAGCCACAAGGAACAAATATAAAGGATTCCAAGCTCATAATTACACATCACATACAGAAGTTATTGTCCTCGAGGGCAATTCATAGCACCGCCCATGAGAAGCTCTGTATGCAGCAGGTGCCTGGCTCGGCAAGGACGCCCAACGTCCGCCGGTTCATTTCAATCCGCCTCCTCTTTGGCCAACTCCCATCCGCTTTCACGTTAGACGGGCCAACGGAAGCAACCAACGGCTCGGGAGCTCCGCTGCAAGCCACCGCACCGTTTTCACGGCAGCACGCCTCTGTCGCCCCCCCAGCGAGAGCATGGACCCGCCTCCACGGCCACTTCCGCCGCCTGCGTGGGGGTTCGGACGGCGCTTGCGCGACCAGCGCGCGCGCTGGGGCCCACCCCACGCTGTCTGGCCAGCTGCGCGACCAGCGCTCCTCCTTCGGCAGCGGCTGCAGCTCACGTCCCCCCGCCCGCCCGTCGGAGGCGCCCCCCCTTCCCCACCGGGGCCACGCGTGACGTGTTGGCGGGTTTGTGGTGGGGGGGGGGGAGCGGTCACACCGCCCGTCAACGCCAGCCCAGCCGCCACCACCACCTCCTCGGGGAAGATCCTTGGAGGCGACTCGGGGCGACTGCAGCTGCCTGTCGCTGCAACTGCCCCTCCACCGCACGTGCGGCGCGGCGGCTCGTGCGGCGTGGGTCTGGTGAGGCACCAGGGGCGGCGGCCAATCGGGACCGCAACCGACGCGGCGAGCGCCCACAACCCTAGGGCTGTGGCCGCCACGGCGCCTCCCGCCTGCGATTGAGACAGGTGTGTGCGTGGCCGGTAGGGAGAAGCGGCCGCGCGAGGGGGCTGCGGATGACCCCCCTCTCCAGGTGTCGGCGGAGCCGGTTGGGCGCGTGACTGGGCCCGCGCTCGTGGTGTCTTGCCCACCTCTGGGGGTTCCGGGCCTGGTTCCCACTTTTTGGAGCGCTCCACAGCCGCCGGCGCCCCCTCAGTAGGCTACCCGGCGCGCGCCGTCGTCGCAACTGCCGCCGCTGCAAGTGCGCCTTGACCAGGCGCAGCTCACACGCAGGGGGGTGGGGTTTTGTGGAGTAGACGCAGGTGGAGTGGCGCAGGTCTGGTGTCTCTTTTTGTTGGCCTGTGTGCCGCGGACACAACGAGGCCGCTATTTTTTTTTCCCTCGTTCGCCTCTTATCATCACCGCCACCGTCACGTCTACACCTTTTACGACAATCAACTGTGTGGTCAACTACCCCAACACAATCTATCCTCACGACGTGGTACACCGTCCTCCCCTTCCCTCCTTTCCTCCTTGCTGTTCTGTGTGTGCTCTGTTGTCATGCCGACGCGGCCGTTGGGTACGCGGCGGCGTGCCGGTGGTCGAGCTGAGGCCACTACCCGCCCCCACGGGAGCATCGGCAACAGCCTCGACGTCCTGTGCGCGGCGGCGGCTGCCCTATCCTCCCGCGACGAGCTGAACGGCGTCAGAGGCGAGGCCTCGGCGGGCCCGACGCCGGCCACCCCTGTGGGTGGGGACACGGGCCCTGGTGGCGGCGGGTGGCACCACCCGTCCTCGTCCCTCCCGCCGCGTGCCGTCGCCGGCGCTTCTGGTGGCGAGCGCGTTGGAGGAGGCGGCGGCCACCCTACGAGCATGGCGACGTTGACGCATGACGGCGGGTGGCCGCCGCCACCGTCCTTACCGCCGACTGCACCAAACGGCACCGGCGCCAGCGACGCGGCCGACGCGGCCGACCATGCCATGGGCGTGCAGCTGCCGCCAGAGACGCACGGGCCGCCCGTCGGCGCTCGGGCCGTGGAGCCGCCCCTCCCCTCGTTGCCGACCCTCTTCCCAGAAGCTACGTGGGATGGTAGCAAGGCGGCGAGCGCCGTCACGTACGCGGTCCCCCCCGCCGGCTCGGCCTGCTCGGCGCCCGCCACCATTTGGTACGCGCCCTCGAGCGTGGGCGGCGGCGTCAGCCGTGCGCCCCCGCCCGTGGGGGTGAGCCTCGGCGGCGTCAGCGTTTACTCGGATATCGGTGCCGCCGCTGCCGCGCATCGCGAGGCGACCGCCGCCGCTGCGTACGCGACGGCCATGGCGCACCTGGGCGGCGGCGGGTGGGCCCCCGACGCTGGGGCGTATGGCCTGCCGCCGTATGGCCCGCCGCCGTATGGCCCACCGTCGACCGTTGCGTCGGCTGTCTATGGGCAGGCGATGGTCGAGGCGGGCGCCGGCGGGCGGCGCCCCATCTCTGCCCCCATTGCCGTGCCGGGCATGGAGGCGGACGCGTCTGCGGACGGCATCGGCGCGGGCGACGGGGAATGCATGGCCGTCGACGGGGACGCGGCTGGCGACGGCCGCAGCGGTGGGGACAGTGGCGGTCCGCGGTCCCCGGCGAGCGCCGATGCTAGCTGGATGTCGGGTGGCGGCGGCGGCGGAGCGAGCGCACCCGTCGGCGTCGGTTCACAGCGTGTCGCGTCGGCCGGGGGCACCCCACAACGGTCGGCGGCGTTTGGCATGTGGCAGCCCGACGTCAACGGACCACCGTCGGTGGCCGCCGATGCGTATGGCATGGCCGACCCCTACCGCGGCGGCGGGGGTGGTGGGTGGGGCATTGCTTTCGCGGGCGGCGCGTACGTGCATGGCGGCGTTGGCGGCGGATACGCGGTCCCTCCGCCAGGCTACGCCTCCCCGTCGCCGGCGTATGCATCCCCGTCGTACGATTCTGGGTACGGGATGGTGGGGGGGGCTGAGGCGGGGCGCTTGTCTCCAATAACGACCCCGACGTCGCTGCTGCCCCCGTCAGGGGGGGGGGCAGGTGACATTGGGTGGCCGTGCAAGCCGTCGTCGCTGCCATGTACGTTCGAGGGATTATGTGAGGGAGCGGCGTTGCATGCTTGGCATTGTCCCTCTTTTTCTTTGCTACTGTGTTGAGCCACTTTTGTCATGCGGATACCGTGCTCTTGTATAAGGAGGGGATCTGCTGGACGGCTGTCGTCACTAGTACCAGCCCTTGTGGTGCCGTCCTCCTATCGAACTGTGCGTCGTCCGTGGTTTAATTTTGGTGTTGATATGCTGACCCGCTCGCTGTGTACGTTTTTGCTACTCATTGAGTGTCTTTGTTCTTCTTTGCTTGTTGTGTGTCCTTGCTGTTCTCTGTGCTGGCATGCGTTTCTGTGGCCGATTGCGCGTGCCCTTTCCCCCTTGCCCCTTCGTCCCAGATAACTATGGCTATGTGACAGGTCCGCCGCGGCTGCAGCCACCGTCTCCCCATGGCTCTGGCGGCCAGCCGCCCGTCGCTCCACCCGCGGCTAGCACCAGCCCTGCTCCTGCGCGCCCGTCTCGTCGTGAAGGGTACACCCGGTTTTCCCGTGCTGAGGAGGCAGCGTTGTCGGCGGGGGTTATGGAGTACGGGGCCGGGAGCTGGAAAAAGATCCTGGGCGCGTATCCTGACTTTCATCCAAAGCGCACGCCGGTGTGCCTCAAGGTATGTCGGTCGATGCGCACCTGCTGGGAGAGAGGGGAAGGGAGGGTGTCGGCACATATTGGGCCTGGTGCGTGAGGCGTATTGGGTTGCCTCGAAGAGCTGAGGTTTTTCTTGTCGTCGGGGGTTTGCTGGCTTGAAGTGCTGCGTGTCGTCTTGTTGTCTGTGCGCTTAGCGGCAGTTCATGGGCCTTGTGCGTACCGACCGTTCGTTGCTGTCGCATGCGCACTCCACACTCCTACTAACCGTCCAGTCCGAGTGCTGTTGTCTGATCGTTGCATTCTTTATTTGTGGGTGCGTTGTTGCTCTGGTGCTTGTTCGGTCTCACCCGGCACCTGGTCTCACCGTCGTGCTGCTGCTGTTGTCTTTCCGCGTTTATGCCAATTTCCTAGGATAAGTGGCGCAACCTCACCCGAGCGCGGATGCGGCGCGTGCATTCAGCGTCCTCTGGCCTCAGTGTTGCGTCCTCTGGCGGCGGGGCCGGTCCTCCGTCGACGACTTGATCGTTTCACGCTATGTCCGCGTGCGGGTCTGCTGCTTCCACGTCGTGCTGTATACGTTCTGTAAAACAATGTAAAGTAACTTGTCTCGCATGGTGCACCGCGTGTGCTCAGCGCTTTGGAGAAATGGAGGTACTCAAAGGACGGGCACAGCACTCTGTGCGTTCGTGAAGACGCCTTTCATGGCCATCACCCCTGCCGTTCGTCTGACCAGTGTCTGACGACACGCTGCGCCTGGCGACGCCACATGGGCTCATGCCCACAGGGAGGAGCCGGAGAGCTTGGGGGCGGTACTCAAGAGCGGTGTGTCCGCTCCTCCTGGGCCGTTTTGAAGACCAGACGTACGAGGGAATTACAAACAAGCAGGGGCAACTGCATGAATCGCGCCAGTGTACGACTCTTGACACAGTAGCGTGGGACCGCTGGGTCAGTCCGCAAGCGACCTGGATGTGTGATTGGCTGGCCGCCGCTCTTCACTCGGTGCTCGACCGCCCTGGTGTGACTGGAGGGTCCGATGACCTCGTACTGTAATTGCGCTCATCCCTGTCCTTGCCCAATGGCAAGCTGCTACGTCGGGCTCGTCGTTTGGGGCAACAGCGTGCTGCGGTCGCCACCCAGGATCTTCGTTGCCTTGTGCCCGGACAGTCTTATGCTCTCGGACCGTGCCGCGCGGGCGCCACACTGGGTTGGCAACGAGTCCCAGGGACGTTACTGTACCTCTCTCTAGAGAGCGCTCGCCCGTGCGTTACGTACGGACCGCTGCCACGGCTCAACACCGCCTGTGTTGACCGCCAGGGTGGGAGCGTCAGCGTCGCGAGCTTGCAACTATTCTCACCGGCGGATCGTGAGCAAAGCTATCCTGGGATAGCAGCATGCCACTGTGTCTTGTCAGGCCCCCTCGCTTGTTGCAGATGCCCTCGATCGTCGAGATGTCGATGCACAACGTAGGGGCTGGTTGAACAACAAGCCAGGCGCGTCAGCCTGTCTACGACGGTGTTGCGGTGGCCACCCGTTGCGCAATGCCGCACGGATTGGCTAGAACTGGTCGATGGCGCCCGCCACACTCCCTGGTGAAGGCTTGTTAGACGCCTCATAAAGACTTCCTCGCATGGCCATCGGCCATACCTCTCTGGCTTGCGCTGCTGCACCCCAGCGTCCGTCTAGGAACGTCTGAGGCAACGCCTGCCACCCTCCCACCCGTCACATGCCGGCAGTGCAGGCTATTCCGCGTTTGTACTCTCCCCACAGACCGCCGACCGCGTACAAACCCAGCCGTTCGCCTTACGTGCCACCTTCCCACTGCCGGGGGCGCCGTTGCCGCCCTCGTTGTGCCGGCGGGTCGCGCGCCCCCGCCGTCCTCTTCCTGGCGGACGCCGTCGTCACGCACGGTGGCTACCAAATCCGTGTACCATCGACCGCCGATACATTGCACGTGATGGCGCGCACTCGTCGCTGGGGGGCCCTCGCTGTTGCGATGGTCCTTGTGGTCGCGGCGGCGTTGACGGCCAACGCGGGCGTCGACGCGCACTCGTCATGCATCAACCCCCTCGAGTACACATGGTCCAACGCGTGCCGCCGGGGGGGCGTCAATGGCAACATCAAGTGGTGCGACGGCCCGTGCCCGCGGGACCCTGTGCGAAAAAACTATCATATTCAAACCTACCGCCGAGGGCAGGTACGTTGGTAATTGTGTCTCTCCAGCTGGTTGATGGGGTTCGGGACGCCCATATCTTGTATGGCTTCTGGGACCGTTGTGAAGATCGTGGGGACACTGTAGGGTGCGTGTGGAGGAAGAAAGCTGCTGACGCTCATCTCTTCTTGATTTCTTGCTTGTTCGCCCCTCCCACGTTCATGTGTTGTACCCGACGTTCGATTGTGCAGTGGTTTCCATTTGACTACTACCGAAACAACCACCGCGGTACGTTGCCTGTGTGCATGCGCCATACGGAAGCGTCAATGCCCATCGTGCCTGCTGCGTTTAGTCCAATCAAGCTGTCTGGTGGTGCATTTTCGTACTGGGAGCCCGTCGTCTGACGTTTCTGGAATCCAATTGTATGGCCTCTATCGTTGTCTCTTGCTCCTCCCCTCATTCCTCTACCCACGACAGGCGGGTTTATGCGCCTGAGCCTGGTGCCGATGAAGCACCGCTTCTCCCACAAGGCCCACGACCGCAACGCCTTCCTTTGGACGTGCTGGGACGTCGGCCTGCGTAACTGCCCCCGGCGCACACCCCACGATTGTGGCACGGATCGCAGGGGCAAGCGCTATCGGCAGTGGGTCCGGATGCCATCGGTCTTTCCCGACGGCGACTACATGCTCGGCTACGCGTGGTATGGCGGCGGCTGGCGGCAGGGCGACTACTGGTCATGCGCCCGCATCCGCATCCGCGGGGGGAAGATGGACAACTGGCACCAGCCAACGTTCAAAAATGAGGGCAGTCGGGGCGGCCGCTGCTACTCGTCATCGACGGACATTGGGCAGTGCAAGCGGGAGCCGTGCTTCCGCAACATGGCGTGGCGCAAGCCGGCGCATTTCAACGGCCGCAAGCCGCGCCGCATCAGCCGGTGGAGCGTCAACAAGTAGGCGACGCGCGCGGCCGCCTGCCTGTGGGGTGCCTCTCTCTGCCGTATGTCGTGTGCCTTTTTTTTGTTTGTCATGTTGCTGATTTGATGTGCCTGCGGGGGAGAGGGCGAGGATGCCGTGATGGTCAAGCGGCGGGAGGGTTTGGTGGGGGCAGCCTCCGCCACGTACCACAAGGTTTGACTCCTACTGGAATGGACGACGGGCCAGGGGGCGGCGAAGCCCACTCCAGACGCAGCCCCTGAAGCGCGCAATGCGCGGTGGCTGCGGTGGCTAACACAAGCGGAAGAAACGGCGCCGCCTTGCAGCGAGAGCGTCACGGAACGGCCGACCCCCTGCAGGCAGCTGGCTGCAACATGCCCCGTCCGGCACCCTCAGGAGGTGCACACACCCGCACGCAGCGTCGACAGCGCCCCGCACAAAAAAAAGCCGGGTGGCACGTCACGGAGTCCAAACCCCCCCGCGGGTCACGCAGTGACCGTCGACTCGCGGGGACGTCCCCCCACACCCACCGCCAGCGCGCAGCCGCGCGTGCGCACGCACGCGCGCGGCGGGGCGAGGGCGCCCCGGAGGGTCTGCCAACACGACCAATCGGCGGCGCGCCGCCGCGCGGCGCGCCACGAGCGCGGGGTCCATCCGCACGCGGCGACGCGCGGTGCGGCTCGCACCGTGCGGGCGGCGGCGGCAGCGGCGGGCGCGGCGGCGGCGGCGGCGGCGGCGGCGGTGCGACCGCCGGCCGACGACCGCAGCCGCCCCCGCCGCTCAGTGTGTGGGCGTCCCGCTGGTACTGCCGGCCGAGCGCGCTCCGCGCAACCCCCCCAAACGGCCGGCGTCCGCACGACCACAGCGCAAGCGCCCGCACCACGCGGCCGCCGCGGTTGGCCACCGCCGCCGCCCCCACCGCCGCCGCCGACGCAGCAGCTGCCGGCGTTGCGGGCTGCGCGACGCGGCGCGGCGGGTACGACCCGTTGTGCCAGTGCGCGGCCGGGGCGTTTCTTGCTTTTTTGGCGCGCAGGCGCTGACGAACAGGTGAGCCGCGTGCAGTGCAGTACGCGGACAATCAAATGCGGCACCGGAACGATAATTATTAGAGTCGGCCAGTCCACAAACAAGCCGACATGAAAATTAAGCAGACTGCCCGCGTCAGGCTGTCGCCGGCCCTACTTTTTGCTCTTCCGGACACGGTTACGGGGGAGATCCAGTGGTCATCAACAGTGTCTCAGCCATCCATTCGGCGGGGTGCGAAGAATCAGCCAATGGGGAGTTGACGCAGACGCTGTCTGGACAGTGACCACGTCGGCCAAATCCGGCGGGGCAGGCCCTGCCGCGGAGACTGTTTACGTAGACGTGGCGCCAACAGGAGCAGCACGAGCCGGCGAGCTGCACTGACACACAGCCAACCGGGCTGCCAGGGTCCCATCAGCTGTCGTGGCCACCACCGGGGATGCCCCTGTTTGTGTACGACGGCTGCCTGGAAACCCTTCCAAGAGGACCTCGGGCAAAGCCCCGCCTTGCTGGCTGCCCGTCACGCTCCGTCATGACGTACGTAGCCGATGGGGGTGCTGTTTACACAAGCAACGCAACCACCGTCTCGAGCGGCCACGGCCCGCTTCGGCACACCGCCGTCGGGTCGCTGCCGCCGCCTGCTGGTGGCGCTGAAGTGGGGGGTCCTGCCAATCCTCTGCGCGGGCTGTCAGGGGTGAAATGGGCGCCTGTAGCACCATCAAGACTGTCGCTGCACGGCCACCCAGGCAGAACACCTGCGCCACGACACGCACCCCACTTCACCCTCCTCCCTAGCGCTTCTTCTCAATCCATCCTTCTGCCCCACCCGCCCACCATCCGACGCCTCATCCCCCCTTCTGACTCCCCACCCCCGCCTCCCAACGGTCGACGCACGTCCCCCCGCCGACCCCCCCACCCCCACCATGGGTGCCCCCCGCCGCGCCCGGTCGGCGCCCCCCCTCGCGGTGGCGCTCCTCGTGGCGCTCGCCGTCGCCGCCGTCGCCGCGCCCTCGGCCGTCGTCGGCCAACCCGTCGACGTCTACGACGGCGCCTTTGCCAAGTGCGAGGCGTCGTGGAAGACGTGCGAGGAGGAGCAGGAGCCGTCCTTGTGTTTGGTGTGCATGAGCGACTGCTACGCCAGCTCCCAAGACGACGGCCAAAAGGCCAACGGCGCTGCAAAGTACTACAAAGCGTGCAACCACGCGTGTGAGCCGAGCGCCAAGCTCAACGGCATGTGAGCGTGGGGGGGGGGGGGGGGGGGGGGGGGGGGGTGAGGCGATGACTGGCGTTGCAGGAGTTTGGGCTGGGGCGCCGCGTCGGCCGGCCGGCCGCGTCGGCTGCCGCCGATCGCGCTGCGGGCGGTGCGTCTGCGAGTCACGGCACGCCGCCGGTGGGGGAGGGGCGTTGCGAGGCAGAGCGATTCGATTGGGGGACAAGGGCGGGTGGTGCGGTGCGGGCAGATTGCGGTCCGTGGGGGCTCTGGGCGCAACACAACTTCGGTGGGTGCGCGCCCTTCTGTGTACTTTTTTTTTTTTTTTTTATACGCTGGCCATCCTAGGGTCCCTTTCGAGTGACACAAAAGCACTTGTTGCACGGCGCATGGCGGTGTCGGAGCGCTGTCGCGGATGGCCCTCCCCTCCCCTCGGCCGCTACGCGCGCGGTCGGCGGGCGGTCAGCTCCCGCGCACGCATCGCGGTCGGCCCCACCCTGCGGCGCGTCGGGACGGGGGACGCCCTGCCGACCCCAACGGCCCCGCCGAGGGCGGGGGGTGACGCCGCTCGGCGTTGCATCCACGTCGGTGCTCCCGGCGCACCGCGTGGGGCCCGGGGAGCGGCGCCCACCGCCCCGCCGCTTCGTGACGGGGTGCGGCGAGGGCAGGCGCTCGGCGGGGCCGCGCCACCCGTGGGGGATGTGGGAAACCCGCTCCGGCGGCCGTGCCGTCGCCCCATACGAAACAAAGCCTCGGTGCGAGCGAGCCACCGCCGCCGAGGGACGCGGCGGAGCCGTGCCCGCCGACCCCCCACCCCGCCAGCCGCGGCGGGGAGGCCGTTGCGTGCCCAGGCGCTCGCCGGGCGCGCCACGCGAAAACCGGCCGTGTGGGCCACCTCGCGCCAGCATGCGCCCCCGGCCGGTGGCTGAGCTCCTTGATGGGGGTCGGCGCACAAGAGCCGGAGTCGCACGGGCCAACGCCACCATCTTGGGCGAACCCCCCCTCACGGGTCCGTGCAGGGCGTTTTTTCACGCGCCTGCTGCCAAAGCGCACATTGGACGCCCGTTGGCCCCGAGGCATACCGTGTCCTTTCGGATGTGGCTTGATGACGCGCATGCGAAGGTGAAGGGGTCCTGCCAACGGCCACCCCAAGGGCGCTTCACAAGCCGTCGCGGGAAAACAGGCGCCGCACGGACCCGTGAGGGTAAGAATAGAGCCACCAGTGTCGGTCTATCACAACGTGTCTACGTTGATAGAAAAACGTGTCTAAATTCGCTTAATAGGCCACGGACAGCTGTGCGTCAAAGTGAACGTGCCCTATTGAACGTCGAACCACCTCCTCGAATTTAGATAATGCCAACTCGGCTCGATAGTTCGTGTGTCACAATAGATCGCGCAGGTCCTATTCGAAGCGGAAACACGGTCCGCGCACCCTATTCAGGACACTTGGACTGCTACCGGCTCTCTCAATGCCTGGACGCGAAACGGTTTCATCGTACGAAGGCTTGGCACCATCGGATCAGCGTGGAGTTCACAGTGATGCAGAGGACGGTGCTTGCGGTCATGGGCCCGTAGCTATCGGCGAGTTCGACACATGCATGTCGTTGTAGGACGTCTTGAGGTACTCCAACCGGCCATGGTGTGGTCCAGGAGGCACATGAGATGCGGAAAATGCGCGAAATTGCAATCTGTCAGATCGTACTGAACACGGATCTGGACCCGCTGTGCAGCAGAGTGCCGGACCCCGGCGGAGAGCTGGCGGGGGAGGGCGTCACACTCGACCGGGCATTGGATGCCGAGAGGTGGCTGCCGCGGATGCGCCGCGGCCCGCCCCCGATGGCCGGCCGCCGGCGACCGCCCACCCCGCGGCGGCTCGAGGCGGAGACGGGGGGATGGCGGGCGCGTCGACACGGCTGTGGCGGTCTGGTTGTCTGGCCTCCCGTGGCCGACACACGTTGTTCGTCTCGGTGCCCCCGCCGGCGCCTTGCTCGTCAGTGGGTGGTGTGCGCGCGGGCGGCTGGTGGTGCCGCCGCCGCTGCCCGCGCGTTTGGTGTGGCCTCCCGGCAGGCGCCACCGGCGCCCGCCCCCGCGGCCATCACCTGTGCCGCTCCGGCGCTGCTAGAGCGTCTTGCGGCGGTCGTCGGCGAGCGCGCCGGCCACTCAGCGGCGGCCATCTGCCTGAGCCTCGTGCATCTTGGTTTGCTCTCGTGCACCCTAGCCCCCTCCCCTCGCGGATCCTCCAAGTTTCTGTGGCGTGCAAGTACCGTACCGGGGGCGTGGCCACGCCGGCCAGTCGAAGCGCGGGCGTCAACGGCGTCGTAGGTCCCTCCTCAGGGTCCACCTCGCCGGCCCGTTGCGCGCACCATTCGCCGGCCGCGACCGCCGTGGGCAACGGCGGCGGGCCAGTCCCCCGCATCGACGGCGGGGTGTGGGGTGGCGGTCGCCGCCGGCAACCGCGTAGCGGCGCTGGCGGCAGCAGGGACGGGCGACCGCGCGAGCCCCTCCGTGGGTGCACCGGCGATGGCGCCCAGTCAAGGAGTGCGGGTGACGGCGGCGGCGCTGCTCCGTCGCCCACGTCGCAGCTCCCCACCATCACACGGGGTGGTTGGGCGTGGGGTGGCCACCGCATCCGGTCGCCGTGTAGGAGCAGTGGCGGTAGCAGAGGCGGGTGCGCGCGGCAGGAGAGGGTGGGGGCGTGGGACGACGGTGCGCCATGTCAGGCGATGCGGGGGGGGAGGAGGTGGGGAGGTGGGGCGCCGCGGCCGCCGGAGGGAGGCGGCCCGTCCCCCCTGTTGTCGGTGGGCATTGGACCACGTGCTGGCGGCGCGGCGCCGGCGCATCGGCGGTGCCGCACGACGGCGGATCGATGTCGTCATGGTTGCCATGGCGCTCGTGTCTGCTAGTGTTGCACGTGCGTACCGCGCCCTCCGACGCGTACAGGTGTCTCGACCGCGGCGCGCCTACGTCGGTGCGCCCCGACGCGGCCGCGCATGTGCCTGCGACGTATCATCAGTGGGAGGCCGCGCTCGTGGCAGCGACGCGGATACAGTAGCGGTGGAGCATGCCGCGGCTCAAAAAAGCGACGAGCGGCATTGCACATGATGGGCAATGCCGCTCGTTGCTTACTTTGTACCACCAGGCTCGAGCGAGCGCTCGCAGGCTGCCGCGCAGGGCCCCCACCCGGCGGCGCAGCTTGGGTGGCGACCGCGGACGGCCGCGCGGCTCCCGGCGCCCGCCGCGCATGTCAGCAGCGCGCAGTGGGCGTCGCACGCGATGCGTGCCCACACAGGCAGCCATCCATTTCGGCGGGATGCAGCACAACGGAGTGCGGCGCGCGGTCGCGGGCCCGTCACGGGCAGGGCTCGGTGGGTGGCACCCACACTGACCCGCTACGTCAGATCATCCAATGGATGACAGCGGGCGCCGGGGACTCG
>Ga0209093_1001573_pt1 | contig 12954 bp, 16 predicted proteins | sample SidtaG_4_FD_187450 | JGI IMG/M metagenome (GOLD analysis project Ga0209093, IMG submission 187450) | Marine algal microbial communities from Sidmouth, United Kingdom - Sidmouth_Male1 metaG (SPAdes) (version 2) | ecosystem: Host-associated > Algae > Red algae > Unclassified | place: Sidmouth...
ACCGGCAGCGAGCACGTGCCGTGGATCATGGCGTTTCCGCCCCTGCCGAGCTCAGTGGTGGCATCAGAAGCACAAGTACCGTACTGGAGAGCACAGAAAAGCGGGGTTTGTATCCAAGGTGTGTTAGGGTCCGCGTTTCACGTATTCCCCCCGTACCCCCGCCACCGGCGACCACCGACGGGGATGCGCGACGGCCTCCTCAAGGCCCCAGTGCGCTCACAACCGGCCACTGAGCTACTGGCGCAATCTGCACGCTCCCTGACGTACCTCAGAATGCACGCACATACGACGCGCACTGCCTTCGCCACCGCCGCAGCGGCCGTAATGCCGACACTTTCGCATCACTCTGGCGTCCCACACCGCGCACAAACCCCCTCACACAGCCCCTCCGACCGCCGAACCGCCACCGCGGCCCGCCGAATCACGCAGGCCGTCGTGCCAGGCTCCCGCCGCCGGCCCGCATGCAACATCCCGTTGCGCGCGGACCGGCAGCGAGCAAGTGCCGTGGATCATGGCGTTTCCGCCCCTGCCGAGCTCAGTGGTGGCAGCAGAAGCACAAGTACCGTACTGGAGAGCACAGAAAAGCGGGGTTTGTATCCAAGGTGTGTTATTGTCCGCTTTTCACGTATTCCCCCCGTACCCCCGCCACCGGCGACCACCGACGGGGATGCGCGACGGCCTCCTCAATGCCCCGGTGCGCTCACAACCGGCCACTGAGCTACTGGCGCCATCCGCACGCTCTCTGACGTACCTCAGAATGCAAGCACACACGACGCGCACTGCCTTCGCCACCACTCTCCAATTGTTCTTGAAAGAAGTGGCATTTGGCCGCCTTCAAGGTGACCCCTGCCTGTCCCAGGCGTGTCAACTCCTCATCAATGTGTTGTAAATGTTTCTCTGGGGATAGTGAAAATATGATAACGTGGTCTGGATATATTAAGCATATCAGCCACTTGACTACTGCCAGGATCATGTCCATAGCCCTTAGAAAAGTGGAGGGGGAATTGCACGACCCAAACAGAGGGCGCACGCATTACCACGCGCCCAAATGGAACGTAAACTCCGTAGGGTGCTTATCGTCCTCTGCTACTGGTATCTGCCAGTAGCGCGCGTTGTAGTCTAGGGTGGAGAACACTCTGGCATGCCCTAAGGAATGGATGCACTCATTCATCCTAGGACTGGCGTACGCGTCCTTGACGGTCATCAAGTCGAGCTTTCTTTTATAAACACAGAAGCGTACCGAGCCATCAGGCTTCGGCACCAAAACGACTGGGCTAGCCCATTCCCCAATGGAAGGTTCTATCACCCCCATCAAGCGCATGCGCTCGAATTTTTTTTTCTCAATCTTCCGGGCTAAAGGCGCGGCCTTGTCGGGGTTTTGCCCCACGGGGACAGCCCCGGACTTCAGAAGAATGCGGTGGTCTACACAGCGTATCAGTCCCAAGATACCCCCCCAGAGTGGTGCATGCTTCTTCAGGAGGGCCCTAAGGGCCCTGGACCATTCTTCGGGTACCGGCGACATGTCCACTCCTGGGAGTAGGGATTCTTTCTCCCCGTTGGATGTCCCGCTGCGCTCCTTGAGCTCGTCCGGGGACACCTCCTAGGTCAGCTCCTCATAGGGGTCAAAATCTCCCACTGTCATATCGGTTGTCAACCGCATGGGCGTAGCGCCCAAGTGCAGCACTTGGACGGTTAATGGCTCGCCTGCCACCATGATGGCGGGTCCTTGCGCGACCTGTACCCTATGGTTGAGGTACAACGGGGGTCGGCCCGTAAGAAAGCCATGCCCCGTGTTGGTCATCTTCACGGGGATAAGCGCGGTAGTCCCGGGTTGTACCCAGGTCTTCTGTGTCGGCCTTACCTTATCTGTGGCCCCTTGTGGGCACGCACCCACCGCGCTGAATGACGCGACCGGGTACCCCTTGCGGGCATCGTCTCTTCGGATGGTTATCTTGGTACCATTGAGGAGCTCCACATGTTGCTCCTGTGCCGCAGTGTTCTTTGTTGCGACATCCATAAAGGAGGTGCCCAGTATATCTGGGACACTCATAGTGTCTACAACTCCAGAGTTTATGTAGGACGTCTGGCCCCCAAGGGCCACACCAAGACACAGTGAACCAACAATGGGGCCTCAGCCCCCATTGGCATCATGGAACATCGATGCCAACGCACCCAGCGGTAGTAGCTGGGTGTCGTCCGGCAGTAACTGCCGGCTCATCAGCGTGTAGCCACTGCCTGTATTGAGGATGGCCCGTGTGGTATGCACGAAACCTTCCGTCAGGAATATCATGACGACTAGCTTGTAGCTACCAGAGGAAATGAATACGCATGCTGTGCCGTCAGGGAGTCTCCCTTTGCATACCCCCGGTTTCCGCCTCGGCCAGTTCTTCCCGACTCGCAGGGAAGACCTGTACCTCCTTATTGCCATTATAGTTGTCGAGGTAGGCGGGACCACCGCCCCTGTTGCTCGTTTTTCGAGGAGGACTTGTCCTCCTCGATCAGATCTTCGGCTTCCACGCCTGAAGGTGGAGTATCATCCAATGACAACCGAGGCAGCCCTATGCCTGTGCCCGAGGCCGCTCCTGTCTGCTTTGGGCGGCGCTGATTCTCTTGAAGACGTTCCGACATGCGTTCCTCGTAGGACTTGTTCAGCAGCGCCTTGGTCGCCGCGTCGAGGCGGGGACACCCAAGGAAGAAATGTCCTCGCATGTTACATGCGAGGCAATTGAAGTTCGATGGTTGCTGAAGGCGCCCTTTAACCCTTGAGGAAGGACCTGACGGGACGTCCCCCACCTTGGTTGGAACTGTCACCGCCGTGGTAGAATACTTGCGTGATGTCGGCCGAGCGGCTGGACCCTCTCGACGGGCCTCGGCCCGTCGGGCCTCTCCGGCCTGCTGATCGTCTTGACGTCTGCGACAGACGTCACTCTTTCTCCGAGCATATTGCACCACAAATCTCATCGGCATAGTGCCGGTGTTGAGTTCGCGCACGTCTGCGCGCATCTCCTGACCGAGCCCCTGCATATAGCGGCTCTTCATCTGCCCCTCTTTGTGGATATACCCACAGAGGCGACGTTACCCCCAAAGGCGCATGTAGAAATCATTCTCTGCTTCACCGTCCCCCTGAGTGGCTCCGTAGAACAGAGCGTCCTGGTCGCTTAGCGATTGCTCGTCCGCATATTTGTGTAGGAGCCAGTTGACCAGTTCCATATAGGAACTGACCTCTCCACTCCGCCGATCTTGGAGGGAAGGTATCACGGTGTACGACTCCCGTCTGATGTCTCCCTTTGTTAATTCCGGGAAGAGGTAGAGGGCTCTGCCCTCTGACACATCATTGTCATTCCCTGCTTTCACAATGAGGTTCAGAAACTCGAATACGCCTAGGGCTGGCGTCCCATCCCACTCTGCGTCTCGACCAAAGGTGGCCGAGACATCCTTACGCAAACGGCCTAGGCCGTGTGCCATCGTCCGGTCATACCGAACGTCCGTATTCGCCAAGGCGTACGATACACAACCAAGAAACCCTGTATAGCGATCATCCGCAGGGATGATCTTCTCGCGGAGTCGACGATGAAGGTTTCCTTCTAGCTTAAGAACTAGGGCGCGTGCTACCGCACGTCGGGGGACATGACGTCCCCCGTCTCCTCCGGAGTACTCCTCATCCGAGGAGGAGGAGCTCATTCGGAGACGACGGCGCCTTGACCGTCGCGAGGCCCCGAGGGCTGTCTCCAAGAAGGACGGCCCCGCATTTAACGGGCTAATGAACGCATCCAACGAATCTCGTGGGGCCGCCAAAAAGATGTCCCATTCAAGGGACCCGTGCGGAGCCCCGACCCCACTGACATGTGAGGGTGTATGGCGGAGGCAGACGGGCCCAGCCTGCCGAGACTGACCATCATACTGCCCCTGTTCTTGGGGCGGAAACACTTGTCCTCGGCCCCCCACAGATTCCAGAACTCTGGGGGAGACTCAACCTCGACCCGTCGTGGCGGTCTGAGCAGGAGAGGGGGACGGGAATCCGTCACCGTTCTCTGCTTCGTCACTAACGGTGCCAAGCACTCTTGTGGACACGCGCGCGCGACCATCCAAATGCGAAGGGTCCCCCAGAAGGCCACTCGGCCCTGAGCCCTCACTAGCTCCGTCACGGATGCCTCGTAAAGAGGAGCTCGCGCCTTACGCGCGGGACAGCATCCCCCTCATGCTATCCATAACAAAGAGAGCAAGGCCACCGTTAGAGAAGGACCCAGGGACGGCCCGACTGATCAGGAACGGCTTGACCCTGTCCCCAGCTGATCCACAAGATTGAGTGGAGCTTGCCCTCAAAGCCGACAGGGTATGGCCCCGTCGGACCGCCCAACACAGGATGCGGAGCGCAACACAGGAAAAACAACACTTACGCCGGGCCTACCGGGCGCGAAGCGCACCAGATCGACGGAAAAAACGTAAACGCAACGCTGATATATAAGAATACGCACGATAACCCCAAAGCATTCAATCATGCATCCTCAGAGACAAGACGCAGGACGTGCATAATCCCGACCCCCGGACGCTACCATGGGGGGACCGGTGCCCATCGGGCCGCGGTCTCAGGACCGGCCCCCAAGTGACCCCTGCCCCGCATCTTCGACTACCCTTCCACTGGAAGAGGACTTCCGCCCGTCTCGGGCGGAAGCAGGGAAGTCACAAAAACTTCCTAGATTTCAGGATTCTCTCAAAATCTGTACCTCGGGACTTATCCCAAGAATTGTCCATTTCACCGCATAGAATTCCGGTAGGATTTTATCCCCGGTCGAGATCATATCCCGGTCCGGCTTACGCTCGGATTGCGGAAGCTTTCACAAGCTTCTTGGTCCCTCCAGAGGGCCCGAATTCGGGAAAACGTGTGTCTCCCTCGGCTGTGTCAGACCCCCATTGGGGGGCCTGGTCGGGTGCTTCTCACCCCGCTCCCCTCTAGAGGGGTCGTCTCGTGTGTGGCACTCGGGCTCCCTGGACACTCGCCCAAGGGGGGCTGTTCCACGCAACCAACCCCCCTAGAGGGGTGTGGTGTGAGTGGTCGCGACCCGCCCCCGGCTCATGCCGGGGGCCGTGTAACCCCTGACAGGGGGTTTCCCCCACAGAAGGGAGACCGAAGTGGTCATCCCCGAGGCGCTGAAACAGCGTTTCAGACGATATCCACAGCAGTCGGTGCTGGCCGGGCACCCCGGCTCGTGGAGGATGTATGACACCCTCTGCCGGTATGTCTACGGGCTTGCCATGGTGGTAGATTTCTATAAGCACGTGGAGCAATGCCACGCGTGCCCTAAGAACCGCATCTTCTAGAGGAGGCATACACCCACGATGAAGCTCCTTCCAGCTCTCGAGCCCTTCTTGGGGCTCTCAATGGACCAGCTAGGTCTATTGACCACATCTAGGGTTGGGCGCAAGCATGTGCTGGTCATCTGCGACCGGTTTGCCAAGTTGACGCGAGCCATCTCCTTACGGGATGCGACAGCGCTGACGGTATCGTCAGCATTCATTGATGCTTGGGTGGCTGCCTACGGCATCCCCGACTCTGTCCTTTCGGACAGCGGATCTCAGTTTGCCTCGGCATATTGCCAGGGCATCCTTGGTTTGCTGGGTATGGCCTCGAACTATACCTCTCCCTTGCACCCCCAGACTCATAGTCAGGTGTAAAAATACAACCGCACCGTGGTTCGGCAGCTCCGATGCTATGCTGCGGGGCATCAGACAGATTGGGACAGTTATGTGTCCCTTCTTACTACTGCGTATAATACGCAGGTACACGCGAGCACTGGGGAAATCCCCTTTGCCGTCGTGAACCCTAGACGGCTCCAGCGTACTGGCGTGGAGCGCATGCTTCGGCTTAGAGAAGCCGAGAAGAGAACTGAGGACGCCTCTACGGCGGCGGAGCAGTACGTTGAGGACCGAAACGCCCTCATGCCGGCGGTTCGCCGGCAGCTGGGCAAAGCCCGGGCCACGTATGAGCGGGCGTTCGACGCCCGCACCAAGAAAAAGATTAACTCCGTCAAGGCCGGGGACGGGGTATACCTAGACGCCCACTCCCATTCTCCAACGAAGCTTGGGCTTAAAGCCCAAGGACCATACATGGTGCTACGAACCGAAGGACATCGGTTTCTGGTGGAGAGCCCTAGGGGTCTCCGTACTGTGAGCAGTGACCATGTCACTGGTGCCCCCGCACCACTGGCGCGGGATGACAAGTGGACCCGGGCCCTAAGGGCACAAGCCCTCCTTAAGGTGGGCGATCAAATAAAGGAGGGACTTGAAATCGCTTCGAACGATTTCTCGACGACGGTTGGGATGATGAACGACAACTGAAGGTGCTGGTCAAATGGTTCGGGTTTTCTGAGCAGGACGTCACGTGTAAATTGGTCTCTTCCCTCCCTAAGGAGGCCATTGGATAATATTTCTTGCGCAAACGTGTCAAGCTGCCCACCTTGACGCGAAAACGTGTTTTATATTCTGAACAAGTCGGAAAACTGTCCTTAGGGACCCCTATGACTTCAAATCACAAGCCAAGAAAAGAGCAGAAGAAGAGAGGCTAAACCTTTTATTCTCTACGGGGCCCGAGACCAGTCAATCGTAAGAAAGACGGCGCCCACCTCCTTCAGGAGGGCGACAACGAGTGACAGACAAAGCAGAAATGAGACTCAGGGAACACCTGGTCACCCTAGGGTGACCAAGTCACCAATACCCGGGAAGGGCCCCATAGCCAGTATCATAGTCCTGGCTACGGTCCTCGTCGGGCGCATATTCAGGCGACCCCAGGAAAGTCGGCGGGCTCGCCGAAGGGCCCGTCTCATCCCCATTGTGAAGTCGATGATGTTGAGTGGGTGCGTTATTTTACTAAGCACGGCGTTCCCAGGCCTATGTAGGCGCGCCTGATATCCCGCTGCCCACCTCGGCCGCAGCGCCTTCCCAGGAACCCCCAATGGCCTGGCCCACAAGGCCCGCACGGCACCTCCCAGGGCAGCGCCCGCACATCCGGAGGGCGCCCACAGCCTCACAGTCAAGACGCCGCTCCCCACAAAATTCTCCCCCGGAGCTCAACCCCTGAAGGGTCCCCGCCAAAAGATTTGCAAACACGTACATGCAGTGGCACCAGACAAATACAGCGACTTACGATATACGCAAGAGCCACCTGTCCCTGGGGGACTGCGGAAGTACACATCACACTCCCCCCAGTACCGCAGGGATACTTGCAGCCACCTCGTCGAGTTTCTGTCATCGAACGTCCGTGCAAGGCTTTGCGGGGACGATCCGACCGAGGGGTCTAAAGCCTTCCGACCCCCTTCATGCAGAGGGGTCTAAAGCGCTTTAGCCCCATCTCAAGAAGTCGGTTTTTCAACCAACCTACGATGGGGCCAAAGCAGGCCCTCGAGGACGCCAGAGGCACCTCCGGGCCTCCCTGGTGCCCGTAGGACCCCATCCGGTCCATCGGGCACCACCCCCAAAATGAACGTTCTGGCCGGGGGTCTAAAGCTCTTTAGCCCTATCTCCAGAGGTTGGTTTTTCAACAGATCTCCGACGGGGCTAAAACAGTCCCGCCAGGACGCTAGAGGCACCTCCGGGCCTCCCTGGTGCCCGTAGGACCCCATCCGGTCCATCGGGCACCACCCCCAACGATGGCACATCTGCTCCGGGGCAAAAGCCCTTAAGAGCATCTCCACCAATCAAGCCAACCGTCCAGCCCAACAGCCACGTGTGCGCAACGTGTGGCCCTCTCACTGGCTCTCCAAACGCAGATCCAGAACTAAGCAGATCACGTCTCAAACTTGGGCTCGCCTGGACGTCTCTGGCGGTGGGCCTGTTCTGTGGCATGCCAGTATTCCCACAGACGCGCGACACAGAATCTTCATGACTGCCAGATCGTCACGCAACTGTCAACAAGCAACGGGTCACGCTGTCCATTGGCTTTTGTGGTCCAAGCAGGGAACCAGGGGTTGGCCCACCGACTCGGGGCGTCTCCAAACAGGCCTGTATGGAGTGGCGCTGCCATTCAAGCTCCAAAAGAAGAGCGATCCCGCGAGACGACCACGAGATGCTTTAAGCGATTAGGAAATGTGAACAGGTCTATCTATTGGTCATGACAGCCCCGTCACACCCTAGTTCTGGAGCGGATCCCAGCCACCAGTGCTACAACCGTCCAAACGGCCAAGCGGTGCCACGTTTGGCCGGTTGGACGGTTGGAGCCATTGGTGGAGACGTTTATAGACCGCTTCCAAAGGTCGGTTTTGCAACCGACCTCGGATAAGGTCCAGGGAGTTCCGGGCAGGTGCCTTATGCACGCCCGGCCCGTCCTGGTGCCCGCACGACCACATCCGGTCCGTCGGGCACCACCAAAGGAGGGCCTGAAGCCCTTTAGCCCAGCCGCCACGTGTTGCAACGACGCCACGTGTTGCAACAGGGCCACGTGTGGCAACGGCGCCGCATGTCGCCGATGCTGCCACGTCGGCGCCACGTCTCCGCCACGTGTCGGGCCCGGAACGATCTTCCAGGCCGCGACATTCGGGCCCGAAATATTGAAGTCGGCGCCGGGGCCCGCCCAGCCGGATGCGCTAAAGCCCTTTAGTGCCCCAAAGCCGGGCAGTGAGACTTAGCACGCCGGGTCCGGCTCAAGCGCACCCGCCGCCATTCCCATGTCGGGCGCGACACCAGCTGCGTCACGAAAGGCCTTGAACGCCGGCCCCGTCGGCGCCTTGTCGAGCCCGTCCGCGGGCATCTCAGTGCTCCGTAGGAAGTGAAGGGTCAGATCGCCGCGCGCCACGTACTCGCGCACCATATGGTACGCAACGTCCACTTGCTTCGTGCGCCCGGTTGCCTCGGGGTTGTTGACGAGCGCTAGGCACGCCTGGTTGTCTTCCCGCAGGGGAGCGGCGCCGCCGTCGACGCCAAGATCCGATAAAGCTTGCGGAGCCACAGGGCCTCCTTGGGCGCCATCGCGGCAGCCACGTACTCGGCCTCAGCCGTTGACGTCGCCACCGTCAACTGGCTCTTGCTCCTCCACGAGACCGGCCCGCCGTGAGGGGTGAAGATGAAGCCCGTCGTCGAACGACGAGCGTCAACGTCGCCCGCCCAGTCGGCGTCGACGTACCCTTGAAGAGGCTTGTCGGCGCCGTACGCGACCCCGAGGCGCGTAGCCCCCCGAAGGTGCCGAAGCATCGCCTTTGCCGCGCGCATGTGGTCCTCCTCGGGGCAGGCCATGTAGAGCGACAGAGCGCCCACGGCAAAGGAAATGTCGGGCCTCGTCGTTGTAGACAGATAGAGCAGGAAGCCGACAAGCTCGGCATATCGGTTGGCGTCGGGCGAAACCTTCTCCCCCGTCTTGGCCAGCTTTGCCCCGAACACCATAGGCGTCTTGTTTAGCGTGGAGCTGGACATCCCAAACGCCTCAAGGAGAGCGATAACATGCCCCGGGTTGCTCGAGGTGAGCAAACGGGCCGCCCGAACTCGCATTACCTTCATGCCGATGAAGTCCTCGACCTACCCCATACCGCGCACGTCGAATGTCGCCGACACAGAGTTCCTTACCGCCTGGACCCCGTCGAGGCTCGTTCCCGCAGCGATGAGAGCGTCCACGTAGACGCGGATGTAGACCAGCCCGTGCACCGGGTGGCTCCACGTGTAGAAGCAAGGGTCCACCTTGGACCGAACCGCCCCCATCGCCCTGAACTCTTTGTCGAGCTTGATGCCCCACACGCGCCCGGCCTGCTTCGTCCCATAGAAAGATAGGTTGAGATGGAAGACCTCATCTGCCTTCCCGGGCTCGGTGCCGTCCGGAAGCTTGATGAACATCTCCTTGTCCATCTTGGCGTTGAGGAAAGCAGTCTTGACGTCCACGTGGTGAACCTCCCAGTCCTTGGCCGCGGCCACCGCGAATAGTGCGCGTGTTGTAGCCGAGCGGGGCACTGGCGCCCACGTCTCGTCTAATTCACGCCCCGGCACGTGGTTGAAGCCTTGCGCGACAACACGAGCCATGTACCTCGTCACATTGCCCTCTGAATCGCGTTTGATGTCGTACACGTACCGAGTGTTGATAGCGTTGCGATTGCTGCTGCTCTTCGTCTTGGACCAGGTGACAAGCTTCTTGTCCGCCAGGTACTCCTCCTTTTCTGCCGCCCTCCACAGCGGCCAGTCCGTGCGTGCCCGCGCCTCGTTCGCGTTCGTCGGCGACCTGCTCAGCTCCCAGGCATACTGAGTGCCAGAAAAGGGCCCCACTGCCACGTGCGCCTTCGGGTTGCTCTCCCACCTGGTAACCTTTGGTGCCTGCTTGCGCTTGGACCGCCGAAGTGCTCGCACCCCGTCACCACCACTCTCTGTGGTGGAGCCAGGCAGCACTGAGTGGCCATCGTGAGCCGCCGCGACCTCGACGGCTTCGTCTTCATCTCCGTCTTCCGCGTCAAGTCCGGCCTCTTCTTCCGGCCCATCATCTGTTTTTGACGACTGCTGCTACGCAAACTCGTCCCCACTTGGGGCTTCCGCGTCCAGAATGTCTATGGCGCCGTCCTCCTTTTCACCACTCGTCTAAATGGTGAGGAAAGGGCTGGAAGCCGGGCCAGGAGCAGAGGTGTGTTTGATGGCTTTGCTTGATGTCTCCTCCATGAGCACGTCTTGGAGCTCAAAGACCTTGTTTGATCCATCCGCTAGGATGCGGTAGGCCCTGCCACCAACAGTGTGGCCGACCGAACGGCCGCTGTCGGTCCCGGGTTCCAGCTTTCGCTGCTACTGCTTGGGCTTGAGAGCCCATGCCCGGCTCCCACAGACGTGAAGTCCCTTCACGTCGGGGCGTCTCCCCGTGAGGGCTGCGAGCGGTCTCACGTCCTGACCCGCCTTGGGGGATCGGTTGAGCACGTGGATGACCGATGACAAAGAATCAGCCCACACCTCCTCTTACGCTCCGGCATCCAGAAGAGCCGCGCGAACGCGCTCCATGATGTACCGGTTGGCGCGTTCAGCCTCTCCGTTCTGCTGCAAAGAAAACGGCGCCGTCTTCTCGGACGTAATGCCCTTGTCCTCAAACCAGGCTTGGAGGTCACGGCTCACGTGCTCCTTGGCGCCGTCGGTACGATCCCGCTTCCCCTTGAGCCCAGTCAGGGTGTCTAGCTGCTTGATGCGGGCCTTGAGGACATCCGGAACCATGCCCTGAGACTTGATGGGCGTCGCCGTGATGAACCCAGTGGAGTCTTCCATCAGAGTCACGAAGTAGACAGAGCCGCCCAACGATTCCGTCAACGGGCCATCAACGTCCGTGTGAACTAACCCACACTTGGTGGTGGTCGTTGTCAAGCGATGATGCGAAGGACGCGCCATCGTTCCGTCGCCACACGGCACGCACACAGTACCAGGCACGAGCTTGGCGTAGGTTACCGTCGATGGCATCCCATAGACCATCCCAACCACTTGCTTGAGGTTCTCGCAACCCAAGTGGCTGAACCGCCGGTGCCACAGCTCCGCCTCGCCGTCCATGCGTGTGAAGGCGGCTCTGGCCGACGCCGTGACAGGCGTCACCTTGAGCACGTAGTTCTCCGACTCGTTGACCAAGCTGACGACGGACGTGCTGCTCAAAACTCCGCTCGCGAGCACCGCTTCCCCATTACTGAGGATGTAGCAGGCGAAGCCGACGAGCACCACTGCACCGCCGCGGCCGTTGACCGCTCGGTCCGAAAGACGGTTGTCTGTCAGATCCAGCACGAGCATGGCCTCATGTAGGACCATGCGAGCCGTAGTGCTTCCCTTCCCCACGTCCATACACGCGTATCCGTGCCCCTGGATGGGCACCTTGTGGCTGTCAGCTAAAGTAACCTTGGCCGCGCTCCCCGCCGTCTTGACGGTGAAGCCCGTGTCCCGGGCGGCTATATGGCAGGTCGCAACCGAGTTCAACACCCAGGTCGAGGACCCGCTGGTGCTCCCGGTAGCGTTGAGCTTCCCGGTCCGGCCTGCCGACGCAGCGTAGGCCAATGCGGCTCGGGGAGGTGCACCACTTCCCCCGCCACCCTCACGACGACCGCCATTTTGCTTTTTGTTGCCCTAGGCGTCGTCGGCCTTCTTCTTGAGATAGTCGCGCTTCATGTGCCCCTTCTGGTCGCAGTAGTAGCACACGACCGCGCGCTTGTCCCACGGCGTTTTAGAACCCGTTTCCGCAAACGCTTGCAGCTTGACCTCGGGTGCCGATGACGACCGCCCATGGCTCCCCCGCTGCTCCACCGTGAGCAGCTTGGCGCTCACGTCAGCGAGGTTGCGGTACCCGTCTATTTTCTCCAGGACGGTATTGATCATGGCATACTCGGCCGGAAGGCCCGACGGGATCTGCAGGACAGGCGTGTTCTCGTCCACGTGATTTCCCAGCATGGAGAGCTCTTGACGGACTCCCTTCGCGCGCGACGTGTACTCGATGACGTTTTCGTCGCCGCCCTTCTTGAGGTTGCTCAGATCATGCATGAGCTGCAGCAGGCGTGCATTGTCTCGCGCCTCAAAGATGTCCTTGAGCGCATCCAACGTTTCCTTGGCCGTACTGACGGCCGTCACCGAAAAGAGATGAACGGGCTTGACCGACATCTGGATGGTCGCCAGGGCCGACTCGCTCACGAGGTCCGACGCCTCAGCTGCAACGTCGCTCTTGGCACCGCTCCCAGACGCGGGGCGGTCCGTCACAACCGCCGCCCAAACCTTCTCCTTGATTATCTTCGCACGGCAGTTCACAGCCCAGACCTTGTAGTCGTCGTCTAGCTGCGCGAAGCGAGTGCCAGCGTAGCGGCCGGATTCCGACATGACGATGACAACCGCTCCAGGAGGCGCGACACTGACGACGTTGTAGCGGTCGGGGGTCCCACGGCTGGAAGGGGCGCGGCCCCTCAGCTGTGGACAGCACACCCCCGGGGGCGGCCCCAAAATATCCCGATCCGGGCCAGCAAGGGAATGACCTGTCCGAATCTCAGG
>Ga0209093_1001575_pt1 | contig 12953 bp, 7 predicted proteins | sample SidtaG_4_FD_187450 | JGI IMG/M metagenome (GOLD analysis project Ga0209093, IMG submission 187450) | Marine algal microbial communities from Sidmouth, United Kingdom - Sidmouth_Male1 metaG (SPAdes) (version 2) | ecosystem: Host-associated > Algae > Red algae > Unclassified | place: Sidmouth...
AAATCAATATTGTAAAAAACGCCAGACCAAAAAGTACGTTCAAATCCATTTGTATTATACGATTGCACGATTCGATCTGCATTATACACATCTGATATAGCCCACTTCTGTGAAGTGATATACCTCATATTAGCAATTATAGAATAGCCCTTTTCTGGGTTCCTGTATTTGTACATCATGCTAAGTATTCGCTTTCGTCCCACTCCATTATTGTACATAAATATATTGTCTAAGTAAGGATTAACGATCAGTTCATTATCTAAGACTTTATTTATTCCAAGTGTCACTGCTTCTTCTTCCACCCTAAACTCTAAGTCCATCAGATAACTCAATCGCCATACCACATTAACCTTAGGAAGCAATAAAACTTTATCCTCAATTGCAGATGAAATGTGGTTTGTTATTGAGTTCAACTTAAGTTTTACCGTAAAGTCTAAATAGCGCGTAAAATAGCCGTATCCTCCTTCTGCCCAAACAGAAGTCACTTCTTGATCACTGGTCGCTGATTGAGAATTCATCTGCTGTAGATGATTCTCACTCTTTTGATAATCATATCCTATGTCGAATTGGTATTCATTCGTCAACTTAAAGCGCCTAAAACTTATATAGCTACCTTGGGAGAATAAGTCCTGTTCTGTGCGCTGTGTTACGTTTTCAAGAGTAGATCGATCGATCCCTATTTCATTTGGTTGGTCTTGTATATTAATATAAGATAAAAATGATAATTTTTTATCCGCAGATAAATCATAGCTATATTCAAATTGACCATCCATAGTAAAGTGTGATCTACTTTCAGTGTAGTCAACATCCAATGGCTGATCATTGATGACCCCATCTATAAAATTGGATTCATCAACCTTTTCAAGAAATGATATCATAGAAAATTTATACTTATGCTTGTTTTTCGTATCCAGCACTGTGTTCCATTTTAATCCGGCATAATGAGATAATACTTCTGATCTTTCTGATTCCGATAAGCTCAGTGCATTTGATCCTGGAAGAATAAACCGATCAACTCGAGTATTAAACTGCGGACGATAATAATAAGCGGTTCCTTGATGATTAATCTTTAGGTTTGGTTTTAGGCTAAAATTATAGTTGAGGCTGGTTCCATTAAATGACTGATAAGGTAACTGATAAGTGTTGCGAAATACCTGCGGAATACTATTTAAAAAAGCAGTGTTCCCTTTTCGCTTCTTGGCTTGATTTCCTTGGAAGCTTACGTAATCACCGATGCCTAATCTTCTTTCGCCTGTATTAGAAAGAAATGATTTAAAAAAGTGTTTTTCGTGTCTATTGATTTTATGAATTTTTAGATCTAAATCATACCTTTCCTCTATACCTATTCCACCTTCCATTGTGGTTTGCAAAGAACCTTTCCCTTTATCCTTTAGTTTGATATTCAGCGCCAATTGTTCATTCCGGCCAGCGAATTGAAAGACATCTTGCCCATTGGAATAATTTTGAATAAGTTCAATTGATTCTACATCGTCGCCACTTAATCCTTCTAATAATTGCGATCTATTTTCATTCATAAATGCATCATCTTCGATTAAGACCTGATCTACATTTTGTCCGTTTGCTTGTATCGACCCATCTTCATTAATCTGTATGCCTGGTAATTTTTCTACTACCTCTTTGAGGTTCTTTTCTTGGCCATGGGAGAATACTTCAGGGTTATACGTTGTCGTGTCTCCATTTATGATCACACCTCTTTTATATGCAGTGATTTTGATCTCCTCTATGTGATTGAAGATCGGGACTAACTTGATTGTGTCTAATTTAGGTAAATGATGACAATCTATGGTATCTGATTGGTACGATAAAAAGCTGAAAGTCACTTGACAATAAGCTGAATCAATATCAAGAATATCAATCTCATATTCACCATCTGTAGTAGTCGTAGCAAAGCCCTTTATCTCATCACTATGATACTGAACTACACTCGCAAATGATAAGGCTTCCTGAGTAGAAGCGTCAATGATAATACCTTTTACGGGTGATGACTGGCTATATGTGTTGGCAATAGAAAATAAGATAGCCGCGAGAAAATTAAATAAATTGAAACTTCGAACCACACTACAGACTATTGACCCATATTTGTGGCTCGTCTTCTAAACTCCTTTTCTTCTTTTTCCAGATTTATATACTGCGACCAGTTAGCTTTTATTTCATTATTATGCTTAATGGAATATTCTATATCACTATTGTCTTCTGAGATTTCAATATCTAAGGCTGTGAGTAACATCGCGCCTCTTTCAACACGTAAAATTGCGCCTGGCAAGCCAGAGTATTCTTCTGGACCTATTGGTGCTGGCAGATCGGTGGTGAACCAAACTGTCACATCCCATCCTCGATAATTTTCCAGAGTAGCTTTTGTGCATCTATAGCCCAAGATATCAATCTGCTCGTTTTCAATTTTCCAGCTTTGCACTGGTACAATAGAGTTATCTATCATATACAGAGCATCATTGAAATGTAGATACGCTTTGTATTGATTGTTTTTATAGTCCTTGTAATATTTATCCTTTACACTTGGCCTGATTAATGTCTTTCGTTCTCCATGTGCATTCAGAAATGTTTTAGAATCTACATCGCAAGTATGATAAATGGATTTTTGATCACTATAAGTCAGTGTATAATCAAATGATGGCGTTTTTCCATACGTATCAGATATCATTTGAATCACTCCAGCATTATCTGTTTTGACAAATTTATCTATGTATTCTTCAAGTGTATATCTTGTCTTAGAAGACCTATAAGTTATATCTATAGTTTGGGAAAACAGAACTACCCCTGATAACAAAAAACATATTACGAGAAAAGAAACTTTCATAGCATTTAAGATTTAGAATCCTCATCTTTTAATAAATGAGGGAATAACGTGGCTACATAATTATATCATCAGATCCATCCTCAACCCAAGTACAAGGGTCAATACCACAACAATACCAACTTGCGAAAGCAGAGGTGGTGGATCCAATAAATAAAACTTCCATAAACAAAGCTATAATCTTGATATAAATTTAGTTCTACAATACTTAACATAACATTTTGCATTTAAAAAGTGAAATAGCTTTTAGCTAATATTAGGGCTTATCGTTCAGGCGCTGACTCCCAAAAGATATCATGGGAATTTGACGTTCCGCGATCAGTTGATTCACTCGCTGTAACTTATCGTTAAAGATGACATGTAGATCGCTGACTTCTTGATCTATCTGGGCAGAAACTTCTTCTTTATATGCCACAGCTTGATCCGTCGGTGGGAAGTCACCTGATCCTTCTGTCGTGGCGAGAAAAGCCAGACGGTTATTCAGCTTAATGCCAAAATTTAAGGGGTCTTGCCTGGCTTCATTTCGAGTCTCATGGATGTTATTTTCAATGACTGTCATCTCAGCTTCGATCTTATCTATGTCATCGATAAGATCCTGAGCACCGTGCTTTTTTAATTTTTCTTTGACGTAGATAAAATCATCTTTGACATCTCTTATATCTACGATGGCTTGATTCGCTTCGGATAGCTTGTCTCTGATATCGATTAGAAACTCAAACTGCTGAGTCAAGTCTTCATCGGAGCTGGAAGACCTCGGGTCCTTCAGGATCTTGAAAGGCTGAGTCAAGGTATGATCTCCAGTCTTGATTCTGACCTGGTATGCTCCAGGAGGTGCCAGTGGCCCTTTCGTATTAGAGGAGTAGAGTACGATGCCATCAAAAGAAGTCGCATCTGGATACCTCATATCCCAAATGAAACGGTGCGATCCTGAGGTTGTGTTCAAGTCCTTCTTCTCAAATGTCTTAATGAGGTCACCATCAGCCTCCAATATTGCTAAGGTTATGTTTGGATCTGCCTCTTTCAAATAGTAGCTGACGATCGTTCCGTTGGGGTGATTTTCACCTGAGGTCTTAGAGCTGGAACTACTCCTGCCACGCTTCATTCGATAAGCATCTTTTGGCTGGTATAAAGTAGCTTCCTGCTTAGCAGTATTATCATCGAGTTGGTGTAGGGGAGATAGATCGTCAATGATCCAGATACTTCTGCCTTGAGTCCCAACGATGAGATTATTTTCTTTCACCTGCAAGTCAGTGATCGGGACGATTGGCAGATTCAGTTTGAATGATTTCCATGATTTGCCGTCATCAAATGAAATGTACATTCCATACTCCGTGCCAGCGTAGAGTAATCCCTCTCGATCAGGGTCAGCCCTCACGACCCTTGTAAAATGCTGATCGTCAATACCAGATGTGATTTTTTGCCATGTCTTACCGTAGTCAGTCGTCTTATATAAATAGGGCTGAAAATCACCACTCTTGTACATCGTCCCCGCGATGTATGCACCACCCTTAATGCTCGGATGCGGGTCAATGCTGTTCCACATGATGCGCTTAGGTGCAATCTTAGGCGTGATATCCTGCCAGCTCTCACATCCATCTTGTGTAAGGTGCAGGCGACCATCGTCTGAGCCTACCCACCACACGCCTTTCTCGTGCGGACTCTCACTTTGTGTAAAAAGATTGCCATAGAATTCTACGCCCGTATTGTCCTGCGTGATTGGCCCTCCTGATGAGAGGAGGGTCTCTGCTTCGTTACGCGTGAGGTCTGGACTGACTGTTTCCCAGCTCTGGCCTTCGTTAGTAGAGACATGTACGCGGTTAGAAAATACATAGAGCTTTTCAGGCTCGTGCTGTGACACCGCTACTGGGAAATTCCAATTGAAGCGGTACTTCATCACTTCTACGCCAGATCCAGCAGGATTGAGCGGCCATACATTAATGTAACGTCGCTGCTTCGTCTTGTGATCATAGCGATACATGTAGCCCTTATATGTTCCACCATAGACAATGTCTGGATCACTGGCACTCACAGCGTGTGAAGCGCTCTCGCCACCAGCAGTGGACTCCCAGTCATCCTCTGTGATGCGGCCGCCATCCCCTCGATGTGAGATTCTTATGGCTGAATTATCTTGCTGTGCTGCATAGATCCGATATGGAAAATGATTGTCCGTATAAATCCTGTAAAACTGTGCTGTCGGTTGATTATGATAGGTCGTCCAGTTATCTCCACCATCAGTACTGACCTGAGCTCCACCATCATCTGCGATGACCATCCGCTGATTATTGTCTGGATCTATCCATAGATCGTGATGATCACCATGGGGCGCCCTCTTCAGGTCCCACGTTTTTCCACCATCGTCAGAGACACCGTAAGAGACATTCATGACGTATACCTTATCCTCATCCTGCGTGTCGGCATAGATACGGGTATAGTACCAAGCTCTGGATCTCAGAGCCCGATCAGCTGACATCTTCTCCCATGACTGTCCTGCATCATCCGATCGAAATACGCCGCCATCTTTTGCTTCGATTAATGCATAGACCCGTTTGGGATTCACAGGCGATACCGTCACACCTATGATGCCCACAGGAGCTTTGGGAAGATTCACTTTTTCAGTTAGATTATCCCAAGTCACGCCACCATCCGTACTCTTCCAGAGACCGGATCCTGAACCACCGCTACTGAAATTATAGGGTGTTCTTCTGACATTCCAAGTGCTAGCATAGATCACATCAGGATTACCTGGCTCCAAAATTAGGTCTACCGCGCCCGCATCCTGATTGGCAAACAGGATTCGATCCCAGCTTTCTCCACCATTTGTAGTTTTATATACACCACGCATATCTGAAGATTTCCATAGATCTCCCATGGCAGCGACATAGACAATATCTGGATTGGTAGGATGTATTCTGATACGGCCTATGTGGCGACTCTCTCTTAGCCCGATATGTTTCCAGCTAGCTCCAGCGTCGGTTGATTTCCATAAGCCAAATCCGCTGGATACATTACCTCTCACGGTCTTCTCTCCCTCACCTACATAGATGACATTAGGGTCGGATGCTGATACGGCTACCGCGCCTATGGAGCCGCCGAAGTATCCATCGGAGATATTCTCGTAGGTCTGGCCCGCATCTGTAGTCCTCCATACTCCACCTCCCACTGAGCCAAAGTAATACAGCTTGTCATTACTCGGTACTCCAGTCACTGTACAGGATCTTCCGCCTCTGAAAGGACCTATAAGCCTATACTCCACCGCACCTGCGTAGAGACTTTCGTCAAATGTTTTGGTCTGAGCCTGAGTCTCTGTTTGATAGGAAAGTAAAATAATACAGGAGTACAAAAAGCTACAGAATAGTGGATATCTCATGAGTTTGTGTTTTACAACGAATATATGGATTGTATATAATGACTCTTGTCACAACAGCTGCTCTATGAATATAGATAAATTCTTCGAGGCTTTGATTATCTAGCTTTGTTTAGAAAGTGGAGCTTCTACGGTACTCGACAATCCCCTATCTCGTGGGTAGCTTCGACTATGTATTCAATCACCCGATCAGCATCTTTAGTTCTTCGGTTTCTAATTCATCCCTTCAGGTTTTTAGTTTTTCTAATGATTGAATATCCACCGGAGTATTCAGCGTACAGTCAAAGATTTACCTCCATTTCAGCCAGTATTTATAGGCGGGCGTTGGCTAGGTATGTAGTTCTTCGCGACACTGAAGACCATTTTGCATAAAGCTGGTTTTTTAACAAACCTTCAACTTTCAGCAAATGAATCATTAGTCCAAGCTTTAGCATGGTATGTTAGACTTATAAAGAAGCCATTGTGAGAAAAAATATACTGACGATTGATTTGCTTGTGCCTCTCTAGAACAGCCTCTTACATAATAGCTTAGATAAATGATTTGTTAAATCTAATTAGAGAATCAACCTGCTGTTTGATCTTTAAAGCTATTTTTACCATAATCAAATAGTAGTCGCATCATGGATCTTAGTTTTCTCAAAAAGTTAGGCATCAAAGATAAAAATGCTGGAAGCTGGACAGGCGTAGAAAGTCAGAATTCTGGTAAGTACCTCAAGTCCCACTCTCCAGTGGATGGGAAGTTAATCGCTGAGGTATCCATCACTAATATGGAGGAATATCACCATGTGATCGATAAGGCTACTGAGGCCTTTACATCTTGGAGAATGGTGCCAGCACCGAAGCGGGGAGAGATCGTCAGATTATATGGCGAAGAACTTAGAAAACATAAAGAAGCATTAGGCAAGCTGGTGTCATATGAAATGGGAAAATCCCTGCAAGAAGGCTATGGAGAAGTGCAGGAGATGATTGATATATGTGACTTTGCTGTGGGTTTGTCCCGACAGCTATATGGCTTGACCATGCATTCAGAACGACCTCTACACCGTATGTATGAGCAGTGGCATCCTCTTGGTGTCGTCGGTATCATATCAGCCTTCAACTTTCCAGTAGCCGTCTGGTCTTGGAATGCTATGATCGCCCTGGTCTGCGGAGATGTCTGTATCTGGAAGCCAAGTGAAAAGACACCCGTCTGTGCGATAGCTTGTCAATCTATCTTACATCAAGTACTACGAGATAATGACGTGCCAGAAGGTGTATCATGCTTGATTAATGGAGATCATACGGTGGGAGCCTACATCACACATGATGGGCGAGTGCCACTTATCTCAGCTACTGGCAGCACTAATATGGGAAGGCAGGTAGCCTCGATCGTAGCGGCCCGCTTAGGTAGAAGCTTACTGGAGCTGGGTGGTAATAATGCCATGATTGTCACAGAGCATGCTGATCTCAATGTGGTCATGACTGGGGCAGTATTCGGTGCCGTCGGAACAGCTGGTCAGCGATGTACTTCTACCAGAAGGCTCATCGTCCATGAGTCACTTTATGACACGGTAAAAATTAATTTGGTAAAAGCCTATGATCAACTAAAGGTAGGTAACCCTTTAGATGAAAGTAATCATATGGGACCCGTCATTGACAAGGATGCAGTCAGTATGTATCAATCAGCCTTAGAAAAAATAGAACAGGAAGGTGGTCACATCCTGGTCGCTGGAGGAGTACTGGAGGGTGATGCCTACAGTAGTGGCTGCTACGTGAAGCCCGCTATCGCAGAGGTCAAGAATGAGTATAAGATCGTACAGCACGAGACTTTTGCACCTATCCTCTACCTGATGAAATACAGCACCCTGGACGAAGCGATTCAGATGCAGAATGATGTGCCGCAGGGTCTATCGTCAGCCATCATGACCACCAATATGAGAGAGGCAGAATTATTTTTATCCAGTAAAGGATCTGACTGTGGTATTGCCAATGTCAATATTGGTACCAGTGGTGCGGAGATCGGCGGTGCATTTGGAGGTGAAAAAGAGACTGGTGGTGGTCGTGAAAGTGGTTCAGATTCTTGGAAGGCCTATATGCGACGACAGACCAATACAATTAATTATTCCACAGAGTTACCATTGGCACAAGGGATTAAGTTTGACTTGTAATTCATTGGTTTCGTGGTAGGGGACAGTTATAACACTTCGGTGTAGAATCTCAGTTTTTCAGTGGAAAATCTTCTTTTGTATAGTTTTTGTTCACTTAGAATCATCTTCCGATTCGTAGGTGAATTGGATGGATCGCATTAATTTTCTTAGTTTTATCATACTTGGATACATCATCATAGAATATTCAAATTGGACATTTAATACATTATCATATCCATGTGTTCTGCTATCATTTATAAGCATAACATGATCATCTATGCTCATTACTCCAAGTAATCATAGTTACTGATTCACCTCTAAACAATCTAAACATGCCGCACAGCGAATTTAATGATCCCTTCAAAGAAGCAAGAGAAAAAGATGGCATTGGAGAGATGGTCGATCAGGGAGATCCTATGCTGATGGTCCTGGGCCACGAAGATGTCAAAGCATATGCCAAGGATCATGCAACTTTCAGATCAGGCGCTACCCCTGGTAGAATCGTGGTGCCTTCAGAAGAGAAAATTAGGGATATCCGTCAGATACCTTTTGAGATGGATCCGCCTGAGCACACCGCGTATCGAGGTGCTTTAGAAGACTGGTTCAGACGTCCGTATCAAAAGGAGTACGACGCAGCATTAGATAAGATAGTAGCCCAATCCTTAACAGAAGTGTTTGAGCATGATGTCATAGAAATAGTTACTGAATTCTCTCTCAGGCTGCAATCAAATGCACTTACACTGCTACTTAATGTGCCTGACTCCGAGGCTAAGACCTGGATATCTTGGGGCACTCACGTCTTCAGAAGCGATGACAACCCATTAGACAGCGATAAGGCGAACGTACTTTTCCAGTATTTGGAGAAGCAAATTAATAAATCAGCCGATCATCCTGGTGAAGACATGTATTCAGTCCTCTTGGCAGCTGAAGTCAATGGCAAGAAGCTTACAAAAGAAGAGATCAAAGGCATTATGACCCTCACCTTTGCTGGTGGTCGTGACACCATCATTAATGCCGTCACTAATACCATTGCATATTTTGCAGAGCATCCTGAATCACTTGATACTATAAAGGATGATCCCAAGCTCATACACAAAGCAACCGAAGAACTAATCAGGTATTTCTCACCATTGACACACATGGGTCGAGTAGTAGAAGAGGACACACAGGTCTGTCAGCACGCGGCTAAGGCTAATAGCAAAATATCTCTTTGCTGGGCATCCGCCAATCGTGACGAGCGTGTCTTTGAGGCTCCAAATGAAGTCAAGCTCGATCGCTCCAAAAATCCTCATGTCGCCTTTGGATTTGGCACACACAACTGTCTCGGTGCCCATCATACAAGAAAATTGATGAAGTCATTGATTTTACAATTAGCCAAGAAGGTGAAGCAAATAGATGTGATTGATGCCGAAGAGAATATAGAGGAATGGGGTTCTTTCAGCAGAAAGGTGGGATTTGAAAAATTAAATGTCAGATTTCATCCTCGTGAATGATTTAAGGTAAAGCTTCTTATTTAGCCCCCATAGAACAGCATTAATATTTTAACTTCTACAAGTGATAGGTGCTCTCTTTATAGATAGCTGCGGTAACCACCTGCGTCACGACTCTTAAAATTCGCTTGTCGATCACAGAGATATCATCTTTGTGCGTGTGATGATAATGCGCAAATTTATTCGTCTGTAGATCGTAGTTTATGATATCCAGCATTGGGATACCTGCTTGGTTCACATAGACGTGATCATCCTCAATTCCACCAAATGGAGTATCCACAAAGAGATCCGTATAGCCCATGCGCTGCCCCAGATTCCAAATTTTATCGTGGTAGCGCTTGGCATAGCGCTGTGATATGCCTTCTTTGCCAAATGTAGCTCCTTTGGCGCCAATCATATCTAAGAGAATACCAAACTTCGCTTTGTAGTCGGGATCATGCATGTTTTTGGCCCAGTACTGAGAGCCCAGACACCAGGTTTTATTGTTTTTATTGGGAGTACCATTATCTTCAGCATCAAAGAAGATAAGGTCGATTCCAAGATCAATTGGATTTTGGCTAATTACTCTGGCGATCTCTAATAGTCCAGCAACTCCGCTACCAGAATCATCCGCACCCATGATCGCCTCATCTCTTTTTGCTTGCTCAGGATCTTTTTCTGCCACCATCCTACTATCCCAGTGTGCAGCGAGTAAAACTCTGTGCTTTTTATCAGGGTTGAACGTCGCTATAATGTTATAAGCATCAGCATCCACTACATCATAAAAGCTGGCTTTGAATTCTTGCACTTGCGTTTGCGCGCCATAGCTTTCTAACTTATCAATGATCCAATCTCTGCACGCTTTATGTTCCGCTGTTCCAGGTATCCGATGCCCAAAACTCAGCTGCTTCTCGACGAAACTATAAAGTGTGTCACCATTCACAGCTGGCACCTTAACTGCAGCCTTTGTAGGCTTAGAATCCTCCACGACAGCGGTGTCCTGACGGCAGCTCGCGAGGCCGATCAGCAGCGTTACCATAAATGCCATATACAGTCGGTTAATATTCCCGATATGGCTAACTGATTTCATTTTGTTACTTAAAGTCATGTATAATTAATTGATTGTCCAGCTAGTCCCTTCTTTCCCGTCCTTCAGGGCAATCTCTAATTCCGTTAGCTTATCTCTTATCTTATCAGATGTATCCCAGTTTTTAGAGGCTCTGGCATCTTTTCTCATGTCTATGATCAGATCCATAAGACCAGAGAACTTATCTGATAAGGCATTTCCACCTGCCTCAAATTCATCTAACAGTCCGAATACTTCAAATAGATAGGTTTTGAATGTCTGCTGTAAGAGCTCTATGGAAGCCTTCGATATATCTCCATAGCCTTCTTTTCCGTCCTTGATGCTATTGATGATGGGTACTAGTTCAAAAAGTCTGGATAACGCCTTTGGGGTATTGAAATCATCAAACATATCCATAACCACCTGAAGAGTCAACTCGCTGATTTTCTGGTCCAGATCCGCATGCTTTTGCCCATGATCGCCCGTAAGCGTCTGTAGGTACCGGTTAGCTTCCATTAGCCGTTTGTAGCCTTTTTCTGCTGCAAGAAGCGCTTCATTAGTCAGGTCCAAGGTGCTGGCGTAGTGGCTCTGCAGCATGAAAAACTTTAAAACCATCGGGCTATATGCCTTCGTGATATGCTTACTATCGCCAGTAAATAGCTGCTGCGGTGTTATGCTGTTATCGTCTGACTTTGACATCTTCTTACCATTCATCAGCAGCATATTCGTATGAAGCCAATACTTAGCTGGCTGACACTGACAAGCACCATAGTTCTGGGCAATCTCATTCTCATGATGAGGAAACTTAAGGTCATTGCCACCGCCATGTATATCAAACTGGCTGCCTAAGTATTTGGTACTCATAGCTGAGCACTCTAAGTGCCATCCCGGAAATCCAAGAGACCACGGAGATTTCCACTTCATCAGATGAGCATCGCTGGCTTTCATCCAAATAGCAAAGTCAGACGGGTGATTTTTTTCGCTTTGATTTTTCAGATCATCTCTAGTCTCTGAGAGCAGGTCGTCTATGACTCTGCCAGAGAGCTTACCATACAGTCCGTGCTGCTCCTGAAACTTGATGGTGTCAAAGTACACGGATCCATTCTTCACATAAGCTAAGCCATTATCCAATATGGTCTGCACCATCTCTATTTGCTCCATGATGTGCCCTGTAGCCCGTGGCTCGATATCTGGCTTCTTCGTATTGAATATATCCATCATCTCGTGAAATCCGTTAGTGTACTTCTGGACGATCTCCATGGGCTCTAACTGCTCCAACTTAGCACGCTCTGCTATCTTATCATCACCACTATCTGCATCATCCGTGAGGTGACCGACATCCGTTATATTTCTAACATACCTGACTGTATACCCAGCCTGTAGCAAAAATCGATAGATGACGTCAAAGCTCACGAATGTCCTGCAGTTACCTAAGTGGACGTCGCTATAGACAGTCGGACCACATACGTACATTCCAATAAAGCCTTCTTCGATAGGTTCGAACTTTTCTTTCTTTCTGCTAAGACTATTATATACCGACAATTCGTGTTTCATATGTGCAAAATTTTACAATCCTCGCCTCAATCTAGCTGCATTAAATACTTCAAATGGAATAATTTAGTAAGCTACGTGATGGCATGTCATAAATGCAAAAATAGATTATTTCGTGAAAGATAGAACGCAGATACCTCAGCATTAAGTCCATGATCTGACTATTAAGAATATATGACTGAAAATGGAAGCTTCGAGTTTATAGTTAACACCCAATTTTCTGCCGGAAGACGTTTAAATTAGGTTGAAGCTCAGACCAAGCTTCGAGGTAATTTAGCCGTTCACATAGGACGCTGAGAAGCCTTAATCTAAGTATTACGCATCTCATCTTAAGTGAATATAATCTATATGGCTGGCACTAACTTCACTACATCTGGATATACTCGCGTAGCTTCCTCGCACGCCATTATATAAGTGGGGTGCAATTAACTAAGTCTCTCATATGTGAGTTTAAATCTGCACAATATTGACTTTAGCGCTCATGACTTTCGTCGTTTCACCATGAGGCCTTCCTGCACCACAGACGCAACCAAGTCTCCTGATT
>Ga0209093_1001578_pt1 | contig 12928 bp, 14 predicted proteins | sample SidtaG_4_FD_187450 | JGI IMG/M metagenome (GOLD analysis project Ga0209093, IMG submission 187450) | Marine algal microbial communities from Sidmouth, United Kingdom - Sidmouth_Male1 metaG (SPAdes) (version 2) | ecosystem: Host-associated > Algae > Red algae > Unclassified | place: Sidmouth...
TCGCCCCCCCCCGCTCCTCGCCCCTCAACTCCTCTCCCCCCCCGTTGAAACAATAATGGGGCGTTCTTACTGGTGGTGAGGCGCAAACATCTTTTGTGCGAAGGGTTTTGTGGACCAAAAACATTGCGACTCCGACCAGCTCTCTGCGCTTGAAGAGAACCACCGCGCAGCTGAAGTAACGTGTTGCTGCGACGACAGTGCTTGGCGCGCCTCCCCTCCTGTCTGTGGGACCTGGAGATGGAAATGCTCTGAGCCACTCATCGGGTGCCACAAAACACATACTTTTTCTCTGGTATGGGTACGAGGGTGAGGCGGTCGTGCCAGTGAGTTTGGGTCGTATTGATCTGATAAAATGCATGAGTGCAAGTATGCCCGGACTCATACCCGAAAAAATGCTTACAGACGGGATACTCATGAAAAGGCCTGGTCTGGGTGCGGACCATGTGGGGGGGCCTGGACCAGGTGTTCGGCGCCTCGTGCCCGTTCACGACGCATGGTATAACCATTGCCAATTGCGCCCACGACGCTGTGCCAGGAGTCTCCTTCCCGGTCGTCGTGACCAACTTCGGCACTGGGGAGGTCGTCCTCCGGCAGCGAGCCAACGTCGGCCATGTCGAGCTGCTCACGACGGGCGTTGTGCAGGTGCCCCTCACGGCGCATCCCGGGACGTCGGCCGTCCCGGCCTTCACCCCGCCGACCTCCGCGGAGAGCATGGAGCGGGCGGTGTCCGCCACGCGGGGTCCCCCGGGATCCAGGCGGGACCCGGGGGTGACAGTACTCGCTGGGGGAGGAGCAGCGACCCCGGCGCGGCCCCGGGACCCGGGCGAAGCGGGCCCCTCACCGGGTGGCGCACCGCCCGTGGCCCCGGTCCACGTGGAGGACGTGGACATCCCGGATGCCGACCCGGCACTGCACACCCAGATCTGACACAAGCTGGGCCAGCACCAAGCGATGTGGACGGGCCAGGCGCCGGGCGTTATCATAGCCACCCAACATCGCATCGACCTCAACGCCGGAGCCCGGCCCGTCCGGTTCGCGCCTTGCCGCGCGGGGCACACCGCACGAGAGGCCGAGACGGCAGAGGTCAAGCGGCAGTTGGAAGCTGACGTCATCGAACCGACATCGTCGGAATGGGGCTTCCCGGTCGTGCTCGTCCTGAAGAAGGATGGAATTCTCCGCTTCTGCGTCAATTATCGACTGCTGAACGTCGTGACCAAGAAGGACTCCTGCCCGCTTGCCCGGATGGACGAGTGCATTGACAGCCTCTGCGAGGCGACCATCTTCTCGTCATTGGATTGCAATGCAGGCTACTGGAAGGTCGCCATTACACCCGATGACCGGGAAAAAACGGCCTTCGTGTGTCACGAGGGGGCTTACCAGTACGAGCGGAAGCCGTTTGGACTAACCAACGCACCCGCGACGTTGCAGCGGGCACTGGACATCATCCTTTCCGGGGTCCAGTGGCATAGCTGCCTCATATACCTCGACGATGTCATCGTGTACTCGAAGACGGAGGAAGAGCATATCGGCCACGTCGACCATGTCCTGCGCCTACTGCGCGAGGCGAGAGTGATGGACGCCCACACGCGTGCGCTGCGCGAAGCACACTTTCCCACGACCCGCATGCACGTACGGAGCTTCTTGGGGATGTGCAACGTCTTCCGCCGGATCGTGCCGAACTTCGCCCGAGTGGCAGCGCCATTGACGGACCTCATGGGATCCACGGCCCCTGTCCTCGTGCCCCCCGCCAGGCCGATGCGGCAGCAGGCGTTCGACCGGCTTAAGGAGGCCCTTACGACCCCGCCGGTCCTCGCACGCCCGCGACGCGGGTGCAAGTACGTCCTCGACGTGGACGCGGGCGGAACGCAAGTGGGCGCCGCCCTGCTCCCGGAGCAGGACGACGGAAAGCTCCAGCCTGTCGCGTACATCAGCCGACGGCTGGCTACGAACGAGCTCCCCGACGGGGTCACGGAGAAGGAACGCCTGGCGGTCGTCTGGGCGTCGCCGAAACTTCGCCCCTACATCGAGGGTGACCGCTTCCTCGTGCGCACCGACCAAGACTGCCTGCGGTGGATCCTCAACATCGAGGGTTCGGGAAACCCCCGCTTGGCAAGCCCGCGCCTGCGCCTCTGCGAGCTGGAGTTTGACGTCGCCTACAAACAGCGCAAGACGCATTATCTTGCGGACAGAATCTCCCGCCGGGAGTCCGGGGTCAGCGACGAGACGGCCTTCGATGACGCCGTCCCGGTGTTGGCCACTCGGGCCAATACGGTCCTGGGGCTCGGCGCCGCCAGCTGCGTTGGCGGTCTCACAGTCCGTGGCATCAACCGGGACACGGTGCTATCCGTCCAGGCCGCGGACAGGTACTGCCAGGAGGTCGTGAAGGCCTTAAACGCTGGACGGCACATCCCATCCTCCGCCGCCGCGCGGCCCCCGACGGCACGCACCAGGTGGTGGTCCCGGCCTCCTCGCGGGAGCAGGTCCTTCACCTTGAGCACGACGCGACCCTCGCGGGGCACCCCGGGGATTCCCGCATGTACGCGTCAATGCAGCGGTTTTACGTTTGGGCAGCCATGGCGGCGGACGTCGTTTCCTGCGTTAAGAAGGGCGACAGCTGTGCAAGACAGCGGGTGCGCCCCCTGGCGCGGCGTTCGCCGCTCACCCTGTTCCCCGCCACCATACCCTTCCAGGACATCGCTGTGGACCTCTATGGGCCCCTCACTCGGACGGCCGCCGGCCACCGGTTCATCCCGGTGATAACCGACCGGTTCACCAAGCTCGTGCGTGCGCTCCCAATGGATGGTACCATGGCGGTGGACTGCGCCTCGGTGGTCCTGGACGACTGGGTCGCCACCTGTGGTCCGCCGGACCGGTTGCTGTCCGACGAGGGACCGCAGTTCACCAGCCACGTTTGGGGCCAGGTGTGCAACCTGCTCTCCATCGAGCCGAAGGTAACGTCTCCGTCCCTCCCTCAGACGAGCGGGCAGACGGAGCGGTTCAACCGCCCAATGCACACCATCCTCAACCACTATGTGGCGGTTCATCCGCGGTCTTGGGACCATCTCCTCGGGGCGCTGACGCTGACGTACGACAGTCGCCCGCACCGGAGCACCAGGGTCGCCCCGCTGGAGCTGATCAACCCCATGGGGGTGTCGAGCTGGGCGTTCAAGGACGTCTCCCGAGCAGGGGCGTACCCCCGCACGGCGCAACGCGGCACAGCCGCCGAGAAACAGGCCCAGGCCGACTTGCTGACCCGCCTCGTGCAGCTCGTCCCGCAGATGTGGGAAACGCTCAAGGCGCCGCAGGGACGCTACAAGCGCGACCACGACGGACACTTTGCGCTGCGCGCGGAGAAGCTAACCGTCGGGGGCTGCGCGTGGCTGCGCGATCACGCCAAGGAGGAAGGCGCCGGCGGCAAGCCGAGACGCGGTGCCCGAGGGTCCTACAGCGTGGTCTCCACGGATGTTATCACGGTCCTCCTCGACGTGGATGGAGAGCACCGCCGGGAAAACGTGGCTCACGTCGTCCGCTCCTCGGGCGCGGCCGTCCCGGGCCCCGCCCAGCACCCCGCGTTGCGAACGGCCCGCTCATCCATGGGGCAGAGGCCGATGGCCAGCGGTACGCCGTGGACCGGATCGCGGACCACGCCACGTTGCCCGACGGAACACTACGGGTCCACGTTTACTGGACCAGGTACCCCAAGCCCACCTGGATGGAGGCCGCGGACGCCCCGCACGAGACGCTGCGCGTCTATCTGCGCCGCGCCGCGCGCCTGGGATTACCCCATACGTCCTCCGAATCGCCGCCAACGTCCTCGCGTGCCCCGGACCGCACTTTTGGGGCCGCCGCAGGCGTCGCTGCCCCGTCGCCCCCAACCGTTCGCGACTGACCCCTTGGGTCGGCGCGGCGGCCGGGTGCGGACGGGGGGGGGGGGGGGGGTTTTTCGGTGGGGCGCTCGGGGGCTGTCGGGCCACTGGGTCACCCGGACCGGCGGTCACGGGGCGTCAACGCCACGCGGCAGCGCCGCGTCGACCCGCACACACTCTGGGAACACAAGGAGAAAGCCCGCGGCTTTACGAAAAGGCAGAGACGGCCTAATGCCGCCCAAACAAGCGCGGCATCTACGAGGCTAGGTCGATGCCCTTAGTCGCGGCCGCGGTACTCCCAAACGTGGACTGGGCGACCCGCCCCACGGAGGACACGCCGCCGGGCAGCATGAAGCCGCTTCGCCCGAGTCCGCGGGTTCTTGAGGCAGTGCGTCACGACGCCGGCGAGCCCGATGCGGGCGTACTCCATTAGGGTGGCTGTGTGATCCGGGGGACCCACCTCGGCCCAGTTCACGGCCCCGTTGTGCGCAAAGAGGGCGACGACCTTCCCGGACGTGAGCGAGTCCCGCCACGCCGTGGCTGTCATCGGAGCGGGAGGCTCCTACAGCGAGGACAGCCACCAGTCATAGGCGACGTCCGACTGCCCCGGGACGGGGGTTGCAACGGGGCCCACTATCCCCGGCTCCAGCAGTGCTGCCGCCGGGCCGCCGTTGTCGAGGCCGGCGGCCCAGCGCGCGGAGCGCGGACCCCCGGTGGCCGTACCGACGGCGTCGGCGGGGTCCTCCCCGCCGTCCCGGCGGGACTCCGACCCCCAATGGCGGCGGTCGCGGACGTCGCGTTGCGACCCGGCGGCCGCCCCGGCACCGCCGGTGGGGTACCCCCCGCCGTCACGCTGGGGCTCCGCGCCCCAGTTGCGGCCGGCGTGGGCGTCGCGTTGCGACCCGTCGGCCGTCCCGGAGCCGCCGGTGGGGCATCCCCCGCCGTCGTGCTGGGGCTCCGCGTCCCATTGGCGGCCGGCGTGGGCGTCGCACTGCGACCCGGCGGCGGCCCCGGCGCCGCCGGTGGGGTATCCCCCGCCGTCGCGCTGGGGCTCCGCGTCCCAGTCGCGGCCGGCGTGGGCGTCGTGCCCACGGCCCTGGCCGCCGTCCGTGCGCCTCATGGGGCTGTCGCGGCCCGAAGCAGCACGGCTGCCACCGTCGCCCTGACTGGCCGCCGGCCACGCGCGGTCATCCCACGCGTCGGCACCGCCGCCCAAACGTCCGTCCATACGGTCCCCGGGGTCGTGGCGGTCGCGTCCGGCGCCGCCGCCGGCAGCGGCTGGCCACCCGTCACCGAACTCGGCACCGGCCGTGTCGGGGTAGTCGTCATGCCGTTCCTCGGCCCAGGGACCGTCGGGCGCCGCCCTGGTCTCGTCATCGCGGGCCGCCGGATAACGGTACCAGTCGGTGTTGGCCGCCGAGGGCGACTCGGCTCCGCCGCGGGGCCCCGCGCCGGGACCCGCGGAACGGCATGCGCGCGCCTCCCCTTCGCCACCTCCCGGCCCGTGGGAGCCCAGCTCATCGATGGGCGACCCCGGAGCGGGGAAGGCGGCTGGCGCAACCGGGAAATCGGGCGCGGCGTGGGCCTGGGACCCAGGATTGGCGGACCCAAGCTGCGCAGGGGCCGCCACGCTCCATGTCGGCGTGCCGCCTCTTCCGGGCGTGGTACGCGGCCGATGCGGCCGCCTCCTCCGTCGACGGCGGGACATCCCCCGGGTCGGACAAGGGAAAGCCGGCCGGCGCCGCCCTGGCCTTCTCCGTCACAGGTAGTGACCGCGGGATGGCATCCGCGGGCCGCGGCTCCGCCAGCATGACTCCCAGCGGGGCTCGCGGCGACCGCGGGACGCCCACAATGCGGACGTTGTGGCGCCGGCGGTCCGCGCCGATACCCACTTGGTGTGCCAGCAGGGTGCTGGGAGCCTGACAGGTGGGGTCGTGGTGGTAGGGTAGCCGTTCGTGAATGACTGCTCAGGGCACCGCCCGTGTCATGGCGTCGTCGTCCACCAAGGCAACAGCGGCAGAGCGATCACCCGACGCCAGGTCGTCGACCGGGAACTTCTCCATCAGGGCGTCGTAGCACGGCGACGGCTCGAAGACGCGGTGCGTCGCGCGGTACGCGCGGAGCAGCCTCGACAGGATAGCCGCCATCATCATGACGTACGCCGTACCCTGGATTGGTTGACATGGGTACGCCTGGAGCAGGGACTGCTGTTGGTTGATGACGGGCGGATACTCTTACTTCAGCAGCCGGGGCGTCGCGCACCGCGAGGCCATCGCCGGCGGCAGGGGAGCGCGCGCAGGGGCCAACCCGATGCCGGACCGCACGGGCAAGAAGATCGTCCCGTGCCCCGCCCGGCGGGTGCTCACAAGCTGACCGCGCGAACGGCCGGCGGCTTCCAACGTCAGATCCGCCGGCGCGGTCGGCGGGCCCACCGGGCTCAGGACGAGCAAGTGGCCCACACGACCGAAGTCGACGAGCGCCAAAGAGTTGCCGAGCGGGACCTCGGGGCGGTGGCGCAAACGGGAGTGCCAGTCCTCGAGGTGGGCGTACTCCTCGCCGCCGGCGACAAACGGTGGGTCGGCCGCAGGGTGCGGGACCGTAACGCAACCACGCGGCGCTGCTAACGACGGAGCGAATGAAGGACCCGAAATCGCGCTCAGCCGCCGGCCGGGCGTCGTAACCTGCCGCCACCGCGAACTCCCGGAAGGCCCGCCACACGACCTGCGCCCCGTTGGCATCCCGGGGATGGGCGGACCGGAAGACGTCACTGACAAGCGGCCAATAGTCCACCACCACGGCCGGCCCCAGCAGGGCGCGACACGATCGGACTGCGAGCGACGCCTGTCGCGATGGGAGGGCGGGGGTCACCTGCCCCAACAACGGCGGCCGATCCGCCGACGCGACCGCGGGAATCCCGCCTTGCGCTGGGGTGGTGCCCGAGCCCACGGCAGAGGCCGGGGACGCCGCGGACTCACCCCCGCCACTAGTCGCCGCCGCCGCTCCCGCCGAACGGGGCGGCTTCCGCCACTCACGACCGTCGGGGTCGGACGGCAGCCGCAAGCCCGGCGGCAACGGCGGGGTCGTACGGCATCCGCGAGCCCGGCGGCAACGTCGGGCGCGCGGGGACGGGCGGCCAGGCCCTCGTCGGTCCCGGCGTCGCCGGTGTTGCCGACTAAGGCACAGCCCCCGTCGAGGCGTCAGCCGCAGACGGGCTCGCCAGTATTGCGACGGGCGGGACATCGGCGCGGTCGGCGTCCGGTCGCATCGGGGGCGCGGCGGGCGGGGCCCCGCCGGGGCTATCGGGGGGGGTCGCCGGGGACGCCTCAATCTCAGCCGAAGGGGATGTAGTACTACGGGACCCCGCCGTCGGCGGTGGCGCGGCCGGCGGAGCACCGGACTTGCGGCGCACGGCCGGAGGGTCGGCGGCGCCGACCAGGTCGGGCACAGGCGGAGCGGGGACAGCGGGCCCGCCGGGGAGCGCAGGTGCGAGCCCGCGGACGGGCGCGCCTGGCCCAGACGCCCGCCGCCGGGTCTGAGTGGCCGCGGCCGGACGGCGCGGCAGGCGACAACCGACCGGGCGCCACGCGGCGGTTGCAGCGCGTTACGCGCGGAACGGTAACTCCCCCTCGTCTGTAATGATCGCTTCGGGGGACTTCGTACGCATGGATGGAATTATCTGCATTGGTCAGTGACTGCCCGGGTCAAGTCCCTATCGGGGAATTGGGCCCGGGCGACGGTTTCCGCCCTTTTAGGACGAAGGGCGACGACTGTGGGGGGCACCGTCGTCGCCGGTAAGAGTACTCTGTCTTCATGTCTTGGCGTTTCGATCAGGGGCTTACATGAATAAATGGCAGTCTTAGATAATGGATAGATATACTCGGGTATACTCAGACTCCGCAAAAACAATCTCGATTATGCGTACTCTTATCTGAATGGCACCGCCATTTTTATTGCTCTGAAGCGGATAAACGAGAGTACAACGACAAACCAATCGTGGAACGAACACATCCCACTACCTCAGGTAACTTGACTCGCCAGGCGGCTCGGAACGCGCGAAGCCGGCACGGGACACGCAGTAATACGTTAGATACATACTGGATAGCAGTGAGCCAACTTAGGGCACATATTCGACGGCGAAGGTGATTGGAAAACTGGGCGATATCTCCTGTTTTTGTAGCGCGCGGCAGCTGACGGGAGGCCTGTGCGGCTCAGAACACTTCTCAGCCATAACGATTAACCAAGGTAGCGAGATGGGCAACGATGCTTGCGCATCTTGGTTGGCATTCGCTGTCGCGAGCGTGACATGGTCTCGCATACGTCACGCTCACAGGTTCCACAACAATCCGCTCTTCGTTACTTCATGGCAATCAGCATCGCAAGTAATTCCTCTCTGACGTAGTTGTTGCAGAATATGATATATTCTGAATAGAATCCCTATTCTTATTCATATTCTACATTTGTTGGTTTCGGATATATGTCCTATTCGTACTCAAGGAATTGCGTCAAAATTCTTATCTGATTCAAAAAATGCCAATGTTGAGTATATCGGAGTGGTCCAAAAATCGGAAGATTCGTAAGTCCCTGGTTTCGATCGGCCCGACTTCCTGGACCTCGAGTACCATAGCGGGCGTCGCGCGAGCGGCCCAGACGGCCGTTACTTCCCTCCTACTGAGGTAACCCCCCAGATCGTGGTACTACAGCGACGGCCGGCGGCGAGGAGGGCGGGGCTCCGAGGCGTGTTATCGCCACCGCCGCCGCCGCCGCGCTGTCACGATTGTTGCCAGCTCGGAGAAGTTATTGATCGGCAAGGAGATAGAGACGAATATGGCTGAGTGGTGCAGTACCTGATGCTTGAAGCACGAGGTTCTGGTGATTGCTGCAAACGCCGCAGACGAGCATGAAACACCTGCAGCAACACAGCTGGCTCTGGTATCTGTGCGGTTGCTGGTGTTTCCTACGTCGCAGAGCATGTAGAGTCCGATGCAGGACTCAAAGAAGAAGCTGTCACGACGAAATCAAGCTGAGGACTCTGGATGTGACGGCTTCGCGCCTCCATCAGTCGCACGAAAACAGCCCAGCGCTGCTCTGAAGAAAAGAATATCGCGGTTACTTTTTCACGGTGGCCGGCTAGATGCTGCTGCGGCTTGCTGGCGGACGCTGACCAACGATTAAGCACCACAAACGCAAATAGCAAATGCTGCTCGCCTGGCGCCCGGATGGCTAGTGTCCCCCTCTTTTCGAGAAGGGCAGTCGCAAAGACCGTGGAGCGGGCGAGAACGGGTTGAGTGCCCTCGGGAAGCACTCACATCGGCTTTGGTTTGCTTCTTGTCACGGCAACTGCAGCTAGAACGTGCGCCGCATCCCGGAAACGAACCACATTGCCACATACGTGTCAGCGTCGACTCGTTTTCGACGTACTTTGGAGGACAAATCAAGGCATGTTTCACCGTTTGCAACGTGTGGCCGGGCGTGATCAGCTTTCCATCGTTGCCAAAGGGCCTCCGACTCCGGCGAGTCCGGAGCGAGTGTGGGATGAATGACGTTGGATAAATAACCAGTAAATGGCGACCGACTGTAGACCCGCGATAAAGCGAAAGCTATCGCCTTAGAGGCGAGGAAGCAGAACCTTTGTTCGTGCAACATCCGATGGGGAGCCGGGGGTGCCGACGACGGCGAACCCCGGTCCCATGGTGCTTTTATTATCAGACGGTAAAGGGGCGGGGTCGATCGACAGAGCGATCATAAAGATCGAATAACCACCAGAATAGAGACGATAAAAGAAAGGACAGATATATAAGACGGAAGTAACCTCCCAAAGGGCGAGCCACAAGTCAATTCAATCCTCCACGTGAATACTGACCAGTCAGGGGGGCTACCGGGCCCAATATCCGATTATTAAGGAGATATGCTACATACCCCTGTAATGAGATTCGAGCCGTCCCAGCGCGTGGGCGCAGATCGACCGATCCGCAACCACGAACGCCACAAGTGGCAACCAATCGGGTTGTCGCGTAACGACGCGCGAAGGGGTGTGTGGGCGTTACGCCGTGGCCGGCGCCTGCAAAGGGGATCAGGGAGACCCCTGACACTCGCGCGCGAGGCGGGGCGATGGAGCCCGCGGCTCGAACGGTCGCGTCCGGCCGAGAATGGCCGATGCGTGCCGGGGGCCAGAGGGCGCGAATGGGCGGCCTCTGGGCACCCACGGGGCGGCTGTGGCCGTGCAGGCACCAGATCGGCTCCTACAGGGGAGGGGCCGGGCTTGCGTGCCGCAGAAGGCACAGCCAGGGGCAGCTGGGCGGGCCTCTGGGCTCGCCCCATGGTATATATACCGGGGGGTGGTGGACGGCCAGCGCCTGTCCTGTTCCCCATGCCATTAGGCGTCCGGGTTGAGTAGCCCAGTTGGGCAGGTTGCGGTGGCCTGCGCTTTCGCACTTTGTTGACGTCTGGGTCCCTCGTCCGCCGTGCCCCAACCGTCGCGAGGCGATGCTGTCACGGCCTTGCCCTCGGCGGGGGGGGGTCGTTGCGCTTTGGCGTATACGGTTGGCGGGGGGACAGGGTCGGGCTCATAGCCACGGAGGAGTCGGTTGCGCGGCTTGTGCACAGCTGGTTGACCTTTAGGTCGTGGGGAGGGGGGCGTGGACTCGTGTCGGTGGGGGGGGAGTTGCAAGCAAGCGCGGCGGTCGCCAAGGTCTTTTGCCCGCCGCGGCGTGCCGACGGCAAGTTCAAGGCCAAGATGTCGTGTGGCGGCAGCGACGTCCAGATGGCCGACGCGGCCAGCGCGGCGGGCTGCGGTGCCAATGGCGCGGGCAGCCCAGCGGGGCGGGCCGGGTCGGAGGCGAGCGTCCGCTCGGGGTCGCTGCGCGACGGGTCGTCCGCCGACACTGGGCGCGACATGCGCGGCGGCAACTACCCTGACGGGGCGGAAGAGCAAGAGGCTGAGCCGCCGCTCGTCGAGGGGGCGGGGCCGTCGCCCATCCGGCGGACGTACTTCAACCCTCCGTCCCTTGGGACCCGTGACGGGATCCCAGTCATGAGCGACGACGTCCTCATGGACGCGGCGACGAACAATCGCCGCGTGGCTTTAGTTCGTGATGAACAAGGCCATTGGGGCGTCCCGCCGGGGTTCATCGACATCCTGAACGGGGTCCCGGATGACCATGTTGACGCCGTCGTGGCGGAGGTGCATGGTAACGCCAATTCCGGCAACCAAGGCGAGGCGCGGCAGGCCTATGAGGTCTTGGCTTATGCCAACGAGTTGGTCCGTTACGGACGGCCCTTCCATGACTTTCATACGCGTCTTTCCGCTTGGGCCCTTTTGTTCCCGGTCCACTGGATGGGGACATTTGAGGTCGCCGCCAACAACTTTGGGCGGCTGCGTCGGGCTTGGCCGGAGGCCGTCTTCCTGTCGCGCCGTACGGCCAGAGAGTTGTCGGTGCCCTTTGCCCAGGAGGCGGGCATGGAGGACTACCTCGAAGAGCTCATCGAGGCGGCTCGTGAGGCGGAGCACGCAGTGGAGGAGACGTTTGACGCGCGCACATTGGCGTTGACTTCTCCCTTTCGGGCGCCGAGCTATGCTCCCGCCCATCGGCGCGCTCAAGACGCGGCTCGCATTACGAGCTGCGGTCTGCTCCCCACCGCTTGGTGTTCCGGTGTTATCCGGGCGCCACGTCATTTCGACTTGTCGCGGTGGTTTCCCCGTTACCCCCGCTGGTGGTTAAACCGCGGGTTGTGGATGGAGATGCCTTACGCACTGTCGTATATGGCTCATAAGCTGGTGGACGAGTTCAGTGCCGTCTGGCACATCGTCAACGCGGAGTATTATTGCTTCCTTGCGGCCGGGTGGGTACACACCCTATTGACGGAGAAGGTCTTTGCTTGGCTCGACGCCAAGGCGCTGAAGCGGATGTCCCGCTTGGACCTGCACCGCATGGCCAGTGGGCCGGGTGGCCAGGCGATGCTGGACACGTTCCACGAGATGCACAAGGCCACGGAGGTCTTCCGGAGGACCATTGTGGACAAGGACGTCATTCGACGTGACACACAGACGCGCGCTGCGCGTCAAGTGCACGTCCACTTGGACTCGATGGCCGAGTACTGGTTCATGCTGAACCACCCTTGTCGGGGTTTTGCGGGTCTTCCCGTCGGGGGTGGGGGGTCAGACGACGATGCGGATATGCCCGTCGCGGCTGCCCAAGGCAACTCAGGCTTTGTGCGCCAAGGGACGCGAGCGGCTGGTGGGCCTTCGCGTCGGGCGGTTTCGCCTAGCTGTCGGTCGCTTTTGCCGGTGCGCGAGACGCGCGTCACGGCCGCGTCCGGGGAACATGGGCGTCCGGCCCAAGAAGACGTTTGGACTTCGCCAGAGGCGTTTCAGGCGGCGGTGGCCTTGTTTGGTGACGGGCCGAGCCGTCGTATGGACGGGCAGGGCGTGCCTCGTGGCGTCGAGGCGGCCGCACTGGCGTCGGCGTGGAACCGCCAGACGGAGGCGTTGCGCCGGGCCGTGCGCGACGCCCATGGCTATGTCCTTGAAGACGCCATGCCGGTGTTGGCTCGTGCTATGAGCGTGGCCGCAGACTCGGCGGCTGCCTTCGACCTGTTCACCCAGGAGGTCGAGCGTCTGCGCCAAGTGGCGGCGGTGCCTCCCTGGCCTGTGCGTTTCGACGCGGGCGACATCCTCGGCCGGTGTCACAGCCGTGACGACGAGGACGAGGAGGAGTCCCCGCGCAATATGCTCCGTCGCAGCTCGTCGGTGGACGGGGGCAGCCGGGGGCACTTCCGCAACTAGGCGGGTGGTCCTAGACCGGTGTCGGCGAGACTTGTGTCTTTGCTTTGTGTGGCGTGTTTTTACTGCCGGTGCCCGTCGGCAGGTGATGCTGCGGCGGTGTTTCATACACCTTGCCCGCTCATGGGGTGCTGTCGTTTGGACAGAGAGGGTTTTGCTTGTGTAGCGCTGTTGGTTGTCCTGTTAAAGTGAAAGGCAACAAGTGCCCATGTGGTCATATCATTCTGGTCTTTTGACGAGTGGGGGAGTACCTCGTGCGATGCACAAGCCGCTTTGGCATCGG
>Ga0209093_1001579_pt1 | contig 12927 bp, 1 predicted proteins | sample SidtaG_4_FD_187450 | JGI IMG/M metagenome (GOLD analysis project Ga0209093, IMG submission 187450) | Marine algal microbial communities from Sidmouth, United Kingdom - Sidmouth_Male1 metaG (SPAdes) (version 2) | ecosystem: Host-associated > Algae > Red algae > Unclassified | place: Sidmouth...
CCCCCCCGCCCCGTCCTCGGTTTCGTCCCCGCCGCCCCCACGCGGCCCCTCACCGGCACGCCCGGCTCCTCTGTCGGCTCGTCTGGGTCGGGCTTTGGCGGCCAGCGCTGGCGGCCGGTGGTGGTGCCAGCGGCGACGGCGGCGCCCGGCCGGGGCCTCCCCGCCCCCGACGCGGATCGGGGTGCGGGCAGCGGCAGCGGCGGCGGCGGCGGCCGCCGCCGCCAAACCCCCATGGCCAATGCCAAGAAGCGGTCGCCGAAACAGACGCCCAAGGGTGGCGACGGTGGTGGCGGCGGCGGCGGGTCTGGCGGAGCGTCCCCCCGCCGCTGGACCGTGTGGACGCCCGAGGACGCGGCCGAGGCGGAGCGGCGGGCGGCAGACAAGGCCACCCGCCTCGCCGCCGCCGAAGCGGCGGCCGACGCGGAAGCTACCGCCCTCGCCGCCGACGCGCGGCGGCAGGCGTCGGAAGCCGCCGATGCGGATCGGCGACTGGCCGCCGCGGCGGCTGCGGAGCGCACCGCCGCTGCCGCGTCGGCCGACGCGGAGCAGCGGTCGGCGGCGTCGTCCTCGGACGCGGTGGCGGCGGCGGCGGCGGCGGCGGCCGACGCGGCCGCCGCCGAAGCGTCGATGGAGCAGCGGCGGGCGGCGCTGGCGGCGACCGCGCAGCGGATTGTCGCCGACGCGGCGGAAGCCAAACGGCGCGCCACGCAAGCCGCGGAAGCGACCCGCCGCGCGCTCGTTGCGGCGTCTGCCGAGCGCCGTGCCGCGCGTGCGGCGACCGCCTCGGTGGATGCGGCCACGGCGGCGGCGGCGCCGGGCGCGCACCCGTCGCTGCACGACCGGCGGGCGGCCATGGCGGCGCTGGCACGGCAGCTGGCCGACGATGCGGTGACGGCCAAGCGGCGGGCGACCGACGCGGCGGGGACGGAGCGGCGGGTGGCGGCGGCCGACGCGGCGGCCGCGCCGTTGCCCGCCTCGGATGACCCCATGCCGTCGATGGAGGAGCGGCTGGCGGCCATCCAAGAGTCGGCCGACCGCCTGCGTACCGAGGCCAATGAGGTCAAACGCATCAAGGCGCAGGCGGCAGACACGACGCAGATGGTCGCGTCGCGGGCGGCAGCGGCGGGCGGGCGCCCGCTGGTGCGGTCGGGGTCGGTCGATGAGCGGCTCGCCATGATCCGCGCAAGTACCGACCGGCTGCGGGCAGAGGCGGCCGAGACGACCCGCCGCAAGGCGCAAGACGCCAAGGACCGCGCCGCGCAGGCCAAGAGTGCGTCGCCGGGGCCACCGGTCGCGCCGGGTGCGCCGCCGCTCGTCCGCTCGCCGTCGATGGAGGAGCGGCTGGCGGCCATCAAGGCGAGCGCGGACCGCCTCAAGGCCGAGTCGATTGCGGCGGCCGAGGCCAAGGCCAAGTCGGCCAAGACGTCGCTGCCCGGGTCGGGGGCGCCGACGCCGGCCGTCGACGATGCGCTGGTGCGGTCGCCGTCGATGAAGGAGCGGATGGACGCCATCAAGGCCAGCGCAGACCGGTTGAAGAAGGAGGCGGCCGACGCCAAGGCTGCCAAGGTGGGGGCCACTGGCGGCGGGCTTGGCGCCTCGGGGCTTACCCCCGCGGGGTCGCAGCCGCTGGCCCGCTCCCCGTCGATGGACGAGCGGTTTGCTGTCATCAAGGCGAGTGCGGAGCGGTTGAAGAAGGAGTCTGCCGACGCCAAGGCCGCCGCCGCCGCCAAGGCGGGGGCGCCCAAGCCCGCCGCCGCCAACGTGGCGTCTACCCCGGCGTCCACCGCGCCAACGGGCCGGGCGCAGTCGGTCGATGAGCGGGCGGCGGCCATCAAGGCCAGCGCGGAGCGCCTCAAGCGGGAGGCGGCGGATGCCAAGGCCGCCGCAGCCAAGGTGGCGGGCAGCAAGCCGGGGCGCACCAGCGGCTCGGCGCCGTCGCCCTCGCCGTCGCCACCCGAGCCCCCCGCGCAGTCGCCGTCCATGGAGGAGCGGCTGGCGGCGATCAAGGCCAGCGCAGACCGCCTCAAGGCCGAGACGGCCGCGGCGGACCGGGCCAAGGCCGAGGCGGCCAAAACCCCGCCGACGGGCTCTGGCGGCGGTGCGTCTACCCCCGCCGATGCCGGCTCGCCGTCCATGGATGACCGCATGGCGGCCATCAAGGCGAGTGCGGACCGGTTGAAGGCCGAGGCCGCGGCGGCCGTCAAGGCCAAGGCGGAGGCGCCCAAGCCCGCGGCCGCCGCTGCTGGCGGCGCGGCGTCGCCGCCGCCGCCGCCGGCCGAGCCGCGGGCAGGGTCCACGTCGGTGGACGAGCGGATGGCGGCCATCAAGGCAACCGCGGCGCGGCTCAAGCGGGAAGCGGCGGAAGCCAAGGCCGCAAGAGCCAAGGCACCGACGGCCCAGTCGGTGCCCTCGGGTGGCGCGGCGTCGTCGTCCGCGCCTTCGGAACCGTCTGCGCCGTCGCCGTCGATGGACGATCGCGTGGCGGCCATCAAGGCCAGCGCGGAGCGGTTGAAGGCCGAGGCGGCGGCGGCTGCCAAGGCCAAGGCGGATGCGCCGGCCAAGCCCGCCGCGCCCGCCACGACAGCGGCGCAGCCGCCAGTGCAGTTGCCATCGCAGGAGGAGCGCATGGCGGCGATCAAGGCGAGCGCGGACCGGCTCAAGCGGGAGGCTGCCGAGGCCAAGGCCGCCCAGGCCAAGGCTGCCGACGCCAAGCCCGCCGCCGGCCGCAGCGCGCCGTCGGCCCCTGGCGCGGCGGCCGAGGATGCCCCCGGGCCGTCCATGGAGGAGCGGCTCGCGGCCATCAAGGCGAGCGCGGACCGTCTCAAATCCGAGGCGGCGGCCGCGGCGGCGGCCAAGGCAGACGCTGCCAAGGCCGCCGGTTCGGCTGGCTCACCTGCGGCCCCCCCGGCGCCCGGGGCGGAGCCGCCCGCCCGGTTGACTTCGGTCGACGAGCGGATGGCGGCGATCAGGGCCACCGCGGACCGCCTCAAGCGCGAGGCGGCGGAAGCCAAGGCTGCAAAGGCCAAGGCGGACGAAGGCAGGTCGTCTGGCGCGGGCGGTTCGTCTGCGGCACCCGCGTCGTCGCAGCCGCTCGCTCGTTCTCCTTCGCAGGACGAGCGGGTGGCGGCGATCAAGGCGAGCGCGGACCGGCTCAAGCGGGAGGCTGCCGAGGCCAAGGCTGCCCAGGCCAAGGCCACCGACGCCCAGCCCGCGGCTGGCCGCAGCGCGCCGTCGGCCCCCACCGCCGCGGCGGAGGATGCCCCTGTACCGTCGATGGAGGAGCGGCTCGCGGCCATCAAGGCGAGTGCGGACCGCCTCAAGGCCGAATCGGACGCGACCAAGGCGGCCAAGGCCAAGGCCGCCGAAGCCAAGCCGCCCAGCCCACCGAGCCCGGGCGGCTCGGGCGGCTCGGCGCCTGCCCCGTCGGTGGCCGTCGCCGAGCCGCAGGCCCAGTCCCCATCAATGGACGAGCGGCTGGCGGCCATCAAGGCCAGCGCCGACCGCCTCAAGGCCGAGGCCGCCGAGGTGGAGCGCGCCAAGGCGGAAGCTGCCGCGGCCAAGCCCGCGGCCCCGTCTGGCGCGCCGTCGACGCCGAATGCGTCTGTTGCCGAACCCCCGGTTGCGGTTCCGTCGATGGACGAGCGGCTGGCGGCCATCAAGGCGAGCGCCGACCGCCTCAAGGCCGAGGCGGCGGCCGCCAAGGCCGCCAAGGTCGCTGCCGGGGACGCGCGGCCGTCGGACGGCGGTGGCGCCTCGTCGACACCGTCTGCGTCGGCGGCGCCGCCGCTGGACCGCTCCACGTCGGTCGACGAGCGCCTGGCGGCCATCAAGGCCACCGCAGCCCGGTTGAAGCGGGAAGCACAGGAGGCCAAGCAGGCCAAGTCGCGGTCGGCGGACGCCAAGCCGTCTGGGTCGGGCGGCTCGGGCGGCTCGGGCGGCGCGGGCAGCGCGGGCGGCGCGGGCAGCGCGGGCAGCGCGGCGGGCTCGCGGGGCTCGGCCACCGCCTCAGCTGCGGCCGTCGCGGAGCCGCTGGTGCGCACTACGTCGGTTGACGAACGCATGGCGGCGATCAAGGCGAGCGCGGATCGCCTGAAGCGGGAGGCGGCAGAGGCCAAGGCCGCCAGGGCCAAAGCCGCCGACGTGGGTGGTTCCCCTCCATCAGCTTCCGCGGTGGTTGCGGAGCCGCCGGCCAAGGCGCTGTCGATGGATGAGAGGCTGGCGGCCATCAAGGCCAGCGCCGACCGCCTCAAGGCCGAGGCCGCCGCTGCCAAGGCCTCCCAGGCGCAGACGGCCGCGGCTCAGACGGTTGATGCGGGCCGCGTCGCGCCTCCGACCCCCGCTGCGGCCGTCGAGGCGCCCGCCAAGGCACCGTCGATGGAGGAGCGCCTGGCAGCGATCAAGGCCAGTGCCGACCGCCTCAAGGCCGAGTCGGTGGCGGCCCAGCAAGCCAAGGCCAAGGCCGTCGACGCCAAGCCAGCAACCTCGGGCGGGTCTGCGACTGCGTCGGCCGTCGCCGAGCCGCTGGCGCAGTCGCCATCGATGAAGGAGCGAATGGACGCCATCAAGGCCAGCGCCGACCGGTTGAAGAAGGAGGCGGCCGAAGCCAAGGCGGCAAAGGCCAAGGCCACCGGCACCCAATCGCCGGTCGCCGCGAGCTCGGGCCCAACGTCGTCTGCGGCCGTTGCTGACGCCCCAGAGCGGGTGCCATCAATGGAGGAACGCATCGCGGCGATCAAGGCCAGCACCGAGCGCCTCAAGACAGAGGCCGCGGCGGCCAAGAAGGCTCAGGCGACCAAGGCGGCCCAGGCGCCTGCCGCGCCTGCCGCGCCCGCAGCGCAGCCGCTTGTGGCTTCGCCGTCACAAGAGGAGCGGATGGCGGCCATCAAGGCGAGCGCGGACCGGCTCAAGCGGGAAGCCGCCGAGGCCAAGGCCGGAACGGCCGGCGCTGCGCCTCCGGCGTCCTCTGCCGCCGCGACCGCCCCGCCCCTGACTCGATCCCCGTCCATGGACGAACGCATGGCGGCGATTGCGCAGTCGGCCGCCCGCCTCCGCGAGGAAGCCGCCGACGCCAAGCGCCGCAAGGCCGACGCGGCAGTCGGCCAGCGCTTGGCCGACGCGGCCGCCGAGCAGGAGCGCGCGTCGGCCGGCGCTGCCGACGCCGCGCGCCTGGGCGACGGCCAGCGCACGTCTGCGGCCGCTGACGCAACGCGCGCCGCGGCGGCCGCGTCGATGGACGAGCGGATGGCGGCGCTGGCGGCGAGCGCCGAGCGCCTCGTGGCCGAGGCGGCGGCGGCCAAGCGGCGGGAGGCTGACGGCCTCGCGGCTGCGTCGCCGTCCAAGCTTGCGTCGGAGGCTGCCGACGCTGACCGCTTTGCCGCCGAAGCGGCGGCAGCGCAGCGGGCGGCCGCCGCCGCGGCGGTCGAGGAAGACAAGGCGTCGCAAGCGGCCAATGCGGACCGTGACGCGACCGCGGCGGACTTTGAGGCGCGGCGGGCGGTGCTCGCCGCCTCTGCCGCGCGCCTCAAGGCCGAAGCGGATACGGACAAGCGGCGCGCGGCGCTGGCGGCGACGGCCCAGCGGCTTGCCGCAGAGGTGGCTGAGGGCAAGCGCGATGCCGCCGAAGCGATTGACGCGCGGTCGCGCGGGGACCCGGTCGCCGCTGGTGCTGGGACGGCGGCCGAGCGGCTGGCGGCCGAGGAGGACGAAGCCACCCGTCTTGGGTCGGAAGCCGCGCGCGTCGCCGCCGAGGCGGCAGCGGCGCAGCGGCGGCTCGACGAGCAGGTTGAAGCCGACCGCGTCGAGGCGGAGCGCATCGCCGCCGTGCGGGCGGCCACGGAGCAGGCTGACGCGGCGCGCATTGCGGCCAAGGTGCAGCGGCTGGCCGAGGAGGCGGTCGAAGCGGAGCGCGTCGCCGCCGAAGCCGACCGTGTCGCGTCCGAGGCGGCGGAGCTGGAGCGGATGGCCAAGGCCAAGGTTGAAGCCGACCGCGTCGCTGCGGAGCGCGCCGAGGCGGCGCGCGCCGCCGCCGCCAAGGCGGAATCGGACCGGCTGGCCGCGGAGAAAAAGTCGCAGACCGACCGCGCCGCGGCGGCTGCCAAGGCCGAGGCCGACCGTGTCGCCGCGGAGAAGCTCCGCGCGGAGCGGGCGACGGCGGACAAGGCCGCTGCCGGCCGGATGGCGGCGGAGAAGGCGGCGGCCGAGCGCATTGCCGCCAAGGCCGCCCGCCTGGCGACGGAAGCGGCGGAAGCCGAGCGCCTTGCGGCGGAGGCGGCAGAAGTGCAGCGCATTGCCTCCGAGGCGGCAGCCACGCAGCGCGCCGCCGAGGCGCAAGTCCAAGCCAACCGCCGCATGGCCGCGGCGCTTGACGCCGAGCGCACGGCCAACGCCAAGGCTGCCGCCGACCGCACGACGGGGCAGGAGCGCCTCGCCGCGCAGCGCGCAGAGGCGGAGCGCGCGGTCGCTGCGGCGGCGACCGAGGCGCGTCTCGTGGCCAAGATTGAGGCGCTCGCCCGCGAGGCGGCCGAAGCCGAGCGCCTCGTTGCCGAGGCGGGCGAAATCCAGCGCCTCGCCGACGCCGAGGCGGCGACGGAGCGGGCGACCGCGCAGATTGCACAGGAGGAGGCGGCCGCAACCACGCGCGCCGCCGAGCGGGCGGCGACGGTCAAGGCCGATGCGGAGCGGCGGGCGGCGGAAAAGGCCAAGACCAAGGCCGACCGCAAGGCCGAGGCCGACCGCAAGGCTGAAGCCGACCGCAAGGCGACGGCCGAGCGTGCCGCTGCCGCTGCGCAGGCGGCGGCCGAGGCCGAGCAAGCGGCCGCCGCCAAGGTCGACGCGGACCGGGTGGCGGCCAAGGCCGCCCGCCTGAGCGAGGAGGCCGCCGAGGCCGAGCGCCTCGTCGCTGAAGCCGACACCATTGCGCGGCTGGCGGCCGAGGAGGATGCTGCGCGGACGGCGACGCAGGCGACCGCCCGCACTCCCCCCGCCCCCCGCGTCAAGGCCTCGACCGACGAGGCCAACCGTGCCAAGGAGCGTGCGGAGCGGGCGCGGCGGGACGACATGGCCGCCGAGATGATTCGCCGCCGGGCGGCCGTGGAGGAGGAGCGCAATCGCCAAGTCGCCGAGCGCAGAGCCGCCGACGAGGCGGACGCAGAAAAGTCGGCGGCGGCGGCGGCCGAGGCCAAGCGCGCCGCCGCCGACGCTGCCGAAACGGACCGCGTGTCGGCGATGAAGAATGAGCAAGAGCGCATCTCCAAGGCGGCGGCGGAAGCCTACCGCCGCGCCGCTGAAGCCACCAAGGCCGAACGGCGGGCCGCCGAAGCTGCCGAAGCCGAGCGCCAAGCGGCCCGCCTCGCCGACGCGGAGCGCCGCAAGCAGGAAGCCGCTGAATCGGAGCGCGCCCTTGCGCAAGCCGAGACGGAGCGGCGGCGGCAGGCGGCCGAGGCGGCCGCCGAGCGCGAAGCCGCCCTCAAGGCCGAAGCCGACCGCAAGGTCGCTGCCGCCGCCGAAGCCGAGCGCGTCGCTGCCCGCAAGGCCGAAGCCGAGCGCCTCGCCGCCGACAAGGCGCAAGCGGAAATCCGCGCCGCGGAGCGCGCGGCCGCGCAAAAGGCGGAGCAGGAGCGCGCCGCCGCCGCGAGCGCCGAGGCCAAGCGCGCGGAAGCGCAGCGCCTCGCCGACGAAAAGGCGGAAGCGGACCGCGTCAGCGCCCTCGCTGCCGAGCAGGAGCGCATCGCGGCGGTTGCCGCCGAGGCCTACCGCCGCGCCGCCGAAGCAACGACCATGCAACGGCGCGCGGCGGAAAAGGCGGAAGCGGAGCGCGCGGCCGAGCGCGCGGCCGCGGCGCAAAAGTGGGAAGCCCAAAAAGCCGAAGCCGACCGCCTCGACGCGCAAGCCGCGGCGGCCGAGTCGGCCGCCGAGGAGGCGGCCCTCGCCGAACGCCAAGCCGCCGACGAGGCGGAAGCGGAGCGCCTGACCGCCGAGGAGGCGGAAGCCAAGCGCGCCGCCGCCGAGGAGGCGGAAGCCGACCGCGCGGCGGCGGCCCAAGCCGAGGCGTGGCGCCTCTCCTCGCGCGCGGCGGCGGCCAAGCGGGAGGCCGACGCTGCCGAGGCGGCGGAAAAGGCGGCCGAGGAGGCGCGCGTCGCCGAGGCGGCCGAGCGTGCCGAGCGGCGGGTGGCGGCCGAGGCGGCCGCCGCCGCCGAAGCGACGCGCAAGGCCGACGCCGACCGCGTCGCGCGGGAGGAGGCGGCCGCCGAGATGGAGCGCCGCCGCGCGGCGATTGCCGAGGAGGCGGCGCGCCAAGCGGCCGACCGGCGGGCGCGGGAGGAGGCGGCGGCCGCCGAGCGCGCCGCCGCAGAAGCGGCGGCGGCCGAGCGGGCCGAGGCCGAAGCCGCCCAGGCGGCCGCCGCCGAGCGGGTGCCGACCGACGCGGAGCGCCGCGCTGCGCTCGACGCGTCGATGCAACGCCTGCGCGCCGAGGCGGCCGACGCCAAGCGCGCAGCGTCGACGCCGGCGGCGGGCGGCGCCGACGCCCGCGACGCGGATGCCGCCACCGCCGACCGCGACGCGTCGCCGGCGCGCGACGCCGAGGTGGTTGACGCAACGCCGTCGGTTGCAGACGTCAAGGCCGACGAGCCCCCCCGCACGGCGGAAGAGGAGGCGACCGAAGCCGCGCGCGTGCGAGCCGAGGAGGCCATGCAGCAGCGCATCACCTCGCAGACGGAGCGCCTCGCCGCCGAAGACGATGAGGCGCGCGAGGTGCGTGCCGCCGCCGACGCAGAGGCGGCCCGCGCCGCCGCTGCCTCTGCCGCCGCCGCCAACCGCAAGGAGGCTGCCGAGCGGCCGCCGCCGCGGACGCCCGCGCAGCGGGCGGCGGCCATTGCCGCCCGCACCCAGCGGCGGGCGGCCGAGATGGCGTCGGCCATGGCGCTTGCCAACAGCGGCACCGTGTCGCTCGACTTTGGGTTGGGCGCCGTCAAGGTGCCCGGCAAGATCCTCCTCTTTGCCGTTGCCGGCCTGTGGGGTTCCTTTTCGCCCCTCGTCCGCGTCTTGTATGCGCAGGAGCACGCGCCGTCGCCCGAGCTGTTCAACGCGGAGCGCCTGCTGCTGTCGTCGGCGGTGTTTGTGCCGTCCCTGTGGGGCGAATTCAAGAGCTGGCAGGAGGAGCGGGAGGTCAAGGCGCTGACCGACGACCAAGCGTCAGACTCCAAGGCGTCCAAGACGAGCTCGGACGCGGAAGCCAAGGACGCTGAGGGCGGGGAGGAGATCCTCGACGTGGCGGCGGCGGCTGAAAAGGCCCTGGCCGTCCCACCGCCGGCCTCCGAGCCCCGCTGGTCGTTTGTGCGGGCGGGTATTGAGCTCGGCACGTGGGTGTTCCTCGCCAACGTGACGCAGGTGCTCGGCCTCGACGTGACGTCGGCGTCGCAGGCGGCCTTCCTCAACCAACTCCAAACGGTCATTGTGCCGGTGCTTGCCGTGACGACCGGCCTACAGGCCGTGTCGGGCTGCAACTGGGCGTCGTCGGCGATTGCGCTCGCCGGCGTTGCGCTCCTGTCGCTCGACAATGTGGAGGTGTTGTCGACGCTCAATGGGGACGGCCTCGAGGTGCTGTCTGCCGTCTTTTTCTCCATCTACATCCTGCGGCTGTCCCAGTTTAGCCGCCGCATGCACGTGCCGCCGCTGGTCGGCACCAAGGTGTTTGCGCAGGCGGCGCTGTCGATTGCGTGGGTGGCTTCGGCCGCCTACCTGACGCCCCCCGAGGAGATGGCGGCGAGCTACGCCCCGGGCGGCCGCATCGTACCGTCGGTCGGCTTTCTCGGCTCTGAGTGGCTCGCCGGCGAGGTTGCCGTCAACATTGCCGTTGTCGTGTGGACGGGGCTCTTTGTGTCGGCGCTCAGCGGGTACCTGCAGGCACGGGGGCAGGCGGCGGTCAAGCCGAGCGACGCGGCCGTCATTTTCGCGTCGCAGCCGCTGTTTGCGGCCGCCCTGTCGGCGCTGACGCTCGGGGAGGGCTTTGGGCCCGACGCCATTGCGGGGGGGTTCTTCATCTTGGGCGCCGCCGCGCTCTCGTCGGCGGACCCCAAGCCCAAGGCCAAGCGCCCGGACGTGCCGACGCTCAAGCCCCGCTCCAAGGAGGAGATTGCGCGCGACGCGGCCGCGGCAGAGGAGAAGAGCGACTAGGCGGGGATCGGGGGCAGCGCCGCGGCGCGCGGCGTGCGCTTTCCTCCCGTGTGCCACCCCGCCGGTACGGGGGGTGGTACGGGCGGTTGCGCACTCGCTGCTTTGCATTTTTTTTTTACTACTCTATGTTGTTGTCTTTAGGTTTGCGTGCCTGTACGTGCCTTTTTTGCTGTGCTTGTCGCTCGTGTTGTTTACTCCTAGTTTGTTTTCTTTTCCCTTTGTCGACGGCGGGGTGACACCTTGTTTTTTTTTTAAGAGGTTTTATTTTTTCTCTCTTGTCCCGCGCCCGCGACCGCTGCTGTGGCGGCCATGGCGCTGTTGCGCCGTGGCCGCACCACCGTGTCTCCCCCCTCACGCCGCCTATGGCTGGCCGTCTGGCGACAACCACAGCGACGCTGCCGGCGACATGAGCACCGACGGCATGGACGGGGGCGCCGGGAACCCACCGCGGATGGCCGCGTCGAGGCTCTCGCCGCCGACGCCGCACGCGTCGGCGGCGGCGCCCTTGCGGTCGACCGGCCGCTCGCCGGGGAGGGACGAGCGCCCCCCCGACGAGATGGTCGAGCCGAGACCCCACCCGGCGGGGGCGCCGCCGCCACCGTCCATGGGGGGGGGGGGGGGGTCGTACAGGGGGCTGTACGGAAAGGGGTCGGCGGCCGCGGCAACCGCCACGGGCGGCATCAGCGGCGGCGGCGGCGGCGGCGGCGGCGGCGGCAGCAGCGCCACTGGCGGCACCGCCGCCGCGGCAGCGCCACCACCGTCTACGCGCGGCGGCGCCGACTGGCCGGGCGCCACCCCCGCCGCCGCCGCGGACCACCCGCCGCCCGCGGCAGCGTCGGCGCCGCCCGCCGACGGCCGGCGGGTGCGGCTGCCGCTCACCTCCCGCAACGGCGGCGCGGCCGCCGACGAGTGCGGGGCGGGGCCGTCGGCCGACGCGCCGCTGCCGCCGCTGCCGCCGCTGCCGCCGCTGCCGCCGCTGCCGCCGCTGCCGCCGCTGCCAAGGGGCGCCCACGGCGGGGGGGGGCCCCCCCCCGCCGCCGCGCCGTCGACGGCCACCGACGAGCGGCGCGGCCGGTCGCTCCCGCTGCCGACCGTCGATTGCCGCGACGGCGGCGGCGGCGGCGGCGGCCCGGCGCCGCCGTCCATCGTGTCGGCCGACGCGGCGGCGGGCGCGGCGACGGCGGCGGCGGCCTTGGCGTGGCGCCGCCGCGTGCGGCGGAGCGCCACCTGCAGCGCGACCGTGACGGCCGCCATGAGCGCCGTCAGCGCGCCGAGGGCGGCGGTCGCCGCGATTTGCGGCGCGCCCCAGGGCCCCCCCTGGTCGGCGCCGCCGACGGCGCCGACCGCCGGCGCCGGCGCCGCGCCGGCGCACACGTCGGCGGGCAAAATCTTGACGAGGCTCGTGTGGAAGGAGTCGGCCACCGACGACCGGGGGAGGTGCGTCAGCCACGCGGCGCCGCGGGGCGCGAGTTCCGAGTCGATATCGCGGTCCCACAGCGGCGACGGGGTGAGGCGGTCCACGTGGCCGTCGCGCCACCCCCAGGAGCCGTCCGACAGCAGCGCCCGCAGCGAGCCGTCGCGCCGCCGCACGTAGATGGCGGCGGCAAGGGCCGTGCGCGCCGCCGACTCGTCGGCGGTGGCGGCGCAGGGGGGGTCCACCCGCACCGTCAGCTGCACTTGCGCGCCGCCGACGACGCGGATGGGGGTGGTGGAGGAGGAATAGATGAGGCGCTGTTGAGGAACATAGACGCCTGGACCGGTCGTGATCTGTTGGGGGCGGGGGGCAAACGCAAGTGCAGCGGGGCCAGCCGTGCGGGGGGAAGCCCCGGCTCGGCGTCAGTGTCGTGGACCATTAGGCGCAGCCGCGCGTGGGGCGGCCGCGCACACGCCGTCACGCCGGGGCGGGGGGAGCGGAGCGGGGCGGCACCCGCCCAAACGTACCACCTTCTGGATTGTCCGCGGATAGTAGCTCGTCACGTTGAGCACAGCGACACAGTCGGCGGCCACGCCATTCGCCGCGGTGGCCACGGTGGTAGCCGCCGCCGCCGCAGCGGCGGCGGCGACCACCACAGCGGGCCGTCGGCGGCGCGGCGGGGGTGCCATCGTTCCCACGCCTGTGGGCGTGGCGCCGCTATCGGCTGGGCGGCTCGGCGACGCGGAGGGCGTGGGGGTGGCGGCGGCCACACGGTCGCAACGCGTAATCGGCGGCGGCAGCGTTGGCTGCGCCTCAGACTGGCGCCCCGAATCATACGCCATGATGGCGCATGCGCCGCGAGCGGTGCGTTTGCTCATCAGCGGTCGGCGGCGACCGCACGCACCGCCGCCAAGGCGGCAGTGAGGCCCGTTTGTGGCACGCCAGGTGGCGTTTGCAGAGGCAGCGCCATGCAAGCGGGCCCCATTGAGGGCGTCAGCGGCCGTGGCCCATGCGGTGCGTCACGGACGCGGCGCGAGCCGCACACAGGTTCTGGCTGCTGTATCCGTATGAGACCATTCAACGACCAATTCTGTTGCCAATGCGATTGTACATATCCATTCTGGTCGTTTTTTATATGGCAGGACTCATCAGAGCATCGCGAGGTCAGCTGCATTTTTTGTTTGTTTTCTCAGCGCTTCCTTCATATTCTTGTAGCTGCTATGAGGAAAAGAGGGGGTCACCATTCAACGACCAAATGACATCCTGCGAAAATCGGGTCGCTCTGCAGTGTCGTCAAGAAATTGGTCACCAAATGGAAAGATGACCGTCGGCCGAGAATC
>Ga0209093_1001580_pt1 | contig 12923 bp, 15 predicted proteins | sample SidtaG_4_FD_187450 | JGI IMG/M metagenome (GOLD analysis project Ga0209093, IMG submission 187450) | Marine algal microbial communities from Sidmouth, United Kingdom - Sidmouth_Male1 metaG (SPAdes) (version 2) | ecosystem: Host-associated > Algae > Red algae > Unclassified | place: Sidmouth...
GGGGATGGGGTTTTTTCGGTGGGACCCTCGGGGGCTGTCGGGCCACTGGGTCGCCCGGACCTGCGGTCGCGGAGCGTCCCCGCCACGCGGCAGCGCCACGTCGACCCGCACACACGCTGGGGACACAAGGCGAAAGCCCGCGGCTTTACGACAAGGCGGCGACGGCCTAATGCCGCTCAAACGATCACGGCATCTACTGAGCTAGGGCAACGGCCTTAGTCGCGGCCTCGGTACTCCCAAATATGAACCGGGCGGCCCGCCCCACGGAGAACACGGCGCAAGGCAGCGTGGAACCGCTTCGCCCGGGTCCGCGTGGTCTTTAGACAGGGCGTCACGACACCGGCGAGCCCGAGGCGGGCGTACTCCACCAGGGCGGCGGTGAGCTCCTGGGGGCCCACCTCGGCCCAGTTCAAGGCCCCGTCGTGCCCAAAGAGGGCTACGACCCTCCCGGACGTGAGCGAGTCCCGCCACGCCGTGGCTGTCATCGGCGCGAGAGGCTCCCAGAGCGAGGACAGCCACCAGTCGTAGGCGACGTCCGGCTGCCCCGGGACGGGGGTTTCGACGGGACCTACTATCCCAAGCTCCAGAAGCGCCGCCGGCGGGCCGTCGTTGTCGAGACCGGCGTCCCAGAGCGCGGAGCGCAGACCCCCGGGGCCCGTACCGGCGGCATCGGCGAGGTACTCCACGCCGTCCCGGCGGGACTCCGAGCCCCAGTGGCGGCCGTCGCGGACGTCGCGTTGCGACCCAGCAGCCGCCCCGGCACCGGCGGCGGGGTATCCCCCGCCGTCACGCCGCGGCTCCGCGTCCCAATGGCGGCCGGCAGGGGCGTCGCGTTGCGACCCAGAGGCCGACCCGGCACCGCCGGTGGGGTATCCCCCGCCGTCGTGTTGGGGCTCCGCGTCCCAGTGGCGGCCGTCGTGGGCGTCGCGGTGCGACCCGGCGGCCACCCCAGCACCGGCGGTGGGGTATCCCCCGCCGTCACGCCGCAGCTCCGCGTCCCAAAGGCAGCCGTCGTGGGCGTCGCGGTGCGACCCGGCGGCCGCCCCGGCACCGGCGGTGGGGTGTCCCCCGCAGTCACGCCGCGGCTCCGCGTCCCAATGGCGGCCGGCAGGGGCGTCGCGTTGCAACCCGGCGGCCGCCCCGGCGCCGCCGGTGGGGTACCCCCCGCCGTCGTGCTGTGGCGCCGCGTCCCAGTGCCGGCCGGCGTGGGCGTCGCGCCCACGACCCTAGCCGCCATCGGCGCGCCCCATGGGGTCGTCGCGACCTGCGGCCGCGCGGCTGCGACTGTTTCCTTGACTGGCCGCCGGCCACGCGCGGTCATCCCACACTCACCGCGGCCCACTCCTCCGTCCCTATGGTCCCCGGGGTCGCGGCAGGCGCCGCCGGCGCCGCCGACGGCAGCAGCCGGCCAACCGTCACCGAACTCGGCACCGACCATGCCGGGGTAGTCGTCATGGCGTTCCTCGTCCCAGCGGCCGCCCGACGCGGGGAAGGCGGCGGGCCCAATCGGGACATCGGGCGCGGCGCCGACCGGGGACCTCGGATTGGCGAGCTCGGGCTCCGCAGGGCCGCCGCGCTCCATGTCGGCGTGCCGCCGCTTTCGGGCGTGGTACGCGGCAGAGGCGGCCACCTCCTCCGTCGACGGCGAGACGTCCCCCGGGTCGGACAAAGGGAAGCCGTCGGGCACCGCCCAGGCCTTTTCCGTCACCGGTAGGGACCGAGGGACGGCACCAGCGAGCCGCAGCTCAGCCAACATGACCCCCAGCGGGGCGTGCGGCGACCGCGGGACGCACGCAATGCGGACGTAGTGGCGCCGGCGGTCCGCGACGGTACCCACTTGGTGGCGCAGCAGGGTGCTGGGGGCCTGACGGGTGGGGTCGTGATGGTAGGGTAGCCGTTCGTGGACGCCTGCCCAGGGCACCGCCCGTGCGATGGCGTCGTACTCCGCCAGGGCCTCCGCGGCGGAGCAATCGCCCGACGCCAGATAGTCGGCCGAGAACGCCTCCGTCAGGGCGTAGTAACACGGCGACGGCTCAAAGACGCGCTGCGTCTCGCGGTACGCGCGGAGTAACCCCGACGCGATAGCCGCCGTCATCATGACGTAGGCCGTCCCCTGGATGGGGTGAAACGGAAACGCCTGGAGCAGGGTCTGCTGTTGGTGAATGACGGGCGGGTACTCGTACGTCAGCAGCCGAGGCGTCGCGCACCGCAAGGCCATTGCCGGCGGCAAGGGAGCGCGCGCCGGGGCCAACCCGATGCCGGACCGCACGGGCAAGAAGATAGGCCCGTGCCCCGCGCGGCGGGTGCTCACGAGCTCACCGCGCGAACGGCGGGCGGCTTCCAACGCCAAATCCGCCGGCGCGGTCCGCGGGCCCACCGGGCTGAGGGCGAGCATCGGGCCCACACCGCCGATGTTGACGAGCACCAAAGAGTGACCGAATGGGACCGCGGGGCTGTGGCGCAAGCGGGAGAGCCAGTCCTTGAGGTAGGCGTACTCCTCGCCGCCGGCGACAAACGGTAGCTCGGCCGCCGGGTGCGGGACCAAGAGCACCCGACCCGTGTTGCAGCGCAACATGCAACGCAACCACGCGGCGCTTCTACCGACGGAGCGGATGAAGGACCCAAAATCGCGCTCGGACGCCGGCCGGGCGTCGTAAACCGCCGCCACGGCGAACTCCCGGAAGGACCGCAACACGGCCTCCGCCCCGGTGACATCCTGGGTATGGGCGGACCGAAAGACGTCACTGACGAGCGGCCAGTCGTCCTCCGCCACGGCAGGCCCCAGCGGGGCGAGCCACGATCGGACGGCGGGCGCCGCCGGTCGCTATGGGAGGACGGGAGCCGCCTGCCCCAACAACGGCGGCCGCTCCACCGACGCAACCGCGGGAACCCCGCCTTGTGCTGGGGTGGGGCCGGAACCCCCGGCGGCGGCCGGGGACGCTGCGGGTCCAACCCCGCCACTCGTCGCCGCCGCCGCTCCCGCTTGGCGGGGCGGCTTCCGCCACTCACGACCGTTGGGGTCGTACGGCAGCCGCAAGCCCGGCGGTAACGTCGGACGCGCGTGGACGGACGGCCCGGCCCTCGTCGGTCCCGGCGTCGCCCGTGTCGCAGGCGCGACCATAGCCCCCGACGCGGCGTCAGCCGCCGACGGGCTCGCCAGGGGTGCGACGGGCGGGACCTCGGCGCGGTCTGTGTCCGGCCGCATCGGGGACGCGGCAGACGGGGCCCCGCCGGGGCTATCGGGGGGCGTCGCCGGGGACGGCTCCATCTCAGCCGAAGGAGATGTGGTACTACGGGAGCCCGCCGGTGGCGGTGGCGCGGCCGGCGGAGCGCCCGAGGTGCGGCGGACGCGGAGGGGGATCGGCGTTGCCGACGCGGTCGGACCCGGGCGGAACGGGGACGGCGGGCCCGCCCATGAGCGCCAGTGCGAGCCCGTGAAGGGGCGCGCCCGGCCCAGACGCCGCCGCGGGGTCCGAGTGGCCGCGGCTGGAGGGCGCGGCAGGCGACAGCCGACCGGGCGCCACGCGGCGGTTGCAGCGCGTTGCGCGCGGAACGGTCACTCCCCCTCGTCTGTAATGATCGCTTCGGGGGACTTTGTATGCATGGAGGGAATTATCTGCATTGGTTGGTGACGGCCCGGGCCAAGTCCCTGTCGGGGAATTGGGCCCGGGCGACGGTATCCGCCCTTTTAGGAGGAAGGGCGACGACGGTGGGAGGCACCGTCGTCGCCGGCAAGTAAACCGTGTCTTCATGTCTCGCCGTTTCGATCGGCCCGACTTCCTGGACCTCGAGTCCCATAGCGGGTGTCGCGCGAGCGGCCTGGACGGCCGTTACTTCCCTCCTACGGAGGTAGTCCCCCTGATTGTGGTACTACAGTGAGGACCGTGTCCAAGTGGGACAGGTGGGACTCTGCATCGGCTGAGAATATGATGAGGTCGTCTAAGTAGACAAGCACATTCTGCCACTTGACTCCGGTTAGGAGCATGTCAACAGCCCGCTGCAAAGCAGCAGGGGATTGCAAAGGCCAAAGGGAAGACGGGTACACTGGTACGTCCCACAGTGACAGGTGAACGCCGTCTTGGGCTTATCCTCCTCGGCTATGGGAATCTGCCAGTAACCTGCGTTGCAGTAAAACGTGGAGAAGAACTGTGCATCCCCTAAGGAGTCGAGGCAGTCGTCCATCCGGGGTAGCGGATACGAGTCGCGTACTGTGCGCTCGTTCAACTGCCGATAGTCGATGCAGAACCGGGGACTGCCGTCGGGTTTTTGTATGAGAACCACCGGGATAGCCCATTCACTCTGGCTGGGCTCGATGACTTCGAGCTTGAGCATTCGGTCGACTTGGGCATTGATGAGTTCCCTAGTTCGGGGACCCATCCGGTAAGGGTTGAGCCGGACGGGATTGAGTCCCGGCTTCAACTCTATCCGGTGCTCCGTGGCCTTGATGGAGCCCAAGTGCCCGCTCCAGAGGGCCCGATGCTTCTATAGTAGGGAGAGTACCTGGGGCCGCAACCTCTCGGGCACGTTCGAAGTATGAACATGGAGCTCCTTCACGGGGTCCGTCGCATCCGGTGCGGTGGCCGGACTCGGACTTAGTGAAGCCCATTCCTCTCGGGATAGGGCGGCTACCGTACCGGAGTAGGCCGACATATGCCCAAGGACCATACCTTTGGGGAGTCGCTTACTCGTACTCTCCGTGTGGGTCAATTCCACGCACCACGTCTGGTTGGCGGTGCACTCCATGGTGCCAGTTGCCACAGGCACGCAGTGGCGCTCATACATTTCATTGAGCTGGGTGATGACCCCATTCCCTTGAAAGGAAGTCTGTACTGGGACGTACCCCCGGGACCGCGGGGGCAGAACCACCCTGCGGGACACACGCACCCTGGCGTCCGCCTCACTAGCGGCACCAGCCTCGCTGCGTTGGTCCGCCTTGGCATACGACACCGTCTTACCCCGACGGAGATTGGGGACCTGACGTCCGTCTCGTACCTGGATATACCCCTTGGGCCCGCAGATGCTGCGGACATGGACGTCGGTGTAAACGGTTCCCAGGAGTAGGGGGACCGACATGCCGCGCACTACTCCACACGTGACTGGTGTGGAGTAGGTGCCGAATCGCACCGTAAGAGTCACGGTGCCCGCGATGGGGAGGAGTCCCCCATTCACGTCAAACAACTGGGCGGTCGCCGCGTCTAAGGGCGTCCCCTTCATCTTAGGGGGAAGTATCGCCTCTCGTACTAGAGAGACGCCGGACCCCGTGTCGACAATGACGCGGAGGGAACACTCACGCCCCGCGTCCAACCAGATGCGGCTGGCAACCTGATAGTTGGACCCCGTCAGGATGGCCGACACATTCCGGCCGCCCAGCCCCTTCGGGAGGGGTGCGTCCCGAGGGCGGATCCCCTTGGGTCGGGATTGGATGCGTACTGGCATCGCATCCGCGCCCCGGGTTGGGTCCACCGGTCGCCGCGGGGAGGGCCCAAAACCGGTGGTTACTCGTGTCCCTCCTCGGACTCAGAGGAGGTTGCCGGTCCGCACTCGGACCCAGCCCGAGCTTTCCCCCGTTCTCAAGCGGCGCCGACACATCGCCGCTTGAGATGGAGTCCTTGTTGGGGGTCGCAAATGCCACCTGTCGGCCCATCCGCTTGGTGTCGTAGGAGCCCGAGTGAGCCCCGAGAGGGGACCAGCGCATGGCCGCCGCAAACCGGTCGCGTAGGCGTGTGTCCAAAGTTGGGCACACCTCGGCCCAATGGCCCACCTTGCCACTCTCATCCTCAAGCTGAGGCGGCTCCTCTCGGTTGCACAACGGCGGTATAAGAGGAGCTACGGGGCCCGCGCGAGGCATTTGAACAAGGATATCCAGGCGGGGGACTGGCTGTTAATCGATGGTCACGCGCGGACCAAGTACAAGCTCAGGACTCACGCGGTTGGACCCCAAACGGTGCTATCACGCGGGGAAGGCACGTTCTGGTTGGACATCGGCGGGTACCCGGAGACTGGAGCAACGACCACGTGGCGGCCGCGCCAAACCCGCTGCGGGACCCGCAGAAGCTCATCCAAAACCTCGGCGTACACCCAGACGTCGGCATGCCCGAGGGGAACCAGCAAACGGGAATGGAGCTCTCCTGGAAGGCCTTCGTGGCTCAAGCGGTCGCGGACGACGGAAAGCTGCGCCTGTGGACCCGCTGGTAGGGCTACCGTCCGGATGAGGGCACCCTCGAGTCGGCCAGTCGGTTCGACCTCCGCAAGGTGCACCAGTATATGCGGTGCGTGGGCCTACGATTTGAAGAAGCGGTGGCAGTCGTAGACTTTGGGCCAAGGCGATCGGGCATCGTGGAAGTTCCCGGAGGGGGGTGTATGTGACGGCAGTCCCGCGCGGACGGGTGGGGTTGCACATGTCCAGGCGGAATCGGGTGGGGATCCGGTTAGAGACACAGGGGGCGCTCTCGTGAGTGATACGCAAATGACGCGCGCGGGGTTTATTGGTCGCTGACATTCCGACTGGCACCGTCTACGCAACTACACCCGCTACACTCGAGCTACTACTACTGCCCCCGTGGGGCGATCTCTTCCCCCCGTCGTGGTCCGTTACCCCCGCCCCCGCTCAAAGCTGCTCCGACGCAGGCCCACCCCACCCGTGGACGGCGAGACCGCGAAAGCGCTGCACCGGCGGCTCCTCGTGGTACTCGTCGCGGTCGCGCTGGTGCTGCTGCCGACGGTCCGCCCCACCGGGGGCCACGCCGGTCCCGTGGGGAAGGACTGCACGGATTCCATGTCGGCCCAGGATTTGAAGAAGCTCCTGCCTTTGGCAGGGCGTGACCCCTGGGTTTTCGAGGGCCCACTGGCCGATAGAGACGCCGAGGGACACCACGGTGTGGCGCAAGTCGGCCATCAGGGTCCCCGTGGTGAGGGAGCGGCCGACGCGGTAGGCGGCGAGGGACCCGCAGTGGACGACCCCGCGGCGGCGGTCACCCCCGAGAAAGTAGGCTGTGCGGACCCACTCCCGAGGTAGCGCGGCCCCCGTGCAGCCGAAATGGCGGCGGCGCAACCACCGCGGGCATGGCCGTACCCGCGTGCCTCGAGGATATCCGCGGTGTACAAAAATGTCTAACGGGAGAAGATCCTCGGCGACCAAGACGCGCGTCCCCCCGTTGCCCACCTCGAGGTAAACCTAGACCGATCCCTCGCTCCCACGATGGTCGACGCTGCGGGCGTGGAGGCGTTGGCGGAACGCCTCCGTATCAAGGAGCTGGTCCTCGAGGTCCAGCAACGTCAAGAGGGTGGCGCTCGTCTCTCTGTTGGGGCCCTTGGCGCCTGAGCAGATAATTGCCGGCCCCAAGGAGCGGATCCAGTCGATCTGCCGAGGTGGGAAGCGCCACAAGACTCGACGGTTGCAGAACGTGTCGAGAAGGGCGATGGACGCCCCGAGAGCAAACTCGCTGCGGAAGATGGCCCACGGTGTTGTATTAATGACGATGGTTATCCAACCTGTAAGTAGCGACCGACCGTAGACACACGATGAGGCGAACGCTCTATCGCCCAAGAGGCTGAGAAAAAGAACCTTTGTTCGTGCAACATCCGATACGGAGCCGTGGGTGCAAACGACGGCGAGCCCCGGGCCCATGGTGCTTCTACTATCAGACAGTGAAGGGGCGCGGTCGATCGACGCAGCGATCATAAAGATCTAATAACCACCAAAGTAGGAACGATCAAAGAAAGGACAGATATACAATACGGAAGAAATCTCCCAAAGGGCAAGCCACAAGTCGGTTCAATCCTCCACATGAATACTGACCAGTCAGCGGGGCTACCGGGCCCAATATCCAAATATTAAGGAGATATGCTACATTCCCCTGTAATGAGATTCGAGCCGTCCCGGCGAGTGGGCGCAGATGGACTGATCCGCCACCACGAATGTCACAAGTGGCAACTAATCAGCGTGTCGCGTAACGACGCGCGAACGGGCGTGAGGGCGTTACGCCTTGGCCGGCGCCTGCAAAGACGATCGGGGAGACCTCTGACACTCTCGCGCGAGGCGGGGCTATGGAGCCGGCAGCGCGAACGGTCGCGAGCGGCCCTTAATGGCCGATGCGGACCGGAGGGCCAAGGGGAGGGCACGGGCAGCCTCTGGGCCCGCCGTCCCTTGGGACGCGAGACGGTGTCCCCTTCATAAGCGGCGACGCCCTAATGAACGCGGCGACAAACAACCGCCGCGTGGCGTTGGTTCGTATCGAACAAGGCCATTGGGGCACCCTGCCTGGGTTTATTGACATACTTAACGATGTGCCGGACGACCGTGTCGACGCCGTCGTGGCGGAGGTGCATGGGGACGCCAATCACGGCAAGCAAGGGGAGGCGCGACAAGCGTACGAGGGCCTGGCGTATGGCAACGAGCTGCTCCGTTTCGGACGACAGTTCCACGACTTTCATACGCGTCTTGACGCGTGGGCGATCCTGTTCCCCGTGCACCAGATGGGGACACTTGAGGTGGCTGCCAACAACTTCGGGCGTTCGCATCGGGCTTCGCCAGAGGCCGTCTCCCTGTCGCGCCGTATGGCCAAGGAGTTGTAGGATCCCTTTACCCAAGAGGCGGGCATGGAGGAGTACCTCGATGAGCTCATCGCGGTATTTCAAGATGCGGAACACGCCGTGAAGGGGAACTTCGTTGGGCGCACCGTGTCGTTGACGTCCCTGTTTCGGGCGCCGTGTTAGGCCCCCGCCCATCGGCGTGCTCAATTTTCGGCTCGCATCTCCATCCACGGGCTTCTTCCCACCGCTTGGGGTTCCGGTGTAATCCGGAAGCCTAGTCATTTCGACGTGTCGCGGTGGTTCCCACGTTACCCCCGCTGGTGGTTGAACCGCGGGGTGTGGATGGAAATGCCATACGAATTGTCGTACCTGGCTCATAAGCTTGTCGAAGAAGTCAGTGCCGCTTGGAAAGTCGTCAACGCGGAGCATTACTACTTCTTGGAGGCCGGATGGGTGCACACCCTGATGATGGAAAAGGACCTCGCCTGGGTCGATGCCACAGTTCTCCGGCGAATGTCCAACTTGGACCTGCACCATGTGGCCAGTGGGCCGGGCGGCCAGGTGGTGATTGACATGTTCCACAAGATTCAAAAGGCCACGGAGGTCTTCCCGTGGATCATCTTCGTCAAGGACGTCATCCGAACGGACACGCAGACGCGTGCGGCGCGCAAGGTGCACGTCAAATTGGACTCGTTGGCCGAGTACGGGTTCATGTTTAACTACCCTTGACGGGGCCTTTGCGTCGCAACCGGCCGGGGGCGAAGGCTCGGAACACGATGGAAAGACGGCAGTGGGGGTGCTCAAGGCAATGGCAGTTTCGTCCGTCAAGGGAGGCGGTCGGCCGGTGGGCCTTCGCGTCGGGCCGCTTCTCCCAGCCTTCAGGGCTCGCTGTTGCCAGTGCGCGAGACACGCGTTGCCGCTGCGTCCCGGGGACACGAGCGTTCCACGCTTGAGGACGTTTGGATTTCGCCTGAGGCTTTTCAGGCGGAAGTGGCGCTGTTTGGCGACGGGCCGAGCCGTCGTGTTGACGGGCAGCGAGTGCCTCGTGGCGTCGGGGCGGCTGCCGTGGCCTTGGCGTCGAATCGCCAGACGGAGGCGTTGCGCCAGGAGGTTCAAGATGCCCATGGGTATGTCCTTGCGCACGCCATTCCGGTTTAGGCTCGGGCCATGAGAGTGGCGGCGGACTCGGCCGTGGCGTTCGACGTGATCTTCCAGGAGGTCGAACGTCATCCCCAAGAGGCGGCTGTGCCTCCCTCGCCCGTGCGAGTTGACGCCGGCGGCGTCCTCGGCCGGCGTCTCAGCCGTGACGACGAGGACGAGGAGGAGCCTCCGCGCAATATGTGCCGTCGCAGTTCGTTGGTGGACTGTGGCGGCCGAAGGCCTGCCCATATCTAAGGCGAGGTGGAATAGGACCGGTGCGGGCGCGTCCTGTGTCCTTTTTCTTGTAAGAGTTGTTACTGCCGATTGCCGTCGGCAGGTGATGCTGTGGCGGTGTTGTATACACCTTTCCCGCTCATGGGTTGCTGTGATTTGGACAGAGACAGTTTGGCTGGTTAACCACCTTTGGTTTCTTTGTTAAAGTGTTTTAAGGCAACAAGTGCCCAAGTGGTTGTCCCATTGTGGTCGTTTGACGCGTGAGGAAGTACTTCGGGCGATGCACAGGCCGCTTTAGCGTCGCTATACCAGGGGGCACTTTCCCATCTGGGGTCTATAAGCGTCGCTTTCGTACTTTGGTACATCAGGTCCTCGAAAGTTGTCGTTAGGTCATGGGTCGAGGGTTAGAGTAACCCGTATGGCTCGGATCTGACCCCTTGGGTAACGGTCGCAGGTGGCGCGTCATCGTCCTGTAAGGACGGGGGGCAGGGCCATACGTAGGTACACGGCCCATGCCTCTCAGAAAGCTCGGCGAAACGCCAAAGAGCCCACCAGGCCTCGTGGGGGATATTCCGCGTCCGTTCGGGTAATGTCAATCGAACACAGCGAATCCCGAAAGTCCCCTGAACTTAATTAGATTGGTTAATCTTAATCTAGCTCAGTGTGTTTCGAACTTCGCCGTGGAAATTCGAAAACACTCCAAGAATGGTCGGGGGCCACTTCGGATCTGGGTGTTGAGGTGTTACTTCCAACGCAATTTCGGCTTGATGAAGCCTGGGTGATCGGCGGGTACCCCGAGCTGGGGGGGTGGGAATCCTCCAAAAGTACCCCGCAATTTCCGTCGTCCTCCGTCGGTGGAAACGGATCACCAGGTTCCGAAGAAGGTTTTCCAAGGGCTCCCAGGAGTCGTCCTTTGGACCGTAGTCAAACCATCGGACCTCAGCAATGCAGACGCCATTGGTCCGATGGAGGCCTAATAGGCGGCCACTGACGTATTCGTCGGGTACCGGTGGGCTGCTCTCGGGCTTATCGAGTCCATCCAGCAGTGGATGGTGAGTCTCGTCCGGTGTCAAAGGCTGCGGGTCCGGGGTGACATGGTCACTCTTGACTCTTCGCTCTTCGCCGTTCACGTCTATGACGTAGGTAGAGTCATCTGCGTCCAGTAGGACGAACGGACCGACGGTCCTGCTTCGCAGCTTGTTTTTTTTTGTGGTTAGTCGTATAGACGTAGTCGCAGACTCGGACACGCTTGTTACGTGTATCCACGTTCGAGTCGAAGTTACGCTTATCGCGTTGTTGGGTCTTTTGCAAGGCCTCTACGACGGCCGGGACTTTCTGTATCAGCTTGGACATAAATTCACACTTGCGCGCTAGAGGTGACCCATCATTGAGGGTATTCTTGTTTTTCAACGGGGTCCAGGGCGGGACGTTGCGTACCGACCAACTCGGGAAACGTCTCGGGATAAAGGGCTCAAATGGCGCAATGCCTGTCGACCTGTGAGGCTGGCTGTTATAGGCCATGGTCAATATGGGGACTAATTCGTCCCAACGGCGTGGGTCGTCTGTGACGTAATGTCGGAGATCCGTACCCATTGTACGATTGTACCTCTCGACTTGCCCATTGGTCTGTGGATCACGGCGTTGTGCGCAACCTTTCGGAGCCTAGCACGTTCAGTACGGAAATACAGAAGCTCGACATGAACTGGGGTCCTTGATCCGACAGGAGTCGGTCCGGCGGACCATAACATCCGACCCAGGCGTCAATAAAGGCAGATGCCACGGAGATTGCTGTCATGCGACGTAAGGCGACGGATTTGGTCAGCTGGGAGAAGCGGTCAGTAATGACGAGAATGAAGCGGTCACCAGCTTTGGTAGCGGGAATTGGCCCGAAGATATCGACCGATAGGTCTGTCAATGGTTCCGTACCTGGGAGCAGCGTCAATTGGGACGTTTGTCGACGCTGTGACAGCCGAGTTTAGGCGCAGGTGGTACACTTTGTAATGGTGTTGTAGATATCCATGACCATGGACGGCTAGTAATACCGACGCCCCATGGCATAGTACATCCGGTTCATGACCGGGTGGGCTGACACCGTTGCGTGATGCTCCAGCGTCAGTTTACGCTCACGTAGACTTTCCGGGACGACCAATTGGTTGCCGTACGGCGCCCACCTGCAGGGGCCGTGGCTTTCATTTGAAAGAGGGCTTTCGCCGTTTTGCGAGCTACTCGTTTGGCCAACTCGACGCAGAACTCGTCGGTTTGTTGGGCTCCCACAATATCGTCGTAATCGACGGGGGCCAGCATTTCGGTAGCCGTGTACCTCCCCGTCAGCCAGCCGCTGGCCGTCTCGGCCAATGCAAGGAATGGGATATCATCGTTGATATCTTCAACGGCGGCGTCATTGTCCATTCGGGAGATGAATTCTGGGGCGGGGTGCGATGCACCGGGTTTGTACTGCATGTAGAATGTATATTCGGACAGCCGTACACGCCATCGCATCAACCGACCACTGGAGTCAGTGGTGCTGTAAATCCAGCTCAGACCTTAGTGGTCGGTCCTTATTAGGAAGCGATGACCGTAGAGGAAGTGTACGAGCTTGAGTACGCTCCACACAACACAGAGGCATTCGCGCTCTGTTGTGGAATAGTGTTCATCAGCAGGGCTGAGGCCACGGCTCCAATAGCCAACCGGTATTCTTGTACCGTCAGGTTGCTCTTGTAGCAAAGTGCATCCGAGTTGGTCGGCGCAGGCGTCGACATCGACAATTATTTGGCCTCCGTCTTTTGGCAGGGCCAAAATTGATGGTGCGAGAAGTGCTTGATGGAGGTCGTCGAAGGCCGCAAGGGCTGCGTCGGTTGGCTTTGGTAAGTCCGGGGGAACCTCCGCGCGTGTCATTGCGTTGAGCGGCTTTGCTCGTTTAGCAAAGTCTTTGACGAAACGTCTATAGACATTGCACATCCCCAAGACGCTTTTAAGCTGAGTCTTGGTAGTGGGGGAAGAAGCGCGCTTCAACGCGT
>Ga0209093_1001582_pt1 | contig 12912 bp, 3 predicted proteins | sample SidtaG_4_FD_187450 | JGI IMG/M metagenome (GOLD analysis project Ga0209093, IMG submission 187450) | Marine algal microbial communities from Sidmouth, United Kingdom - Sidmouth_Male1 metaG (SPAdes) (version 2) | ecosystem: Host-associated > Algae > Red algae > Unclassified | place: Sidmouth...
GTCCCCGACGTGCGGTCGGCCGCTTCCCCCCGGCCGGCATCCGCCGCCACCCCCCCCGGTGCACGCACGCGCGCTCAACGGTCGCGTCCAACACCTTCCCCTTCCCCCGCCCCCCCCCCCGCAACCCCCGCTTCTTTCTTTCTGACGTTGCACCGCGCCGCGCCGCGCCGCGCGTGCGCGGCCGCCCGCCGTTACCTCCCCTCTCCGAACCGTTGCGATCTAGCGGCCATGGACGGTCCGCCCCCGCCGCCGGTGCCCGCCTTCCTTACCCCCCCGGGTCTACCGTCGGCGCGTCGGCGGACGGCGTCAACGACGCCGTGGCGCCGCACTGGCCGCTCCCTGTCGGTCGTGCGAGCGGCCGCGGACGGGGCCCCATCGGCGGGCAGCGCCGGCGGCGGCGCGGGTGAGAATGCGCCACCGCCGTCGCGCAGTGCCTGGTCGGCGGTGGGGGAACAGGCGGGGTGGGGGGGTGGCCTGCCTGGTGGGGCCGACGGGCGGCCGCTTGCGGAGCGAGTTGAGCTGGTAGGTTTCCTCTCCTCTGTGTGTGGGGTGTTCGACGTGCAGGCGGCCGCGGGATTGGCTGTTATTGTTCTTGTTCGTTCTTGGGTTGGAGGCGGATATGTACACGATTTGTCGGTATGGGTTGCTTGATTCTGGGCGACTTCGATGCTAACTGTGATTGTTTCCTGTTTTTTGGGCTCATGAGCTGCTCTGCTACTCTCTCTTGGTCACGTTCCTGTTCTTCTCTTTTGGATGATCCTGTTCCTCAACGTGATCATATGCTACTTGCCCGCGTGCAGGTGACCATCGCCTACGCGGCGTGGTTTTCCCGGAAGTTTGTAGTGGACACAGAGGTGAAAACGGTGCAACCCGAGCCGCCGCGCACGATCGGTGCACGCGTGCTGTCTGGGGAGAGACTGGCCATTGGCACGTTTGGTTTCCAGGGCGTCTCGCAGTCGAGCAGCTCCTCGACGACGACGCGCACGAGCTCCACCCAGTTTTCTAGCACCTCACAGTCGAGCAGCTCTTCGACGACGACGACGCGCACGACCTCCAGCCGGGTCGATCGCAATCTGACGGCTACGACCTCGACCTCTTCTACTGGGGTGGATGAGAGCTCCGATGTGGGCGCGTACGCGGCCACACCCGAAGGCGTCGCGTTGACGGCTGCAGTGGCGATGGACCAGGCACTCGCAGCGTCAGCCGAGTCGGGGACCGCTGGCGTCGGTGAAGTGACGCCCCCTGTGCCGCTGGCCGATGCTGCCGAGGATGCCGCGCGCCGTGCGGCTGGTGTGGTGGGTGGGGCGATTGGCGACGCTGCCGACGCTGCCGCACGTGCGGCTGCAATGGCGGCAGGCGCGGCGAGTGTCGCCGGATCGGTGGCCGCGGACGCTGGGCGCGACGCTGCCACTGCCGCCGGCCGGGCGGCAGATGTGGCTGGCGATGTGGCGTCGGACGCTGGGCGGGTAGGTGGTGCGGTCGGCCGGGACGCGATCGACGCCGCGGGGCGAGCGGCCGACGTTGCTGGTGATGTCGGCGGGGACGTCCTCGACAGTGCCAGCAGCGCCGCCCGGGATGCGGCAGACTCGTTTGCTGATGTGATGGGCACCGCTATGAGTGCGGCCGCGGCCGCGGCGGGTGGTATTGCTGGCGCGGCCAGCCGTGCCGGCTCGGCTGCGGGCGACGCGGCGGGTGACGCGTCGGATGCGGCGGCTCGGGCTATCCGCGATCCGTCGTCCGCGTTCCCGGACGCAGTCGGGCCGGTGGAGCGCATTGCCGCCAAGATGGAGGCCGAGGCGCGCCGTACTGCTGGGGCGGTCGACAGCGCTGCCAGCGATGCGGCGTCGTCGGTGTATCGGGCGGTTGGAGAAGCTGAAGCCGGATTCCCGGACGCCGTCGGACCTGTGGAGCGTATGGCTGCGAAGATGGAGGCGGACGCGCGCCGCGGGATGAGCGCGGCGGACCAGGCGGCCAGCGACCTGGCCTCGTCTGTGGGCTGGTCGGCTAGCAGTGCGACGTCGTTTGTGGAGCGCTCTTCCCAGAAGACGGCCTCCAAGGTGGAGGGTGCTGCCAGCGACGCCGCTTCGACAGTTGATCGTGGAGTCGACAAGACGGTGCAGTGGGCGAGCCGTACTGTCGAAGGAGTGGATGATGTATTGCCCGACGCTGTTGGCCCTGTGGAGCGGATTGCCGCTAAGATGGAAGCGGAGGCGCGTCGCTCCGCCGGGGTGATTGACAGCGATGTCAGCGATGCAGTGTCGTCCGTGTACCGGGCAGTTGGTGACGCCAATGTCGACTTCCCCGACGCCGTCGGACCGGTGGAGCGCATGGCTGCCAAGATGCAGGTCCAAGCTGGCCGTGGGGTGAGCTCGGCGGACCGGGTGGCCAGTGACTTCGCTTCGACTATGGGCAAGTCGACCAGCAGTGCGACAACGTTTGTGGATCGCACTTCCCGAGACACGGCCTCCAAGGCAGAGCTTGTCGCCAGTGACACAGCATCAACGGTTGATCGTACGTCCGAAAGTGCTGCGCAAATTGTGAGCGGTGCTGCCGACGATGTGGATGATGCGTTCCCTGACGCGGTTGGACCGGTGGAGCGCATTGCCGCCAAGATGGAGGCCGAGGCGCGCCGCGCCGCTGGAGTGGTTGACAGCACTGCCATCGATGCGGCGTCGTCGGTGTATCGGGCGGTTGGTGACGCCAATGTCGACTTCCCCGACGCCGTCGGACCGGTGGAGCGCGTTGCCGCCAAGATGCAGGCGGATGCGCGCCGCGGGATGAGCGCGGCGGACCAGGCGGCCAGCGACCTGGCCTCGTCTGTGGGCTGGTCGGCTAGCAGTGCGACGTCGTTTGTGGAGCGCTCTTCCCGGAAAACGGCCTCCAAGGTGGAGGGTGCTGCCAGCGACGCCGCTTCAACGGTTGATCGTGGAGTCGACGATACGGCGCAGTGGGCGAGCCGTACTGTCGAAGGAGTGGATGATGTATTGCCCGACGCTGTTGGCCCTGTGGAGCGGATTGCCGCTAAGATGGAAGCGGAGGCGCGTCGCTCCGCCGGGGTGATTGACAGCGATGTCAGCGATGCAGTGTCGTCCGTGTACCGGGCAGTTGGTGACGCCAATGTCGACTTCCCCGACGCCGTCGGACCGGTGGAGCGCATGGCTGCCAAGATGCAGGTCCAAGCTGGCCGTGGGGTGAGCTCGGCGGACCGGGTGGCCAGTGACTTCGCTTCGACTATGGGCAAGTCGACCAGCAGTGCGACAACGTTTGTGGATCGCACTTCCCGAGACACGGCACCCAACGTAGAGGGCGCAGCGAGTGGTGCGGCCTCCAATGTTGCAGGTGCGACGGACGACGCCACGGCAGACTTCCCGGACGCAGTCGGACCGGTGGAGCGCATTGCCGCCAAGATGGAGGCCGAGGCGCGCCGCGCCGCTGGAGTGGTTGACAGCACTGCCATCGATGCGGCGTCGTCGGTGTATCGGGCGGTTGGTGACGCCAATGTCGACTTCCCCGACGCCGTCGGACCGGTGGAGCGCGTTGCCGCCAAGATGCAGGCGGATGCGCGCCGCGGGATGAGCGCGGCGGACCGGGCGGCCAGCGACCTGGCCTCGTCTGTGGGCAGGTCGGCCACCAGTGCGACGTCGTTCGTCGATCGCGCATCCTGGGATACGGCTTTCAAGGTCGATAGGGCCGCCAGTGAGGCGGCTCAATCCTTGAACCGCACAGTGGGCGACCCCACCGAGTCATTCCCGGACGCAGTTGGGCCCGTGGAGCGCGTTGCGGCGCGCTTGGCGTTGCAGGCTGATGGCTCCGCCAGTGTAGTGGACCGGACCGCGTACGATCCGTCGGCGTTGCTCCCACGCCCGGTCGGGCCCGTGGAACGGATTGCTGCCCGCCTGCAGGCTGAATCCGGTCGTGCGGCGCCTGCTTCCAACCGCGATGCGGGCAATGCGACTGCCGGTGTTCGCAGCGCAGTCGACAGCGACTCCAAGGTGGCCGACCGGACGGAAGGTTCAGCAGACCGCACGACCAGCTCCTCGCCTGTGTCTTTTCCAGACGCGGTCGGGCCGGTCGAGCGCATCGCCGCTCGATTGGAAGCCGAGAAGGGTGGGGTTACTGAGTCGGCGCGCCGTGCTGCGGCCGAAGCGGTCAGTCCCATTGAGCGCATTGCCGCGGGCCTGGCAAGTGACACGTCAATGGCGGAAAGCCGCGCTGCTGACTCCGCTGGCGATGCTCTCAACTTTGCCAAGTCGGCTGCATCTGACGCTGCTCGTGGTTTGGACGATGCCCTCTCCGCGGCCGGGGGCGCTGTCGGCTCTGTGGCTGTGGGTGCCGCGGACGCGGCTGACACGCTCGACAAAAAGGTTCAGGGTGTCAACTTGGGCGCCGTGGCCGCCGGAGCTGTGGAGGCGGTGGCCAAGGCCATTGCAGGCGCCGACGACAAGGCGTCGTCGGCAGCAGGTGCCGCGCTAGAGGCCGCCGGCAGAGGCGCATCTGCCGGCGCTGACGAGGTCGCCTCGGTCGCGGTGGACGTGCGTGAGTGGGACCCCGCTGGTAAGGCCGCGTCTGCTGTGGGCACCGCAGCGAGTGCGGTTGGTGACGCGTTCAACGCGACTGGGGAGACGGCCGCGGACTCGCTGGCGGCCGGCACGCGCGTGGCAGGCGACGCGCTGACTGAAACAGAGCGTGCTGCCATCGACGCGGCGGACGCGGCGGGGTATGCCGCCCAGGACTTGAGCATTCGCGGCGCCGTCGATGACACGGTCGGCGCAGTGGAAGGCAGCGCTGCCGCCGCTGCGCGTTTGGCTGGTGGGGCGGTCAATGCTGCAGAGGATGCTGCCGTTGACGCGGCATCCGCCGCCGAGCGCGCTGCGCTGGACGCCCGAGAGCTGTCTGAGCTCATGGCGGCCGCTGCCGACCGTAGCGCGGAGGATCTCGCTGCTGACGTCAAGCGTCGCGCTGAGGAAGCCCGCCTTGGATCGTCGGTCGACTCTGTGGTCGACAGTGTCCAGTCGGCCGCCACCAACGTTGTAGAGACCATTGGCGACGCGATTGAATCGGCGGACGATGCAGCCGTGGACACGTCGGGTGCTGCCGTTGACGCCGCTGGGGAGGCGTCGCGCCGCGCTGGCCGCGCGCTGGACAATGCGGAGGCGCGCGCCTCGAGTGCCGCCCAAGATGTGAAGCGGACTGCTGGGTACGTGCTTGATGATGTCAGCCAAGCAGCTTCTTCGGCTACCCGGAGCGCAACCAGCGCTTTGAGCGACGCCGAGGCTCGCGTCGCAGCGACAGGAAGAGATGCTAAGCGGACGTCTGGCAAAGTGGTCGACAATGTTGATGTCGTCAATGTGTTGGAGGACGCTGCTGACACGGCCACCGACAAGGTGGGTGATGCGTACGATGTTGTCCAGGACGCCGTCGGCTCGGCTGCTCGCAAGGCTAGTGACGCGACCGACGATGTCGAAGACCGTCTACGCTCAGCCACTGACGAGGTCTCCTCGTCAGTTGACGAAGCGCTCGACGCGGCCGATGACGCTGCTGGGGCGGCCGTGCGCAAGACTAGCCAAGTCGAAAACGATGCGAAAGACGTGACCAAGGACGCCGCCGCCGACGCCGCCTCTGCCATGGGCAGCACGACTACCCCAGCACAGCGACTGGCGGCAGAGATGGCTACCGCGGCCGACCGCAGCGCTGCCGACATTGCATCGGAATTGCAACGTCGCGCCGCCTCGTCAGCAGGTGGTGCCAGTGAAGCCAATGGTGCCGGTGGTGTGAGCAACAGCGACAGTGTCGCTGTGGAGACGCTCTACACGCCCCCCGGTTCGGGTGAGTCGCCAACGGGTGTCAGTCCAGCGGCACCCACGTCCACCGGTAGCTTGTATGCTGCCCCAGGGGCTGTGGTTGTACCGCCGGGCGTGCCTGACCCCGTGACGACTTCGTCGACGAAGACGTTGTACGAGGCGCCTGGGGCCACCTCGACTGAAGCAACTGATACGAGCACCCTTTACGAGGCGCCGGCGGCATTCAAGGACGATGAGGAGGCGGACGGCGCAACGGGGGCGCCACCGGACAGTTCTTCTACCGTTCCGCCCTCATCGGTCAAGACGCTCTACACCGCACCCGGCTCTGATCAATCGCAGACGGGGGTGACCCCGTACGCGCCGGCGGCTCGGAGCTCACAGTATGTGGTTCCCGACTGGGGCGTCGACCCGGCCACTACGTCGTCCACGGAGAATCTGTACGAGGCGGCGAGCGATGCTTCGGGTGCCGACTCGGCTGGTGACGACGGTACGAGCGGTACCAACGTTGCTGGCGACATTGCGGACGAGCTCAACGCCGCATCCAAGGGGGTCATTTCGACCTCTACAGATGTGTCAGACGTGGTGGCACAAGCCCTCGAGGTGGCCGAATCGGCTGTCGAGGCAGCCGAGGCCGGGGCTGCTGGTGCGGCCGCCGGAACCGGCACGACCGCCGGCGAGACGCCCCCGTCGGTTAACACGGTCTATACGGCTCCTGGGTCTGGGCAGTCGCCAACGGGCGTAGCCTCGGGTCCGCCCGCGGCTCTTGGTACCATGTACGGGCCGCCGGATGGTGCGTCGGCAGTGCCTGTTGTGGATGACCCCGTGACGACCTCGTCCACTGAAACACTGTATGAGTCGCCTGACTATGGCTCTGCTGCGTCGTCGGATGCGACAACTGCATACGAGGCGCCCTCGGGTGCTGCCGGCACCACGGACTCCACGAACAACACGTCGGGCACGAGCAGCTCGTCAACCGCGACCAGCTCATCACGTACGAGCAGCAGCACCACGGCGACCTTCACCACGTCGACCTCGAGCAGCTCACAAACCACTGGCAGCGCGTTTAGTGACGTCACGGCGAGTTCCATTGCCGCTCAGAGTGCCACTGGCATTCCGGCCATCGAGCCCAACGCGAGCGACACGGACAGCCTCAGCGCGGACGAGCCGTCGGGCTCTGGGATCATCAGCTCCACCGCTGATACCGTGGCCGGCGGGACGGCTGCTGTGGATGTGGCGAAGGAGGACCTCCCGCCCGTCGAGCCTGGGTCCGTGGTGACGCCAGGCGGGGTCGTCCTCCCGCCGTCTACCCTCGGTTCGCAGTACGGTGACTTGGGCGGGGAAGTCGTCGAAGTGGGCGGTGGTCAGGTCTCCGACGCGGCGGCCAAGGGCATTGTGTCGCCTGACACCGATGTGTCGGGCGTCATTGCGCAGTCATCGGACGTTGCCGAGGCGGATAGCGACGCACTCGAAAACTCGGATACCGGCGGCGCCACCACTGTGGAAGAGTCAGCGATCACGCCGGGCACAGTCGTCACACCAGGTGGCGTGATCCTGCCGCCGGCCGCCCTTGGATCGCAGTACGAACGCGCATCCATCGACGCAGCTGCTGCTGACTCGTCTACCAGCTCGTCGAGCTCGTACACCGCGAGCTCGTGGACGAGCTCGTCGACGAGCTCGTCAACTACGACCGAGGTGGGTTCCACGGTTTCCTCAGGCGGTGCGACCCAGCCGCCCGCCGCTCGCGGGTCGCAATATGGCGTGTCATCTGGGGATGTCGGGGACCTCTCCAACGCTGCTTCCAAGGGGCTGGTGTCGCCGTCCACGGATGCGTCGGGCGCCGTGGCACGAGCCACAGAAGTGGCCGAGGCGGCCGAATCGGCCATCAAGACACCTGACGCCGCGTCTGCAGACGAGACCGCCGAATCGGTGCAGACCCTGTACACCGCTCCGGGATCTGGGCAGTCGCCCACGGGTGTGTCGTCGGGACCGCCCGCTGCGCTCGGGTCTCTGTACGCGGCCGGTGGTGGCCCGCCAGCGTCACCAGGTGTCGCCGACCCCGTTACCACATTGTCGACGGAGACGCTGCACGAAGCTTCTGGGGCCACTTCTCCTGTGACGTCGGACACCAGCACCCTGTATGAGACGTCGTCGTCGGGAGCGGCCGATGACGTGTCAGTGTCAGGAACCGCTTTGGCCACTGACGGCTTTGATGCTTTGAATGGTGCGGCTGATGACCTCGCCGACATGGCCAACGCGGCGGTGAAGGACGTAGTGTCTTCTACCGTAGACGCGGCCGGCGCTGTGGCCCGTGCCGTTGAGGTGGCCGAGGCTGCGGGCAAGACGATGCTGCCGCCTGCGGCCCGTGGCTCTATGTACAATGTGCCGTGGGACTTATCAGCACCGGAGCTCAAGGGCCCCGTGCCGCCGCCGGTTAAGGCCCCGGAGCCGCCGGCTCCAGAGGCGGTCGCTCCGGAAGCGCCTGCCGCTGTCGCTTCCAGTTCGGATGCGCCCGCGGTTGCTGCTACCGGTGTCCAGCAGGAGCCCATGGATACCACTTCCAACTCGGGCACAGCTTTCCTTCAATCTGTTCTTGTGCCCGACAGCAGTGTTCCGAGTGCAGTGGTCGTGGCTACGGAGGAAGCCGCACCCTCCTCTGACACTGAATCGGCCATGGATGCAGCCGAGGCCGTCTCCATAGACACATCTATGGAGTCGGCCTCGGCTGCATCCACAGACTCGGCGGTGGTCAAGCCGCCCACGGAGGCCGCGACGACGCCCCCGACGGCGGCGGCCGCCTCCCCGGTGGATCCTGCCACTACAGCGTCATTGGGTCTCTCTTCGGCTGCGGCCGCTGCGTTTAACGTGTCGGCGTCTGCAGAGACAAGGTCTTCGTGGTCGACCAAGTCGACCACGTCATCAACCTCAGAGTCGACCACGTCGTCAACCTCTCAGTCATCCACGTCTACGTCGGCTGAGTCGTCTGCGGCAGACTCGACAGACCCGGCCATTGTGATGCCACCGACAGCTGAGGCAGCCGCTCCGCCGACGGCGGCCGCGGCTGCTCCTGTCGAGCCCGCGGACGCCCGAGCAGCGTCGGTTGCCAAGGACACCGGCGTGTCTACCTCGACAAGGTCCAGCAAGGCGGGTTCACCGCTGGGGTGGCTGCGGCGGGTGCTCAACGCTCCACGCGGAAAGTACCCTGGCGGTGGCACGCGGGCGGAACGCTCGACACCGCAAGTGGGAGATGTTGTTCCTCAGTCGGAGCTGGATGAGAATGTTGGCGCCGCAGAGCGGGCAGCTGGCGTTGCGGCTAGCAAGGTGTCGGCCCAGGCGGAGGCACTGGCGGATCCTACGGCCACGTGGGAGGGCGCGCCAGGCACTAACCCGGCTGCAGATGCCACGATTGTGGGTGCGGGCGCGGGATCGAGTGCGAGTGACGCCATCGCTGGCGAGGCTGGCTCCACCAATGCGCTGTACACAGTGTCGGAGAGCGGGGCGTCGCCGCCGGCCGAGACTTCCTCATCCGCGGAGACCCTGGCAGAGACTACCGATGTGGGCTCGCCAGTATCCTCGTCATCGTCGACCGTCTACTCGGTAGAGACAGGTGGCGCCAGCTACGACGCTTCGTCGTCGACCAGCAGCACTTTCACATCCACCGAGACGGAGACATCCAAGAGTGCCATGGAGCGGGCGAAGGAGCTGTCTGCGAGCTTTGCCGCTGACGTTGCTGCCGAGACCGAGGCCGTCGCCGACACGCTTGACACGTCAGTCGGTGCGGCCGAGCGGGCGGCGGGGGCCATGGCCCGAGACGTATCGGCAGAAGCCGACGAGTCGGGTACGTCGGGGGCGACATGGTCGGGGGCTGCGTCGACCGGCGCGGACTTTGCGTCGGCGGGCGCCGACGCTGATTCGGATGTGCTGCCGACGCAGAGCGCGGGTGCGTTTGGCTCTCGCGCGCCAGATGCGTCTGCTTCAGTCGATGCGACGGTCGGAGCGGCGGAGCGCGCAGGCGGCTCGGTGTCGCGCGACGAGTCGGCCGAGGCCGACGAGGTGAGCGCCTCTAGGTCGAGCTGGACCGTCGCCTCATCGTCGGCGGCGGCGGACGAGAGCTCTCTGACGCGATCGCAGGACTCATTCATCTCGATTGATGCCACGGTGGGGGCATCCGAGAGGGCGGCGGCGGCGATTGCACGCAAGGCGTCAGACGAGGCTGACGCGGCGGGTCAGTCGGGGACGTGGGTGGTTGACGTCTCGACTGATGCGGACGCGGACGACTCAACTGGCATGCCTGGTGGGGTGTCAGGCGACTTGCCGACGGGCGTGAGCTCATCGTCGACGGGCGTTGTGTATGTGCCCCCGGGCGGGGCGTCGGCTGTGTCGGTGGTTTCGAGCTCAGACACCGGGTCCTCGTCGTCGACCACATCTTCGTCGACCACATCTTGGTCATCGTCCTCAACGTCGACGTCGTCCACTACGACTTCGACCACATCGACGCTGTACACGTCGACGACCACGGAGGGCACCCAGAGCGGGGCAGACGGCGATCAAGACGTGTCGGTGACGGTCGCGTACTCCGTCACCACCGACGGCAGCGAAGGAGGGAGCGAGAACGACGGGAGTGCTTTCTCTGCGCTGCCCTCGGCTGGCGGCGCCGACGCGGCAGCGGCCAAACTGTGGGACACCAAGGTTGAAACCTCCTCCTTTGCGCCCGGCGGCGCCGACGCGGTCGCGGCACAGTGGACGAGCGCGACCGACTCGTCGTGGGCCAAGCCCGCCAGCTCCGGCACTGAGTCTGACGGTGCCGGTGTTGGCGGCGGCGCCGGTGTGGGTGCTACCTCTCCATCGGGCACTGAGGCAACCGCTGTCGACACTCAGTCGACAGTCACTGGAGGAGACGCCAGTGGCGCCGCTGCCGCTGGCACGGGCTCGTCGGCCGCGACGGACCTGTCCAAGCCCGCCCCCGAGGACGACCAGGGCGATGGCGGCGAGATTGCCTCGGACCTGGCAGAGTCGCCCGGCAACACCCCGTCCTACCGTGAGTACCAGCGCGGCACGCAGTTCCGCCGGTGGCAAGGGGCGGGAAAGCGTCGGGGCGGTAAGGTGTCGTTCAAGTCGGAGCGCATCAAGGACATCCCCGCGTATGAGAATCCCTTTCTCAAGCGCAACAATGAGCAGGGGGAGGGGGAGGATGACAAGTGAGGGGGAGGTCGAGAGGCATGAATGTGTCGCGGCGCAGCCCGGCGGTGGTGGGCCGCCTACTTCAGAGCTCGACTTGAGCTGTGCCTTGCGTGTTTGTCCTTCTTCGCTTGGGTGACCCATTCATGGTCTGGCTTTTTTTCTTTGCGTCGCAACTCTGTGTCTGTGCTTCTTTTTTTTTTTTCTTGCTTCTGCTACGGCACTGTTGTGCCTCATTTTCTAGCCACACTGCTCTTCTTCGTTTTTTTTTCTCTCTTGTCCTCTCCTTCATGCCCCCCGCTGTGCTTGCTCACGTGGCGCCGACCGAACTGCGGCTCGAGCCAAGAAGCCCACACATCGGTCAACCCGCCTGGGACGCGGTACCTCTTTGGTTTGACTCGTACACACACCACAGGCATCATCCAACCACCTGGGCGGCCGCGCGCTGCCCGTTAACCCCCGCCCTCCTCCCGAGGCGGCAAGTCGACGCCATAAAAGTCGGCACACGCAACCAACTCTGCCGGCGGGTTGGCGGTGATGACGACTGGCTCCCCCCCCGCCCTCCCCGCGACGACCGTCGCCGGCACGTGCAGCCGCCACGCGTGCAGCTTGAGCCCCGCCCGCGCCGCCACCCCGTCAATGACCTTGGCGCGGGCGGGCACCGCAGAGGCGGCGTGCAGCTCCTCCATCGACGCGTACAGCGCCCGCTCCCGCCCGTACAAGTCGTCGCCGACAATCGGCAGGCCGACCGACCGCAGGTGCACGCGCAGCTGGTGGGTGCGCCCCGACACGGGCGTGCAGTGCACGAGGGAGACGGTGCGGGCGGCGTTGACGGCGAGCACCCGAAAGTGGGTCAAGGCGGGCTTGCCGTCGGGGTCGCCAACGTCCACGCGGCGTGCAATGCGGACGTCGGGGTCCCGGCAGATGGGCGCGTCGACGCTAAAGTGGGTGGCATCGGGGGGGGCGGCAGCCACAGCAGCAGCAGCAGCGGCGGCGGCGTCGGCAGTCGCGGCAGCGTCAGCAGCGGCGGCGGCGGCGGCTTGGTCGGCGCCGCCGCCCTTGCGGCGCGGGCGCCCCGCTCCGCCCCCCCCCGGCGGCGGCGCGCCGCGCAGGTCGGCCACCCCCGCCGCCACGGCGGCCGCGTCGCCATCCACCAGCGCGAGGTACTCCTTGTCAATGGTGCGGTTTTGAAAGGCGGCCGACATGGGCGCCACGACGGCCTTGGCCTTGCCAAACAGCACCACCCCGGTCGTGTGCATGTCGAGCCGGTGGAGCACGTACGGTTCGGTGCCGAGGTAGCCGATGAGGCGGTTGACGAGCGTGCCGCCGAGGAAGCGGTGGCTCGGGTGGATTTTGACATAGGCGGGCTTGGCGACGGCGACGAGGTGGGGGTCCTCGTAGAGCACCGTGACGGGCTCGTGGTCAACGACGAGGGGGATGGCCTTGGATTTGAGGCGGAGGTCCATGCGCGCCTGGTCGCTCATGGCGCCCACGTCGAGGCCGACGTAGGGGGTGATGGTCGGACTGGGGGGGGGGGGGGGGGGGGTGGGGGGGGGGGGGGGGGGGGGGGGGGGGGGGGGTACCCGCAGCCTCGACCGCGTCGCCCGCGGCAGCGTCGCCGTGTGCGGCGCCGCCCGCAGGGGGCGGGGATGCGCGTGCCGCCGCCGCCGCCGCCGCGGCGAGCGGGGGTGGCGGTGGTGGCTCACCTGCCGCCGACGCGGCCATGCGGCTCGCCATGGCGCCGACGCGGGGCGCGTGGGCCGCCAGCAGCAGCCGTCGCCGCGCACCCCGGGTGGCGCGGGCGGCGGCGGCGGCGGCGCCGCGCCGCCCGCCGCCCGCGGCGGCGGCGGCGCCCAAAGTGGCGGGCAGGCGGGTAAGACAGGCACCGCGCGGGGATGCGGGGAGGAGGAAGAAGATGCACATGGCCAGCCAGTGG